>Ga0172367_10009644_pt1 | contig 10554 bp, 7 predicted proteins | sample Lak10m_FD_114542 | JGI IMG/M metagenome (GOLD analysis project Ga0172367, IMG submission 114542) | Freshwater microbial communities from Kabuno Bay, South-Kivu, Congo - kab_022012_10m | ecosystem: Environmental > Aquatic > Freshwater > Lake | place: Democratic Republic of the Congo: South-Kivu...
AACTGGCTATTCCACCATTGTCAGGCGGATTATCGCCTGCAGACCTTGAAACCATTGCGGTTCCACCTGCTACAACCGCCATGTCGCCATGGCAATCAATACAGTTTACTCCGGCAGCCGTCATCACATCGCGTTGATATTTATCCTGTTTGCCTTGATGACAAAACAAACAGCTAGCATCTGGAATACCCGCATCCTTGGCTACAAAAAGTAATGGATGATTTGGGTCGCTCGGTTTACTGAGATCAACCATTTTGAATGATTTGGAGACCTCATCCCGTTCTATGGTGCCGGTAAAGTCAGCATTGACCTTACCCAGCATTCTACCGTGCGTATTATGTAGAGAGTTGGCATATTCAGGGCAGGAGCCACCAAAACCCACTTGGTTTGGTCCTACCTGCATGGGCCCCCAGTTAGCATTCACTTTGGGGTCAGAGCGATGACAATAAGAACCGCAGGCAGTAGCTGAAATACCCTTATTGTAATCATCCAGGATAAACAAGCCTGGTTCTCCTACCCAAGGTGCAGGGTCATTGAAAGCTCTGGCAAAACCATAGGTAAAATCATGCAATTCGGCGGTGTTGATCATCGCGGCTTGTTCGATAACAGCTCTGTCATTAGGATGTTCGGGGTCAACCTCTTGCGGGGTAACAAATAATGGAATCTTTTCCAGCTTGGTTTTGTATTTAACCAATTGTGGATTCACTGAATCGCTACTGGCTTCCACATCGGCTTTCAACTTGTCGTAGATGGTTTGATCCGCTCCGATTTTGCCTTTGGTATGACAATCCGCACAGTTGAACTCGGTACTAACTGCCATGACCGCATCGCTGGAGGCGACAACGGTTTCGCCCGATTTGGCTTCAACCCGCATTAATGGGTAGGGATTGTGGCGACCTTTGTCATCCGTTGGGAATAATGCGATACCGTTAGCTTCAAACACCAAACGATCGGTATCAAAATCATTGAATAGCTGAGGCTCGTTTGCTTCATAAGGTGCAGAAATACCAGGCATAGAAATACCGGATGCGGTCTTGTAATACCCTTTGTTTTTATTTTCGGCAAACCAGAAATCCGAATCGTAAACCGGATGACCTTCGTCCGGCTTGACATCGACAGCTGTCCAGGAATTTTCAACATCTTTATTAAAGTTATTAACAACCCCAAAAATACAGGAAGCCATGGTCAAAGGTTTATCCAGTCCTTTTGGTTGCACTGGTGCAAATTTCTCAGTGGGATTGCCATCTCGATCTTTTTCACCATTGAATACGCAGGGATCAAACCAATCACTTTTCTTCACCTTGGCGTCTTTGAAAAGCTGACCCACCGGATAGTTTTGGCTGGTTGAATTGATAGAATCGTTGCCAACTGGATCAAAAGGATTTGAGGCTGCAGAAAGTTGCAGTTTTATGTCACCACTACTGGGTTGTAAAAGTGGTTTTGCTGTACCTATCGAACCCTTTTTTAATACCACAGCATTCAACCAGTTGATTGGATACATCTGTGGCATGCCAAAATAGCTGAGGTCATGAAACTCCATGCTGAAAGGTGTATAGGGTAAAACTACATAGCCATCTTCGGGGCTATCTATGCCGTTTTTTGCAATCGGACGCTCTGCCACTTTATCTATCGACAATACAGGTAGCTCCCCAACAGTCACTTTAATCCTGTCGGTACAACGCCGCCCACTAAGGTCCGTTGCAGTGAAGCTGACGTTAAATGACGTATTATTTTGAGCATCAAATTTGATGTTGCCCGCATCCAGACTAGTGGGCCGGGTCATTGCTCCGCCACCAAAATCCCATTCATAATGTAGAGAGGTTTCTTCGGGGTCGCTGGCTTGTGCAACAAACCTTAGCGTATCCAGAAACTTAATTTTTTGATCACTTGAAGGCGTGATGATTTTACAAGTCGGCGGTAAATCGCCTTTTTTGCAAGCAGAGCTTTTCCTAACAGCCTTGATCACCGACTGGCCATTTGCCTCGATCCGCACTGCGCATGGCATCACCGGTAAATCGGCCAGATTGAATTTATATTTCCCTTTATTGGGGGCTTGGTTGGCCAGTAATTGATCGGATACCGCATCGTAGAGGCTAACCGAAGTGCCACTGGCTTTGCCTTCCACGATCAAAGTGTGTGCCACATCATTGGCAGTTAATTTGCCAATCGCCGGTTTTTTAACGGCAGCCTGGGCCGAGCCTATGCTGAAACAAAGCATCAACAAGGCAATTAGCAGATTGCGATTATTAAGACATCTTGACTTTGTCATCAGTCAGCTCTCCTCATGGTTTTTAGAACTAATTTACTCAGCAAGAAATAAACCATTCGGACAAAAAAACCTCCTAATCAAACACATAGGATGAATTTTTAATTAAAAAGCCGGCATGCAAGCGTCATAAAACTGTGTGATATGACCAATTTTTATCAAAAATAGGTCATATGCCCTAAAAATCACTTTGCTTTAAACGCTGAGCTTCTGAAACAGCCATTGATGACGCAACCAGCCCAGCCAATTAACTGGGCTGGCATTGAGAATTCCGACTATTTACCAACGCACTGTGGTTAAATATCATTAATCGCCCTCTAACAAACAGGCTTGCGTTGTTTAATCATTGTTGCGCGTTGTCATCATGAATAATTTAAACACCAAAATATCCTTACCTTTTTCAAACACCATGATTGGTGAAAAGGGCGATAACGCTCATACCCAACCTGCGCTCGAACCTTATCTGATAATCTTGTCGGGTTGTGATCGAGGCAAACAATTCAAGCTACACCAACCCTGCAATATTTTCGGACGCCATATCGAAGCTGACATCATGATTGGCGATCCGAAAATCTCCAGAAAGCATGGCGCTATAAAAGTGAGTACGGATGGAATTTTACTTGAGGACTTGCAGTCAACTAACGGAATTTTCATAGGTGGCAAACGAATCAACCAACAATGGCTAAGTGTGCAGGATAGAATTCATGTGGGCGACACCATCATGCGTATCGACTACAAATGCTGTAACGAAGCAGCATCTGTTCAAGCCCTGTACCAAGCGGCTTACACAGATGAATTGACCGGCATCCTCAATCGCGGCGCCTTTATGTTACGCGCTCAGGAAGAGTTTTCGTTCTGCAAACGTAACAATGCTTTATTGAGTATCGTCATGTGCGATGTTGATCATTTCAAACGCAAGAATGACAACTTTGGACATATAGCTGGGGATCATATTTTAAGAGAGCTGTCGACCATCTTAAGCTCACAGATGCGCAAGGAAGACTTATTGGCTCGTTATGGTGGAGAAGAGTTCATCATGCTATTACGGGAAACCCCTGAAGCCGCCGCTGAAGCCTGGACGGACAGAGTCAGACAGACGGTCATGTCTCATGCTTTTTTATACCAAGACCAAATCATCCCCACTACCATTTCCATAGGTTTATGCACAAGGCGCATAACTGTCATGGACACATTGGCGAGCGTTATAAGAATTGCTGATAATGCACTTTACCAAGCCAAACAAAACGGTCGAAATCGCCTTGAAGTAGCTCGCTTTGTGGCGGATATTTGATTAAGGTTTGACCCCATAATAAGCAGATAAAATCTTGTAAGCACCTTGCATACCTTCCAGCATGGTTGATTTAAGCGGTAAACACGTTGTATTCCACTGGCTGATTTTGCCATCAAAATAAAACGCCCATTCACCCTGCCAACATTGCCCTTTGTGAAGGACTCTTCCTGCCATGACCGCAGGCACTTCATAGCGTGCTGAAACGTTGAGCAAATTTCTTGTATCCGCACTTAGAACTTCACTGACAGATATCTTTTGCTGTTCTTCAAGATCCAGCATCGGATAAATAACCGGCACTCCTTTTATTTTGGAAGCCGTAGCCAAGGCAGTCTCAAATTCGGGCATTTCATCGGGATTATAAAATTGCCGCTTGCCCCCCTCATCAACAACCAACCACACCAAGGTTCGGGGCCTGATCTCGCTCCAGATCCCCACCTGACTTTGACGCATCAGCTCCATTAACTGGTCTTGATCAAATTCCACCCGAATCAGTCGGGCATCACTCTCAGAATACTCATCCGCCGCAATCAGGGAATACTGGAATTGTTTGACGTAATGCTGTGCTCCTTGCAAAGCCTGTTGTACTGCTGGAATTTTGGAAATATCGTCCGAGACCAAAACCCGATTCAAAACCCCGTATAACGCTTGCTTGATAGCTTGCTCTCGATCTTCGGCCGATTGGCTGTTGGCAATCAGTTCAATCTCAAATAACCCCTGAACTTCATCCGCATACAGTACTTTGTCCGGCAAAACCAGGCATATAATCACCAGCATTAAAAGTCGTTTTGCTTTGTTAAAAATCATTGCTTACAGCCTGCCCTGACGGAGTTGAATGGGAACTATAGTACAATATCGGTTGTTTCAATCTTAACTTTAGCAAGAGGTTCCCATTGAGCGTAGAACAGCAAGATAGCCTGAATTACAAGAGCGCAGGTGTCGATATTGAAGCCGGTAATGCCTTGGTTGATCGCATAAAACCCATCGCGGCCAGAACTCGAAATGCTGGCGTCATGGCTGGACTGGGCGGGTTCGGTTCGCTGTTTGAACTGCCTCTGGATCGATACAAGAATCCGGTTTTAGTATCCGGTACTGACGGTGTAGGTACAAAATTAAAATTAGCTCTAGATCTGAATCTACATAATACCGTGGGCATAGACTTAGTGGCCATGTGCGTCAACGATATTATTGTGCAAGGTGCGGAACCGCTATTTTTTCTAGATTATTTTGCTACCGGAAAGCTTGATGTTGATACCGCAGCTTCCGTAATTGAAGGGATAGGCCTAGGCTGCGTACAAGCCGGTGCTGCCTTAGTTGGTGGGGAAACCGCAGAAATGCCCGGCATGTATAACGACGGCGATTATGATTTGGCCGGTTTTTGCGTTGGCATTGTTGAAAAACATAAAATCATTGACGGCAGCAAAGTCAAAGCTGGTGACAAGCTGATTGGTATCGCCTCTTCCGGCCCTCACTCCAACGGTTATTCGTTGATACGAAAAATCATCGAGCGCAGCGGGCAAAACCTGAATGATGTCGTTAACGGAATGCCTTTGGGTGAAACCCTGCTGACACCCACGCGCATCTATGTCAAATCCCTGCTGGGGCTACTTAAAAAAATTGATGTGCATGCGATGGCGCATATTACTGGCGGCGGAATTACAGAAAACTTACCTCGTGTCTTACCCGAGGGTTTAAGCGCAACAATCGCATTATCTGCCTGGCAAATGCCGGAAATTTTCGCTTGGTTACAACAACAAGGTAATATCAAACTGAACGATATGTTGGTCACGTTCAATTGCGGTATCGGCATGATTGTATGCGTAGATGCAGCAGATGAAGCTAATACCCTCTCGATCCTTCAGGAACTGGGCGAAACCGCCTTCAGTCTTGGTGATATCATCCAGTCCACAAACGAACAAAGGGTAATTTATAACTAACACCACTTTGTGATCGCCTGACAATTCAAATATTGTCAGGCAAATCCCAAATGCCAGACATAAAAAAACCACCTGAACTACTTATCATTCAGGCGGTTTATTTTTTGGCGTCCCCACGGGGGTTCGAACCCCGGTTACCGCCGTGAAAGGGCGGTGTCCTAGGCCACTAGACGATGGGGACTAAGACAGTTTTCAAATTGTTAAAATCAACGCTAAAAATATTGGCGTCCCCACGGGGGTTCGAACCCCGGTTACCGCCGTGAAAGGGCGGTGTCCTAGGCCACTAGACGATGGGGACTCAGGACTTTAACAATCAACTATGTTGGTGGAGCCAAGCGGGATCGAACCGCTGACCTCTTGCATGCCATGCAAGCGCTCTCCCAGCTGAGCTATGGCCCCATAGTTGAGACCGCCCATTATACGGAGTTTTCAATAGTTGTCCAGGGATTTTTTTATAAACTCTATGGCCCGAGCGATTCGGTCCAAGGTTTTCTCTTTACCCAACAAATACAAAGTGGCATCGATTGCCGGTGAAACGCCACAACCACAAACAGCAACTCTTAATGGCTGCGCCACCTTGCCCAGATTCAATTGTAGTTGTTCAGCACTATCCAACACTACTTGATGCAAAGCTTCGGCTTGCCAATCTTCCACAGCATCAAATTGACGCCATAAGTGCTGAAGAATATCATCAACACCTGCCTTAAAGCTTTTCTTGACCGCCTTGTCATCGTATTCTTCAAAGTCCCTGTAGAAATAAAGGCTATCGTCGGCCATTTCGACCAAGGTTTTACAGCGCTCTCGTTGTGTCCTGACAACGTCAGATAATTTAGGTCCTGTAGCAGGATCAATTCCACGCTCTCCCAAATGCCAACTCAGATGATGAGCCACATGCGCCGGATCACTGTTCATGATGTATTGATGATTGATCCACAACAACTTTTCAGTGTTAAAAGTCGACGCAGATACATTGACTTTATCCAGTTCGAACAACTGTATCATTTCATCAATACTAAACAACTCCTGATCACCATGCGACCAACCCAAGCGCACCAGATAATTCAGCAAGGCTTCCGGTAAAAAGCCCTCATTGCGATATTGCATCACACTGACAGCACCGTGCCGCTTAGATAAACGAGCACCATCCGAACCCAAAATCATCGGTACATGCGCATAGATCGGCAACTGAGCGCCCAAAGCTTTCAAGATGTTGATTTGCCGCGGCGTGTTATTAACGTGATCATCGCCACGTATGACATGAGTAACATTCATGTCCATATCATCAACTACGACGGTCAAATTGTAGGTCGGAGTACCGTCGGAGCGAGCAATGATTAAATCGTCCAGCTCTTTATTTGCCACAACAATGCGACCCTTGATCAAATCATCGATTACCACTTCGCCCTGTTCCGGGTTTTTAAATCGGACAACACGTTCACCTTCGGCATCAGCACCATGACGACATTTGCCGTTGTAACGCGGCTTTTCTTTGGCCGCCATTTGCTGCTCTCGTAAAGCATCCAGCTCTTCACGACTGCAGTAGCAATAGTAAGCATCCCCTTGATCAAGCAATTGCTGAATCACTTCTTTATAACGATCGAAACGATGCGTTTGATAGAATGGACCTTCATCATATTCCAGGCCCAGCCATGTCATACCTTCCAGGATGGCGTTTACTGATTCCTGGCTGGAACGTTCCAGATCGGTATCTTCAATTCTTAAAATGAATTTACCACCATGTTTACGGGCATAAAGCCATGAAAACAATGCTGTTCTGGCACCACCTACATGTAAATAACCGGTGGGACTTGGGGCAAAACGACTTCTTATACTCATTTTTTATGCTTAACCTGAAAAAATATTTATACGTAAGTTTATAGCAATACTAAAGCTTGAACTAAACAATACCACTCGTGTGTTGAATCACTCTTACACATTGCCCGTAACCTAACAAATTTTGATATGACAATATCGAATCAAAATATAGAATCCTGGTTAGCGCAAAAATGACAGTTATCTCCTACAATTAAGTTCTATATTATTTCATGTGGATGTATAAAAGCTTAAATGAAGTATTAAAAAATAATGTTTTTAGTGTTAGACTCGCTTTCAAGGTAATAAACACTCAATTACCTGCCTCATTTTCTTAAACCTCAGGAGAGAACAAATGAAGAAATCCCTCGGTATTTCCGTCGCTATAGCGGCAGCTTTATTGTCTGGGTGTGCTACTCAATCCAGCAACAACTTCCAAGCTTTCAAGCCAGACGACCTGAATGCTCAGGTTAAATCAGGCCAATTGGTGCAAAAAACCAACAGCTTTTTTGTATTGAATGACTCTTCTTCTTCAACAGGTAGAACCTACACCAATTCAGCCGAGTACAGTGGTACTAAACTGGATGTCGAAAAAAACTTGATATACAAATTCAACAAAACCATTCCAGCAATTCCTTTGACCTCTGGCCTGCGCAGCTTTGGTTATGGCCCTTGCACAGACTGGAACAACACCCACCTAAACCAATCTGTACAAAAATATTCAGCTAGCGGCTTTGAAAGCGCAATTACTTCCCTGCAGTGCTCTAGTGGCGGCACCCCGTTAGAAGCCGGTTTGGATGAAAGTGGTAGTGATCTCGCTTCAGCACCGGGCAACATTGCCTTGGTCGTCTTCAGTGACGGTATGGAAGATGGTGCGCCGGTAGCAGCTGCAGAAGCCTTGAAAGCCAAATTCGGTGAAAAACTCTGCATTCACACCGTTTGGGTCGGCAACGAAAACGATGTTGACGGTCAAGCTGTATTACAAGCTGTTGCTGAAGCTTCAGGTTGCGGTATTGCAACCACTGCAGCAAACGTCTCCAGTGCTGCCGGCATGAGTGAATTTGTTAAAGCGGTCTTCTTCAAAACCGGTACACCTGTCGCTTCTGTCGATTGCTCCAAATTGGACGACGATAAAGACGGCGTCAACAACTGCAAAGATAAATGCCCCAACACTTTGCCAGGCGTTGAAGTCAGTATCCACGGCTGCTGGATTTTGGATGTCAAGTTTGACAATGACAAAGACATCATCAAACCGCAATACTTCCCTAAACTGGATAGAGCGGCTGAAAAAATGAAAAGTTTCCCTAATACAGCATTTGAAGTTCAAGGCCATACCAGCCATACCGGTTCGTATAAACACAACCTGAACCTGTCAGAACGTCGTGCTTTAGCGGTTAAGAATTACTTGACCAAGAAAGGTCATATTCCTAACTTGACCTCTAAAGGTTATTCATGGGATCGTCCAATAGACACCAATGAAACCGCAGAAGGCCAAGCTAACAACCGTCGAGTTCAATTGGAAGTTGACGGCAAACCTCAAGAGCCTTTGAGAAAATAAGCTACATTCTGTCAATTCAGCATGTTGACTAAAAACCCGCCGAAAGGCGGGTTTTTTTTTTGGATGAACATCAGATCAAATCAAATCAAAGACTCAAGGATCTGAATCAATATTTTTTAATTCGGCAGGGTGCCTTATTTGCACAGAATAATGATCTCTGTTTTTATTAATCCAGCCCCTCGCTTCCAGATTTTTTCCAATATAGACCTGAAGGGGAGGAAACAAATTCAACCATCGATTTTCAATCCGGATCGAAACCTGCGCTGAAAATTGCAAATAACTGTATTTACGAGTCTTTTTTACCGATTTAATCCGTCCTGTGACACGTTTCCAACCTTTGTATCCATCCTGAGTTATAGATTGATAGCGCTGTGGACTATATGCCGAATTCCCCCAAATACCCAACCCCGCTTTTTCAGCCACTTGTTGAGCACTAAGCAATGTATCGACATACTTCAAGTTAGGCGGATAAATATTGATAACTGCCAACCCCTGCTTAACCAAAGCCAAATTAATATGTTGCTTATCCTCTGTAAAAACATGAGCCAAGGTACGCTGATATTTGTCCAGCTTTTCAACATCAACTTCCAACCTGACTTTTCGATGCTCCAATGCCTTCTTTAGCCAAGACTTAGCTGCTTCTCCACCGACCTCATTGTCTTTATTGGGGCCTGCAACTTCAGGCGTATTAATGCCCAACAATCGAACTTTTTGACCGTTATTCAGTAAAATCGTATCGCCATCAAAGACTTTTTTCACCGTCAAGTAAGAAACTTGAGGTGACATTGATAAACTTTTAGCTTGTTCATGTTCGCGATCGGCATAATGCGGCCTTCCCTGAACATCAATCCATTTATAAACATCCGCTGAAATCAACGTCGGTAAAAACCCGGCTAGACATATCCAACACCGCCTATTTTTATTCAACACTTTTTGCCATCCTATGACTGAACAACTGATTATTAAATCCACCCAAACCTGGCTGAATTCTTTCATTATTGCATTTAATATTTGCCCGTTCGCCCAACGAGAAAAACAAAGAAACAGCATCCGTTACCAAGTTGAATACAGTACTCAGCTGGAAATCGTCCTGGAAAACTTGATAATGGAATGCCGTTATTTGGATGATCATCCTGAAACAGAAACTACACTGTACATTTTACCGTCTGGTTTTGAGGACTTTGACGATTACCTGGATCTGCTGGGTCTGGCGGAACAACTATTGATTAGCCAAGCTTATGAAGGCATTTATCAACTAGCCAGTTTTCATCCGAATTATTGTTTTGAACCGTCAGAGCAAAACGATATGGAACAAGATCCGGCTAACTACACCAATCGCTCCCCCTACCCAATGCTGCATATTATTCGAGAAACCAGTATAGAGCGAGCAATTGCCAATTACCCCAATCCTGAGAGGATTCCAGAAAACAATATCAAACTGACCCGCAAACTAGGCTTGGAAAAGCTGCAAATGCTGTTGGCAAATTGCTATCAACCTTAATAATCTGGCCTTCATGACACCATTCACTACCCATTCCATATTTACCGATATTCCCAAACAACTTCCGGAAGAATTAAGCCAAATTCTATTAAAAACACCGACTATTCGTATAGAACGCATCCTGTCTCAAGGACAAGCTAGTCCTGAAGGTTTTTGGTATAACCAAGAACAGGCTGAATGGGTCATGTTACT
>Ga0172367_10009646_pt1 | contig 10552 bp, 11 predicted proteins | sample Lak10m_FD_114542 | JGI IMG/M metagenome (GOLD analysis project Ga0172367, IMG submission 114542) | Freshwater microbial communities from Kabuno Bay, South-Kivu, Congo - kab_022012_10m | ecosystem: Environmental > Aquatic > Freshwater > Lake | place: Democratic Republic of the Congo: South-Kivu...
CTAACAGCTCTTTAAAGCTATTCTATAAAATTCCCCGGTTTTTGTCAATAAAAAAAGAGGGTGTTTCCGCCAAAGCAGCAGAAACACCTTCATCTTACATCTTCGCAGCCGCTTCTTCAATGGCGGCCTTGAGTTCCTGGAAGGGAAACGGTTTAAATAAAATCTTATCCGCGCCGGCTTCCTTTCCCTTCCGAAGAAGTTCTTCCCGCTGGTCACCTGATGCCAAAACGACATAGGTTTTTGGGAAGATTTTTTTTATCTCCCTTACCAGATCCGCTCCGCAGAGCCTGGGCATGGTCTGATCGGTGAATACGGCATCGAAACCTCCCGCTTCTTTAATCATTTCTAATGCCTCAAGGCCATCTGCCGCCATGTTGACTTCACCAAAACCGGTAAGGAAATCTGCGATCATTTCACGAATCGTCCACTCATCGTCAACCACTAAAATCTTCATCTCCCAGTCCTCCCTTATTGGTTAAATTAATAATACTGATTAAAATCTACACTATTTTTCTATGTTTGTCAAGTATATAAAAAGGCGCCCGTAGAATTCTCGGACGCCCCACTATCTTACCGCCATCTTAATTCATCTCTGATTTTTCAATATCCCGGAGCGCTTTTATCGCTCCTTTCTCCAATTCATCGAACAAAATCGGCTTATACCAAAACACGTCAGCTCCGGCGCCAGAAGCGATTTCTTCCATTCCGGGGGTATCATTTCCCGTCATGAAAACCACGGATGTTTGAGGCGATATGCGTTTAATCTTTCGCACAACTTCATCGCCATCCATTCCGGGGAGCTGAAAATCCGTAAATACATGGCACTCGCCGTCCGCTTGAAGAGCTGAAAAAGCTTCCACTCCGCTTTCCCCGTCTGGAGCCGTTACTACCTCGGCGAACTTTGACAAGATTCCTGCCAACAATTCACGCATATAGGGATCGTCGTCGATAACCAATATCTTCATGGTCAAAAGCCCTCCTTTCCTTTCTTTTCGTTATTTGTTCTTATTCATTACGGCATTATCCGCCTATTCACTTCTTAATGATGCTTATAACTAATAATAAACACTTTTTTATAAAAAAAACAATACCCGAAATCAAGGCAATAAGTTGCTCAAAATTTTAGACAGCCAGTTGCTTTTACCCATAGACCAACCGCTTTTTGAACCGAAAATTTGCTCAACTCCCCACGAAAGCAAACCAATTGCCACAGCAAATTCCGGGTCTTCAATTTCTTTTTGGGTGTCCGTATCGGGAAATTCTATTTGTTCCGCTTCGACTGTTCCGAGTTGAATCGGTAATTTCAATTCTTGTTTTGCCAACGCCGCAATGCCCGCCATTTTTGAACCGCCGCCGACAATTACCGCGCCACTGGGCAAATCGGAAGTCTTGCCGATGGATTTCAAATCGGAATTTACCATTTCAAAAATTTCGTTTAGCCGGATTTCAATAATTTCCGAAATGAATTTTTTATTAACGGTTGAATTCAAACTTTCGTCCAAATTATGAAGTTCTATTTTTTCTTTTATCGGAGTTTCTTTTGCCCGCGCCGCGCCGAAAGCAATTTTTAATTTTTCCGCAACATTTATCGGGCAACGTAAACCAATTGCCAAATCATTGGTAATGTGCGAAGAACCAATGGGAAAAGTCGCGGTAGAAACCAGTCTGTTTTCCTGATAAACCGCCATATCCGTTGTGGCAAAACCGATATCTATAACAACAACACCGAGTTCTTTTTGATTTTTATTTAAAACCGAACGGGCCGCGGCCAAAGGATTATAAATTACGCCGCCCATTTTTCCGCCCGAAGCCTCAACCGCTTTTAATAAATTATTCAAAGACGGCTTAAAGCAATCAATTATCAAGCTGTTTGTTTCCAAACGATTGCCAACCATTCCCAACGGGTCGCTTATGTCGCCGATTCCATCAACAATAAATTCTTTGTTTATCGTGTGGAGTATTATTCTATTCGGGCCAAGATTAATAGCCTGCGAAGCCTTAACGGCGCGGTCAACATCTTCGGAATAAATTTCGCTGTCGGCGCGGGAAACCGCCACAATGCCGCGCGAGTTTTGAATGCGCACGTTGCCGCCGGCAATATTAACAAAAATATTTTTCGCGGCCGATTTATCGACATGTTTTACGCCATCGATAACCGGCTTTAGCGCCTGGACAAGTTCTTCGATATTAACAACCTCGCCTTTCCTGATTCCGGCCGAAGGAGTTTTAAAAACCGCGGCCAAAGACAATTTAGCGCCTTTTTCCGCTTTGGCGACCAAAACTTTTATTTGTGAAGTTCCTATATCTAAAGCCGTTATATACATCAATTTAAACTCGAAATTCGAATATCGAAATACGAAACAAATTCGAAATGATAAAATTCAAATGTTTAAAACGTTTTGTCTCCCTACGGGAGATGTCCCGAAGGGACAAATTTTGAAAATTTGAATTTAGATATTGTTTCGGATTTAGATATTGGAATTTAGTGCTTTAAGGAGCCGCCGCTCCTTACGTTCCATCATTATTGTATCATTTTTCTTTTGGTGGTCATAGCCAAAAAGGTGGAGAAGGCCGTGAATAAGCAAATATTTTGAATAAGGTATTTTGTATTTTGTATTTATATAAATTTCGCCGATATTTTTGTTTTTTGATTTGGGAAAAACAAAATTTTTGGGCTCCTCAAAACTCAAAACGTCCGCCGCTTTGTTTTTGCCGCGGAATTTTTTATTTAAAGATTTCATTGTTTGGGAATCCGCCAAAAAAACTTCAACCAAAACGCTTTTTTTGGTTAAAATTTTTAAGACTTTTAAAGCGGTTACTTTAAGTTCGCGCTCCGTTTTTTTATCGGTTTTGCCGGATAAAAAAACAACCGAAACCTTATTCATTGGCTAAAAACTTTTTAGCCGCTTCGCTGACAGCCGAAGCATCGGCTTTGCCCTTTAAGTCTTTCATGGCTTCGGCCATTACTTTGCCGAATTCTTTAATGGTTTTGGCTCCGGTTTTTTCAACCGCCGCTTTAACAATTTTATCGACTTCTTCCGCGGGCAATTGTTCCGGAAGATATTTTTTAATCAAATCCAATTCTTTAAGTTCTTTTTCCGCCAATTCGCTTCTGCCCGCGCCGCTAAAAACATCGGCCGCTTCTTTGCGCTTTTTCGCTTCTTTGGCCAAAACTTCCAATACTTCATCGTCTGAAAGGGTTGGTTCGGCGCCTTTGCCTTTTTTCTCGATTTCTTTGTTATGCAAAGCCGAAATGATCATGCGAAAAACACCGGTCTCAAATTCTTTGCCGGCTTTCATCGCCTCTTTTAAATCTCCGCTTAGTGTTTCTTTAAGAGACATGAAATTAGCTTATAGCTTATAGCTTATAGCTTTTAGGGTTTTATTTTTAACCTATCAGCTAACAGCTAAAAGCTAACAGCTTTTTTATTACGCTCTGCCTGTTTTTCTCGCTTTCACTATTTCTTTTTTCTTTTGTTCGCGGTGAAGCGCGGACAATTTTCTCTTTAATCTTGAAACGGGGCGCGCTCTAAATTTCCTTTTTTTCGCCTCACGCAAAATTCCGCTTTGCTGAATTTTTTTCGAAAAGCGGTACAGAAAAGCGTTTGTCGGTTCACCTTCTCTTCTTTTTACTTCCATTATCGAACAGCTTATAGCTTACAGCTTGTAGCTTGTAGGATTTTGTTTTTACCTATCAGCTAACAGCTAAAAGCTTTAAGCTTGTATTAATTTTTTTATTTCTTCCAGACTTTCTTTCGGCCTGTTGTCCACGACGCTGTGAATCGACCCTCCGCCGTCATTGGCCCATCTTGGAATGATATGTATATGCAAATGGTCTATTACTTGCCCGCTTACCCTACCATGATTTATTCCTATTGTAAAACCCTGAGGTTTCAGCCTTTCATTAAGCAAATCGGTCACGTTTTTTACCGCTTTAAAAACTCCCTCAATTTTTTCGTCGGGCAAATCCAAAATAGTTTCGGCGTGGACCTTTGGCAAAACCATTGTATGGCCGGGAGCGCGCGGATGAACGTCTAAAACCGCGGTCGCGTCTTCATCTTCGTAAATTACTTGCGCCGCCATTTCTTTATTGGCGATTTTACAAAACAAACAATCCATACGCTTCGCTTTGTAATGCCAATCTACGAATTCATGCTAATACCGCCAATACGTTTTATTCGCAGTATTCGCACGATTCGCATTTTTAGCATTATTTTAATCTTTTTTTCACTTCATCGACGACTTTCGTCAAAGGCACGTTTTCTTGAACACCGCTTTTCATATCCCTGATAATTATGCTTTCTTCAAACACTTCGCGCTGGCCGAGTATCAAAGCCATTTCCGCTTCTTCTTTATCGGCGGCTTTAAGCTGAGCGCGCAAAGATTCCCTGCCTAAAGATTCAACCACCTTAATGCCGGCTTTATGGAAATCTTCAATTAAAGCAAAGGCTCTTTTCTTGGCCGGCTTGCCGATTTGAATAAGAAACACGCGAGCTTTATTTTTGGGCAAACCGTTTATGCCCAAAGTTTTCATTAATTCGATTATTCTTTCAACGCCCAAGCTTCCGCCAACCGCAGGCAAAGCGCTTTTTTTCATTCCCATTAATTCACCTAAATAGTCATAACGGCCTCCGCCGCCGAGCGCGCTGGGGTAAGATTCGGAATAAAATTCAAAAACCGTGCGGTTATAATAATCCAAACCGCGGACAAGAAAATTATTCAACGAGTAAGACAAATTCAAACTGTCGAGATATTCCAAAACTTCGCGGAAGTGGCTGCGGCACGCCGAGCACAAAAAGTTTATCATTACCGGCGCTTCTTCTTTTATTTTTTGGCATTTCTCGTCTTTGCAATCAAGTAAACGCAACGGATTAGTGGAAACGCGGCGGCGGCAATCTTTGCAAACTTTATTGGCAAATCGGCGGTAATAATCTTGGAGTTTTCTGCGATAAACCTGCCGGCAATTTCTGCATCCGACGCTGTTAACATGAACCGACAAATTTTTAATTTTGAGCTCTTCGAGCAAACGGATGTTTGCCAAAATAACTTGCGCGTCATAAACCGGATCGTCTTCGCCGCCTAAAATTTCAAAACCAAACTGGTGAAATTGGCGGAAACGGCCGGCTTGCGGCTGTTCGTGGCGAAAAAACGGGCCAAAATAATAAAGCTTGAGCGGCTGAGGCCAACGCGACATGCCGTGTTCGAAATACGCGCGCATTACGCCCGCGGTGTTTTCCGGACGCAAAACCAACCTGTCCTTGCCCCGAGTTTTAACGACAAACATTTCTTTTTCGACAATATCGGTCGCCAAACCTACGCCGCGCTCAAAAACTTCGGCTTTTTCCATAATCGGCGTGTCTATTTTTAAAAAATTGTAAAAAGCGGCAGTATCTTTGCCTGCCTTGCAGAATTTTTCCCACAAAGGCTGCTCCGAAGGCAAAATATCACGCATGCCCTTCGGACTTTGAAGCATATTCTTATTTTCTTTTTCCACCTTAATCGGTTTTTTGGGGGCTTTAGGTTTTGAAGGTTTTATTGGCATAAATTACAGCAAAACGCCAATCGCAAAGCGCAAATCGTTTACGCTTAGCGATAAGCGCTTCGCGCTTAACTAATTAATACGCTGGCTGTCCAACGGCCATTGCTTTATTAAAAGGCCACAAGCGAAGCCGAACCATTCCGACTATTTCAGATTTTTGAAGATTTCCCCAACTGCGTGAATCAAAACTGTAATTGCGATTATCGCCCATCACAAAATATTGGCCGTCTTTCAAATTAATTTCTTCATTGCCGCCGGTTTTTAAATCCATGGGCAAATAAGATTCTTTCAAAACAAATCCATTGGGATTTTGAGAATTGAAAATTTTAATTTCTCCGTTATTAAGCAAAAGTTTTTCGCCCGGCAAACCTATTACTCTTTTAATGTAATAAACGCTCTCGTCGCCCGGATAATGAAAAACAATAACGTCTCCCCTGGCCGGCTGGGTAAAACGATAACTGATTTCGTCGATTAACAAATAATCGCCCGAAGAAAAATTTGGCTCCATTGAGGCGCCGCTGACTAAAAAAGGCTGAATCAAAAAACTGCGGACTATCACCACCACAACCACCGCCAAAACGATGACTTCGAATATTTCCCAAAAAGAATAAAGAAAAGATTTCATTGATTTTTAGGGCTTATTCCCAAATAACATTTTTTATTATACAATCAAGACAATGAAAGTCAAACCCCGCGTAGACAACGGCGATGAGCTTAATCCGATTTATTCGAGACATATTCCAACGTCAAAATTGAACCAAAATAAAATCTATGAATTCCAAAAATAAATTAAGCAAAAAATCGCAATCGTCGTTGTCTAACGGGGTCAAACCCCGCCTTATTATCGGCCTTGGAAATCCCGATGGCAAATACGAAAAAACCTATCACAATATCGGCCACCTGGCTGTGGATTTTTTCGCCAAATCCGTTGATTCAAAAACCGCCAAAAAATTGGTTAAGTCTGAAGCCTATATGAACGAATCGGGCGGATTTGTAAAAAAAGCGGCCAAAAAAAACAATTCCAAACCCGAAGAGATTTTAGTAATCCACGACGATTCAGACATTAAGCTTGGCAAATACAAGCTTTCTTTCGGCCGGTCGTCGGCCGGACACCGCGGCGCGCAATCGGTAATCGACAATTTAAAAACCAAAAATTTCTGGCGGCTGCGCATCGGAATCAGAAAAAATAAAAAACAAAAAGCCGGCGAAATGGTGCTTAAAAAAATATCAAAAGACGAGCTGGAAACCATAAACAAGGTTTTCAAGGAAATTTCGAAAAATTTATTCGGCAATGAATAAAACCAAAATTCTTATTTTAGCTCTGGGAGATATTTTGCTTTTATACGCGTCTTTGTTTTTGACCATGGTTTTGCGTTACGGCACCGATTCGTTTAATCTGCCACTAGCAAACCATATTCAGCCGTTTTCGCTGATTTTCGTTTTTTGGCTTTTGATATTCTATTTGGCAGATTTATATAAATCGAAAAATCTGAAAATAGACCCCGATGTCTTGCGCAAATTCGCCCTGTCGCTTGCCGCCGCCATTGTAGGCTCGATAATTCTTTTTTACCTTTTCCCGACAATATTCAATCTTACCCCAAAAACAAACCTTATAATTTTGGCCGTTGTTTTCGGCGTGCTTGATTTGGGATTGCGTTTCAGTTTGGCGAAAATTTTCATCGCCGGCGGATTAAAAACCCGAATTGCGTTCATCGGTGAATCACCGGCCATAAACGAATTAATCGCAACATTAAAAAACAACCCTCAGCTCGGATACGAAGTAATCTCCAATATCAAAGACGCCGATATGGTCGTGGTAAAACCGGATATTAAAGACGACCCGAAATTTACCGAAATATTTTACGGACTTTTGGCATCGCGTGTGGCCATCGTCGATTCAATCGGATTTTATGAAATAATCTTCCAGAAATTGCCGCTCGACGAAATCGAAGGCGGCTGGTTTGTGGAAAAAATCGCCACCCGCCGCAAACTGTACGATTTTATAAAAAGAATAACCGATATTGTTTTGTCTCTGGCTTTGGGAATAATTTTTTTGCCGTTTTTCGCCGTTATCGCGTTACTTACAAAATTAAGTTCCCGCCAAGGGCCGATTATTTACAAACAAGAAAGAGTTGGGTTAAACGATAAAAACTTTATTCTTTATAAATTCGGCGTAATGAAGGAAGACAATGGCGCCCTTGCAACCGCGAAAAACGACGGCCGTTTAACATTTCTCGGTAAAATTCTTAACCGCACTCATTTAAACGAAATTCCCCAATTTTATAATATTTTAAAGGGTAATATGTCTTTTATCGGACCGCGCGCCGAAAGCCACGACCTGGTTAAAATTTACCGCCAAATCCCCCACTATAAATTGCGGCATATGATAAAGCCCGGGCTAACCGGCTGGGCGCAAGTAAATTACAAACCCAGCGCTTCAGTAGAAGAAGCCAAAGAAAAATTAAAATACGATGTTTATTATATTAAAAACCGCTCCTTGGTTTTGGATTTCTTGATTCTTTTAAAGACAATAAAATACTTCTTTTTCTCCGGCCAATGATTAAAAAAATAAAACATTTTCTTTTTGAAAATACCACTACCAAACAAACTGTCGTTAAAAACGTGGCGTGGTTAAGCGTAAGCCAGATTGCCGGAAGAATATTCAGAGGGTTATTTATAATTTTTGCCGCACGACTTTTAGGAGCAACCGAATACGGAGTTTTTTCTTATGCCCTGGGTTTAGCCGGTTTTTTCACCCCTTTCGCGGATGTTGGAATAACTTCTATTTTAACCAGAGATGCCAGCCGCGACCCAAAAAGGTCATCTTCTTATTTTGCCACTTCTTTTTGGATTAAAATATTCCTTCTTGTTTTTACTACCCTACTTATAATTTTTGTCGCGCCTCTTTTTTCAAAAATCAACTCAATCGAGGTTCTTCTTTATTTTGTCGCCCTTCTGACTATTTTTGATAATTTCAGAGAATTTTTTATTTCATTATTCAGGGCCCAAGAAAAAATGGAGCTTGAAGCGCTGGTTAATGTTTCAATGAATATTGCCATTGCCGCGATAGGAGCCGTTATCCTTTATATTTCAAAAACCGCCGAAGCAGTAACCATTTCCTATGTCGGTAGCGCCGGAGTTGGAGTCTTAATTGCCGGATTCTTGGTCAGAGGCCACCTTAAAAAGGTGTTTGAAGATTTTGATAAAAAATTAATATCTCCAACATTAAAAGCCGCGCTCCCTATTGTCGGAATAAGTTTATTAGGCGTTTTTATGCTCAATATCGACGTAATAATAATCGGCTGGTTTAGAACCGCCGCCGAAATCGGATATTATTCCGCCGGCCAAAAAATCGTCCAGTTGCTTTATGTAATTCCGGCAATAATAGCCAGCGCGTTTTTCCCGATTATTTCACGAGCCGTTGAAAAGAAAGAAAACCAGAAAATTTCTCTAATTATGGAAAGAGCAATATCCGCGATTTTTGCGCTTGCTTTACCGCTCACAATCGGCGGAATCATTTTGGGCGCGCCGCTTATAAAATTTTTATACGGCGCTGAATATCTCCCGACAATTTTAACTTTTCAAATACTTCTTTTAACCAACTTTGTCGTTTTTCCCCAAACGCTTTTGTCTAATTTTATAGTTGCCTACAACAAACAAGCAAAAATAGCGATTTACGTGGGAATCAGCGCAATAGGAAATGTCGTTCTCGACCTTTTGCTTATACCAAAATTCGGAATTGCAGGCTCCGCCGCCGCAACCGTTATAGTCCAATTACTATATAATTTCTTAACTTGGAATATGGTTAAAAAAATCAATCCCTTTAAAACACTTATCTATCTTAAAAAGATCTTCGTTGCCACTATCGGAATGGGCATTTCGGCGTTTTTGTTAAACTTAATTCAATTACCGGTGCTTTTAAACATCGCCATTTCAGCCTTGATATATGGAGGAATTCTTCTTGCCTTAAAAGAGCCTATTATCGAGGAGCTTAAACTCGCGCTAAAACACGATTAAAATAATTCCTCCAATTTTTTGAAACATACTTCCGGAGTCATATTTTCGGAGACATATTTAAATCCATTATCTCCCATTTTTTTAAGTAAATCTTTTTCGCTATAAATTTTCCTGGTTATTTCTTCCGCTCCGTTAATATTACCCGATTCCAAAGCATAGCCGCATTTGGCTCTTTCAACCAAACCGAACGCATCGCTTTCTTTATTCAAAAAAGCCAGAACTGGCTTACCGGCCGCCATATAACCCAGAAATTTCCCGGGCGTGAACGGCGTTTTATTTTTAGGACTAAGGCAAACCAACCCAACATTGCTTTCTTTTACCAAATAAGGATATTCCTCTTTTGAAATAAAAGGTTTTATTATCACGTTTTGAAGCGAATAATCCTTGATTAATTTTCCCACTTTTTCCTTTTCCATGCCATCTCCGACAAGCAAAAAAACCGCGTCTTTAATGTCGGAAATTCTTTGGGCGGTTTCCACCAAAAATTCCATTCCCTGCGCCGGGCCCATGATGCCGGCAAAAAGAAATATAAATTTATTTTCCAACCCCCATTTTTTCCTGAAAGAAATATTTTTTGTTAAATTTTTATAAGGCTCCAAATCAACCCAATTGTAAAGCGTGGCAATTTTTCCGGCAGGCACGCCCTTTTTTTCAACAAGAAAACGCATTCCCCCTTCGGAATGGAAAGTTATTTTATCCGCCGCCGAATAAACCTTTTTCTCTATGGCTTCAAACAGCCGGATCGCCAGCCGATGCTTCCAATTATTTTTATCAAGCACGCCTAAGTCAATCGCATTTTGCGGAAAAATGTCTTGAATATTCAAAATAATTTTTGCTCCGTAGCGGCGTTTTATCGCTTTGCCTACTAAGGCCAACGGCAAGGGCGGACTGTAAACTATTGCCGCGTCAAAATTTTCTTTGGCGTATTTTTTCAGCTGGCGGAAAAACAAACATGGCATTGTAAGTTGGGAAATCCCGCGGATAATAAAATTGACC
>Ga0172367_10009647_pt1 | contig 10551 bp, 9 predicted proteins | sample Lak10m_FD_114542 | JGI IMG/M metagenome (GOLD analysis project Ga0172367, IMG submission 114542) | Freshwater microbial communities from Kabuno Bay, South-Kivu, Congo - kab_022012_10m | ecosystem: Environmental > Aquatic > Freshwater > Lake | place: Democratic Republic of the Congo: South-Kivu...
CATTTGCTGGGCTTCAGGAAGTGAAATGCTTTTATTTTCCATATTGGTGATTTTTGCCAGCTACTAGCAGCTAGTTGCTGGCCACTTGCTACTAAAAATCTCTATTCTTCGAATCCAGAATAATCGTCACAGGGCCATCGTTCACGAGGTAAACCTGCATATCGGCACCAAAAATGCCGGTTTCAACTTTCTTGTTTCCCAGCGCTTTTTTGAATTCATCGATCATTTCTTCGTAAAGCGGAATGGCTGTTTCGGGTCGCGCTGCCCGAATGTACGACGGACGGTTCCCCTTTTTTGTTGAGGCATGTAAGGTAAACTGGCTTACCAAAATGATTTTCCCGCCAATATCCTGAATGGACAGCTTCATCACTCCCTCGGCATCGTTAAAAATGCGCAGCTGACAGGTCTTTTTCACCAGCCAGTCGATGTCCTCTTTTGTGTCGGCCTCTTCTATGCCAAGCAATATCAGCAGGCCTGCCTGAATTTCAGCCACCACATAATCTTCCACTTCCACCGAAGCCGAACTTACCCGTTGAATAACCAGTCTCATAACTTAAAATTTTAAGCAATATTATAAAAAACAAACGGGTTGGCTAAACTTTACATCAACCATCTTGTTTAACTATCTCAATTCAACTTTAAACAAAAAGCCAGAAACAATGAAGAATTGGATTTTTATCAGTATAGTTTTGCTCACGTCGTGCGTTTCGCAGCGGGGGAAAGACGAAGCAAAGCAGGAAATAAGCAGCAATAAGGCTGCGAAAAATTTCCCGATCACCATCGAAGTTCGCAAAGGACCAGCATTCAATTACCCGACTTTTGCCTTTTGGGTAGAAGATTTGGAGGGGAATTACATCGAAACGCTGTTTGTGACACGTTTTATCGCGAAGGGCGTATTTCAGCACAGCGAAATTGCTCCCGGAAAGTGGAACACCATTCCCGGAGAAGTGAGGCGTCCGGCTGCTTTGCCCTATTGGTCGAACAAACGCAACATCAAGGCGTCCGATGGTTTATACACACCTTCGCCCGAAACAGCGGTTCCCGATGCCATTTCGGGCGCTACTCCAAAAACCGGTTTCGTGCTGAACACTTCGCTTACACAAAAACCTTCAGGAAAAATAAGACTGATGCTGGAAATTAATCAGGCGTGGGATTCAAATTCTTTCTGGTCGAACAATAAATTTCCGGGAGATATGGATTACTTTGCGTCGCTTCAGCCGTCGCTTGTTTATGCCGCAACAATTGATCCTGAAAGTTTCAATGCGCCTGTTTTCCTGAATCCCATTGGGCATGGCCATTATTCGGGCGACGACGGAAGTTTATCGACCGATTTAAGTTCACTAACCACAGTAAAAGAGATTTTTTTAACTATTCGTGCAGAAAAAAAACAATAACATGATACGCAGAATCACCATATTTTTCACCCTTTTATTGATTGTAAGTCACAGCCTTTGGGCGCAGCAGGCCGTTTTGAAAGGCAAAGTGCTGGATGCTGTAAACAACGATCCACTTCCGTTTGTGAATGTAATTATCACCGGAACAACCATTGGCGCCATCACCGATATCGACGGTAATTTTCAGTTTGCCGGATTAAATCCGGGATTCGTTCGGGTGCAGGCGTCGTTTGTGGGCTACAAAACAGCCCTTTCATCGCAGGTTGAGTTAAGCAATGCCCGGGTGGCTTTTGTCGAAATAAAGCTTGAAAGTCAGGATACTCAAATTGAAGAAGTTACTGTGCAGGCTACACCTTACCGCAAAACTGAAGAAAGTCCGGTTTCGCTCAAAACCATTGGTATTGCCGAGATTGAAAAAAGTCCGGGCGCCAACCGCGATATTTCAAAGGTAATTCAGTCATTTGCAGGAGTTCTCTCTACGCCCTCGTTCAGAAATGATATTATCATCCGTGGCGGAGGTCCGTCGGAAAGCCGTTTTTATCTGGATGGAGTAGAGGTCCCGAACATCAACCATTTTGCTACACAAGGCGCTTCGGGAGGACCAGTTGGTATTTTGAACGCCGACCTGATCCGCGAAGTGAATTACTATTCCGGGGCATTTCCATCGAACCGTGGCAACGCTTTGAGCGGTATTTTCGAATTTTCGCAGGTTGACGGCAACAGCGATAAACTGACCTTCAAAGGAAGTTTGGGCGCTTCGGAAGTTTCGGCCACCATCGACGGACCTGTCAACGATAAAACTTCTTTCATTGTATCGGCACGCCGCTCGTACCTCGAATTTTTATTTGGTGCGCTCAAACTGCCGTTTCTGCCAACTTTTAATGACATGCAATTCAAGGTGCGCACGCGTTTCGACGCTAAAAATGAACTTACCCTGGTTGGATTGGGTGCCATTGATGTAAATAAGCTAAACCTCAACATTAAAGATCCCGACGATCAGCAGAAATACATTTTGAGCCAGCTTCCGGAGAATAATCAGTGGAGCTATACTGTTGGGGCGGTTTACAAACATTTCAGGAAAAACAGTTACCAAACGGTGGTTTTTAGCCGCAGCCATCTCAACAACAGCATTGTAAAATACCTCGAAAACAATCAGAGTTCTGCCAGCAACAAAATCATCGATTACCTTTCTGAAGAGCAGGAGAACAAATTCAGGTTCGAGAACAACATGCGCATGGACGGTTTCAAGGCTAATATTGGTGCCAATATTGATTTTGCGAAATACACCAATACCTCCATGTTGCGCAGGTTTTACAACGGAAATATCCTGAATGTGAATTACGACACCGATTTAAACCTGATTAAATACGCTGTTTTCGGACAGGTAAGTCACGAGTTTTTGGCCGAGCGGCTAACCGTTTCAGCAGGATTCCGGATGGACGGAAATAACTATTCGTCGAACATGAATAATTTGCTGAAGCAATTCTCGCCCAGGCTTTCGGCTTCGTATTTACTTGCCCCGAAATGGAGCCTGAATATGAACACTGGCCGCTATTTTCAGCTGCCTTCGTACACGGCTTTGGGCTACCAGCAAAACAATGTTTTTGTGAATAAAGACGACTTAAAGTACATATCGGTTGATCATTATATCGGCGGATTGGAATTTAAACCGGCTACTGCCATGCAGTTTTCGCTCGAAGGCTTTCTGAAAAACTACCGTCATTATCCTTTCTCGGTGAACGATCAGATTTCGCTGGCCAACAAAGGCGCCGACTTTGGAGTGATCGGCGATGAGGAAGTGACATCGACCTCCAAAGGCCGTGCTTACGGCGCCGAATTTCAGGCTCGTATCAGTTCGCCCAAAGGCTACAACATGAACCTTTCGTACACGCTGGTCAGAAGCGAATTTCAGGATGGAAAAGGAGAGTATTTAGTTTCGTCGTGGGATAGCAAGCACATTTTAAGCATGACCGGAACCGCCGCGCTGAAACGAAACTGGCAGGTGGGTGGCCGTTTCCGATTTGTTGGCGGATTGCCCTACACTCCATGGGATTTGAACCGTTCGTCGCTGATTGAAGCCTGGAACCTGACCGGTGGACCTTATTTCGACACTTCGCGCCTGAATGCCAACCGATTCGGCGTATTTCACCAGCTCGATATTCGGGTTGACAAGTCGTATTACCTGAAAAATACGACCCTCAAATTTTACCTCGACATTCAAAACCTGTATAATTTTCAGTCGCAATCAACTGATATTCTCGTTCGCGAAACCGATGTCAACGGAAATTTCCTGACTGCGGACAACGGAACCCGCTATGTTTTGAAAAGCATTAAAAATCCTTCAGGAACGGTGCTGCCAACCATTGGGATACAGGTGGAATTTTAACCAAATAGGCGCAGATAGCACCTGGTTCTCAGACTTTAAAACCTTCAAAATGCACAAAGTTTTGAAGGTTTTATCTTTTAAAGTGGATTGTGAACCTGTTTTTGCTCAATGATTTTTGTTTTACGATCCGGATACAAAGCGCTACTTTTGGCATCTGATATTTTGGATTGTATTGCATGAAAAAGATTGCGCTTGGAGTAGGATTTTGGTGGTTGTCGGTCAGTCAGTTTTTGGCCCTGGCACAGGATGTTGGGAAGGGATACGATGCTTATTTTTTGCCAAGAAGAAATTATGTGGTTTATCAAACCCTGAACGACCTTCATATTGATGGCAAGGGCGACGAAGCCTCGTGGAAAAAAGCGGAATGGACCGGCGATTTTGCCGATATCGAGGGTGACAAAAAGCCCCAGCCGTTGCATCCGACCCGCGTAAAAATGCTTTGGGACCACCAATGCCTGTATATTTTGGCTGAACTGACCGAGCCTCATATTTGGTCGTATTACACCACCCGCGACCAGATTGTTTACCACGAAAACGATTTCGAAATTTTTATCGATCCTGATAACGATACCCACAACTATTACGAGTTCGAACTCAATGCGGCCAACACCTTGTTCGACCTGTTTTTGCCCAAACCCTACCGAAATGGAGGACAGCCCTTGATTAGCTGGAATTCGGCCGGTTTCCGGAGTGCTGTGTTTATCGACGGAACACTCAACAATCCGGCCGATACCGATCGTCAATGGACGGTTGAAATGGCCATCCCTTTTGCTTCGATGAATGTGGGCGACACCGTTTCGACACCCGTTGACGGACAGATTTGGCGCATCAACTTTTCGCGCGTCAATTGGCAAACCGAAGGGATTGACGGAAAGTACCAGCGAAAAAAAGATGAAAAAACCGGTCGCCCGGTGTCCGAATATAACTGGGTGTGGAGTCCCACCGGCGAAATCAATATGCATACGCCGGAGCGCTGGGGAATGCTGCAATTCTCCGGAAATTCGGTAAAGAAACAGAGCAACGGATTTCTGCGTACGGCCGATCAGGAATACCGGGATTTGCTTTGGCTCATTTATTACAGGCAACACGATTTCAGGAGAAAAAACGGACGATTTGCCGATTCGGTTTCGGAATTGTCGTTTGCCGATGACTTGACAAAGCGAATTCCGACCAGTGCTCAGGTCAAAATTGTCGCTTCCGAAAAGCAGTTTACTGTCCGTTTATTTGCCGAAAATAAAGTAGATTTATCGGTCAATGAGAACGGTTTAATCAGGAATAATCAACCAAACCAATAGCCATGAACAAAAGAGATTTTATCCGGACTTCCGTTTTGGCCGGAGTTGGATTAATGAGTTTCAATCGGGTAAATGCAGGTTCAAAGCCGAAAAAATCATCCGGATTTAAGCATTGGGTGTGGGAAAATCCCAATCCGGCTGAGGAGGAAAGCGCCATCAAAGAAAGGCTTGGCCGTTTTTATGCCGCCGGAATCAGGGGAATGTTCTTTGAGAACGACAGCGAAAAGCATTTCCGAATTGCCAAATCGGTTGGGTTGGAAGCTCATCGCTGGATGTGGACCATGAACCGGGGCGAAAAGCAGCTGCTCGAAAATCATCCCGACTGGTATGCCGTCAGTCGTAAAGGTTTGTCGTGCGCCACTCACCCACCTTATGTGGGATATTACCGCTGGCTTTGTCCGTCGAAACCCGAAGTTCTGGAATACCTAAAAAATCAGGTGAAACAAATTCTCGAAAGAGAAAATGTAGATGGCATTCATTTGGATTACATCCGGTTTTGCGATGTGATTTTGCCGGTAAACCTCTGGAAAGGCTACAAAATTGACCAAAGTCGCGAGCTGCCCGAATACGATTTCTGTTATTGCGAAACCTGCCGCTCGAAGTACAAGGCCGAGTACGGCGTCGATCCGCTCGATCTGGAGTTTCCCGATCAAAGTCCGTCGTGGCGAAAGTTCCGGTACGAACGGATCAATGCGGTGGTTAATCAGTTGGCCGAAGTTGCTCATGCGAAAAAGAAACCGATTACCGCAGCCGTTTTCCCGACACCCGAAATTGCCCAGAGAATCGTTCGGCAAGACTGGACCAACTGGAATTTGGACGGCGTTTGCCCCATGATTTATCACGGTTTTTATCGCGAGCAGGTGAAATGGATTGGCGATGCCGTGGAAGAAGGTATCCACTTTTTAAATGGCCGGTTCCCGATCTACGCCGGACTGTTTCTGCCCGATTTTAAATCGGACGCTGAGATTGCAGAAGGCATTAAAACAGCCCTGCAGCATGGTGCTTCAGGGATTTCTTTCTTCGGAAATGTTGATGAAAAAGTGCTTGGAATATTAAAAAAGGCGGTTTCAGAATTATAATTCAAAAAATGGCTAAGAAAAACGTGGATTTCATTCTGGCAGAGGCAATTGAAAATTACCAGCCAAAATACCTTTTATCGTAATGTCTTCGTCCAGATTTTCCCATCGGAGAGCATAGCCATTTAATCTTACAGTTACCTCTTTCAATTGTTCTTCGGTAGCTTCAGATAGAATTTTAAACCTATCGGCAGGAAAACTAATGGTTCTTCCATCGGTAAGTTCAATAAATATTGTTCTTCCAACGCTCCAGGCGTTTATCGCAATGGGTTCTGCTATAAGAATGGTATCAACGTACATGATATTCATTAAATTTTGCGTATAAAAATACGCTGTTTTCAAAAACTAACTTTTCAATTTGGCGAACAATTTTTGGACTTAAATTTCGGTTCGAAGCCAGTTTTATAGGATCGAGCCAAAATTTGCATTCTCCATCGGCTGTTGCAACATGAATGTGAGGTGGTTCATTGTATTCATCTGAATAAAAATGAAAACGGAATGGTCCAATTCGTAAAACTGTTGGCATTTATTTCGCGTTCAAATTTTCTATAAATGTATGAAAAATCTGATTGAAAGAAACATACATGTGAACACATATGATTCCTTTAGCCATCCAAGTGCTTATTTTTGTTCAAAATCCGTATTATTGCTTTCATGAATACATTTTGCATCAATCATACCAGTACCGATCCGTATTTTAACCTGGCGGCAGAGGAATATTTCCTGAAGAACTTTCAGGAGGATTTCTTCATGCTGTGGCGCAGCCGGCCATCGGTGGTGGTGGGCAAACATCAGAATGCACTGGCCGAGATCAACCATGAATTTGTGCGCAAAAACCAGATTCCCGTGGCAAGGCGTTTATCGGGTGGCGGAACGGTTTTTCACGATCCGGGCAATGTGAATTTCACCTTTATCCGGAATGTTAAAGACATTTCGGAAGTAAATTTTAAGGTTTTCACAGTTCCTGTCATTGCTGCTCTTGGAAGACTTGGTGTTGAGGCATACACAACCGGCAGGAACGATTTACTGATTGATGGCAAAAAAATCTCCGGAAATGCCGAGCATGTGCACAAAAACCGGGTTTTGCACCACGGAACTTTGTTGTTCGACAGTCGTCTGGAAGCGCTGAAAGGTGCGTTGAAAGTAGATTTGTCGCGCTTCGAGGACAAAGCGGTGCAAAGTAATCGCAGCGAAGTAAACAATATCGCCAACTATTTGCCCAACCTGGTTTCCGTCGAAGAATTTACCAATTTTCTGTTTGCTGAAATCAGCCAAAACTTTTCCGATTTCAGCGTTTACGAATGGACGGCTGACGATGTCGCCGCGATTCAAAAACTATCCGAAGAGAAATACCAAACCTGGGACTGGATTTTTGGCTACTCGCCGCGTTACCGGTTTTCGAATAAGCTGGATACCGAAAATGGCGAAATTCAGGTGAATTTGCTCGTGGAGAAGGGCCGAATCACCGAAGCCGCTTTTTCGGGCCGCATTCAGCCTGAAAAAGCCAACAAAATGGCAGAAGCGCTGTTGGGCTGCAGGCACGAATTGGAAGAAGTAAAAAAGTCAATGCTTTCGATTTTTCCTGAATCGAGCGAAAAAGAGATTGTCAGCAATCTTTTATTTTAGGCTAATCCACATCAATCACCCCTTTCGAAACCACGATCTTCACCAAGGTTGCGGTATTTTTTGCATTGAATTTCAGCAGCAGGTTTTTCCGGTGTGTATCTACGGTGAAAGTACTGATAAACAGTTGATCGGCAATTTCCTGGTTGGTGAGGCCATCGGCAATCAGTTTCAGGATTTCACTTTCGCGTTTGGTAATCATGGGCAGATCGCTGTTTTCGGACGGAATGCCTTTAATCAGTTCTTTCACATCTTTGCCCAGGTAAAGTTCCTTTCCGTTTAAAACCTGTTTCACTCCGTTCAGAATATCGTCAACATCCGAAGTTTTCAGGATAAAACCATCGGCTCCTGCATCAAGCATTTTTTCGACAACATGCCGTTGGGCAACGGTAGTGATGGCCAGTATTCTCTGTTGCGGGAACCGCGCTTTGGCAATTTTACAGAATTCGATGCCGTTCATGTCGGGAAGGTTGATGTCGAGAATAATCAGGTCGAATGGATTGCCGTTGAGGTAGGCCAAACCCTTGGCTGCAGTGGCAGCACTTTGGCAATTGATGTCGAGACCGGAAGCCGTGATCATTCGGGCTAAGCTCTCACTGACGATCGGATGATCTTCAACAATCAGGATATGTTTGGTCATTGAGTAAGGAATTTCAGATCAATTCCCTAAGATATTAAAAATTGCAATGTACATTCTGTTCCTTTTCCCTGTTCGCTTAAAATTTCGAAATGTCCGTTGAAAGCTGCAACCCGGTCACGAATATTCTTCAAACCTTTTCCGGTTTTTGAAGGGTCAGGCTTTTCCGGATTGAAACCAATTCCGTTGTCGATTACCTGAACACAAATCCGTTCGTTTTCAGTAAAAAGCTGGATGTCGATTTGTGTTGCCTTAGCGTATTTTAACGCGTTGGTTACCAGTTCCTGAGTAATCCGGTAAACCGTAGTTTCCAGTTCCTTGGCGAAGCGCAGATCGTCGCCAAAAGTATTGAACCTGATTTGTGGTTCACCGTCGGGAGCCACCTGTTTGACGAAATCGTTCAACGCTGTTCGCAAACCGTAATGCATCAGCGTTTCGGGCATCAAGTTGTGGGCCACACGGCGCATTTCTGCAATCGAGGTGTCGAGCAAATCGAGCGCATGATTGAAATGTGCGAGGTTTTCGCTGGTTATGATCGAATTCTCTTTCATGGAAGATAATTTTAATTTCACCCCGGTTAAAAGTCCGCCCAGTCCGTCGTGTAAATCGCCTGCAAGGCGCGAGCGTTCAGCCTCTTCGCCCTGCAAAACCGATCTGGCTGCCGTTAACTGACGCTCTTTTTCGAGTTCCTGAATTTGTTTTTCCTTGATTTCAATTTGTTGGTCGGCAATGATTTTTTTATTCCTGATATTCCTGAAATAGGTGTATCCGAAAAGTGAGACCAGTAAAAGTGTGGCAATCAGGATGTAGATAAGCATCGTGCGCTGCCGTTTCACCAGTGTTAATTTTTCAATTTCGCTTTGTTTTTTCTCGGTTTGGTATCGGGTTTCGAGCTCAAAAATCTGCTGCGACTTTTCGTTGTTGTAAACAGAGTCGCGTAGAATCATGTATTTTTTGTAATAGGCCAGACCATTCCTGAAATCGCCCAGATTCTCGTAGGTTTGGCCAATGTCTTCGTACAAAAACTGGATACCATCGGTAAGTTTTTCGCGCAAGCCAATTTCTTGTGATTCGAGCATACACGCCAAAGCCTGATCAAATTTATGCTGGCGGTTGTATATGAGCCCAAGCATGCGAAGCGCCGATGGAAGCCTGTCGTAATTTTTTGTTTCGCGGTAAAACGCAATGGCTTTTTGTGCATATTCCAATGCCTTTTCCAGTTCGCCTGTGTGCCGGTAAACATTTCCAATACACGCCCATGCATTGACAATGCCATCCTGATGATTTATCGCTTCAAGTAAATTTAACGATTGCCGGTAATAATTCAGCGCAGTTTTATAATCATCACGGGTTTGCTCGGCTATTCGTTTTTCGCAGTATTCGCGCGAATTATACAGCGACCCCAAATGGTTCAATGCTTTTGCGATTTGAAGGGTGTCTTTCAGGTTTTGATAGATGGAAAGCGCTTTTTCGTTGTATTCGAGTGATTTTGGAAAAATCTCCTGGTAAAAATAAACGCCACCCAAAAGATCATACAGGTCGGCCATCCGGGCCTGATTCCCTATTTTTTCTTCCAGTTTCAGAGCCAAAATGTAGCTGTTGGTAGCCTCGGTAAAGTTTTCTTTGGTCATGTAAAATTTCCCCAGTTCTTCCAATACCAGTGAAAGTTTTGTAACCAATCCTGCTTTTTCGGAAACGGTAATCGCCTGAAATGCGAAAAACTCTGCCGAATCGTTGCGGTTTTCGGTATAGTGGTGGGTTTTTTCAAGAAGCCGGTTCACTGCGGCAGTGTCAGCCGAAATAACTTTCATTTTCCTGAAATCCTGATTCAGGAAATTGTTTACCAAAGAGTTAACATCTTCAGTAGTTAAAGAAAAACACTGAAAGACACCGGTAGAAAATACGGCTGCAATAATCAATAACCGGTTGATAACTTGAGATTTCAGCATGGTTTAATTCTTACACGTTAGCAAAACTACTCGTTCAGTTTATCCTGATCATCACTGAAAAAGGGGATTTTAATGTTTAGGCTAAAATCACCTTTTTAGGGGATATTCAGACTTTTTCGACTATCTAAATTTACTTGAAAATATATTCCGGAAGAAATGGAATGAAACTTAAAGTTCAGTAACTTTAATAG
>Ga0172367_10009648_pt1 | contig 10551 bp, 9 predicted proteins | sample Lak10m_FD_114542 | JGI IMG/M metagenome (GOLD analysis project Ga0172367, IMG submission 114542) | Freshwater microbial communities from Kabuno Bay, South-Kivu, Congo - kab_022012_10m | ecosystem: Environmental > Aquatic > Freshwater > Lake | place: Democratic Republic of the Congo: South-Kivu...
GAATACTGTACGAAAAATATAGGAATAGAAGAAAAAACTTTGGGTTAAGATGGAATTTGATAGCTTGAATTTATAATTTTGAAAGAAAATTATCTGAATTATAGGTTATGCAAGAGGTCTATTCTTTTGCTTTTGACAATGCTACATCCCAAGCATATAAATCATTTTGTTGTGATCAAACATGGAATGATACTCAATAAGGAATCAATCATAATTCTTTTACCTTGATTGCAAGTTGATAAGCAAAAGGAATTTCACATCAAAACTTTCTTGAGAGAGGCCAATCTGCTCAAAATGCTGGAGTAAGAAGTCTAAAATAAACTTTTGATCAAGGAGCTACTCGAGAAATTTTTAATACATCTTCATAACTATCAGTTGCAAACATTCTTATTCATTTACTATAAGCATAGGCAATATCTTTTTCTTTTTTTATAGTATTTCAATAACTTAGTTTATCAGAACTCGCTCACAAAGATAAAACAAGGTCTAGTTCATAAATAGATGCTATATCAAAATAAGATCAAAGCTTTATAAAAGATTTTATTATTTCTTTATTTGGACAAGCCTTTACCGCATAGTATATTTTTGCATTTTTTGCTCATGATTTCAATCTATTGTAATTATCTTCCGCCTTCTTCTTTGATAAAATAAGATAAGGGGTTTCTTTATCTTTTATAAAATCTTGTAAAAAATTCCAATCATTATTAGTTATATAGTCTTCCTTCTTTATAATGGAAGAATTAGAAGAGAAGTCTTCGTCCATAAAAAATATAATGTTATTAATAAAAAAACAACAAAACAACTTTTAAGAAGCTATTCTATTGTTTTCAGATACTTTAAATTGGAGGCACCGAGCGGAATTGAACCGCTGTACAAGGTGTTGCAGACCTCTGCATGACCACTCTGCCACGGCGCCAAAATTATATTTTACCCACACTGAAAAGATTTCATTATCTCCTCGTATCGTGCGTCATCAGTTATATTCACAGGGAGGGCTATTGTCAAGAAAAAAGATTTTTTTCCATCGCAGATATGAGCCGTCTGCAAAAATCTTAATTTTGGAGTTCTATCATTGTACCTTGCATTGAAAGTGTAAAGAATTGATGTATCCTTGTCGGAAAAAGTAATTTCCTTTTCTTCTATTTTTTCGTATTCGCTATATTGTGCTGTTGCTCATATATTATTGAGAGCAGAAAATTCTTTTGAAGTAGTTGTATCAGTGAGATCATCTTTTAAAATAAGTAAATTATTTGAAAAACCATTTTGAAACTCGGAAGAAGCAAGAGCTAAAACAATAGTTCCAGAACTTGGGTGAGGAAGAACGGTTTTATCTTCACTCAGATTTATCCAGTTTGTCGGAACACTGAGAGAAAAACCATCTCATTGATATTTTGTTAGCGATGTATTTGTTGTCGATATAGAAACTTTTCCACATCCACTAAGAAGAAACAAAAATATAAAAACAAATAGTATTTTTTTCACTGGCTTTATTTTAATAAACTAAAAATGCCTCCTTGCACAAAAACTGGCAGAAAAAGAAGGAGAAACACAACAATAAGAAAAAGAAAAAAAACATAAAAAACTCCAATTCAAATCTTATTTGTAATAAAATTTTTTCCAAAAAAGAAAAGATAGAAAAAAAAAGAAATGAGCAAAAGACTATAACTAATACTTAGAAAAGGAAGCAAAATTTCTGAATAAAAGCCAACTCAGATAAAAAAATAGTGAAGGAAAAAAAGGAAAACAAAAATGATAAAAGTTACTTTTGATGCTTTGAATCTTTTTTCAAGAATCTTCTCATTTGTTGATTGAAAAAATTTATTTATTGTATTTTTTAGCAACATACTTGATTTTTTTCTATTTAAAAATATATTTAAAATCATATTAAAAATAAATATATTTAAAAATGACCATAACACAAGACCAAATTAAAAAAATTGCAAAAAATCTTTGCAAGCTTCCTGCTGAAGAAACAAAACTTATAAATGATATAAAATGAATCCTTAGTTATGTTGAAATGTTAAATGAAGTAGATACCACTTGAGTAGAACCAACTATTTCTGTTGTTAAAAAAGAAAATACTTTGAGAAAAGATATATTAAAAAACAAAGAAATATCTTCGGAAGAACTTCTTGCTTGTTCACCTCAGAAAGTAATTGCTGAACAAATCGCAATTGGAAATATTATGAAGTAGTTTTTATAATTAAAAATGAAAAAATAAAGTGATTAAATCATTGTGTTTAAAAAATTTTAGAAACTTCAAAAATAAAAGTTTTTATTTTGAAAAAGATATAAACTTTATTCTTTGAGACAATGGATCAGGAAAATCAAATATTTTTGAAGCCATCAGTATACTTTGCGGAAATGAGATTTTTTGACTTGATTTTTTCAATCTTGTGAACAAAGATGAAGATGTTTTTTTTCTTGAAAATGAAGATTATGAAAATAATAAAATTACTGTCTCGTATGATAAAATAAATAATCTCAAAAAAATTACCATCAATGGGAAAAAAACAAATATAGCAAAACAAAGGGATTTTGCTACAAAAAGTATCATATTTCATCCGATGGTAATGAATATGATGTATCTTTCTCCAAGTCTGAGAAGAGATTTTCTTGATACTATTCTTTCTCATTCTTATAAAGAATATGCAAAACTTTTAAAAAATTACAAAGATATACTCAAAAATAGAAATAAAGTACTCAAAAATATTAGAGAAGGAAAAAGTGAAAAACAAGAAATTGATTTTTGGAATGAAAAATTTGTAGAAATAGCGACTCAAATTTATGCTTATAGATATGAGTTAAAAAATTATTTCTGTAATAATATCGATTCCCTTCTTATTTATCTCAATGGAAAAGTAAAAAATATTTCTTTTCAGTATATTACAAAAGTAGAAGAAAAAAAAGAGAGAGAAAGTATAAAAAATTACTTATTAAAAAATTTTGAAAGAGATATTATCCTTTGAAATACTCATATATGACCACATGTAGATGATTTTGATATTATGCTTGATACTATTCCTATCAGTTATTTTGCTTCTCGTGGCGAAGCTAAAAGTATTGTTATTTGATTGAAGCTTTTAGAGTCTCAATTTATTGAAGAAAAAACTAAGAAAAAGCCAATTATACTGATTGATGACCTTTTGAGTGAAATAGATGAAAATCATAAAAATATTATTCTTAACAATTTAAAATGATACCAAATCATTATAAGTTCGCTCTGAAAGTGAGAAATTTGAAACATTATAAAAATATAAAAACAGCTTATTGTAAAGCTATTTATTACTAAATAAATTGAAAATAAAAATCATTAATAGTAAAATACTACTATATAACTTAATTACAATATATAAAAAATGAAAACAACAAAAAAATTTATATTTCTTAGTATTCTTGCCTGAATATTTTTCAATACAACGAGTGTTTTTGCCACAAGCATTGATCATTTTCAAGTAACTATTAGCCCAACATCAGCAAATGTGTGAGAAGCTGTTGATCTTACTATAGAAGCAATTGATAAAAATAGTGAAACTATAACTAACTATTGAGGAACGGTTATAGTTTTTTCTGAAACAGACAAAGATGCTGAATTTCCAACTGTTCTCAAAGAAAATACTTATACTTTTAATTCTACTGACCAAGGAAAAGTAAAGTTTGAAAATGCAGTAAAGTTCAAAAATACAGGAAAACAAAGTATTCATGTCTATGATCTCGATGATGATACAGTTATGGGAATTGCTGAAATAGATATTGTTCAAGGAACTATTTCTTCTACACAATGAGAATCTATAAGTATTTTATCTCCTGAAAACGGTTCTACTCTGGGAAAAACAAATATTACCATATCTTGAACAACAAAGAAAAATTATAGAGTTATTATTACTACAAATAATAAAGATCAAGTAAATACAACAAGTGATTGAAATTGAGCTTTTGAAAAAGAAGTAATTCTTCAAGAAGGAGAAAATTTTATAAAGGCTCAAGTACTTGATGCTGATAATAAAATAATAGGTGAATCTGAAAATATAAATGTAAAAATAAGTGCAGGAAAACCAATTCTTCAATCAATAAAAGTTTCTCCACAAAATGAAGTTGAAGCTGAATCTCCGATAGCAGTAGAGTTAATAAGTAACCAATGACTTTCATCCGTAAATGCTATTATTAATGATGTTATTACTAGCTTAAAAGAAACAAGAAGTGGTATTTATAAATGAACAATAACTGCTCCAAAAACAGCTGGAAAATATGATATTGATATTGCAATAAAAGATGAATTTTGACATGAAACAAATGAAAAAGCAGCTATTTCTGTAAATGTTATAGATACACTTAATTCTGCAAGTGAAAGTGGTAGTACTACAGCATTACAAGTTGCTGAATTAAGAGATCCTCTCAGAATAACAGGAATAAAACTCACTGTTCTTAAAACAAAATCTATTCTTACTTGGGATGCAAATACTAAAGCTGAAACTTACAATGTTTATAAAAAAAGTGCGGATGGAACTCTTGAATTTATCCAAAATGTTACAAAGCCATATTTCGAAGTTGCTATAGGATGAAATAAGATTACCTATGATTATTTTGCAATAAAAGGTGTTTCAAAAACTTCTTCTGGAACAACTTATGAAGGAGATCTCTCAGAAGCAACAAAACTACAAACTTGACCAGAAATATTTCTGCTTGTTTTATTTGCACTTGTTTGAGGAATGGGATTTATTATGTACAAAAGAAAGTATAGTTAAAAGATTTTTTTCAAAAAAAGTTTCGCTCTTAGCGAAACTTTTTTTATTATAAATAACAAATTTTACCGATAATCCTATAAAATACACTCTTATTTTTTTTAAAATCCTCTCAATCCTTCTCCGATAAAAAGCCCTCCATTTTGTTTGATTATATCAAGAAAAAGCTCATAAAGATCCTTATCTATATTTTTACTCAATTCTTTCAATCTATTAAAAGACATAATAAATTTATATTTTCCTAATTCACTAAATGTCTCTTTTTTAAATACTTTTGCATACTTTTTGATAGCTTTGTTTAAGAGAGAAATATCAACACCAACTTCTCCTATAGAGACAACAGAAGCTTCTAATAAGGCAAGCTCAAGAGAAGCAACTTTAAATTCTAGCCCATCAATAAGAATCGTATCAGTAAAAAAGGAAAGCTTCGCATAAAGATTAATTTTTTTTCTTTCGAGATTTCAAGAAATCGTCTTAAAAATTATTTCATAATTTCCCACTTTTATTTTTTTATTGAGACTTCTATTGATAATAGAAATTTTTTCAGGAACAGAATAATCTTTGAGCTGAAGTTCTAGAGATTTTTTTCCACTGATAAAATATGAACTTCCAACATAATAACTTATATATTTTTTAAGAAGTTTGAGATAATATTTTTCTATAAGATCTATTTCATTGAGTTCAAAATCTCAAGATTCTGGAATAATATAAACTCAGGATTTTATCGAAATAATTATTTTTTCTGCCTTCAATCTATAAATAGTTTTATCAAGATAAGACTGATATTTTTCTTTTTGTTCAGGATCAATTATATCAAAGATATCTTCCTTAAAAATTATATTTCATCATTTTTTCAACATTTTATTCACAATTTTGTTAAAATCTAACATAGTATTTATTGTCTTTATATAAATAAAATTATTCTATAAAAAATATAATCCTTTTTCTATAAAAATCAAATATTTTTTTCTATAAAAATTATTTTTTTCTTTCCTTTACTAAAAAAATATTCTTCGAGTAAGGCTTACAGAAAAACAAAAAATAAGATTGTTAAAAACTTTTTTATTTAAAAAATAAAAGAAATTCCCCCTTCAAAAGAGGATTTTTTTATGAGAAAATGATAGAAAGCCTTGGTGAAAATTTTTCTCAAAAAATAAGATATTTAAATAAATATTTTTCATTTTTAAAATAAAACAATTAAGAAAATGTTTCTGTGATAATTCCCCATTTTTCCTTTTTGATAAATTTTCAAAGATCACATAATAAAATATAAAAATCTTCTCAATATTTTCCTTGAAACAAAAAAATCCATTTTTCCCTTTGACAAGATTAGATTTTTATATAAACTGACCTATAATATTTTTTAATTAAGCACACGATGGAGCTCACATGACTTGAAACCACTGGAAAAAATATTCTCCCGAAAGGCTAGAGTTATTTTTTGTGCTTTGCAATGATAAAAACTCTCCTTTTAAAAAAGAAGAGTTTTTTTATTTTTTGAGATATAAACTATGCAAGAAGCAAATTTTTATTCTGCTGTATTTTGAATAATAAAAAATGGAAAGTGAGAAATCCTTTTTCAAAAAAGACAAAATAGTGGCTTTATGAATGGAAAATTCCAACTCCCAAGCGGGCATATAGAAAATACCGAGACGATGAAGGATGCTTGTATAAGAGAGCTAAAGGAAGAGATAGGGATTGATTTATGAGAGGAAGATTTGAAACTCCTCCATATTTCTCACCGTGTAAGATCTGATAGAATATATTTTGATATATATTTTGAAGTAAAAAATTACAAATGAGAAATACAAAATCAAGAACCTCATAAATGTAGTGAATTACAATATAGAGACATTGAAAATGGCAATACAAAAGAAATCGTAGAATTTAATCTGGAGGTTTTGGAAAAAATAAAATAGCTTTTTGAGAACAAAGACAGTAAATTTTATACACTAACTTAATAACTATGAACATCGAAATAAAAAGACACTCTATTAGTCACATCCTTGCACAAGCCATTGAAGAAATCTATGGGAAAGAAAATGTAAAACTTGGATTTTGACCTGATATAGAAAATGGATTTTATCATGATTTTGATCTGGGAGAAATAAAAATCTCAGAAGAAGACCTAAAAAATATAGAAAAAAAGATGAAAAATATCATTGCTCAAAACCAAAAATTTGAGAGATATGAGCTTCCTATTGATGAAGCGATGAAAAAATATAAAGGAAGTGATGAATATCGTCTAGAAAATCTTGAAAAACTTAAAAATCGTGGAGAAACTCTCGTTTCTTTTTACAAAAATATTGACCAAAAAGGAGATGAAAAATTTGATAATCTTTGTACTTGACCGCATGTAGAAAAAATGTCTGAGCTGGATAAAAATGCTTTTTGTCTGACAAAAGTTGCAGGAGCTTATTGGCTCGGAACTGAAAAAAATCCTATGCTGACTCGTATTTATGGACTGGCTTTTGATACAAAAGAAGAACTTGATGCTCATGTAAAACAAATGGAAGAAGCAAAAAAAAGAGATCATAGAGTGCTTGGAGCTTCTATGGAAATTTTTATGATTGATGAAGAAGTTGGTGCTGGACTTCCTCTCTATCTTCCATACTGAGCAAAACTCAGACAAATTCTTGAACAATATATGATACAAGAAGCAGAAAAAGCTGGATATAAATATGTTTATACTCCTCATATTGCAAAATCTTCTCTTTTTTCTCATTCGTGACATCTAGAGCATTATAGAGATGGAATGTATGCTCCAATGAAAATGATGAATCTCAATGGAGAAGGAGTTGTTGACGGACAAGTAGATGAGTTTTATCTCAAACCAATGAATTGTCCTATGCATCACAAAATCTATCTCCATAAACCAAAATCATACAAAGAATTGCCTTATAAACTTATGGAATATGGAACCGTCTACAGATATGAAGAAAGTGGAGTACTTTCTGGACTCATAAGAGTCAGAGGATTTACTCAAAATGATGCTCATGTCTATTGTATGAGAAGCCAGCTTTTTGAAGTCATTAGTGAAGCACTATCAAGATTTATCAGAGCCTATGAAGTGCTTGGGATAAAAGATTATAAGATCAGATTTTCTCTTCCTGACTTTGAAAATAACAAAGAAAAATATGGAGAAGAAACCGTAGAATGGAGAGATGCAATCAAAGCAATGAAAGAAGTACTTGATAAAATCGGAGTGGAATATTATGAAGCTCCAAATGAAGCAGCTTTTTATGGACCAAAAATAGATATACAAGTAAGAAATGTAAACGGAAAAGAAGATTCTCTTTCTACTATCCAAGTGGATTATTCTATCGCTCCAAAATTTGGAATTACTTACAAAAATAGTGAAGGAGAAGATGAAATTCCTGCAATTATCCATATGGCTTTGATGGGCTCTATTGATAGATTTATGGCATTTTTGATAGAAATGAACGGTGGAAGATTTCCTTTTTGGGTTGCTCCTGAACAAATAAGAATCCTTACGGTTGTAGATAATGTTGCTCCCTATGTAGCAGAAATACAATCAGTTTTGGATGAAACTTACTTAATGAAGCCTTACAAATTTAATGAGATTCGTTATAGTATAGATGACAAGCAAGATTCTCTTGGAAAAAAGATTAGAAATGCAGAGCTCGCAAAAATCCCTATGATTTTTATCATCGGTGAGCAAGATATGACAGAAAGGATAATAAGTATCAGAATAAAAAATGAAGAAACAAAAATCAGGTTTGATGAGCTTAAGAAATATATAGAAATTTTTGGGAATGTGGGGTAAGGAGGTATAATTTTATTTTTAAAAAAATTAATATGGCTCAATCAATAGAACCAAATATAGCACTTTTAGCTAATTCTTGGCTTAAATCTTATAACTTACCTTACAAATTAGAGCAAGAATATTTTTGAACTAAAGAAAATCCTAATGAAATTGATAAGGCACTTGATGATTATTACTCTAAAAATTGATGAGTTTGATGAAATCGTCCTGATACAAAATTATTACTTCAAGATAAAAATTTAACCTTTTATCCTATTTTGATTGAATATAAAGGTTATAAAGATAAACTTATAAAACTTCACAATTGACAAATAGAAAATAAAAAAATAAAAGATTGAGAATTTACAACTGAATCAAATTTAACAAATATAAATAATTTTGCAGTAAATTGAGCAGTGCATTATGCAAATGCTTTGCTTCATCATACGGCTTATACTGATATTATAGCTATTTGAATGACGGGATATAAAGATAATTTTTGAAATATTAATCATGAAATTTGAGTTTATTTTGTTTCAAAAAGCAATTTATGAGCAGGTCAAGAAGTGTGAAAATATTCAGATTTTTCTTTTTTATCTTCTAAAAACTTTGATTTGTTTATAGAAAAAATTAAAAAGTTAAGTTTATCAAGCGAAGAACTAGAAAAACTAAAAGAACAAAAGGAAAAAGAAATTGATGATTGTCTAAAAAAATTACATCAAGATATATATGATAATGAGCCATGATTAGGTTCAAATGATCGTGTTTATCTTGTTGCATCTTCAATCATTGCAACTCTTTGAGTGCCTTGAAAAGTCTCAACACTTGAAAAGTCTGATCTAAAATCTTCTATTGAAGAATGAAATAGAGATGGAGATATAATGATTAGAAAAATAAAAGCTTTTTTAAATGAAAAGAAAATTCCAATTGATAAAAAAAATTTAATTATAAATTCTTTATCAAATACACTTTTAACTGAAAATATTAATAAAGTTGAAAATAATGAAAGTCAGCTAAAAAGAATATTTAGTAAAATTGTGGATGATTTAGGTTTTTATTATAAAATAGGGCTTACAACTGATTTTACAGGAAAACTTTTTAATGAAATGTATCGTTGGTTAGGATTTACGGAAGATTCTAACAATGATGTAGTTTTAACTCCTTCATATATTGCAAATTTACTTGTAAAATTGACAAGAGTAAATAAAGATAGTTTTGTTTGGGATTTTGCCACTGGGTCGGCTGGACTTCTCGTTTCTGCAATGAATGAAATGCTAAATGATGCCAAAAATACTATAACTTCTCCAAATGAACTAATTCAAAAAGAAATAAAAATAAAGGCTGAACAATTGCTTTGATTAGAGATTCTTTCAAATGTTTATATGCTTGCAATTCTCAATATGATTATGATGTGAGATGGAAGCTCAAACATATTAAATCAAGATTCATTAAAATTTGATTGAAAATATTGATTTTGAAAAACAAATGAGAATTTTCCTGCGGATGCTTTTGTTTTAAATCCTCCATATTCAGCTCCTTGAAATGGTATGATTTTTGTAGAAAAAGCTTTAAATATGATGAATAAATGATATGCTTCAATTATTATTCAAAACTCGGCTGGAAGCTGAAAAGCTCGTGATTATAATAAAAAAATTCTAGAAAAAAATACACTCATTGCTAGTATAAAAATGCCAAATGATATTTTTGTGTGAAAATCTTCAGTACAAACAAATATTTATGTTTTCAAAATATGAGAAAAACATCACTCTGATGAAATGGTTCGATTTATAGATTTTTCAACTGATTGATACACAAGAACAGCAAGAAAAAAGGCAAAAGCAGGTAAAAATTTAAAAGATACAGACAGAGCAAAAGAAAGATATGAAGAATTAGTAAATTTGGTAAGATTTGGAAAAAGTAAAATAAAAAGTAATTGCCTTCTACTTCCCCGAGGCAGAGCCGTCGGGGTATTTAGAATAATCTTAATTTTATATCCTCTTTCTTCTTTCATTGTTTTTGTATATACTTCTCTATAACCTTAAA
>Ga0172367_10009649_pt1 | contig 10550 bp, 9 predicted proteins | sample Lak10m_FD_114542 | JGI IMG/M metagenome (GOLD analysis project Ga0172367, IMG submission 114542) | Freshwater microbial communities from Kabuno Bay, South-Kivu, Congo - kab_022012_10m | ecosystem: Environmental > Aquatic > Freshwater > Lake | place: Democratic Republic of the Congo: South-Kivu...
GTTGATTCGGTTATTATCGGCAAGGCGCTCTACGAGTGTAATTTTCCCTGTCAGGAGCTGTGGTACGCCTTTGAAGAGGGTATTACGCTGGATCACAATTTTTCGACAGCACGGAAAAAATAGGTCCGTTTTTTTTGAGCCCCTCCCTATCCTCTTTTCCAACAGGGATAACAGAAAAACGTGCATAATCAGGATCAACAGTTGCAGCAGCAGGTCGAGGCGCTCATTTTTGCCTCTGAAGAGGCTGTTACCATTCAGACTGTTCGGCAGATTACCGGAAGGGAGTTTGATTCTGCGGGATTGCAGTCGATAATTGACCAGCTCAACGCCGAGTATGAGTTTACAGGAAGAACATTTCGCATTCACCGGCTTGCCGGTGGTTATCGATTCCTTTCAACGCCTGAGTTTGCCGATACCATCAAAAAACTGCTTGCTCCGAAAATTCAGAGACGGCTTTCCCGATCAATTCTTGAAGTTCTTGCCGTTATTGCCTATAATCAGCCGGTGACCCGCGCAGAGATTCAGCAGATCAGAGGGGTAAGCCCGGATTACGCTCTCGACAGACTGCTGCATCGGGGATTTATAGAGGTACGAGGCAGGGCGGACTCACCGGGCAAACCGCTGCAATATGGTACCACACGGGATTTTCTTGATCTCTTTCACCTCTCATCGTTAAAGGGTCTGCCGAAACTGCGCGAGATCCGTGAAATTCTTCAGGAGAATGAAGAACAGGAGTATCTTGCCCGTCCTGACGGGCAGGACAATTTTATATCCGAATAATTCAAGGGGATGCGATAGAGAAGTATGAAAAACAGTACGAACAGTGAAGATGTCAGAATAAACCGCTTTCTGGCTTTATGCGGCATTGCATCCAGAAGGGCGGCTGATCAGATGGTTATGGAGGGGCGGGTCATGATCAATGGTACCGTGATTACCCGGCCCGGTACCATGGTCAATCCCGACAGGGATGAAGTTATTGTTGATGGCCAGAAGTATGCCCAGCCCGAGAGCCGAAAGGTCTATATCCTTTTCAACAAGCCACGGAACGTCATTACAACAAGCAGTGATGAGAAGAACCGGGAGATGGTCCTTGATTACATCGCTGTCAAGGAGCGGGTTTTTCCCGTGGGTCGTCTTGACAGAAAGACAACCGGTCTGATTCTTTTGACCAATGACGGAACGCTTGCAAATAAACTTATGCATCCTTCGTCAAATGTAAAAAAAGAGTATATTGCTGTGTTGGGTGAAAAATTCCCGCCCAATATGCTGCCCCAACTGACCGGAGGCATGCGTCTGAAGGATACCGGAGAAAAAGTCCGTTCGTGCAGGGCAAAACTGCTTGATGACGGGCTGCAGGTACTTCTGAGTATTCATGAAGGAAAAAATCATCAGGTCAGAAGAATGTTCGATACCCTTGGTTTTGAAGTGAAAAGGCTGGAGCGGGTTGCGTATGCCGGTTTGACCGTTGGTGAACTTCGCCGTGGGGAGTGGCGGTATCTGAGTCGTAATGAGGTGCGGGAACTCTACAAGCTTGCCGAAAGCCCGTAACCCTGGTTTTATCAACATTAAAACCCCGTGGTCATGAAATTTCAGATAGTCTTTCAGAAACGTCATGCCATGAGGATGATGGCGTTCATTCTTCTTTTTGCCTTCCAGCTTATCTTTTCCCCTGCACCCTGCAGTGCAAGCAGTGATTTTCAGGAGTTGCTCGACAAGGCCGAATCTGAAGGCAATATTGAGCGCCTGATTGACGCAATTGAAGAGCTGAAAAAAAACCGGATTCCGCTCAATGAAGCCGGTACTGATGAGCTGCGTCAATTGCCATGGCTGACTTCCTCCGACATCCAGGCCATACTTGCCCGTCGTCGTGATAAAGGCCCGTTTCTCTCCACCGGGGAGCTTGAGCCGCTGATCGGAAAGGAAAAAACGGACTCAGTTGCTCCCTTCCTCATTATCAGGCCTCATCAGCGTAAACTGCGAAAAGAAGAGGGATTTGGCGGTACGTTCTACAGCCGTTACTTTCGGGAAATACCCGAACGTGCAGGCATCCGGAGTGGCGCTTATGGAGGAGAAGGCTATAAACTCTATAACCGGCTTCAGCTATCGGTTCCTTACGTTAACGCAAGCATTGTTCAGGAAAAGGATATCGGAGAGCCGGAACTTGCCGACCATACCTCTCTGGGTATCAATGTTCATGATGCAGGTATACTTAAAAGCGCGGTTTTCGGCAACTATACACTCAATGTTGCTCAAGGGCTGCTCATCGGTCAAGGACGTTATTTCTCAAAAGGGGCTGACCCGGCAGGAAGCGTAAGGCTGCCCTCAAAGCTCCTGCAACCCTTTGCTTCGAGTTCTGAATACGGCTTTTTTCAGGGAGGAGCTGCGACGCTCAGGCTTGATCCTGTTGAGGTGACCCAGTTTTACTCGCTCAACCGTCTTGATGCGATTATCAACACTTCCGGCCTCATCTCCAGTTTTGATGAATCGGGCTATCATCGTACCGGGCTCGAAGTGAGCCGAAAGGATAATGTTACTGAAATTGTTGCCGGAGCAAATCTACTCTATCACTTTAATCCGGGAGCCCTTCGAGGCCGCATTGGAGGCACCCTGCTCTACTACAGCTATTCCGAACCTCTCGCAGCGCTTGATCCGGACGATGCCGGTTTATTGCGTTCATCGTCAACGCTCTACAGTATCGAAAGCGATATAGCCCTGGGAACGCTCTCTCTCTTTGGCGAAGCTGTGTTTTCCGAACAGCCTTCTGATGTTTCATGGCTGGCGGGAATGGAGTATGAGTTGTTTCCCGGCATCAATTCGGTACTCTCGCTGAGGAGGTATGGAGAGCGCTACTACTCTCCTTTTGCAGGAGCATTTGCCGAGCGGGGGAGCGGTGCGTCAAACGAGGAGGGCTTCTATTTCGGAATGAATGCCGAATTGAGTAAGCGGTTTTCCATCGGAGCCTGTTATGATCGCTTTACTTTTCCCTCGCTGAGTGGTGATTCAGATTATCCCTTTTCTTCTTCTGGTCATGATCTGAGAGGTTTTATTACCTGGAAGGCATTTTCGCCAGTGACCATAAATCTGCAGCTTCAGCAAAAGTACAAGGAAGAGGCGCGTTTGCAGAGCCCTGCAGGAGGGTCGGCAATCTGGACGGCTCTTCCGGTTGAAACAAAGCGGGCAAGATTTGACTGTGACATCAAGCTGTCACCGCGACTCAGGCATAGAAGTCGGGGAGAGGTGAAAAGAGTTGTCAACAGATTTCTTGCCGGTAATGAAACGCTTTATGGCTGGCTGGTTTATCAGCAACTGCATCTTGATGCCGGCCGGTTTACAGTCAAGGGGCGATTTACCCTCTTTAATACTGAAGATTATGATGCTGCGCTCTATGCAGCAGAAGATGACCTTCCGCTTACCTCCAGTCTCGGGGTGTATGACGGGCGGGGAAAATCCATCTATCTGATAGCGCTGTGGCAGGTTATGAAACAGATGAAGCTCGCGGCAAGATATGAAAAGAGCTGGTATTCAGACCGGACGGTTTACAGCAGCGGCAATGACCTGCGTGCGACCAGTGCTCCGGGCTCAGTGCATCTCGGATGCATGCTCACCTTCTGAAAGAGGCCCTATTCCTTGCCGGCAGCCCTTGTCAGTCGATCCAGGATGGCCAGGCCGATCCCTTCCGGCGAAGGGCGTTCACAGTATATCGTTCTGATTCCTTCGGCATCGCACAGCCGGAAAAAACTGAAGAGTTCCCGGCCATACTCTTCCGGATTGATACAGCGCTTTGCAAGTATTATCCCTTCGGGAGGAGGTGAGATACCGATCCATGCTGAATTTGGTTGGGCATTTATCGGTTCAGGCGCTCTATAGAGCACAAGTGCTGCTTTCGGTGCGTAATGCAGGTACTTCAACCCCGGGCTTCTGGGCGGAAGATCTCTGTCGGTGACGGTATGTACTGTAATGCCAGGCACAACTTCCTGCAGCTCTTCAAAAGTAATGGCACCGGCGCGGAGCAGAAGAGGAGAGGGGCCCGAACAGTCAACAATGGTTGACTCCAGTCCGATTTCACTTGGTTCTCCTTTCAGGATGCATGAAATTTTTCCGTCAAGATCATTGAAAACGGCCTGCCAGCTTGTAGAACTCGGGAGTCCGGAAACGTTTGCTGATGGGGCGGCCACGGGGCCGCAAGCAAGACGGAGAAACTCCCTTGCGACCGGATTAGCCGGGCAGCGGACGCCTACGGTATCAAGGCCTGCCGTAACGCAGTCGGGAACAGCGGGATTCTTTTTCACAACGAGGGTCAGAGGGCCGGGGAAAAACCGTTCAACCAGCATTAACACCTCTTTGCTCATATCTGATGCTACATGACAAAGCTGTTCAACGCTGTATATATGCACGATCAGGGGGTTGTCGTTCGGGCGGCCTTTTGCCTGAAAGATTTTCCGGACAGCTTCGGGATGGCAGATACAGGCGCCCAGACCATAGACGGTTTCGGTCGGAAATGCTACAACCTCTCCGGAATTCAGTATGCGGGCCGCCTCTTCAGTTGACTCGGTAAGGATGGTGTGCATGATATCACCGGGAAGGGCTAACAACATAAGGAAAGAAATGCAACTGTTCCCGGTCTGAACAGCATATAACAGATCGTTCCGAATGTGGCGCTGACAAGCGGAATGGTCAGGTTGTCATCGATTCTGAACCCCCGGACCTGCACAACAAAAGATTCGGTTACGGTTGCGACCACAGCCATTGCAAAACCAATGCCCGGATCAATTTCGGGAACAAGGAGCATGATAACAAGAGCCGAGAGAAAAAAGGCCATACTCCCTTCGATACTTTTTTGACCGAACCGGTGCTTTCCAAAAGCTTTTCCGATAATAGCCGCAAGGGTATCGGAGACGGCAACCATGGAGAATGCAGCAATCACAATGACTTTCGGAAAAAAAAGAACCAGGAGAAGAGCCGACATCGTAATGCAGGTCGCTCCGTTCAAATGGTTTTTTTCGCCCTTTATCTCATGCGTTCTCAGCATAGAGTCAAAAGTGTTGTGATACCAGCGGGAGACAGGCGGAATAAAATTTTTCAGCAGATCAACCAGAAAAAAACCGGTAAAGAGGGGAAGAAGCAGAATAAGCGCAAGCTCCCTGGTGATAAACGAGTAGATCACCGGAATAGAGAGAGAGGAGAGGTGAATAGTCTTGCGTGCTACTTCATAGCGAAGTTCAAGCCGATCGATTGCTTCCTTGTTAACAGGTGCCATGTAAAAAAGGTCGTAAAAAGTATAATTAACCGGTGCACAGGAGATTATCCTTGCACAGGCAGGAATATACACCGAAATCTTCAAACCTGTTGCAGGGCAAAAGCGACTACAACCTGTGGAAGTATTATTTTGCTGTGTTTACACCACATGAGAAGGGCAAAAAGAGTTCAGGGCCAACTGGGACGAAGAAGAATATCACCCATGCAGGGCAACCACAGGGGATTGCCCCTACACCATTCAAAATCTCTTCATCTTGTCCACTTTTGTTCACCATTTCTTCGTCCACTGTGTCCACTTTCCCACTCTTCAACTCCCGAAATTTCTCTAATTCTTGTATTTTGTTAGCTTTTCAATAAATCCTGACAGGGCTAACGGTATGACAAGTGAAAAAATCAGGGTAGCCGCTATTGATCTCGGCACCAACTCTTTCCACATGATTATTATAGAAGAGAGCAAGGGGAAGGGAATTGTTGAGATTGACCGTGTCAAGGATATGCTCTGTATTGGAAAGGGCAGTATTTCAACCAAAATGCTTGATGAAGAGGCTATGCTTGCGGGTATCGCCACCCTCAGGAAGTTTCTGGTGCTGGCCACCCATCATGGCGTTGCATCCGAAAATGTTATTGCCTTTGCCACAAGCGCGATTAGGGAAGCCAGAAATCAGGGAGATTTCCTGCGCCGTATCAGGGAGGAGACAGGACTCAAGGTTAAGGTTATCTCCGGCAGGGAAGAGGCGGAATTTATCTATTACGGAGTACGTAATGCCGTAAAAATCGGTAAAACCCCTGATCTGCTTTTTGATATCGGCGGTGGTTCGGTTGAATTTGTTATTGCTGATCATCATGGTGTGCAGTTGCTGGAGAGCCGTAAAATCGGTGTGGCAAGAATGCGGGAACGCTTTGTTCTCAGTGACCCGATTGTTTCCGCCGATATCAAGCTGCTTGAACAGTTTTTTGCTGCCGAGATGGTTACTGCCGTCAACAAGGCAACTGAACTCAGGGTAACCAGGGCCATTGCCTCTTCGGGAACAGCGCAGAATATTGCCCGCATGATCCTTTCGGTAAATGGTCTTGACAGTGAAGTGTCGTTAAACAACAGCTCGTTTACCCGGCTGGAGTTTCTTGAGCTCTACAACAGGGTGATGCCGCTCAACTCGGCAAAAAGGCGGAAAATGACCGGGCTTGATGAAAAAAGGGTTGATCTGATTGTCCCCGGCCTGATTCTTGTTGATATGATTTTCAGGCTTTTCAATCTTGAAGAGATTGTTGTATCGGATTATGCCCTTCGTGAAGGGATGGTGCTGCACTATCTCAAGCATCGTCTCGGCAAGAGCGATACTGAGGGAGTCATACCCGGACTGGATATCAGAAGAGAGAGTGTTTATGAACTTGGTTTTCGTTGTGAATGGAACCAGATGCATGCTGAACAGGTTGCCAAACTCTCCCTCCAGCTCTATGATGCTCTTGCGTCGCAGCATCAGCTTGGCGAATCATACCGCGAACTTCTGGAGTACGCCTCGCTGCTCCACAATATCGGCACCTTTATCTCCATCTCTTCGCATCACAAGCACAGCCAGTATATCATTATGCACGGGGAACTGCGCGGTTTTTCCCCATCCGAGATCGAGATTATCGGTCAGGTTGCCCGTTACCATCGAAAATCACCCCCCTCAGAGAAAAACCCCGCATACAGCATGCTCAAGCCGAAACACCGGCGGGCTGTTGATGTGCTTTCAGGATTTCTTCGACTGGCCAACGGTCTTGAGCGTGGACATCGTCAGAACGTAGAGTCAATTACGGCTGAAGATGATGGCCGGACGATGACGCTTTTTTTGAAAACCCGTGTTGAGCCCGATATTGAAATATGGGCAGCCGACCAGCTTAAATCCTGGCTGGAAAATGTTTTACAAAAAAAAATCACCATTGCTTCCCGCTGAACCTCAAGAGATCACTACTCTTGCCCAGCTTGCCGCTGTTCTGTCAAGGGATGGTTCGATCTGGATGGAATCCGCCTTCTGCAAAAAAGATGAGGCTGGCGCGCTGCTTTTTTTTGACCCATTGGAAGCAGTGCAGCTCACCTCGCTTTCGGAGATCCGGCCATTTTTCAGAACGCTCGAAAAAAAACTTGACGAGGGTTTTTTTGTTGCCGGCTGGATGAGCTATGAGGCGGGTTACGGGTTTGAAGCGGAACTCTTTTCAGCTGAAACAGTAACCCCTTCGTTCTCTCCATTTGCATGGTTCGGGGTCTATCGAGCACCCTGTCGTTTATCCCGGGCATTGGTTGATCAAATTTTTTCAGGAGAGTTCTCCGATTCGGATGAGACGCTCCTGTCGGATCTCACTTTCGATTTTTCAGGAGAGGCGTATACCTCTACGATCAGGAAGATCAGGGAGGAAATTGCTGCCGGTAATGTTTACCAGGTTAATTTTACCGGACGTTACCGCTTCACCTGTGACGCCCCTCTTCAGCAGCTCTATTCCCGCCTGAGATCTCTCCAGCCATCCGCTTATGCCGCATGGCTTAATTGTGGTGAACGTATCATTCTTACCATTTCTCCGGAGCTTTTTTTTCGACGCAGCGGACGGTTTATTGAAACCATGCCGATGAAGGGTACCGCTCCGAGAGGGTTCAGTGCTGAAGAGGACCATCGCCTGAGAGAGGAGCTGGCCTGTTCTGAAAAAAACCGGGCGGAGAATCTGATGATTGTTGATCTCCTTCGCAACGATCTCGGAAGGATATGCCGACCGGGTTCAGTAGAAGCCGGTGAGCTTTTTGTAACTGAAACCTACCCCACCCTTCACCAGATGGTATCGACAGTTCGGGGAGAAGAGCGCAAGGATGTTGAATTATATGAGCTTTTCAGGGCGCTCTATCCGTCAGGATCAATCACTGGCGCCCCGAAAATAAAAGCAATGAAGCTTATTCGTGCTTTTGAGAGAGGGGCAAGGGGAGTCTATACCGGTACGATCGGATATATGACACCAACGCGGGATATGCTTTTTAATGTTGCGATCCGTACTCTTGAACTCTCAGGCAGGGAGGGTATTTACGGCTCCGGCAGCGGGATTGTCTGGGACTCCGATCCCGATGAAGAGTATTGCGAATGCCGCCTCAAGGCGAAAATTCTTCCCGTCTCGCTGGATAGCGAATATCAGCTTTTTGAAAGTATCCTTTGGCGGGAAGGCTATCTTTGGCTTGACGAGCATCTTCTGCGAATGGCGGAATCGGCTGACGAACTTGGATTCCCCTGGAACAAGGCAGATGCTCTTCTCCTGCTCGACAGGCTTGATAATGAGCTTTGCCGATCCTGCGGGGGATTCAAGGCAAGACTTGCGCTCTCACTTCAGGGAGAGTTTACTCTTCATCATGAGCCTGTCGTAAGTATGCATAAAGGTAATTTGCCATTGCGGCTCGTTCTTGCAGTGCACCATACAGACTCCTCACAGCGACTACTCTATCATAAAACCACAGCAAGGGAGCTTTATGACCGTTATTATCGTCTGGCAGCACTCAAAGGTTATGATGAAGTGCTTTTTACCAACGAGCGCGGAGAGTTGAGTGAAGGCGCTATCAGCACTGTTTTTATCCGGAAAGGAGGTAAATGCTACACACCTCCGCTTCGCTCGGGCATTCTGAACGGCATTTTTCGCTCCTATTTTCTCTCTACACGCTCCTTCGCAGAGGAGAAAACTCTTTTCCCGGAAGATCTGACGGACGCAGATATGATCTATATCGCAAATTCAGTCCGAGGTTTGAGGACGGCATTTTTCGCCGGTGATCGGATTTCATTATAGCTTACGGGTTGAAGCTCCCGAAAAAGAGCTGTATATTACGCTGTTAAAATCAATAAAAGGGAGCTAACTACTATACCGATTCTCACCATGCGTGATCACACTCCTGACTTTAAAATGCATGAGCTTACCGCTGACAACAAGGTGCTCATCCGGAACACTGTTCAGCAGCTTTTCGAAAAGCTTTCCGGAGATGGCAAGCTGACCGGCGATACCCTGCTTGAATTCTGGATTGAAGTTCCCGGTCTTAAGCGGCCTCGGGGTACATTCAGCGGTGGTTTTCTGATGCCGGACAGTTTTATTTATATAAGTGATTATTTTCAGCCGGATGCAAATGCGCTGAAGCCGTCACGTGCATATGAGGCTCAAGGTCAGTGCCTTGAGAAGGTTTGGGATGATCTTCTTGATGAGCTTTTCTATCAGGTTGAGATCTTCACTTCACCGGTTTTCCCTGCCAAAGGGGTAACGCTTGAACTCTGGGCAGGCAACCGCCAGCGTCCCGAAGGCGAGTGGGTTTACGCTGTTGACCGCAAGATAGAGCTGCATTGAAGAGATCCCGGATGTTGAATGCTGAATTTTGGACTGAACTGTAGGGGCGAACCTGCGTGTTCGCCCTTCCGGGATAAAATTTCTCTTCGTCCTTGTAGTCCCTGTAGTCCTTTTAGCTGTGCAATTGAGCGTATTCGCACACAAAGGAAAGAGGGCAGTTTGAACATTCCGGCTTTTTTGCCTTGCAGGTGTAGCGTCCGTGCAGCAGCAGATAGTGATGAAAGTCGATGACCCACGCTTCGGGAATAATCTGCATCAGCTCAGTTTCGGTCTCTTCCACTTTTGCTGTTTTTACCAGCCCGATTCGGTTTGATACCCGGTGAACATGTGTATCAACGGGCATGACCGGCTGGCGGAAGGCATTGCTCAGCACAACGTTGGCGGTTTTTCTTCCTACTCCGGGAAGGCTTTCAAGTGCATCTCTTCTATCTGGAACCCTGCCATCGAATTTGTTGACCAGTATCCTGCTGACTTCAAGAATGTTTTTTGCCTTGTTGTTGAAATAGTTGATGGAGCGTACAAGGTTTTTGATCTCGTCAAGCTCCATCCGGCTCATTGTTGCGGCATCCGGTGCGACCCTGAACAACTCACTGGTAATGATGTTGACCTGCCTGTCTGTTGACTGCGCGGCAAGGATTGTTGCTATCAGCAACTGAAACGGGCTTGTATAGTTGAGTTCGCTTTTCGGGTTCGGGTATCTGCTTTCCAGCACCTCTTTCAGCAGGACGATTTTTTTCTTCGGGGTCATACGCTTTAAACCGCCACTGCGGTATTCAATATCTCTTTTTCAACAGGGCAACCACAAGGAATTGCCCCTACACCCTATTCATGGGCACCTCTATTAATTGTCGTGAGAAGCCCGAGGACAAGGCGGATGGAGCACAGAAACCGGAGTGTACACGGAGTACATGAGGATTTCGAGCACCACCCAACGCAGTAATCGGGTTTCGGAA
>Ga0172367_10009651_pt1 | contig 10549 bp, 8 predicted proteins | sample Lak10m_FD_114542 | JGI IMG/M metagenome (GOLD analysis project Ga0172367, IMG submission 114542) | Freshwater microbial communities from Kabuno Bay, South-Kivu, Congo - kab_022012_10m | ecosystem: Environmental > Aquatic > Freshwater > Lake | place: Democratic Republic of the Congo: South-Kivu...
CAATGAGAGACAATAGAATGCGATCGCCATTTTCCACGATGGAGGTGACCGGCATATCGACAATGAACGAACGCGTTGTGGCAAACAGCGATTTAGACAAAGCCACCCAACCCTTTCCACCGCGCCACAACGCCACCAAAAGGGACGGAACTAGGGTCAGCAAAGCGTAGGCGTAAAGGAGCATCACGGCATCATCGAAGCGAAGCGAGACGGCGACCCCCAGAGTCATCAGCACGCCTGCAAGATAGGCGAAACCGATGGCGTCCATCTTGCCTGTGCGTACGCATGACATTACTGCGGCACCAGAGGATATTCCGGCACTGATCAGCATAAATCCCCACAAAGGAAGCTCAGAAAAATTGAACAGATAACCCATGATTCCGGAGGCTAGGAACACTGCGACTCGAATGATGGCGAACAAGGAGTAGACCGCAGGCGCTGGCAGAGAACTGTCACTGCGCAGCAAGACGTAACCTGACTCTAACCAAGCGAAAGCTACGCCGTACATCAGCGAACTGACTGCCATGACATGGATGGCCTGCGATTGGTTTGCCAAGCCCGCGAAAGCGACGATTGCGGACAGCAGCGTAACGGAGACCGACACGCTCGCGATCATGGCCGTCTGAGGCGACACCCTACGTGGCATGCTCGGACCAGAATTCCATGTCCGTGAAAAAGAAGGGTTGGCGAACCTGGTTTTCACCAAGGTGACATAAGCACTCTCTCCGGTTAGATTTAATGCCGTGGAGATTCATTTACCCCCCTGGAAAGATGCCGCTTAATGTTCCACAAGAACTTCCATGCTGGGTAGCCTGCAGGCTTAAATCTGAGCAACATGAAGTAAAGTTGGAGGCCTTTGCGATTTCGGAGGACCGGGCTGAACTCGGCCACATTATTTGGCTTACGAAACCATGCCTGAATCCACTCGTTCCCTTCCTTAAACTCCAACCCACTGCGACAAGCAAGCATTGTGAGCGCTTCCAGGTCGAAATTGAAAGGGTGAAAAATACGCAAGTACCGGAGCAGTTTGCCCCGGTAACGGGCAAAGCTAATCTCTCTGTAGCCTGGAAGCTCAATGTAGATATAGCCTCCCGGCTTCAGTAGCTCGGCAGCAGATTTAAGAAAACTGGCGGGGTCGCTGACATGCTCCAAAACATGTGACAGGATAATTATGTCGAACTGTCCGCGCTCCGCTGAGAACTGCTCGATGCCACCAAGTCGTATGTCCAATCCCTTGGATGTGGCAAAATCAACGGCGTCGGGATCGTAGTCGCAGCCGTAACCGGCATATCCATGCTCACCAGCCAACTGCACCATACCGCCATAGCCGCAACCAATATCGAGGAGTTTGGGGCGGATGGTGTCAGCGATTCCTTCGCAGTTGATGTGAGGCGACTTGAAAATTCGTTTCCCTTCCTTGACCTCCTTGGCAAACAAGTCCTCAAAGTTGTTGTTGCCTTTTTTGTCGACAGAATTTTTTAGAAGCGGATAGTTGTCCGCATAAAATTTTTTCCAGCTAGACTCGTTCAGGTTGGGATAAAGTCTAACTAATCCGCAGTTCTTGCAGCATACATAACTTACTTCAATGCCATAGCGGTCCTGGTTGGCGACCTTAAAATGATTGGCATTTTCTCCACAGGGGCATGCTTGATAGAAAAAAGTCAGGACACCTTCTCGCAATTCCTGCTTTAGCCCGAGCAGCGCGCGCATTTGGACAGCTGTCATGTCCATTTCGAAATGGTTTTTCATCGCCGGAGTCAATTAACTTAACATAAATAATGTGTTATTTTGAGATAAATCACGCGTAAAGATATTTCGTGAGAACTTTGGTGAGCAGGCGGCGAATACCACTTGTATGATCAATGTATTTTAATATTTCATACTCCCTATTATTTGCATAGCTATTTAGAGCTGTTCCTATATTACACTCCTCACCGTCCTTCCTCGCTAGTATTCTGAAACAGCAACCAGATAATCGACGAACGTATTTTTGATTTCCAACATCTACTGAAGCCAAATTGTCATATAAGAATCGTACAGGTGAGAACCCGCACGCGCTAAGCATTGCTAGCATTAGGGGGGCATTATAGTAATAACAATGGTCAGCCTTGAACTGCTCAAAGCCTACCTCGGACGCCCTAAATATGTCATAACCATCAACGTACAGCAGTCCGCCTTTCTTGAGAATATTTCGAACTTGACGAAGTTGATCCATTGGGGTCTGGAAGTGGTCAATAGACGCAACGATTAATGCCAAGTCGAAGTTTGCTTGCGGTAAAGAACTATCTTGTAGTAGCCCAAGTGTTACATTTTCAGTAACCTGTGCGCGCAGATACTCGGATTCGGCAATGTTTGGCTCCAAGGCAGAAAGGTTAGTGTACTCTCTTTGCTTAAAGGCATTGAGGATGCCACCTTCACCAGCGCCGAGATCTATAATATTTGCAGTGGGGGACTTTAAAAAGGGAGAAACAAATTCTGCGACACCATCGCCACGTAAAGTGTTATGCATAAATTTTCTATGGATGGTGCCTGAATCTGCCGCGATTCCGACTAGATCCCTGTATTGTTTTTTGTAAAACTCACCATATCGATCGTTACTCCAGCGCGGCCAGATGTAGACTGCAGAGCAATTTGTGCAGATGATGATCTTCTGATTTGAATCGCCGCCCCTAATTACTTTATTTGGTAGGACTTTTGAATTTTGCGATCCGCAAATATGGCAAGTCGGCGTGCTTTGATTTTTACTGATCATAATTATTTCGAATGATTAAAATTAATAAGCGGCTGTGGCTGCTGCTTGGTTATCAATAATATTTTCATAAAAAATATTATTCCATTTTTGTTTAACTTGTGGAGCAAGCCACGACATGAATTCGAGTGCCGCTAAGTTAAGCAGCCCTTGCTCTAACTCGTCGGTTTTGTTTAGTTTCTGAAGTGTAGTAACCAGATCATCGGGGCCGTCAAAAAAATATACTGCTTTGCAGTTTTTAAGCTCAGGAATACCAGCTTGACAACTGGTATGAGCGATGACCGGCGTGCCCAACGAAAGCGAATGAAGTATTCGTGTGCGGGCTCCAACGGCATAGTCCCCCGGTACCACCACAGCACGGCAACCTCGCATTGCAGCATCGAGGTCTTCCACAAATCCCATAAGTTTGTAGCTGGCAAATTCGAGTCTCGTCTTTAGGGCCGATGGAATGTCCGCTTTCCCAACTAAAGCAAAAGGCTCCGCGCATCCATCGACATAGCCTAGCATCTGAGTTGATAGCAGCATTTCGATTGCTGCCAATGAGGCTGCGCCACCGAGGTGACCTATATGGATGAATCCTTGCCGCGGGCTGGGTATTAGATCAGGGCAATTAGCCTGAGCGGGCAATAGCATCGAGGGAATCAACGGTGGCGCGTAGAGAACAGGACGATCTGTCGCTTTTCGAAACTCTTCTGCATGATGATGGGCGTGATGCACGATTAGCTCGTAGGTACGCAGCGCCCGGTGCAATACACGTTGCTTCCAGCGCTCCTGAATACTGAGCATGCGAGAGCGCAACCTCGAGCGCGGCGGCAGAAGGCTACAATTAGCCTTGAAATCAGACACCAAATGCGGCGGGTCATCGGGCCAGGCCACCTTGTGCCCTGCAAGCCGGCCAAAGACGACAATATTGCCGTCACCGAAAACGAAGACCTTGTGATACCTTTTCAAATCGATCCGGCATTCCTGCCCGTCTGGCAGGCGTGTGACGGAGACTTCGTGATCGCGCTGGTGCGGTACCCCGGCGCGCAAGAAAGTCAGATTCGGACCGTAATCCGTGGGTATGCGCTCAAAGTTCACGCGGATTAGCGGGCTCTCGATCACGAGGAAATCGACCACGGTCCCTTGCCCGGCTGTTATGGTGCACAGCGCGCTTAGCACCGACTCCGCACCCGCTCCCGCCGCAGAGGGGAAGCGGTCAGACACGATCAATACCGGGGCACTCAAAGCACTTCTCCCATCGACTCAACATCCTCAATTAACTGCGGCTTGCTTCCCTTTTCATGAACAATTGACCAAGGCGCAGTCGAAACGCCACCGCAGTACAGAGTGCATTCCGCATAGCGCGTAGCTTTAGCAATGAACCTTCCGCGGGTCTGTGGCGACACCTTGAAGAATTTATTCAAAGCGAGAAAATATTCGAGTTGGGAACGTGGTTCGCGAACGAAGCCTTTACCACTAAACCGCGAGGAGCCGGCCACCAGGACTGGAATGCCGTGGGCAGCCGCCTCCACGGCAACCGAACCGCGGACAGTGATGCAGCCTGCGGCTTCGTGCAGCACTTGCGACGTGGGCACACAGTCCTCATCTGCTAAAAAGCCAAAGCGATCGGGCTGCTTGGCAAGTTCCAGTTCGTCAAAAATCAGGCGTTCACTACAGGGGGGACGCCTGCCGTTTACGGCTTCTACCTTGAACTTGTTGGCCGGGTGCTCCTTGACTACAACGAAGCAGTCGTCGTCTCCGAACTGAGCGTACCAAGTTAAGGTTTCGCGCAACCAGGCCTCCATCGACGAGAAAAGATCTACGCCATAAGCTCCATTTGCATCAAACAGAACGTGCGAGAAGATAACTATAATTTTTTTGTCAGTATTAAATCGCTTGCTTAAATGCTGGGCGTTGGACGTGCGGGCGCTGCTCCAACCGCCACGGGCGCCTGCGTACGTATCCTGGCCCATGCATTTTTGATAGTAGGCCGAAAGTGCCTGCCGGGCTTGGTTCAGCGGCAGGCGAGTGCGTTGGCAGCGGTGTTCGGGCGCGGTCACGCAGTGGATCAGATCTTCTTCACGCAAGACAGAGCGAATAAACAACTGGTCTCGCTTAAAACCAGTGGAGTAGTAGAAAACCGGAACAGCAGCATCGAAGGCAGCTTTGATGAAGGCGTAGTTGTGTGAGTAACTTAGATCGTTAATCAAAAGCTTGCTGATTCGGTGCTCTATCAGAATTTCCTCGCCTAACCGGTGCATAAGCAAGTACGTCAGCAAACTGCGGCCACGATGGAATGCGTAAAGCGGTACCTGGTAGCCCAGCCTGCCGGGATAGCGACGAATCACAGATGAGTTGACTTGAGCTTTAGCGCGGCCGCTCAACGGATCGACGCCAAAGCACGACCTCAGCGCTTGCAGCAGCACTCGACCGACAATGCGTGGCGTCAACGTATCCTCGACGACGATTGACCCTGTACAAAGCCCGTTTTCCTGAAAGCCATAGCGCCGGCTCACCAGTAGTCCAGTACGCTGACCGATTAGCTGTGACTGACGTGCCCAGTTCGCTACCGAGTGAGCGAATGGATCGAACTGTACGAGCACGGCCAGCGAGTCAACTAAGCCTGCACTATTCCTATTCCTTGTTTGTGCCGCCTTAGGCCGACTTATTGCAAAGCGCAGCCATACTGCAGCCTCGACAGCAGCACCGCTCGCCTCCTTGATCTGCGCTAGATGCTGTTTCGAGGCGCGCAAGATGCGCGGGCCTAGAGCCAGTGCCTGGACGACTGTCTGGTGCAGCAAGTGGCCTAACGCTATGAAAGGTCGTGCAGCAATACGGCGCGTGTTGAGTGCGTTGCCAAGCAACGCCTCCATGCGCCGCGTGTCGGATAGCCCGCCAACCGCGTAGCAGGTGGTAATAAATGGGTGGTAACTGAAGCGTGCTCCTTGCGTCCAGAGGCGAAGATACAAGCCATGATCAAGCGCCTGGCCCTGTCCAGGGTCAACAGGCGTGAAGTGTTGTTTTTTAAGCAGCCCGGTGCGGGTCCATGTGGCTTGGTGGCAAAACGGCAGCTTCACAAGCAACATCTCCAGCTTCTCGGGGCGGCGATGCCGCATTCGCAGCAGGCGCCCATCCTCAGACCGTGAAAACGTGTACCAATCAAAGTAGTGGACATCCGCCTGGGGTTGTGCTCGGACAGCCTCGATCATCCTACTAACGCTGTGTCTGTCGAGGAACATATCCCCCGCATTCATAAACAATAGCCAAGAGCCCTCAGCGGAGTCGATGGCGTTATTCATCCCTTCCCACAAGGTTCGGTCGGGTTTCTCGATGACACGTACTCGCTGATCCGACAGCACGTGACTCGGTAGCATAGGTAGTATTGAACGCGCCCCGCCGTTGACGATCAAATAGACAAAATCGTAACTGGTCTGTGCCAGCACGCTAGATATTGTGTGTGTTAAGTGTAGCAAGTCGCCGTTAGTGACCGTAACGATCTCGAACTGTGGAGCATCAATTGCCAAGGCTTATGCTCCTAGCCTGCTAATGAATTCTGCATGCCGCTGGATTTCTGATGCAGGCGTGATACCTATGGAAGTCAGGATCTCGTAGGAACGTATGGCCAGCTGTATCGTGTCTACAGGTTCTGCGTTTATGGTAGCAACCTCTGATAGTGCATCAATGATGCGGTCGTTATGGATGTACCCTACCACCTCGTCCTGAAAGTCCTTGAGAAGGTTGTGCGCATTGCGAAGTTGGTAAGCGATCGGCTCGTCAAATGCCACGATACGCTCTTGGCGCTTGAGCACTGCTAGTGCGACGAAAGAGCGCCAGATGTCGGTCATGCGGAATGACACATCGCAGGGCAGATAGAGCAGCGGGAATGCATCACGGGAGAACAGTGTGGCTTGCGAGTTGAAGGAGCACCATGACTCCGCCGCAAGACCAATAGGTCTTGCACGTGGCGTGAAGTTTACGAATGGCTTATCACCCAGCAGCCGCTGTACAGCATCAATGTCTGGATCGCCATTGACAAGAAACTGCACCACCGATACGTTGGACCCGCCCGAGGACAAGTGATGTCCGTATGAAGCGTTTTCCGCAAGCGGGTTGCCGCGGGGCCATAGATCAGGCCGACCGAACCAGCCGTAAATGTTCACCCATCGACTAGATCCAACGTTGTCCACCAGTTGCTCGCCCGTCCAACGCTCAAGCTGCGCCTCGAAGAAGCCAGGGATGGGATAGTTGTCGTCGTCTGTATCAAAGATATAGTCGACGCCCTTTTCTATGGCGTAGAGGTAACCCAGATTTTTGCGACAGTAGTGGTTGAGGGGAAAATGGTCGGAAAGTTCGCCGTAGAGTTCTCGTTGCTTATCTATGGATAAAAAATCTACGCCTTCGCATTCCCAGCCAGATGGCGTTTTTTTGTCACCGACACAGACGACCATCCACCCCAGTTTTCGTGCTATGCGAGCCCACTCAATAACGGCTTTAGTCGGCAGCGAGATTGTGGTTATCACTATGGCGCCAGAGGGGGCGCCCTGTAGTTTGGTTTGACTCATCGTAATATTCCTAAGTTTTAGTGAGTGGTGAATGTGGTTGCTTTGTTTGTTCTTCGCGCTGGCATCCGCGTCAGTTTTGCACAGCAGAAGCGCTAAGACCTAGCATGATGTCAACGCTGACCGTTGTGCTCTCCGCGGTTCCAAATAGCCTCGCACATCGCAAAGTCGAGTTCGGAGTCGATGCTGGCAGAGCGTTCTTCTGGCATCACCAGTGGCCTGATCTGGCGGCCCCAGATCGTGGCCTGCTCAACTATAAGATGGCGGCGTGTAAGGTAGATGGCCCCATTGCGCATGTAAGCTGCAGGAGAGTAGTCTTGGCGTCTGGTCCCTTCACGCTCTTCAATGCAAAAAGGCATTAACCGCTCGCCTTCAATGCGCTTCATCAGGATAGGGTGCACCGCAAAGACCTGAACCACACTAATGACGGAGTCGCAGTTATCAGTGGCCGCCAAGTGCACGGCATCTCGAATGTCCTGTGCTGTTCGGAATGGTGCCGTGGGCTGCAGCAGCATTACCAAGTCGTACATCTGCCCTTCTTCATGCTCAGCAAACGCCACGGCATGTTGAAGTACAGGGAGTGTAGGCACCTTGTCGCCTGAAAGCTCAGGTGGGCGCATGAAGGGCACATCTGCTCCAGCACAGCGGGCAATGGCCGCCGTCTCGGCGTCGTCGGTTGAGACGATGATGCGCGTTAGCGCATCACCCGCCGCCACAGCAGACTCGATGGTCCATTCAATTAACGGCCGGCCGCCAAGCGGCCGGATGTTTTTCCGGGGAACACCTTTTGATCCGCCTCGCGCGGGAATTATTGCCAATATACGCATCGGGCTGACTACCTTTTGTGCAGAATCTCGTTCACGACGACTTGAGTTAGTCGCTCCTCGGTGATGTGCATAGCGTCTGAAGTGCAACCACCTATGTGCGGCGTCACGATCACATTCAAACCATCGCTGGCTGCCGTAATCAGCGGTGAGCTCTGCCAGTCGGAATCGCCGTGCTCCGTCTCCAGTACGTCCACGGCCGCTCCGGCAATCTTGCCTGTACGCAGAGCCTCAGCCAGCGCGAACTCATCCACAAGGGCACCCCGAGCAGTGTTGATCAATAGCGACGACGGCTGCATTAGGGCCAATTCGGCACGGCCAATGAGATGTACGTTATCCTGGCGCAAGTTGGCATGAATGCTCACGATGTCACACTCCGCTAAGAGTTCGGCAAGCGAGCTGCGCTCCACAGCTAGTTCCGTAAATCTAGAGTCCGGCTTCCACGGGTCATAAGCGCGCACTTTCATATTCAGCGCCGTTGCATAGCCAGCGACATGGCCGCCGATACGTCCAAGACCGACGAGTCCCAGAGATAAGCGCGATAGCTGACGTGATCGGTAGCTGTACCTGTTCCAGTGACCGTGCCGAGTAACATCCGCATGCGCCGTGGGGATATGCCGTAGCAGTGAGATGATGAGTCCCAGGGTTAGCTCGGACGTTGAGGTCACGTCCTGGATTGCATCACGACAGTTGGCCAAGGAATACACCCGAAGCCCACGCTGCACGCAGTACGTCATGTCAATGTGCGTCAGACCAGTTGTGGGTGTGACGATACCGCGCAGGTTTGGAAAGTCTTCCAAAAACCGCTCGTCAAGCCGATGGGCAAGTCGCACAACAAGCCACTGAACTGCAGACCGGGAAGTCTTAGGCAATGTCGACGTCCAGACAGGGCCCAGACAGCTGAGAATCTCCAGTGCTCGGGGGCTGTAGCCCCGCGGTTCAAGAATCAGAACGCTCATGTTTCAAAAACGTACTGAAGCATCTTCTGTCTATAGGGCACGAATAACTTCAGTTTTTCCACGATTTGAGCGCTAGCAGTGCCATTCCCGTATAAGGTGCTGGGGTCATATCGGCCATGCTGCAACTGACTACGCACGGCAGTTGCGATATCTGTGGATACGGGCGAGACGGCAACTAGGTTTTCCCCATGCTCACGCCCGCCTTGCCTGTCACCCACGAGCACTACGGGCGTACCAGAGAAGGTGCTGTCTCTGATGAAACTAGATGAATTGCCTACTGCGCAAGCAGCTCGTTTGAGGCATTTCTGGAACGTCACTGGGTCTAGGTTTTTTATCAGATGAAGCCATTCACTGCTGCTTTGGTGCTTCTCTCGGTAGCTACGCAAGCACTTTGAAATTTCATCTGCACCCGCATCAATGTTTGGCCAGATCCAGACTGCGGGATGAGCTAGCTCATCCAGAGCCATCAACAATTGTTCAGCCTGCTGTCTTTCGCTGCCGAAACGAGTAGTTACCGGATGATAGATCACAAGGATGAATGGTTGGTTCGGATCAATATTGCCGCCAATGCCCACGCGGCTGAATATGTCTGCTGGAAGCTCCGAATCCAACTGCATTATGTAGTCGCCAGCAGGGCAGCCGACATTGAAAACGCAGTCCGTCCTTTCACCGAGCTTGATAATGTAATCAGCAGCACGCGCGGTCGATGGGAAATGCAGGTGAGCAAATTTGGTGATGGCGTGACGTGCACTTTCATCAATCGAGCCGGATACTTCCCCTCCCTGGATGTGGGCAAGGGGGATATTCATGTATGCCGCTGAAATTGCCGCCGCCAGTGCCTCGTAGCGGTCGCCAATAAGCAACACCAGGTCCGGCTTTAGTCTCTGGAACTCCGTTGAAAACTCAACGATGCCGACGCCTATGCTTTTTGCCATTGTGACCGGCACGGAACCTTCTAACTCCATATATACCCTGCCTTGAATCTCAAAACCATCGGCTGCCACAATCTTTTCCGCCTGTCCGAAGCGCTCTAGCAACATGGTGCCGGAGCACACAACTAATAATTCCAGATCAGGATCTGACTTAATTGCGTGCATCACGGGATGCATACGACCGTAGTTGGCACGATCAACTAAAACAACACAAATCCGCTGAATACTCGATTTAGTCTTCATATTAATACCTGCTCAAGTAATTTTTGTCGGGCTATTTTTCGCATCCATAGGACACGACATGAGCAACCTAGGCCTTGTTGATCAATAACCGGATCTGGGCGAAGCCGATAAAACCGTTTCCACCGGTGATGAGGACGATTTTCACTTTGTGATGTTCAAAGGTCGGCGGTAGCGAGACGGCGCTTATTCGTGGTAATCCATGGCTTTGTAGCCATGGTGCTTGACGAGTTCGTCGCGCTCGGCGGACTTGAGGTCTTCACGCACCATTTCGGCGACGAGTTCGTCGAAGGTCGTCTTTGGG
>Ga0172367_10009653_pt1 | contig 10549 bp, 8 predicted proteins | sample Lak10m_FD_114542 | JGI IMG/M metagenome (GOLD analysis project Ga0172367, IMG submission 114542) | Freshwater microbial communities from Kabuno Bay, South-Kivu, Congo - kab_022012_10m | ecosystem: Environmental > Aquatic > Freshwater > Lake | place: Democratic Republic of the Congo: South-Kivu...
CGCTATCAGAGGAGCAACTGACAATAATGTTCGCAATACCACCAGACTGTTTAAGACAGGTAGAGAGAGAATCTACTAAACGCTCTTGAATACCTGGCTTTTTCACTAAGCGGTCGATGACAACTTCTATGGTGTGTGTGGCATTTTTATCTAATTCAATGGAGTCAGATAGTTCGCAGACTTCTCCATTGATGCGTACACGCACGAAGCCTTGAGAAGCAAGACCTGATAACAATTTGCGGTGAGTACCTTTTTTACCCCGAACAACAGGTGCAAGAATTTGGAACCGAGTGCGGTCTGGTAAATCCAAAATGCTATCGCACATTTCATCAATGGTCTGGGGTGCAATGCAGCGATGGCATATGGGACAATGGGGTTCCCCAGCGCGACCAAACAAGAGCCGCAAATAATCGTAAATTTCCGTCACCGTCCCCACTGTGGAACGGGGGTTGTGGGAGGTTGACTTTTGATCAATGGAAATTGCGGGACTTAAGCCTTCAATGGCTTCTACATCTGGTTTATCTAACTGACCTAAAAATTGCCGGGCGTAGGCGCTGAGGGACTCGACATAACGCCGTTGACCTTCTGCAAAAATAGTATCAAAAGCCAAAGAAGACTTCCCCGAACCAGAAACACCAGTAAATACAATCAGGCGATCGCGCGGTAATTCCAAGTCAATATTTTTCAGATTATGTTGCCTAGCACCCCTAATCCGAATGGTATTCTGGTTGTTGCAGTCATTGAATGATGGGGGGAGCTTGTGTTGTGACATATCGGCTTGGTGATAGCTAAGAAGCGGTATGTAATAGTCCTTAATAATACTATCTTTATCTTACTTGTTATACTACAACAGTACTATTTCCGGTATTGATTACGGCAATAAGAGCAGTTAGCTCACAGGGTGTGATGGCTGTAAATCAATATAATTAGCTCTTTTATCTGTGAACGGACTAAATTTCCCTAACTTGCCTATTGAATTGGGTCAGTTTTAACAATTGCTAGCTGTAATTAGATAACTATATAAAAAGCTTTATATAAATCAATTAAAAAGCTGAGAATTTTGAAACATATTTTTTTCCCTCATAGATTATTAATCAAGTTAAAAAAATAAAATATAGAATAGGACTCCACTTTGAGTTAATTTCCCGCCCTATATTTTTTGCAAAAAAATATTAAATTAAACTTAAATAAACCTGAAAATTTTTGTAATAGGATATTACCTTTGTTAAGGTTTCATGGAAACATCACAGTAGTTACTCAGTTACTTATTTACAAGTATTGAGAACTATGAATAATTGTGTCTAATCTTTCAGTAGCAAGGTGAAAAATTTGTCTTGAGTAAGATGGCTTATTTAGGAAAAACAACTAAACTTGCATACTGGCGCATTTATCAAGATAATGGAGTTCGATATGACTTTAGTAAGTCCGGCACAAGCAAAACCTTTAACAGAAGAAGAACTACATAAAATAGACGCTTACTGGCGTGCAGCTAACTATCTTTCAGTTGGGCAAATATATCTATTCGACAATCCACTATTACGAGAACCTTTAAGGGCAGAACACGTTAAACCCAGACTATTGGGACATTGGGGAACAACACCAGGGTTGAACTTGATTTATGTTCACCTCAACCGAGTGATTAAAAAGTACGACCTCAACACAATTTACATTGCAGGCCCAGGTCATGGTGGTCCTGGACTGGTAGCTAACACTTATCTCGAAGGCACTTACAGCGAATACTATCCTAACATTTCTCAAGATGTTGAGGGAATGAAGAAACTCTTTAAACAGTTTTCTTTCCCCGGTGGTATTCCCAGCCACGTTGCGCCAGAAACTCCTGGTTCAATTCATGAAGGTGGAGAATTAGGTTATGCTCTTGTCCATGCCTATGGTGCTGCTTTTGACAACCCTAATTTAATTGTGGCTGCTGTGGTGGGTGATGGCGAAGCAGAAACAGGAGCTTTAGCCACGAGTTGGCATTCTAACAAATTTCTCAATCCGGTTCATGATGGTGCAGTCCTACCTATTCTCCACCTTAACGGCTATAAAATTGCCAACCCCACGGTACTCGCCAGATTGAGTTATGAAGAACTGGAGCATTTATTTGTAGGTTATGGTTATAAACCATACTTTGTGATTGGTAGCGATCCCGCAGATGTTCACCAGCAACTGGCGGGGATTTTAGATAGTGCCATTGCGGAAATTCAAAGTATCCAAAGAGAAGCCCGTGTACATGGTTTCACTAAGCGTCCCCAATGGCCAATGATTATTCTCAAAACCCCCAAAGGTTGGACAGGTCCAAAAAATGTAGATGGTAAAAAAACTGAAGATTTCTGGCGATCGCATCAAGTACCCTTTGCTGAAGTAACTAGCAACCCAGAACACCTCAAGTTACTGGAAGAGTGGATGAAGAGTTATAAACCAGAAGAACTCTTTGATGCTAACGGTAAATTAATTCCTGAACTAGCAGAACTAGCGCCGAAAGGAAATCGACGCATGGGGGACAATCCCCACACCAACGGAGGTATTCTGCTGCGGGATTTGAAAATGCCGTACTTCCCAGACTATGCTGTTGACGTTACCCACCCAGCCACCACTTATGCCCAAGCTACCAAAGCCATGGGAGAGTTCTTGCGGGATGTGATGACAATGAATGCAGAAAGCAATAATTTTCGCATCTTTGGCCCTGATGAAACAGCATCCAATCGCCTCGGCGCTGTGCTGGAAGTGACAGACCGGACTTGGGTAGCTGAGGTCCTCCCAGAAGACGAAAACCTCTCCCCCAACGGTCGGGTAATGGAAGTTCTAAGTGAAACCAATTGCCAAGGCTGGTTAGAAGGCTATTTACTCACAGGTCGCCACGGGTTTTTCTCCTGCTATGAAGCATTTATCCACATCATTGATTCCATGTTCAACCAACATGCTAAATGGTTGAAAACTACCCGTCACATTCCTTGGCGGCGACCCATTGCTTCTCTTAACTATTTACTAACTTCTCACGTTTGGCGACAAGACCACAACGGTTTTTCTCACCAAGACCCTGGTTTCATCGACCATGTAATCAACAAAAAAGCCGAGATTATTCGGGTTTATCTTCCCCCTGATGCTAATTGCTTGCTCTCAGTTACAGACCATTGCTTGAGAAGTCGCCACTATGTAAATGTAATTGTTGCGGGTAAGCAGCCATCATTGCAATATTTAGATATGGATGCTGCTATTAAGCACTGCACTAAAGGTCTGAGTATTTGGGAATGGGCGAGTAATGATAAGGGTAGCGAGCCAGATGTGGTCATGGCTTGTGCTGGGGATGTTCCCACCTTGGAAACCTTAGCAGCTGTAGATATTCTGCGTCAGCATTTCCCAGAATTAAAAGTGCGAGTGGTTAATGTGGTGAATTTAATGAAACTACAGCCACAAACCGAGCATCCCCACGGTTTAAGGGGTAAAGAGTTTGATACAATTTTCACCACTGATAAACCCATTATCTTTGCTTTTCATGGTTATCCTTGGTTAATTCATCGTCTGACTTATCGCCACACCAACCACAAAAACTTGCACGTGCGCGGTTACAAAGAAGAAGGAACTACTACTACCCCTTTTGACATGGTTGTGCTCAACGATTTGGATCGTTTTCACTTAGTGATGGACGTAATTGAGCGTGTGCCACAATTAGGTGCTAAAGCCGCTTATGTAAAGCAAATGTTAGAAGATAAGCTGATTGAACACAAGTATTACATTCAGCAATACGGTGAAGATATGCCGGAAATTCGCAATTGGAAGTGGCCTTATTAGGGTTAGCTGAAGGTACTAAGACCCCAGTTTCAACTTCCACTGGAGAGACTGGGGTAGTTCATTACCCCAGAGCACTTGATAGCCATATACTAATTTCCGTTTTTTTGGCGGGGAATGGGAGGTATGTAACCCTAACCTTTGGAAACTATTGCTGTATTTAGTTTTCAAGGTGCAGTTGTGCTATACTACGTAAAGTTAAAAGTATGAATTGTTTCCCATAGTAACTTTAGCAAGCTGATTCCGTAACGTCTCTACGAAGAGTTCATTGGGGAGGGTTGTTTTTGTGATTTTGAGTTTTTAGGAGAACACTGTCCTACCTCTGTTCTGTCTGTTACCAGAGAGAATGTAAAAGATATATTAGATATATTAAATCCCCCATTAGTTATATTTTCACCAAATTTATGGATGAAAGGCCTACCAAACAAGCCTCTATGAGTCAAGGTGTGGGATAACCTTGGCAAACCAATAACAGTCAATTGACCACAAAAATATAAAAAGAATTATTATGGTAATGATTATCGGGACTTTCAGAAAAAGGTATTTAAACTATGTTGGCTGAAGAAATAGCGAATACAGTGCCTGTAACTGTACTGACAGGATACCTGGGTTCAGGGAAAACCACTCTACTGAACAACATCCTCACCTACGAACATGGTAAAAAAGTAGCTGTAATTGTTAATGAATTTGGTGAGGTGGGTATTGATAATCAATTGGTTATTGATGCAGATGAAGAAATTTTTGAGATGAATAATGGCTGTATTTGTTGTACAGTCCGTGGTGACTTAATTCGCATTATTGGTAATTTGATGAAGCGGCGAGATAAGTTTGACCACTTAGTAATTGAAACCACTGGTTTGGCTGACCCAGCTCCAGTAATTCAAACATTTTTTGTGGATGAAGATATGCAAAATTTACTGTCTTTAGATGCGGTAGTAACTGTTGTAGATGCCAAGCATATCTGGCAACATTGGGATGCAGACGAAGCACAAGAACAAATTGCTTTTGCTGATGTCATTCTGCTAAATAAAACTGATTTGGTAACACTAGAAAATTTAGATGAGTTAGAAAAGCGGATTCGCAGCATAAATGCTATAGCTAAAATCTACAGAACCCAAAATTCGCAATTAGAAATGAGTGCCCTGTTAGGTGTGCAGGCTTTTGACTTATCCCGCGCCTTGGAAATTGATCCGGATTTCTTGGGTGAAGATGCTCACGAACATGATGAAACAGTTTACTCTGTAGCTTTGGTGGAAAGTGGCGAACTAGATGGGCAAAAACTAAACTCTTGGCTGTCAGAATTATTGCGTACCCAAGGGACAGATATCTTCCGCATGAAAGGTATTTTAAATATTGCTGGAGAAAATAATAGATATGTGTTTCAAGGTGTACACATGATCTTAGATGGTAGACCCGATCGCCCTTGGAAACCAAATGAAACTCGTAAAAATGAACTTGTGTTTATTGGTCGCAATCTGAACGAAGTTCAATTGAAGCAAGATTTTCTTGCTTGTTTCCTATAAGTCAGGTACAGAGATTTTCCCATTTCGCCATTTGCTCTTGAGTTATGAATCCCACAGCCAGCAAATCTAAGGAATTTAAAGAACATTATTCAGCGACGCTTTCAGATTATGTCAGTGCCATCGCTTGGTCACCTCATGGTAAAACTTTAGCGGCCACCTCTGCGGCTGGTGAAGTTGTAAGATGGCATGATGGCAACCCCACGACCTTACAAACTGGTGATGGTACATCAGTGGACTGCGTAGCTTTTTCCCCAGATGGCAAGTTTTTAGCCGTTGGTGGACAAAATGGACAAGTAAAAATTTGGCAGGATGAACAATTAATTGCCACACTAGAAAATGCTCCCGCATGGGTAGATCAGCTAGGGTGGAGTCCCATTGGTAATCAACTAGCTTTTAGTTTGGGACGTTACGTCCAAGTATGGGATGCTGATAGTAGGGAAGTTGTTGTTACTCTCAATTTTGATAACTCTTCCGTGTTGGGAATTGATTGGCGTAACGACGGAGAATATCTGGCTATTGGTGGCTATAAGGGAGTTAAGGTTTGGCACAGCCAAAACTGGGATGAAGAACCATATATTTTAGATATGCCTACTGTCAGTACAGTCATGGCTTGGTCCCCTGATGGCAAATTTCTAGCTTCTGGCAATATGGATCGCAGTATCACAGTTTTAGAATGGAATAACCCTGATCCTTGGATCATGCGTGGCTTCCCTGGTAAGGTTCGTCAATTAGCATGGTCAGAAGCTACCACTAAACTAGGTGCCCCGATTTTAGCATCCTCCAGCGTTGAAGGTGTTGTAGTTTGGGAAAAGCTCAAGGATGAATCTTTGGGTTGGGAAGCGCGAATTTTAACTAATCATGTGGACATTATCACAGCGATCGCCTTTGCCCCTCAAAGCTTCCTGCTCGCTTCCGCCGCTAGTGATGGTTGGTTGTGTTTGTGGAACAAAGCTAAACAAGTTTCCCAAGTACTGACCGGTGTTTCCGGGGGGTTTTCTAGCCTAGCTTGGCATCCTGAAGGTAAATTTCTCGCCGCAGGGGGTGACAAAGGGGAATTACTTGTTTGGTCTAAGCTGGCCAGAGGTCAAGGATTCGGACGTAGTTGATAATACATAATCATGCAGGTTGAAGGCGCTGAATTTATTGGCTATGCTGTATCAGAAATAGTATTTATCCCTGAATTATGAACATAGCCAAAATGATTTTGCTTGCCTGTCCTGTATTTCTTGCATCTATACTGATAGCAAATTCAGCACAGGCATCTAGTCTTAAACCTGCATCTGATACACAAATAATTGCTGTAGCATCTACCCAGTCAATGGAACAATTAGTCACCCTTGATAGCAGCAAACTATCTCATCCCATTATGGATCAACTTGGTTGCAATTGCGCTGTTTGTTTTCAGTCTAAATTCCAATCTCTACAAGGCAAATTGCCATCTTTAGATTTTTAGTTAAAGCCCTAAATATTTTTAGGACGCAGCATGGCTGTGTCCTTTATCATTACTTTAAAAATAATTAACTGCCGATAAATTAAGTTATTTCCATGCCAACTATCCTTAAAATTATTATTTGAAAATGATTATATTCTTGATAAATTTACTGAGGAGTTAATCATGCTAAAAAAAACACCATCAAATAACTCCTTAAGAGCTGGATTAATAGTGTTAACAATTGGATTTATTGGCTGTGGAAATCAAGGAGCAACCAACTCATTCACACAGACAAACATTCGGATAGATGAAAATCTACCCCGGGTTGTTGCCACTACCAGCATAATTTGTGACTTAACTAGACAGGTAGCTGAAAATACCATTAATCTGATTTGCTTGGCTGTTCCCGGTCGCGAATCCTACATTTATCGAACCACACCCGAAGACCGTGAGGTTATTGCACAAGCCAGTGTAATTCTCCACAGTGGCTACAATTTAGAACCAGAATTAAACAAAATCCTGGCAGAAAGTCAAAGTTCTGCATCTAAAATAGCTGTTAATCAGCTAGCAGTCACTCAACCACAACAAATTCAGTTATCCGGTCAAAAATTAATTAACCCTTATATTTGGCACAATGCCAAGAACACCATCAAAATGGTGGATGTAATTAGCAAGAATTTGGAGAAGTTAGCACCTGAAAATGCCACATTATATATTGATAATGCCAAATTTATTAAAAATGAACTAACTCAGCTTGATAGTTGGATCAAATCAAGAATAAATACTATTCCTGAGGGTCAACGCAAATTAGTCACAACTAGCAATTTCCTGAATTATTACACCACAGCCTACGGAATTTCTTTGGTAGGAGCGTTAAACAAGATGGGTAGTAGAGAAAATCCCACCAATTCACAAATAAAAAATTCGGTGAAAACCATTAAGCAAGCGCAAGTACCAACAATTTTTGCCGAAACAACGGTTAATTACCAATTGATACAACCTGTAGCTAAACAGGCAAATGTGAGACTGTCAAGAAGGTTACTGTATACTAATGGATTGGGTGAACCAGGAAGCGAAGCAGATACCTATCAAAAACTCATGGTTGCTAATACACGGACAATTGTCGAAGGCTTGGGCGGGACTTACTTAATTTTTGCACCAAAAGTTCCCCAGTGACGTGGTAAGTTGGAACCCCCGGATTCATCCGTGGGGTAGTTCAGAGCTTTATGTAAAATCTGTATCACTAACGCAAAAATAGTCAGGACTTTAATCCTTTTTGCTCAGGTGTGGAAGCACCAGAGGAATAAAGTCCCTCACTAACATAACCTCACCCCCAGCCCTATTTTTTGTAATCAGAATATCTGAGGTAATTCAACTTTTGTCGAGATTTTACTTTCTCGATATGTTGTTACTTTTTGATAGACAACTCTGTTTTATTATTTACTATCTCTAAGTATTCATTGCGAGTTCCATCTAATCGGTAGTGGTCGCAAATTTGGCAGAGTTTTAAGATATCTATTTTGGTGAATACTTTTTGATGCTCAATGTTGTTATCATTTCTCCACCGCCAGAAAGTTGTCCGATCAATACGCCGATTACTATCAGGCCATCTTCGTCGGGATAGAAACTCTATCACTTCATCTTCATGGAGCGAATAGTTCTTTGGCAACTTCATGAGTTTTTCTTTTAATTCTGTTAACGGAATAAGTGGGTCTAGCTGCGATAGTTTCATGTCAGCAAGCTCTGATATTTTTATATTAGTCCAATTATGCGGAATGTTTTATGCACATTTTTTTATAGTATTAAATTGCACTGTAACTCTCTTAATTTAATAGCGAATGAAAATAAGAGGTGAATAAATGAATATATATCTTTATTTTTTTACTCTGGTTTATACCTCGATTTCGCTAAACAAATACTATAGAGTTACATTATTTATTTACAGAGAATAAACTGATTAATATACAAGTGCAAGTCATATGCAACAAAATTACTATTAAATAGTGGTGATAATATTATCAATAGGATGATGGAGTTAATAAAGAATCAAAATAAATGACTTTGTTTCCGGGGTGCTTGATAGATGGTTAATTGATCAAAGAGCCATACTTTTCAGTCAACATGATTGTAGGTTGGGTTAAGGGAGAACGCAACCCCACGAAATGCTGAAAACGTTGTCTTTTTTCCTCAACCCAATCTAGGCATTTAATTTTTTGGGCTTCTAACTGAAGCAAATTTTGATAAAGTTGTAAACATAACAAATAGTCCACAAAAATTACCCAAGTATCAGCTAATAGATAGATTCATTTCTAAGTATTGACACTATGTAGGCTTATGATCCAAACGAGTTGCTTGCTCTAAGGCTATTTTTTCTTTAGCCCTTGTGGCATAGGATTGTAATTGAGCGCGATCGCAACCTGTAAGAATACTCAAGTTTTCTCCACTCATACCCCGCATCAACATTTCTACACACCAAGTATCTTGTGCTTGAGCGATGGTAGGCGGTTTTCCTTGAGGAGTTAACAATCCCTGGGTCCATGTTTGCCAATGTTGTAATAAATCTGATTCTCTCATAGCTTGACCGGTTTTATTCAAAAACATGGTGGGTTCAGTGTCTTTACGACTTTTTAACCATTTGATTAAAGGGTTGTTGCTGTAGGAACCATAACGTTTACCCAAAATCCACTGATTAACAGGAACTTGGCGGCGAAATTCCGGGGTGGTAATTTGCAGGAAGTGTCGGGAACTATCACAGATTTGGTGGTTTTTCCGCAAAGTGATAATTTCCTTCAAAGATAACCCAGTAGCAAATAACACATAAGCCAAAGCATAATCTTGTGTTCCTAACTTCTTGGCTTGTTGTAAAATTTTGTGAACTAAACCTACAGGTAAATCAACCACTTCCCGGACATTTTCTGGAACTTTTGCTGACCTTCCTGAAGATGACATAGCACCATGTAAAAACAAAACTACTAAATTTTCTAAAAAATCATCACGATTTTCCCATAGTTCATGAAATTCACTGGTAAATTCAATCACCGCATACCCCAGGATCATTCCATTTAGCAAACTAGCTAATTTTTCCGCAGGGAGATAGGTATTTAAGTCTCCTTGGTGAATAACAGTGGCTAAATACTGTGCTACATAGCGGTTTGCTTCAGTTAACCCATGTCCTAAAGCCCGGCGATTTTCCGTTGGGTACTGATTAGCTTCACCCACCATAGACCGAACTAACTCCGGTATCCGTTCCAATGCGTGTAGGGTATCACTTGCATAATCTTTGAGTGCTTGGTGTATGTCAGCAGGAGGAGTAGCCCTTTGTACCAGGGACTCTCCTAAATTCTTGAAAGCTGCGGATTCTTCTAGCACAGACAATAAAAGTCCATGCTTATTACCAAAGTTCCGGAATAATGTGACTTCGTTGACTTCTGCTTTTTCAGCGATTTGGCGGGTTGTGGTGGCGCTGACTCCCTGAGCTGTAAATAATTCCAGTGCTGATTGAATTAAACGTTGACGAGCTGAAATAGGATGAGATGGCATAGGGAATAATGCAAGTGATACTTGCATGAAAACATTTAGTCTGCTAGCATAACAAATGTAAGTGATACTTGCTTTTCTTTACTGTCACTAACTGCTGTGCAGAGTGGGCAAAATCCTGCTGGGGTTGCACCAAGAAGTAGCAAATCGCTTCATCATCCATCAACAAGAATTTTTATGACTGGCAAGTTTCTGACGTTTACCCCTGAGACAGGAGATCCACTTCGTCTTCGGTGGGTAAACGTAGCATTTTTTGGTGCATTTCACG
>Ga0172367_10009654_pt1 | contig 10549 bp, 10 predicted proteins | sample Lak10m_FD_114542 | JGI IMG/M metagenome (GOLD analysis project Ga0172367, IMG submission 114542) | Freshwater microbial communities from Kabuno Bay, South-Kivu, Congo - kab_022012_10m | ecosystem: Environmental > Aquatic > Freshwater > Lake | place: Democratic Republic of the Congo: South-Kivu...
GAATGCAGCCTGAATTCCGCTTCAAGGCCGTTTGCCCTCAGCCCTGGACGACTCCCCGACACTCATCAAACCCTGCTCCTTGGACTCAGCCGCAGCGATCTCCTCCCACGACGGTGCGCGCCAAATCTGCCATGGAGCACCAGCGAAGATCACGTTCCCGTCCTTACTCCACCCTGCTCCATACTCGTCAACACCGCGCCCGGTCAAAGTGAGCAACTCCTGCCACGTCCCGACATCCCAGAGCTTCGCCGGTTGACGCGCATCCGAGGAAGTGGAGACCAGACGTTTTCCATCCGCCGAGAAGGCGACGCGGAAGCTGGCACCGAGGTGACCATGCAGCGTTTCGACCAACTCGCCCCGGGCCGCATCGAAAACCTGCACCACACCGCCGTAGGTGGGGATGGCCACCAGCCGACCGTCCGGCGTTGTGGCCAGTTGGCTCGGATAGTGTCTTGAGGCCACGCGACGTGGAGGATTGCCGGGATGAGCCAGATCGTGGAACCCGACCGCATGGCCACCCCCTCCGGCAAGCAAGACAACCAACACCCGGTTCCCGGCGGCAAAGGCCCAGTCACGGACCGGTTCCTCCAGAATCATCACGACCTGGGCGCTTTCTACATTCCAAACATACAGCGATCCAGGAACCCCGCACCAAGCCGCCAGATACCTGCCATCTGCACTGAATCCGCGGTCAGGACGGGAGTCTCCCTGGTTGAACGTCACCGGACCTACCCCGGACTTGAGTTCGATGCGGTGTTCGGGTTGTGCAAGGCTTGCCACGTGGATGGAGTTCGACGTGGCAGCCCAGGCCAAAAGTCCGCGCGCGGCGTTGTGCGAAATCCCATTCGGACGTTTCCCTGAATCCACCTTCAACACCACCCGCGGAAGGAACTCCCCATCGCGCCACTCCCGAACCATGATTCGATTGGTTCCGTCCCAGAGACCAACCAGGTTGGTCCCGAAAGGTCTTAGCACATCGTTGGCGGGGGAGCGGAGTTGCTGCCTCCATGGGGACTCGCCGGGCATGCCGGTAAGCTCAGGGATGGACTTGGGATCCAGCATGGCTTCCGGACCGTTAACACCTGGCTTATCCTCGTCCTTCCATAACATGAGGCTTCCATCCTTGCCCACACTGGCGAGAAGGGCGGTGGATTCCGAAAGGGCGAGGCCGTGGACCTCACTGGAATGACCGCGCAGCACCTTGGTCTCGTTCCAGCCACGCGTTTCCCAGATGCGGATGGTCTGGTCGCTCGCGGAGGAAATCAACCGTGCGCCGTCCTTGGTGAATGCCAGCTTGCTGACCCAGGCAGTGTGACCGGCGAGTTGGCGGACCAATCGCCCGCTGTCAGCGTCCCAGATGCTGATGCCGTCCGCTTTGTACCCGGAGCCGGAGGCGAGCAACCGACCATCGGGCGAAATGGCCAGGGCGGTCAGCCAGGCGTCCGGTTGCGGCTCGGTCCGCCAGCGTTCCTGCCCCGTGGCGATGTCAACGCAACGGAGAAAATGCCTCGGGCCCTGGCGTTCGTCCGACGCCCGGTATTCGTTCAACGGCATGTAAATGCAGCGATTGTCCAGGGACAACCGGGCCGCTCCGAAAAACTGACCACTGGCACCCTCGGTCGGGTAGTGGGCCTCAATCTCGGCCGAAGCCACATTCACGACCCACACCGCATGTCCGGCACCCATGGCATAGATAATCAACCTCGAGCCATCGGGCGAGAATGCTAGGTCACGGACACTCCACCGGTCTGGATCGGGGGCCTTCCAGAGAACCGAATCCCGGCCCGAATCGAGATCATGCAGAGTGACCCCAACGGAGTCGGAGGTGGCCGCCAACAGGTTGCGAACCGGGGAAAACGCCGCGTGTCCCTGCGATCCGGTGGATGCCCTCACCAATCGTTTGGTCACACTCCGGTTTTGGACATCCCACAACTCCACCCGTCCCCCATGCCAGGCCACGGCCAACTGCGTGCCATCCGGCGAGAAACTCACGTCCAAACCCCAGGAGTTTGGTCGGTTGGTGAGAGTTACGAGCGCACTGCTTCGGCACTGCTGCCAAAGATAACGCCATTCCCACCCGCGCAGATCCTCCTCACCGGTCTGCGGCCGATGGCGGTCGAGCAGCAGGCGTGCCCTCCCGAGGTTATTCTGCTTCAGCGATTGCTGGATGAGGCCCATGTCGGCCGCATACAGCAGCCGACGTGAGTGTTCCCTGCTCTGGATGGCCTCGCGCGCCTGGGAATCGGCGCGTTGCTGTTCGGTCTCGGCCCGGCTGCGCGCCGTTTCAGCGAGGAGACGTTGGCGGGATTCCGCCTTGGAGGCCTGGGTTGCCTTGGCTGCCTGCCAGACACTCACCCCCACTCCCAGCAACAGGGCCCCCGAAACGGCGGCGGCGGCAACAAATACCAGTTTATTCCTCCGGAACGCCTTCTGAAATCTGTAGGCCGCGCTCGGAGGCCTGGCACTCACCGGCTCGTTTTCCAGATGTCGCTTCAGGTCCGCCGCGAGACCATTTGCCGTCTCATATCTACGCGCACGGTCCTTCTCGAGGCACTTCATCACGATCCAGTCGAGATCGCCACGGAGCAGTGTGCTCAAGGCGGTCAGATCCTCTCCACGGTCTTTCGCCACAAAGGCTTTTTGCTCGTTGCCCAGGGTGCTCAGCCGGGCCGAAGGCCTCTCGGGCTCCTCCTCCGCAATGACCCGCTGCATCTCGCCGTAGCCCAGGCTCCGCAACCGCTTCTCCGGAAACGGCGTGCTTCCAGTCAATAGCTCATACAACAACACCCCCAGCGAATAAATGTCGCTCCGCGTGTCCACGTCCAAACTGGTCATCTCTGCCTGCTCGGGACTCATGTAGGCCGGGGTCCCGATCATCGTCGCGTAGTTCGTGAACAACGTCCGTTCCGTCAACCGCTGGTTGGTCGCCTTGGCGATCCCGAAATCGATCACCTTCGGCATCGGTTTCCCATGGAGCAATGTGACCAGGATGTTCGAGGGCTTGAGATCGCGGTGAATGATCCCCTTTTGATGCGCGCTCTGGACCGCCTGGCAGACCTGGATGAACAACTCCAGTCGTTCCCGCGCCGGAAGTTTCGACTTGTCGCAAAACTCAACAATCGGCACACCTTGGACCAGTTCCATCACGAAGTAGGGACGCCCGCTTTCGGTGGTGCCCCCATCCAAAACCCGCGCGATGTTGGGATGATCCATCATGGCCAGCGCCTGCCGCTCTGCTTCGAACCGGGCCACCACCTGTTTGGTGTCCATCCCCAGTTTGATGATCTTGAGCGCCACCCGGCGGCGGACCGGTTCCTCCTGCTCGGCCATGTAAACCACGCCCATGCCACCCTCGCCGATCTGCTGCAGCAATTTGTAACGCCCGATTCTCGTGCCCGGACCTTCCTGGATGGCAGAGTAAAGGACGGTGTTTTCCGGCTGCGTCAGTCCAACCGGCCTGGCCTCAAACAAGCTGTCCGCGCCATCCGCTGCGTTCAGGAGCTTTCCCACTTCCTGGAGCAGGACGACGTCCTCCTTGCAGGCCAGTTTCAGGTATTCCGCCCGGGAATCCGGCGGGAGAGCCCGGGCGGCATTGAAGATGGTTTCGAGGAGCTGGTTGTTGTCATTCATGGATCAGATGAAGTTGTGCTTCCACCCTTCTATGCGCCGTTTGGAGTCGAATGCCCTCAGCCAGCCCAAAAAAAGAAACAAAGCTCTAACCTTGGGCCTGGATCTGGCTGAACAACCAGGCCTTGGCGAACGACCAATGACGCTCAACGGTGGCTTCAGAAATCCCCATCGCCTCGGCCGTTTCGCGGTTCGTCAATCCCACGAAGTAACGCAGTTTGACCACTTCGGCCCGATTCGGATCCTCCCGTTCGAGCCGTACCAGCGCCTCGTCCATGGCCACCAGTTGCTCCTCACGGACGCCCGCCGGAATCTCCACGTCATCCAAGTCCACGCGCTCAAGCCCGCCACCATGCCGGATCCGGAGCCGGCGCCTAGCCTTCTCGACCAGAATCCGGCGCATCGATTCGGCCGCCGCCGCAAAGTAGTGGCGACGGCTGTCCCAACTCTGCCGCCCTCCACCCGCCAGCCGCAGCCAGGCTTCATGCACCAGTGCAGTGGCCTGCAAGGTCTGCCCCGGCTTCTCCTGAGCCATCTTCGCGGCTGCCAGCCTGCGCAATTCCTCATACACCAGCGGGAGCAACTGATCGGCCGCCTTCGGATCGCCGGCCTCAATGGCATTCAACAGGAGGGTGACGTCGGACATGCCGTGAACCTGCCGAAAGGAACGTTGGAAGACGAGTATTGTCTGAACGGTGCAAATTTCAGAATGACGGTTGGCAGCGGTGGGGGCGTGTGGCATCCACTGATAAACGGATACGAATTTGCTTCTTCAAAGTGAGGTGACCATGGCGGTCCGGAGTACGAGCACCCCTATCCGCCCGGTGCCAAAAGCTACAACAAAGGCAAACCCATCCGCATCGATGAGTTCGAGGCCGAGAGCACGTGGTGGGGCGATGAAAGAGACGGTTTCAAATCCCGCGTGGAAAACGAGCAGGCCTGGCGCGTCTCCATCGACACCATCAAAGCCGGCAACTTCAACCTCGACCTCAAGAACCCGCACAACCCCGACACCGGCCCCGGCGACGTGGACCACCTCCTGCCCGAATACGAAAAACTCCTCACCCAGATCGCCGCGACGCGCGGGCAGTTGAAGACGCAACTGATGGAGGCATTGAACCGATGAAAAAGAAGAGTGTCAGCAAAACCGCCGAGGCGAGCGACTTCGAGTCGCTGGTGGTTTCCATCGTCCGTATCCATGAGCAGGCTCAGGATTTCGCGACCAAGGCGGTGAATGTCGGTCTCACGCTGCGGAATTGGTTTATCGGCCACCGAATAGTTGAGTTTGAGCAGAAGGGGGCAGATCGCGCTGGCTACGGAGAGAACCTCATGACCACCCTTTCGCAGCGTCTCGCCGCTCACGGTTTGCCACAAGTCACACCCCGTGAACTTCGTCGTTACCGGCAGCTCTACCAAGTGTATCCCCGGATTTGGCAGTCAGTGACTGCCAAATCTCTCGAAGCGTCCGGCCTTACCGCCTTCCTCTCGCATGCTCATCTCTCGCCTTCCTCAATTCGGAAGTCAGTGACTGCCAAATCTGAAATCGGGGAGACAGTGTCTCCCCAATTGCTCCACCGTCTCTCCTTCACGCACCTGTCCGAGCTGATCCAACTCCCCGACGACACCCAGCGCCGCTTCTACGAGATCGAGTGCATCCGCGGCAACTGGTCCGTGCGCGAACTACGCCGCCAGATCGACAGCCTCTACTACCAGCGCAGCGGCCTTTCGAAAAACAAGGCCAAGCTCTCTGCCACCGCCCACGCCAAGGCCGAAACCCTCCAGCCCGGCCAGATCGTCCGCGATCCCTACATCTTCGAGTTCCTCGGCCTCCGTTCCCGCGATGTCATGGGTGAGACCGAACTCGAAGACGCCCTGCTCGACCGCCTCCAGGACTTCCTCCTCGAGATGGGCCACGGCTTCTGTTTCGAGGCCCGGCAGAAGCGCCTCCTCATCGGCGACGAGCACTTCTTCGTGGACCTCGTCTTCTACCACCGCGTGCTCAAATGCCACGTCCTCGTGGAGCTGAAGACCACCGCCTTTTCCCACGAGCATCTCGGCCAGCTCAACTCCTACGTCGCCTACTACAAAAAACACGAAATGACGCCCGGCGACCAACCGCCCGTCGGCATCCTCCTCTGCACGCGGAAGAACGAAGCCCTCGTCGAATTCGCTCTCGGCGACCTGCCGAACACGCTCTTTGTCTCCCGCTACGCCGTGGAAATGCCGAAGAAGGCCGAGATGGAAGCCTTCCTCAAGCAACTCGGAAAGGAGATCGGCCATGAAAGCTAAAACGATCCGCCGACCCGCACCTGCCCCTGCGGATTCCGACTTCGCGGAAATCAGGGTCCTCGCCGCCACGCTGCACGATCTCCATCGGCAACGCGTCGCGGCGCTCACTCCCATCGTGCAAAGCCTCATCCGCTCCCGCTCCCGGTCAGCGCAGCAAATCGAGCACACCCTGGATCACCTGCTCGACTGCGCCTGCATCCCGGAAGGCCTCGCTCTCTTCAAAGCCCTCTGCCGCCACTACTACGCCTTCAACCCCGCCGCCACCGCCAGCTACGTCCACGCCTACCGGGACCTGTGGGACAGCGACGACGCAGAGGAGGCCAAGGCATGAAGCGGGAAACGTTTTTCGAGAAGTTCGACCAGTTCGCAGACGCACCCGACGCGGTGGCGAAGATGCGGGAGTTGGTGCTGCATTTGGCAGTCACCGGGAAACTCCTTCGCCAAGACCGATGTGATGAAGCTACCAATGAGTTGTTGAAACGCTGTGTTGCCGAGCGCCGAAAGCACAATCGAACGGACTCAACTGAAGTGCGGATAGTCACTGACGAAGATGCCTTGGGTTACGCGATCCCCGATTCCTGGCGTTGGCAGCTGCTCGGAGACATTCTTGTTGTCGGGCCGACCAATGGATTCTCTCCCAAAGCCGAGGACTATGAAACGCCTGTTCGCTCGCTCACTTTGAGCGCGACTACCTCTGGGCGGTTCAAAGGCGAGCACTGCAAGTTCATCACTACTGATGTTCCCGCCGATTCAGACCTCTGGCTGCGGGACGGCGATATTCTCGTTCAGCGAGGCAACACGCTAGAGTATGTAGGCGTGGCTGCGGTCTATCACGGTGAACCGAACCGCTTCGTCTATCCTGATCTGATGATGAAACTGCGCGTCTCGTCCTCTTTTGATGCCAGATATGTTCACCTCGCGATGAGCCACCGCGCGTCTCGGGATTTCCTCCGGGCCCGTGCATCCGGCACATCTGGGAGCATGCCAAAGATCAATCAGACTACTCTGAAATGTCTGCCGGTCCCAATCCCACCCCTCGCCGAGCAGAAGCGGATCGTGGCGAAGGTAGATGAGTTGATGGCGTTGTGTGATCGGCTGGAGGCGCAGCAGCAGGAACGGGAGTCCCGCGCCTGCGGGATCGCCCGCGCGTCGCTGGCCCGCTTTGCCGACGCGCCCACCCCGGCCAACCTCCACTTCCTCTTCCACCCGTCCTACGCCATCCCCCCCGCCGACCTCCGCAAATCCATCCTCACCCTCGCCGTCCAAGGCAAACTCGTCCCCCAAGACCCCAACGACGAACCGGCTGAGGAGTTGATCACGCGGCTTGAATTAGAGAGGACACACATCGCGAAAGAACAAGGCGTTCGCCTTCCGAAGAATATTCCGCCGCTCACATCTGAAAATTACCCGTATGACATTCCCGAGTCGTGGCAGTGGGGCAGAATCGGCCATCTCGCTCTCGTCATTGACTACGGAACATCGCAGAAGGCTGACAGCGATTCGTCCAAAGTTCCGGTTTATCGCATGGGCAACATCGTCGGTGGCCGATTGGTCGATGAGAACCTGAAATACGTCGATGCACAAATCGACGATCTCCCGGGACTCTACCTCAAGACCGCCGACATTCTCTTCAACCGCACGAACAGCTACGAGCTGGTTGGCAAGGCCGGCATCTACGCAGGCCCTGACGACACGGCGACTTTCGCCTCCTACCTAATTCGCATTCGGCTACCAGCCACGCTCCTGTTCCCAGCGTTCTACAGCATCGCTATGAACGCGCCGTATTACAGGCAGACTCAGATTGAGCCGGAGGTTGTGCAGCAGTGCGGTCAGGCCAATTTTAACGGAACGAAGCTCGCCTCCACGGTCGTCCCCATCCCACCCCTCGCCGAACAACGCCGGATCGTGACCAAAGTGGAGCAACTGATGGCCTTGGTGGACGCGTTGGAGCAACAACTCGCCGCCTCCCGCGCCACCGCCGCCCACCTCCTCTCCGCCCTCGTCGCCGAACTCACCACGCGCAAAACCATGCTTGGCTAGGCGCCGAAGAACTGTAAATTGTCCCCAAGGAAGCCATGAACGCGCTCGGCGAAATCGAAATCCACATCGAAGGCAAGGTGGGGGCTCAAAGCCTCACGCCCGCCCTCGTGGATATTGAGGAAATCCGCGAGATTCTCGGCGAAGCATCGGATCTGCTCTTCCCGACGGAAAAACGTTCCCAGCGCCCCGTCATCAGCTACGAGATTAGCGAAGGATCGGTGCGCCACCGGTTTCGCACACTCATGCAAACGGTGATCGGGTTTGGTGCGGTCATCGCCCAGGTCGGAAGCGAAGGGCACATTGATTTTCTCCACGAGAAGACCGCCGCCGCCATCGAGTCGCTCCAGCGGGTCGCAAGGGAGAAAGATTACGTGGTCACGGTGCTGGCAAACCAATAGAGCCTGCGGATCGACCGCACGACCCACTACGAACGCCAGCAACAGGTGTGGGTGGAAGCGGAGTTCTACCTTTATGGCGAACTCACGAACGCCGGGGGCAAGAGCAACCCGAACATCCATCTGGACACCAAAGAGCACGGTACGCTGCGCATCGCGGTGGACAAAGGTTACCTCAAGCAGGGCGAGAAGAACCTGCTCTACAAGAAGTTCGGCGTTCGAGCGCTCGGGAGGCAGAACCTGAGGACTTTCGAGATGGACCCGAATTCGTTGCATTTCGTCGAGTTGCTGGATCACGACTCGGCTTACTCCCAGTCTTATCTGGATGCCTTGGTGCAACGCGCCGCCCCAGCGTGGGCGGACGTGACGGACGCTGATGCCTGGCTGGAAGAGTTGCGCGGGGGAACTCATGCCTAAGGCGGCGGCAACCGTTCATGGGGTGCTCTGCGATACGAGCTACTTCATTCGTTGGGCGAAGCCGAATGAGGTGCTGCATCCAGCGGCACATGATTACCTGAAGTTTCTGGTCGAGGGTGGCCACGAACAATTCGCCTTGGGAGGCGAGGTTGCGCATCGCGGCCACCTTGGCATCGTCCCAATCTCGCTCGCAGGGCTCGTGGAAGAAGTCGTGAATGCGCGATGGTTTGAACAAGGCGAGGAAAACCCCGAAACCAGCTGCAGGTCATCCTGTCGCTCTATGTCAACAATGACCCCATTGCTTTGTTTTTCCGCGTCGTGCCTTTGCGGCCGATAACGCTTCAATGAGTTCGCTGACAGGAGCGTCGCTGGCCCGGTGTTCCGAGAGCCGGCCAGTTACCGCAAAGTTCAGCACCAGCTCGCGCATCTTCGCCACCGCATTGGGCGCGTCGGCGAACGGGTCGAACTTTTTGAAGAATGTATCCAACGTCATGCGGTCTTGGTCTGAAAAACTCGTTTGCTTTCCATAGAGTGGCGCGGCATCCTATTTCTAGGTCTGCGGTGTCTGAACGTCGGCTTCATGCCGTCGGAGGGTAACCTCCTTAGGACACAGGCGGGCCTATTTTATTTTCCGCAGTCAACGGTCTCCTGGGAGTGTAGTAATTCCGGCTACCTTCATATCTTTCCGCGTCATAGAGGTCCACCACCAGGGAGATGCGTTCACGGACAAAATCGTAGTAACGCGTATCACCCCGCTCGAAGACGCGCTGGACGGTCCAGCCGAGGTAATCCGGCACGCAAAGCAGCGGTTCGGTGCGCGGGTTCTGCACGTTGAAGACGACTTCGGAGGAGATGACCGCGGCCTCCTGCTTTTTGGTGAAGCGTTCGCGCGCCTTCTTCATGGCGAGCTCGAGGACGTGGTTGCGAGTAGTCTTTCCGCGCTCGGCGATGTTGATGACGAGCCGCCGGCCCAGTTTGAGTTTGTTCTTCAGCAGGTGGGACAGGAGGTCGGCGTAAAACTCGGAGTCATTGCCGTGGTGTTTGCGGGCGAAGAGCGCAGGGATTTTCCGGCCCATCACCATTTCAAGCGAGCAATCGGTGTCACGAATCCATTTGAACAGTCGCTCGCGAACTTCCGGCGGATCGTCCTCGGCGTGGAAGTAGAAGCTGCCGGACTGAACTCGCTTCACGACACTAGGGATGCGATTGAGGTAATCATCGGCTTCAACCGAGCGGCAGAGTTGCTCGACCTCGCGGCGAACGTCCGCAATCGGAGGGGCGAATTTGACCATGCCGAGTCCGAAGCACAGCGAGACGCCATCCTGACCGAGACACGGCACACGGCCCTTGCCGAAAAAGGTGGTATCGCCGACTTCATCAAGGAATCGGTGGGCTTTTTCCAAGGGCTGCACAATCTCTTCACTCATGGCAACAATAGGGCGAATGGCCGGTACGTTAAGTAGAACGACTTTTGCTTAACGCAAAGCGGCTTGCCGAAACCAGAGTTAAAAGGCAATGGGGTCATCTGCATGGTTGACATCCGCCCATTGCCTTCCTTTCAGACGGTCCGCCAGGCGGCCTGACAGAGCGCGCCCCCGAACCGGCGGTCGTCGCGGAAGCAGAGCCGCAGTCGCTTGGGTATGGTGAAGGCGAACGACCGGTGGGGGACGTCGGTGCAAACGTGTTGGGCGACCCAGGCGGCCCTCTCCCTCTCCAAGGTTCGTTTCTCGTGGCAGCTCGGACAAGCGCAGCGCCCACGACACGAAAACGCGACAAACATC
>Ga0172367_10009656_pt1 | contig 10548 bp, 11 predicted proteins | sample Lak10m_FD_114542 | JGI IMG/M metagenome (GOLD analysis project Ga0172367, IMG submission 114542) | Freshwater microbial communities from Kabuno Bay, South-Kivu, Congo - kab_022012_10m | ecosystem: Environmental > Aquatic > Freshwater > Lake | place: Democratic Republic of the Congo: South-Kivu...
ACATAAAATATTAATTAATTTTTATTATTCGTCTTCTTCACTTTCATATGTAATTCTGCTTCTTACCTTTTTAACTTTTACACTTAAATCATACGTTGATGTTGAAAAAGTACTAAAAATTGAATTCGGCATATGATAAATCTTATTAACTCGGGGATAACGAATATATGATGGATCCAATTCATTTATTTCTTCAGGTGACTTATTAGAAGAAAGAATAATAATTACATTTTGATAAAACATTGGTAAATTATCAAGTAATTTGTTCCAATCACGCTTATTCATTACTTCAATACGTATTTCTTTATGTTCCCGAATTGTTTCATTGTGAATATTTTCTAAAAGAATATCAAATTCATCAATTGAAATAATTAGTGGTTGTTTTGAATTTGGTGTTACATAACTATATAAATTAGAAATAGTAAATCCTGGCTTACTTGGATGAAAATTATCTGTGTAAAAACCATTTAATTGTTTGGCTATAAATAAACCAACAGATGTTTTACCTGTTCCTCGTGGTCCATATAAATATGAAACATACGTTTTACTTTTACTTTTATTAAAATTCTCAATAATTTCATCAATAACTATTTGTTGGTCACTATTTGGTTCTAAATAATCTAAATCTAAACTCCTCTTTGTCCATTGATTATTATATGGATTTGTACCACATTCCAAATACTGCGGTTTTAATTCATCATCCGAAACTGATTGTATCTCTACTTTAGATTGTGTTTTTAGAAAATTTAATCCTTTCGGATAAGTAAATAACATTATATGTCTTTTTGGTGATCGCCAATCACTTTCTTCATACCGAACTAATGCAATAAACCACCACGAAAATATAAAACCAGCTGGTTTTCCATCATAAAAGTATGATGAAAATCCATAAGTATTAAACTTATTCAGAATTTCTGTTTGTTCTGATGTATTAGTTATATGATATAAATTAGTTCTAAAAATACGAAGAATTAAAAACGGAATTGACCAAATAATATGTGTAATTTGGCTCAAAAGACCAACATATAGCAAATTGATGAAATCCATCTTTGAAACGATTACTATATTCTAATAAAAAATTTTAGGATCAAATCTTAAAAAAATAAATATAAGGGGGTAAAAGTGAAAGCCGTTTTTGTTTTTGTTTGTTGGGGTAACACAACCCCACATAAACTAGAACGACCCCGCAATCACACCACAGGCACACACCAAAGAAACAACCACATCGTCTCTCTCCTTCGTCAATCCCAAGCCAATCCACGACCACAAGACTACGACCACACACTCACCAGGAACCCACAGTTCCTGACCACACACACCAGGAACCCACAGTTCCTTAAGCGAACACTCACACACTCCCCATCGTGTAGTAGAGATTGTACATCTCCTCTTCCGTCTCACAGACCAGGAGATCTCCCCACGACATGTTCTCCACGATGTTCTCCATCACATCCACTCGCGCCATGCCCTCCTCCACGAGGGCAACGATCGCCCGACTGTAAGCCCGCATCTCCGCAGCCCGCATCTCCGCACAGCTAAACCGTCCCGCGATCTTCTCCAACCGAGCCTCATCTTCCGGCTTCCAACGAAGCATCTCCTCCTGTTCCCGCGTGAAGATGACATCGGACTTCTCCTTGTCGCCTTCCTGGAAAGGAGTGGTGAAGGTGATCGTGCTCAGGAGTTCCTCGTCCTCGTGGGATGGTCTCACCACCCGCCACTCCGGAATTCCTTCACCTGACGCAGACGTAGCACTCTTGCTCTTGTCCTCACGCCACTCCGGAGTTGCTCCACCGCAACCTCCGCCACCTGCTCCACCACCAGCTCCGCCAACGCAACCCACAAGAAGACTGGTCGCCTGACCAACGGCACCTTCTGCCACTTGGTTCTGGCGTTCCCAGTAACCTGTCCGTCTCGTGTGCCATCCACGCATCTCCTTCACCATCCGATGAACCACACGGTTGCAGATGAATGCGAGCCACTTCGCACCCTTCTCATCCGTTGAGGAGACCTTCACATAGAAGTACTCTTTCAACTTCCCGTCCTTCTCCTTTCCCACCTTCGGGAACAGATACACCGCCTGTTCAATTCCTGCTCTCTCCCGCGCGAGATCCACCAGACGTGCCGTACGATCACCCTCCTTCAGTGCCATCACCACACAGTGAGACACCAACTGATGATGAACGAAACGCACACCCTTCTCATGATCCTCCCGAACCGTCGGTACCTCCCCTGGGGACGCATACACGGTTTCCTCCGGTACGTTCAACGCTTGCACGTTCAACGTCTTCCCACTCATCGCTTGATCGCTTGTTCGCTTTTGCTCTCCAAATAGTCAGGAAGACCTTTTCGGTGTCCTGACTGCCTGGAAAATACTTTACTCTTTTTACTACCTTTCTTTATCAAATTTATATTTACACTCTTATACAACCTCTTTTTTTATTCACAAATATTTTATTAAAATAAAATATTTATTTTGTTATTGATATTTCCATTAATCTTATTTGGATCTTTATTAAATCCCTTATCTCTTGCTTTATATCTTCTAATTCTTCTTGTTTCTCCCTTATCTCATTCTCTTGTTTCTCTATTTTTATTTTATACTCTTCTAATTGTTTCCTTAACTCATAAATATCCATACTTTTTTATTTTAAACTTTATCATTAAAAAACTTAATGATCAAATTTTTTTATTTAAAATAATCTTCATAAGTCTTTCCTTCAGGAAATATTATCATTTTTCTTATAACTTCTTCAATACATGATACTAAATTAACTTTAAAATTATCATCTTCAGGTGGATGTAATCTATTCCTTATTTTTTCTAAATCATCTATATTATCAATTGGACATAATACCTCTTCACAACCAGCCATTTTACCACCATCTATTTTACTTTCTAATCCACCTATCGCTAATACTTTTCCCCTTAAATCAATTTCACCTGTTATCGCAATTTTATTATTTATCTTTAAATTGGTTAATATTGATAATAAACATATTGTTATTGCAACACCAGCTGAAGGACCATCTTTTGGTGTCCCTCCCTCTGGACAATGTATATGTAATGTAAATTTTTCACCTTCTAATATTTCATTTGTTAATTCGGATTTAATTAAACCTAACGCTACTGTTTTTCCAACTGACATACTCTCTTTCATTACATCTCCCTGTTGTCCTGTTAATTTTAATTCTAAATGATTACTTCCATATAATTTTGAAATTTGTATTAATGTTATTCCTCCAACACCATATGAAGTAGCATATAATCCATTAATAACTCCTATTTGTGGTTTATTATTTATTCTTTTAATCGTTATTTTATCAGTTGGATCCAGACATTTATATAAAAATTCTTTTGTAATTTCAAATGGAAAAATAGATGAACCCTCACTTAAATAAATTAAATTAACTTCACGATAAATTTCATACAATTTTTCTTTTAATTTTCTCGCACCCGCTTCATATGTATATTCATCTATTATACAAGTTAAAACTTCATCACTAATATTTATAAATTCAGAAACTATATTTAGATTTTCTAAAATTTCTGGTATTATAAAGTTTTTACAAACATGTAATTTATCCATTTTTGCTAATGGATTTATATATACTCTTTGTATTCTATCTAATAAAATCTTATCTATTAATGATGCGTCATTATAAGTAAATATTATTAAACATTTTGATAAATCAATTGGAACACCAGCAAAATATTTATCATAAAATTCATTATGTTGGCTTGGATCCGTTAAATGGGTCAATATTCCTATAATTTCACGCCCTTGTTCAGTTTTACTTACCTTATCTAATTCATCTATATAAATTATAGGGTTCATACATTTACTCTCCATTAAACCATCTACAATTCGTCCCCACATTGAACCAACATAAGTATAATTATGTCCTTCTAATGTAGCCCCATTAGCTGAACCACCTAATGGTATAAATACAAATGGACGCGGATTACCTGAACTATCTGCAAGACATTGTGCTAATCCTTGTTTTGCGATTGTTGTTTTACCAGTTCCAGGTGGTCCTTCAAAACCAAACACATAACCTGTATTTTTACCAACAACCCATTGTCCAACAACTCTTTTTATTTTCTTTTTGGCATCTATCATACCATATACGGCATTATCTAACGCATTATCCACACCTAAAAAATATTCTTTTTGTTTTATCTGATACTCATTCCATAAATTATTTATATGATTAATTTGAGTTTTTATATTAGTGATAAAAGGTATTTCAAATAAAAATTGAAATGGTAAATAGTAATTATCAAATGATCTCATTTTTTTTAATAAAATATTAAATTCAACTAAATTAAGTTTTTTATTAATTAAAGTAGATAATATCATATCCTTCTTTTTAGAGTTATTTGCAATTTTTAATAAATTTAAGAGAATTTTAATATTTGGAATAGTTAAAGAAGATAAATTATCAATACTAATTAAATCTAATAATGAATAATTAAAAAAATCAATACTTTTAATTGAATTGTTTAAAGAATGGATAATATGGTTCGCATAAACAACACCCTTATTATTTTCTTTCCATTCTTGACATAATTCTGAAATTTGACCTAATTTTAATAATTCGGGATCAGATAAAATATAATTTTCTTCAATTTGAATAATAATACTAATTAATTGATCAATATGAATATTAATAGAATAAGATTTAGAGGACCATATATCTTTAATCCATTCATTACGAAAAATACCAAAAGGAATTTTAAGAAGTCCGTCTAAATATTGAGCGGATTTAGCATTAGTTTCGCCATTTTTACTATTTTGTATTTCTTTATATTTTTCCATTGCTTTTAATTTAACTTTATCATCAACTTTCATATAAGTAATTCTTTTATCATAAGGTATTTGTTCTTCATCATAATTTTTTAATTTATTTTCCATACTTTCAATAAATTTACAATTATCTTTTATGTCTTTTTGTAATTTCCACGATAACGTTTTAAGAATTAACATAGCATTTAAATTATTTCCTAAACCAGCGTTTTCAGCTGTAATTAAATCAAATAATAAATGTCCTAAATAAATTTGGTCAGTATTACCATTTAATAAAAGACTAATAATATATCTTTGATTTTCAGGATTTGTAATTAAAAAATCTTTAACCAGATTAGATAATTTTTTATCCTTGTAAAGATTTATCATTTCTTCATATTTTTGATATTCTTTTATTAAAAAATCTATTGGATAAATTATTAGATCACGTATTGTTAAGAAATCTATATATTTATCAAGAAGGGGACTATTAATTTCATTAAGTTTATTTTCTAATAAATTTTTTTTAGGTAGAACAATATTATCATTAAATATATCTAAGTCTTTAGGAATAAAGTATCCATGAATAATTAAAATAAAATCATTTTCGTTGAATTGAGAACGAAATCCAAGAGTATTCATAATAATTGATTTAGTAAAAAGTGAAGAACGTGAAAGTTCAAGACGTGGTCTTAAAGTATCAAAAGTTATTTCTTTAGAGCCGTCTTTTTTAGGAATAATAGCCGAATATTTAAGATTTTCAATTTTTTCGTAAAATTCAATTGAAATGGGAATAGTATTAACATTTAGCCAATTAATCCAGTTAGTATCCCAAGTGAATGGATAAGAAGTATTAATAAATTCAAGAGCATCTAAAATATTAATATAACCGATTTTAGAAATAAGGGAGAAGAGTTGAATTTTAATAGATAGTAAATTATTAAAGATGGGGTCAATTTCCGAGATTTTAATTTTAGAATTAAGATTAATTAGTTGAATTTTTGAATAAATAGTATCCAATTTATTTTGAAAAATTTTAAATTCAGAATAAGTATAAATATTATCTTGATAGGAGAAATTAAGTCTGTAAATTAAATTATGAAAAACAGTTAAAATACGTGAATATTCATTCTTTAATTTATTAAGTTTAGAATGATATAATTTCCATCTATCTTGAATAATGGTTAATGAAATATTTGTTTTATCATTAGTCGTCATTTTCCCCTTATTTTGTATTTTTATTTTATTTATAAAAAATTTGATTATTTTAAAAATCACTATTTAAAGAATATAATTATCTTATTAAGTTATAATTAACCGAAAAGATGGTAAAAAACACATCAGGTGGTAACAGGACAAAATCAAAAGCAAGAAAAGACTTTATAAAAGTTGATAATAAAGCTAAAGATGATTTAAAGAAGATAGATGGTCAAGAGTATGCTTTAATATTAGAAATCAGAACAGCGAAGGAAATGCACTTATTATGTTATGATAAGAAACAGAGACTTGGTATAGTAAGAGGACGATTATTTTACAAACGAGTAAGATTTGCTAAAGGAGATATTGTTTTAGTTAGTTTGAGAGGATTTGAGGATAATACATGTGATATTCTTCATAAGTATGAACCAGAAGATATTCGTGAATTAATTAAGATGGATGAATTAACAAATAGTTTTATAAGTGAGGCGATGACAGATACAGAAAAAAGATCTACAATTGCATCAACTGTAATTATGACTATGGAAGAGGTTGAAAAAGTTAATACTGATGAACCAATTGATGAAATTGATTGGCTAAAGGATGATGAAAAGACTTCTGGAATGGGAAAGGAATTATTTATTGGTTCTGCTAAAGATGAATTAAATTTAGAAGATTTAGACAATGTTATAGATGTTAAATACAAAGATAAAAAGGACAGATTTGAAAAAATGCCTGAAATTAATATTGATGATATTTAGTACGTTAGCACCTGATGTTTTTATTTTTCATGAGTTAATTAGAAGTTTTTAATAATTTCTAATAAACTTTTTTGTATAAAATTTGATTATTTGAATTTTGAAGTACATAATAATATAAAATTATTCGTTTTAAAGATAATTAATGGGAATTCCAAAATATTTTAGATATTTAGCTAATAAATATTCATCATTAATAGTCGCATTAGATGAAAGTGAATATAAAATAAATCATTTATTTCTTGATTTGAATTGTTTAATACATCCATGTGTTAGAAAAATAATTATTGAAAAACCTTCATTAGTTTCTTCTTATTATATTCAAATTCAAAATGAAAGATATGATAACGAAATTGATTTTATTTCCGATTTAGAAGACCATATGTTTAAAGAGATTAAAGAACGGATGATGTTTATAATAAATAAGGTTAATCCAGATAAAACATTATATATAGGTATAGATGGTGTTCCACCAAGAGCAAAGATGGAACAACAACGGATACGAAGATATAAGGCGGTATTAGATAAGAAGATGAAGAAGGAAATATATGATAGATTTAGTGTAACTGAAAGTCCAAATTGGGATACAAACAATATAACACCTGGAACTATATTTATGTGGAAATTAGGGGGTTATTTGAGAAGTTTTTGTAATGAATTATCAAAAGAACGTAAAGAATTAAAGATAGTATTTTCAAATTCTGATGTACCAGGAGAGGGAGAACATAAGATAATGGAGTATATGCGAAAGATGGAAATAAAAGATGAAATTTGTAGTGTATATGGATTAGATGCAGATTTAATAATGTTAAGTTTATTACAAGGACATAAGATACAATTATTAAGAGAAGCAGTACATTTTGGGAAGACGGAAATGGATGATTTATTATATTTTGATATAAGTGAATTTAAGAAAAAAATAATAGAAAATATGACAGAAAATATAAAAGAAGATGAAAGAGAGAATATAAAGGAAGAGGATGTAATAAGGGATTATATATTAATAGGATTTTTGATGGGTAATGATTTTTTACCGAAGATAATAAGTGTAGATATAAATGATGAATGTGTAGAAGTTTTAATAGATTTGTATAAAAAGATGTTAGGAGTAAGATTGAATACGATAGTGAAGGGAGATATAATACATTTTGAGAGTATTCATGGGATATTGAATAATTATTATTATGAATATGAAAGTAAATTTTTGAATGATATAGAGAAGAAGGTGAATAGATGGAGACCGCGTTTAAAAGGAGATTTGAGTGAATTAGATAAAGAATTAGAGAAATTAGAATATTATCCATTTTATAAACATGGTAGGGATAGTGTAGAGAAGAGAAAAAAGTTTTTAGAGATGGATAAGAAGGATTTTGAAGTAAGATATTATAGACATTATTTTAAAATACACTCCTATATAATGGATATAGAATATGTAAATAGTATATGTAGTAAATATATAGAAGGGATACAGTGGGTATTTAATTATTATATAGGTAAATTGAAGGATTGGAGGTGGTATTATCCGTGGAGGAATGCACCATTATTAACGAATTTATGTGTATATATGAATAGAAGAATATATCAAAATGATTTTGATGAGAGAGGACCATATAAGGCGTTAGAGGGTTTAATTTATGTATTACCGCCGGACTCATTTAAATTAATGCCTTCGCGATGGTGGATATTATGGGATACATTAAATCATCCTATAAGATATATATATCCAATAGAATATGAAATAGAGACATATTATAAAAATATGTTATGGGAGTGTGAGCCGATATTACCAAATATAGAAATAGAAGAAGTAAGAGAATATATAAAAGATTGGATGGATGAATATGAGAATAGGAATAGTGTAGGGGAGGATATGGAATGGAATTAAGAATTTCTAAAATAATAAATTTTATTTTAGAAATTTAACTGGAACGTTCGGTATAGTATTTACGTAATAGATTAACTGCTTCTTGTAAAGATACGGGTCTAACGGATGAGGAAACATCGGAACGCTTACGAGAACCGCCTTGATATTTTTTAGTAGATTTGCGATAACGAGAAAGAATACGAGCTTTAGCAGTTGGTGTTAAAACGTCAGTTTTAGAGTATTCTTTCATTAATTTTCTGGCGGAGGACATTGATAATTTTCTGGAACCGCCAGATTTTCTGGAAGATTTTTTAGAAGATTTTTTGGAAGATTTTCTTGAAGTTGAACCTTTAATAAAAACGGGAACTAACTTAGAACCGGTTGAACCGTCGGCAAGAGTTGGATAACGAAATTCAACTACAGCACCATTACGTAAAGTTCTTCTTTCACCTAAACGTGGCATTTATAAATTAATATTAGAAAAAAAAACGAGTATATAAATTAATATGGGGAAAAAGTATTATGCAATAAAGAATGGGAGAATACCTGGTATATATGAAACTTGGGATGAAGCGAAGAAACAGATTGATGGATTTAAAGGCGCGGTTTATAAATCATTTACAAATATAAATTCGGCAAAGGAGTATATGGGTTATAAGATAAAGGGGGAAGAGAAAAAATTCAAAGAGGGGGTATTGTATATATTTACGGATGGTAGTTATAATACAAAGACAAAGAAATCTGCGTATGGATTTTATATACCAGAATTAAAACATATATATGTAGATACGAATAAAGAAACTAATAATTATAATGAAATGTTGTCAATATTAAAGGCTTTAGAATTTGTGAAGGAAATAGGAGTATCAAGTGATATAAGTATTCATAGTGATAGTGAATATGCGATTAAATTAATAAAGAATAATTATAAGAAGTGGTTAGAGGAAAAGAAAGTGAAGGATACATATGTACATAAGGATATATTGAAGGAGATATATGAGATGACGGATAGTATAGAAGGGAATATAGAATTAAATCATGTGAGATCCCATACAAATAATCTGGATGATTTTTCAAAGGGAAATGAAGTAATAGATAAAGCGGTGCAAGAGAGAACGAGTTAGAAATAGATGATAAAAAATGGGAAATTATAATAGATGTCAAAAAAAGAGCAATTATTCAAGAAGAGGATACCAGATGAATTATTTGAGAGATTTTTAATAAATTTTAATTTACCGGTTGAATTATCGGATGGAATAAGTTTTATGAAGAAGGATATAATAGAACATAAGACAGTAGATAAGATACGTGAAATGAAAATAGAATTAGAAGAATATTATATACCGTGTAAGGCGAGATCATATTTAAGTGAAATAAGTGAGAAGAATATAATAACGATATTAAGACAAATATTAAAGACGAGAAATTATGTTTTAACGTCAAAGGAGAGGAGTATAAAGGGTGAGAAATTTGTAGTATATAATATAAATAAAGTAGAAGAAGTAGGTGGAGTTGTAAAGAAGATATTAGTGAAGTTTGACTAAGAAAAAATAAGAGTATAATATAGAATATGGAAGGATATATGATACCGATATTAGGTTTATTAATTGCGGTTATATTTGGATCAATGGTAATAGAGACATTTAATCCGGATTATCATGTAACAGAACAATTAACATGTGAGTTTCCATTATCAGAGGATATGAATATAGATAATTTGCATAAGGATGATAGATTTGGGAAGTACATGGGATGGTCGCAATTTTGGAGAGGAAAATCAGAGTATATGGTACCGGAAGATAATGAATTAAAGTTAGCATTAAATCAGACATATTTACCGAAGAGACCATTATTAAGAGATGATACGTGGGGTCCGAGGAAGTGTTAAATAAAAAAGTGGATAAATAATAGAAGAATGAGATAATAATAGGGTTTGTGATGGC
>Ga0172367_10009657_pt1 | contig 10548 bp, 8 predicted proteins | sample Lak10m_FD_114542 | JGI IMG/M metagenome (GOLD analysis project Ga0172367, IMG submission 114542) | Freshwater microbial communities from Kabuno Bay, South-Kivu, Congo - kab_022012_10m | ecosystem: Environmental > Aquatic > Freshwater > Lake | place: Democratic Republic of the Congo: South-Kivu...
CAAAGGCCCGCCTCGATGCCCTAGGGCTGCGGGTGGGCAGCATGGCGCAGATGAGCCTGAGGCCCGACACGAGCCGGTACGGATTGCCCGTCCCCGAGGCCCTCGCTGAAGTGTTTGCGTTTGACCCCGACATCGAGGATGCGTTTCAGCGGCTGCTTCCGGGTCGGCAGCGCAACCACTTGCACCAAATTGGTTCCGCCAAAAGTGAAGAGACGGCGGCCAAGCGCATCGCCGCGCTGCTCCGCGAGCTCGGCCTCTAGCTAGTCGACCAGCGGGTAGCGACCCACCGGGTGCACGAGGCGACGGGTAAAGACGAAGTTGTTGATTTTGCCCTGCTCGTCAAAAAAATATATGCGGCAGAACGAGTAGACCGCGGTGGTCCCGTCGCGGTTTTGCCAGTCTTCGTAGGTCACGACTACGGCCATGTCGCGCCCAAAGCGAAGCATGGTCCATGGAACTACCGAGGTGTAGCGCACCAAGTGGTGGTCGTGGTATTTGGACCGGTGGTCGAGAAGGTCCAGGACTTGAGCCCGACTGTAGTAGCCGTACACCCCTTGGCCGTCGTGGTACTCCACTGAGTCCGCGAGAAGGCCTTGCTGGACGCGAAGGTTGTTGCGGTATATAGCCGCGGTGAAGTCCATGGCTTTGCGGGCGCTAGAGTCAGTTCCGAGCCGGGTTGCCGAGTAAAAGTGAAACTGCTCCGGGCGGCGTGTCGGGCGAATAGGGCGTAGGCTGTCGCGCGGCCATCCCGTGCTGAACGCTGCGATTCCGGTGAGGCGTCCTGCTGCATTCCACGCGACGGTAAACACCATAAAACGGTCAAAATTGACGGATTTCTGCCCTTTGATTCGGCAGAACACGTACGAAATGTGGGATTGGGACCCTTCATTGAATACGCCGCGCACGTTGAACGCTTCGTAGTCGAGCGTGCCCAGCGGAAGCCGCCACGCCTGAAGCTGATCAAGTCCCTCGAGTCGGGCGGCATTGGGGGTCTCAGCGACGGCGACAAACAGCGAATCGTTCGCCGCGGCGGCAATGCTGTCCCATTCAGCGTGGGCCAGGTTGGCAATGATGCGCAGGCTTTTTTGGTCGAAGGCTGAATCGGAATCCACCAAAGGCCCCGGAAAACTCACTGGCCGGCTGAGGTCGGACCACGCGAAGCGCCGTTCGGCAACCGCGTACTCTGAATCGGATGATTGCTGGCAAGCGACGGCGAACACCAGTCCAAATACCAATGCAAGCAGTGGGATCGTGCGCACCCGTTAAAGGTCGGAGTTAAGGTTCAACAGACTGCAACCGCTTTGGTGCAATTCGTACTCATAATACGTGTCTGAACGTCAAATTTATGCGCAAAATTTTGGTTTTTAGTCGTTTTGGGATCGCGTGGGTCCACTTTGTTTGACTTTGTGTACCCATAATCATGAGGTCTCCGTGGCCCAGCGCGAAGCGCTGGGTCCAACGGTCGGCGTCGCGACGCACGTCAAAGTCTCGGGTGGCTCCGAGGCTGAGGCTCACCACGTGGGGGTCGGGTCCGAGCTCGGGTTCGTGGTCGCGGTGCCAGCCCATGGAATCGCGTCCGTCGCGGTATAGGTTGGCTAATACGGTGTTGGTGCGGATTCCGAATTCGCGCTCAAAGCGGTCGCGCAGGGCTTCGAGCTCGGGCGACCACCCGCGACCCTCGAGCGGGCGGTGGGCGTAGGTGTAGCGCACGCGAGGGTCGCCCTCAAAAAAGGTGAGCCGCGGTTCGGGAACTTCGCGGCCAAACATGCGGATGCGCCCTTGGGCCCAGTCGCTGCGGGCTTCGAGGGAAGAGAGCATGGCGTTGGCCTCTGCGGGGCTCATCCAGCCCTTGAGGTGGGTGAAGGGAATCACTTCCACGACGTGGCAATCCAGTCGAGGGTGGCGTCAAAGGGCCTAAAGACGAGGCCCCAGCCGCGCGCCTTGTCGTGGCGGTATCCGCCGTGGTTGGTCGCGGCACGGACGCTGTCTTTGGTGAGTTGGGCGGTGGGCCCGCCAAGGGCCTCGACGGCGGCAAGCAGGCGCCACGCCAGTTCAATGGGCCATCGGGCGCGCAGAACGGGCGCGCGGCGCGAACCGAGGCGGTCGGCGATTCCGACGTAAAACGCTTCAAACGTTTGGTTGCTGCCACTTACAATGTAGCGCTCACCCCAAGAGGGCTGGCGAAGTCCGTGCACTACGGCATCGGCTACGTCGCGCACGTCAACCCAACCGGTGCTTCCCCCAGGCACGGCGGGGAGTCCTTTGGCGGCGCTGCGCAGAAGGCGACTGCTTCCGTCGGACCAAAACGGCAGGCCGAGAATGACCGAGGGATTCAAAATCAGTACGTTAAGGCCTTCGACCTCGCCCCGTCGCACCTGCATTTCAGCATCGAACTTGCTGCGGGCGTAGGCGTTGAGGCCCTTGCGCTGGGGGTCGGCGGACTCGTCGAGGGGCACTTCGGTCCCCTGCAGGACGGCCACCGACGAAATGTGCACCAAGCCCTTGAGGCCGTGGTGCAGTGCCGCGTCAACCATGTGTTCGGCGAGCATTGGGGTGCCGCGCAGCATGAGGTGCTCGTCTTTTTTGCGAAAGGACACCAGGGCCGCCGCGTGCACGGCATAGTCGGCGCCCTCGAGGGCGGCTTCGACGTCGGTGGGGTCTTCGAGGTCGGCCCGGAACCATTCTACCTCGTTCCAACGGGCTCCGAAGCCCTGAAATTCCCAGCTTCGCCGGGCTGATTCCAGCGAGGCAGTAGAACGGTACAGCCCGCGGACGGGCCCCATTCCGGACTCAATAAGGGCCAACGCGATTTGGCTGCCCAGCATGCCGGAGGCTCCGCTCACTACGATCATGATCCAAAGGTAGCGCGGCGGCGGGGACGCCCTAACTTTGCCGCATGACTGCGTTTGTAAAAGAACTCCGCTGGCGGCGCATGCTGCACGACAGCATGCCGGGCACTGAAGAATTTTTGAATTCCGGCCCGCAGAAGGCGTACATCGGCTTTGACCCCACCGCCGATTCGCTCGGTGTGGGCAACCTCGTGCAGGTCATGATGCTCGTGCACCTTCAGCGGGCGGGCCACCAGCCCTATGCCCTGGTGGGCGGAGCCACCGGCATGGTCGGCGACCCCTCGTTCAAGTCGGCCGAGCGCCAGCTGCTCGACATGGACACCCTGCAGCACAACCTGTCGTGCCAGCGCGACCAGCTTGAGAAGTTCCTGGACTTCGGCGGTCCGCACGGAGCGCGCATCGTCAACAACTACGACTGGTTCAAAGAAATGGGCTTCTTGGAGTTCATTCGCGACGTGGGCAAGCACATCACGGTTAACTACATGCTCGCTAAGGATTCCGTTAAAAGTCGCCAGGAGTCGGGCATCAGCTTCACCGAATTCAGCTACCAACTCATTCAGGGCTACGACTTTTACTACCTGTGGAAGCACCACGGCATTCGCCTTCAAATGGGCGGAAGCGATCAGTGGGGTAACATCACCACCGGAACCGAGCTGATTCGCCGAATGGGCGGGGGCGAGGCCTTCGCGCTGACCACGCCGCTGATTAAGAAGGCGGACGGAACCAAGTTCGGCAAGACCGAAGGCGGCAACGTCTGGCTCGACCCCAAGCGCACGTCGCCCTACCAGTTTTACCAGTTTTGGCTCAATGCAGCCGACGCCGACGCCGGCAACTACATTCGAATTTTTACGCTCAAAAGCCGCGAAGAAATCGAAGCCCTTGAGGCCGAGCACGCGCAGGCTCCGCACCAGCGCGCCCTTCAGAAAGCACTTGCGGCCGACATTACGGCCCGGGTGCACGGCGACGTGGCCCTCAACCAAGCCCTTGTGGCCAGCGACATTCTCTTTGGCGGCGCTACCGCCGAAGCCCTGCGCAGCCTTGACGAGGCCACGTTGCTTGACGTGTTCAGTGGGGTTCCGCAAATGACGATTTCGCGCGACGCCCTCGCCGGTGGCCTCGGAATCCTCGACGTGATTGCGCCCGACGCGACCCTCTTCCCCTCGCGCGGAGAGGCCAAAAAGCTCCTCGCGGCCGGAGGCGTTTCGCTCAACAAGTACCGCGCTGAACCGGACCAAACCGTGACCGCAGCCGACCTGATTGCCGGGCGCTACCTGGTGGTGCAAAAGGGCAAGCGCAACTACGCACTGGTCGTGGCGACCAACGAGTAACTAGTTGCTAGTAGCTAGTTGCTGGCTCGCGGCCTTCGGCCGCTACTCCAATGGAATGTTGCGGTACGCCAGTTCCTCGAGCGCCTCTTTGTAGGCGGGCGTGGGTTTTTGGGCGTGCATGACGGTTCCGACGCTGGTGGTTTCGGTCAGCTTGAACTTCGGGAGCTCAATGGGACCGCCTTCGAGCACGATGCTTTGCACCGCGGACTCTCCGCGGGTCACCACAAGGATGCGAAAGCGTGGATTGGCCTGGTTGCTGGCATCGCGGCGCATGAGGATAAAGGCCTTGTATCCACTTTCAGCAAGCGCCTCGGGTAGGTCGGCGGCTTCAAGCTCCGTAAATCCGAAGTCGCGAAAAAACACCTCGGCGTCCTCCCAAAACGGGCGGCTGCGCTTGGCGTTGAGCAGCTCGGCGAGGGCCTCTTCGGGCCACGAACCGGCCTGCAGGTGGGTGGAACGGACTTCGCCTTCGACGGTTCCGACCTGGTACTTACGCAGCTTGCGTTCAGTGGCGGGCTGCGCCCCCGTCAGCGGAACGTCGGCCCCGAGCGTTTGCCCGATAACCTCGCCGCGCTCGTTGTAGAGCGACGAACCGGGCATAATGATTCCGCCCGAAAGCGAGGAGTTGGCGACCCACACGCGCTTGCGAACGGTGAACCCGCGCTCGGTGCGCTCGGCAAAGACTTCGGTCGAGTCGTTGAGCTGAAAGGCTTCTTGGCCCGCGATTTTGGCTTTGGCGTAGCCGTGAATCCGTTGCGCGGAACCGCCCAAGGCGGCCGCAAGAAGGGCAAAAAGTAGGACGTTTTTCATCATAGGGCCATTAAACTGCATCCGCGAAGTTCGGCGCCCTCGAGGCGTCCGAGAACTTCAAAGCTTCCGTCGGCAAAAACTCGGCCAGCGTCTTCGGTCGCAATGAAGGCGCACGAATCGGCGTTGGCGAGGTCGACGATATTGATTCCGCAGCGCGATTCGAGCGGAGCCTGCAGGCGCGGCGCCTCAAGGTCGCGCGGAATCACGCGCATGCTCGGCGGGCAGCGAAAGCGCCCTTCGCCCTGCGAGTAGGCTTGCGACAGCAGCTCGGTCATTCCGTACTCGCTGTGGATGCGGTCAAGCCCAAAGGCATGTTGAAGTGTGTGGTGCACCTCGGCACGGCTGGGCTCGACGCGGCGGCCTTTCATGCCTCCGGTTTCCATGATGATGCTGTGCTTCAGGGGCATGGGCTTGGGCAGCGATTCGGCCCAGTCGAGCAGCGCAAACGTGACGCCCAGAATGACGGTCGGCACTCCGTTGGACTCGAGGGTTTCGAGGCGAAACCGCAGTTCGTCCAAGCCCTTGAGAAAGAATCCGCTCTCGCTAGCGGGCGACTGCTGCACAAAGTGCTGGGCCATGGCGACGAGCGACGATCCCTCGCGCTCGAGGTAGCTCGGGAGCAGGCAGAGCCAGGCGTAGTTGCTCGGTGCGCCGTAGAAGTAGGCAAAACCGGCTTCGGCGTTGCGCAGGTAGGCCTCGAGCCGCGCCACGTCGTGGCGCGAGGGCGTTTGCCCAGTGGTTCCCGACGAGGTGAAGGTGGCTTCGGGCTCCCAGGATCCGGTACGCACTTCACGCGTTTTAAACGCTTCAATCGGCAAAAACGGAACCTCATCCAGCGAACTCACCGCCTCAATGCGTGCGGAATCCCAGCCTTGTAGCCGGACCCATTCTGCGTAGACGGGGTTGTGGGCCGCCTGATAGCGAAAGAGGGCGAGGGCGATGCGCTCGAACTCCGGGTGCACAAACGGAAACTGGCTCACGGCTCGAGCGGGCGGCTGAGTTGGTGGGTGCGGGCCCTTAGGCTGTCCATGATGACCTCGTAGCGGGCTACCATTCCCTTGGGGTCGGCATGGTAGTAGTCGTAGCTGCGCGCCACTTGGTCTGATGTGTACCCGAAGCGGGCAAAGGTTCCGCCGTAGACCTCCCATACCGGGATGCTGTCGCCCATCAGGTGTTCGCCGCCGCGGGCGCCCTCGATGACGTGCATTTCGAGCAATAGTTGGGTGAATTCGGCGTCCGGAATCAGGTCCGAAGGCTTGCTGCGCGGGGCCACCGGCTCAGCCACGTTGCCGCAGCCGGCGAGGCCAAGGGCAAGGACGAGTCCGATGAGTGCGCGTGCTACCATCCGCGGTCAAAGATAAGTCGCTGGCCTGCAGGGGCGTTGCGGTGCTTTCCGTCGCGGTATACGACGCTTCCGTTGACCCAGGTTTGGTTGACGCGGGCGGCAAAGGTGCGGCCCTCGAAGGGAGACCAGCCGCACTTGCTGAACATGTCGGCAGCCTGAACGGTGTAGGGGCGGTGTGGGTCGACCAGTACGACGTCGGCGTGGTAGCCTTCGCGCAAAAAGCCGCGCTCTTGGATTCCGAAGAGTTGGGCGGGCTGGTGGCACATGAGCTCAATGATGCGGGCGTAGTCGATGTCGAGTCGGCGGGCCAGCTCGAGCATCGCGGGCAGGCTGTTTTGCACGAGCGGGCCGCCGCTAGGCGCGTCCATGTAGGGGCGCTGCTTCTCTTCGAGGGTGTGCGGCGCGTGGTCCGTGGCCACCACGTCGATGCGTCCGTCGAGCAGGGCGGCGCGTAGGGCGTCGCGGTCGGCGGGGGTTTTGACGGCAGGGTTCCACTTGATGCGGTTGCCCAGTTCGGCGTAGTCGGCATCGCTGAACCATAGGTGGTGCACGCAGGCCTCGGCGGTGATTTTTTTCTCAGCTAGGGGCAGGTCGCCGTCAAAGAGGTCGAGCTCTTTGCCGGTGGACACGTGGTAGACGTGAAAGTGGGCTCCGGCCTCGCGGGCGAGGGCCACGGCGCGCGACGACGACAGGTAGCAGGCTTCTTCGCTGCGGATTAGCGGGTGGTCGGCGGCAGTGAGGTGCTCGCGGCCTCCGCGCTCTTCGATTAGGCGCTCGAGGTTGGCGCGCATGGTGGGCTCGTCTTCGCAGTGCGCGATGAGCTGGTGGTCGACTTCGCGAAAGATGCGCTCGACCGAGGCGGGGTCGTCGACGAGCAGGTCGCCGGTGCTCGAACCCAAGAACATTTTGATGGCTGCCACGTCGCGCTTCGAGGCGCGCTTGAGCTCTTCGAGGTTGGTGTTTGAGGCTCCGAGGCTAAAGCTGTAGTTGGCCCACGAGACCTCTGCGGCGCGGGCAAACTTGGCCTCGAGCAGCTCGAGGGTGGTCGCGGCCGGAACCGTATTGGGCTGCTCGACGTACGAGGTGACGCCCCCGGCGACGGCGGCCATGGACTCGGTGGTCAGGTCGGCCTTGTGGGTGAGTCCGGGCTCGCGAAAGTGCACTTGCGTGTCGATTACGCCGGGAATCAGGAGTTTGCCCCCACCGTCCACAATCTGGACGCTGTTGTTTTTGGGCGAAATGCTGTCGTCGATCCGCTCAATTCGGCCGCCCGAAAGCAGCACGTCGGCTTCGTAGCTGCGCCCTTCGTTTACCAGGCGCGCGTTTTTGATGAGGTAGGTAGGTATGGTGTCGGACATTGCGAAGTACTACCGGCCAAAGAGGCTCGATAGCTTCAGCAAAAGTACCCCGAATACGGCCTCGCGTATGATTCCGCGCGACATTTTGCTCTGCCCCGCTTTGCGGTCGGTGAAGATGACCGCTACCTCGGCGAGGTTGAATCCCTTACGCCACGCGCGGAACTTCATTTCGATCTGAAAGGCGTAGCCGACAAAGCGGATTTTTTCGAAATCGATGGCCTCAAGCACGGCCCGGCGGTAGCATTTGAAGCCCGCGGTGGTGTCGTGAATGGGCATTCCGGTGATGAAGCGAACGTACTTCGATGCAAAAAAGCTCAGCAGCACTCGGCTCATTGGCCAATTGACCACGTTGACGCCGTTGCTGTAGCGCGATCCGATGGCCAGATCGGCTCCGTAGACCTCACAGGCCTCGAGCAGGCGCGGCAGGTCCTTGGGGTCGTGCGAAAAATCCGCATCCATTTCAAACACGTACTGGTAGTCGTGCTTCAGGGCCCACTTGAATCCGTGGATGTAGGCGGTTCCGAGGCCCAACTTGCCCTTGCGCTCGTTCAGGTGAATGCGGCCGGGGTGCTTTTTTTGCACCTTGCGCACCAAATCCGCCGTGCCGTCAGGCGAACTGTCGTCGACAATCAGCACGTCAAGGCCCTGAGGTAGCGCAACCACGGCCTCAATGATGGCCTCGATGTTTTCGCGCTCCTTGTACGTGGGAATGACGACCAGGGCATTGGGCATGACGCAAAAGTAGGGGTTCCGCGCCGACTTCGGTTGGGCGGACTTCGTACCTTTCGGATTCCGCCCGCTAACACCCTGTGCTGATGAAAAAGCTCTTTCTGCTCGACGCCTACGCCCTCATTTTTCGCGCCTACTTTGCCTTCGCGCGGAACCCGCGGGTGACCAGCAAAGGCCTCGATACGTCAGCTGTCTACGGGTTTTTGCTGGCGCTGCTCGACGTGATCGAAAAAGAGAAGCCGTCGCACCTCGCGGTGGTATTTGACATCGGCGGTTCCGAGGTGCGCGAGCAGCTGTTTGCTGAATACAAGGCCAACCGCGACGAGACCCCCGAGGGAATTAAGGTGGCGGTGCCCTACATCCAAAAGCTGTTGGGCGCAATGCGGATTCCGGCCTTGGGCGTACCGGGCTACGAGGCCGACGACGTCATCGGAACCCTAGCTCACCAAGCCGAAAAAGCCGGTTTTGAGGTGTTCATGATGACGCCCGACAAGGATTTTGGGCAGCTCGTGACCGACCGCGTCAAGATGTACAAGCCGTCGCGCGGAGGCGAACCCGCCGAGGTAATGGGGCCCGCCGAGGTCTGCGAAAAGTGGGGCATCGAGCGGGTGGATCAGGTCATCGACATCCTTGGCCTGATGGGCGATGCGGTCGACAACATTCCCGGAATCGCCGGGGTCGGCGAGAAGACCGCCGCCAAGTTGCTGGCCGAGTACGGAACCCTTGAAAACGTGCTGGCCCACGGCGACGAGATCAAGGGCAAGCTGGGCGAGCGGGTGCGCGAGCACGCCGAGATGGCGCGGCTTTCACGCGTACTGGCTACGATTTTGACCGACGCCCCGATCGAGCTGGACGAGGCCGACCTCGTGCGCGAGCCGGCCGACGAGGAGGCGCTGCGGGCCCTGCTCGACGAGCTCGAAATCCGCTCGCTAGCGCGGCGCTTGCTGCCCAATGCCGCTGCCGCTGCGGCGGCGCCCTCGGCCGAGGTGAAGGCGCCGGCGGCGGCCGCGCCGCGGCCCGCCACCGGCGCAGATTCCGCCCAAATGGACCTGTTTGGCGGCGGGGACCAAGGAGCCCTAGGAGGCGAACCCGCCGCCGCGCCGCACATTCCGGGCGGCTCCGCCGCAACCCAAGCCCACGCCTACACCTTAATCGACACGGTCGAGGCGGCCCGAGCCCTTTCGCGCAGCCTCGATGGCCTGCGAGAGCTCGCCTTTGACACCGAAACCACCGGACTTGACGCCCTCGAGGCCGAAATGGTGGGCTTTTCGCTCTCGTGGGAGGCCCACACGGCCTACTACGTGGCGCTTCCGGCTGAGCGCGAAGCGGCCCAAGCCTGGCTGGAACTCTTTCGTCCGCACTTCGAGCGCTCCGACATCACGTGGATCGGCCACAACCTCAAGTACGACCTGCAAATTTTGGCCAACTACGGCATTCGCCTCGTCGGAACCCTGCGCGACACCATGCTCGCCCACTACCTGATGGAGCCCGACCAGCGCCACGGCATGGACGCACTGGCCCAGAACTACTTGGGCTACATGCCGATTTCGATCGAGACCCTGATCGGAGCCAAAGGCAAAAACCAAAGGAGTATGCGCGACGTGCCCGCCGCCGAAGTGGCTGAGTACGCTGCCGAAGACGCCGACGTGACCTGGCGACTGCACGAGGCCTTCACGCCCAAGCTGGCCGAGGCGGGACTCGAATCGGTGCTGCACGAACTCGAATCTCCGCTCGTGCCGGTGCTGGCCGACATGGAGCGCGCCGGCATGGCGGTTGACCTCGAGGGCTTGGCGCGCTACTCGGTGGAGCTGGGCGAAGATTCCGCCCGCCTCGAGGCCGAGGTGCGCGAGCTCGCCGGAGTCGATTTCAACCTCGGGTCGCCCAAGCAGCTCGGCGAGGTGCTGTTTGACCTCCTCAAGCTCGACCCCAAGGCCAAAAAGACCAAGACGGGCCAGTACGCCACTGGCGAAGAGGTGCTCGACACCTTCCTCTCGGCCCAACCGCTCGTCGGCAAGTTGATCAAAGGGCGGCAAGTTGGCAAGCTCAAGAGCACCTACGTGGACGCACTCCCCGAGTTGGTGAACGCCCAGACCGGACGCATCCACACGACCTTCAACCAGGCGGTGGCC
>Ga0172367_10009658_pt1 | contig 10547 bp, 9 predicted proteins | sample Lak10m_FD_114542 | JGI IMG/M metagenome (GOLD analysis project Ga0172367, IMG submission 114542) | Freshwater microbial communities from Kabuno Bay, South-Kivu, Congo - kab_022012_10m | ecosystem: Environmental > Aquatic > Freshwater > Lake | place: Democratic Republic of the Congo: South-Kivu...
CGGAGTTCCACAAGCCGCGCCGCCCGGACCTGGCGAGCGCCTGACGGACAATGCCGCTCTCATGCGCTTGTCTGCCTTCGCCATCCTCATTTGCCTGCCCTGGCTGAACCCGTTTTCGCCCGGACCGACGCCTGCGGTGATGCCACTGCTGTTCGCCTGGAGTTGCTCGGCTGGCTTGCTGCTGCTGTGGGCCAGCGCCTACCCGCAGCCGCAGCGCGCCACCTGGGTACGCGCCATGGCCGCCGCGTGGGTCGTGGCCGCAGCCCTGAGCGCGGCAATTGGCTTGCTGCAGTATGTTGGCGCCACCGGGTGGCTCGGGGTGTGGGTCAACCACACGGAAATCGGCCAGGCTTTTGGCAACCTGCGCCAGCGCAACCAGTTTGCCAGCCTGATGAACATCGGGCTGGTGGCGCTGTTGTGGTGGGCCGGCCAGCCAGCGCCGCAGTGCGCAAGTCGGCAGCCGGTCACGCTTGCCCTGGCCATGGCACTGGCCGTGCTGCTGGGTGCGGGCAATGCCACCTCGTCGTCGCGCACCGGCTTGCTGCAGTTGCTTCTCGTGGTGGCTTTGAGCCTCTACTGGCAGCGCCGCCAGCGCCCGGGCGGCGCGACCAACCAGACGCTGCCACAGCTTGTATTGGCCTGCGTGCTGGCCTACGCAGTGGCCACCTGGACCTTGCCGTGGCTCGCCGGCCTGGACCCCCTGCACAGCGGTGCCTGGGCGCGGCTGCGCGAGGGCGACGCGGTATGCGCCAGCCGCCTCACGCTGTGGCGCAACGTGCTGTACCTGATCGCGCAAAAACCCTGGCTGGGCTGGGGCTGGGGCGAGCTCGACTACGCCCACTTCATCACGCTTTACCCGGGGGCGCGCTTTTGCGACATTCTGGACAACGCGCACAACCTGCCGCTGCATCTGGCGGTGGAACTGGGTGTGCCGCTGGCGCTGGTTTTGTTCAGCGGCGCGCTGTGGCTCATCTGGCGCGGCCGGCCCTGGCGCGAACCTGACCCCACCCGGCGCATGGCCTGGGGCATTCTGGCGGTGATTGCGCTGCACAGCCTGCTCGAATACCCGCTCTGGTACGGCCCGTTCCAGATGGCCGCCGGCCTGTGCCTGTGGGTGCTGCTGCCACAGCGCACACCGCCAGCCAGGTCGCTGGCGCCCTATCTGCAGGCGGGATGCGCCGGCGTACTCATCACGTTTTGCGCGCTGGCGACCTGGCAATACCGGCTGGCCAGCCAGATCTACCTGCCCCCCGAGCAGCGCGCGTCAGCTTACCGCGTCGATACGCTGGAGAAAACGCGCCATGTGTGGCTGTTTCAGGACCAGGTTCGCTTTGCCGAGCTCACCATCACCGACCTGAGCGCCGCCAATGCCCAACAGATGAACCAGCTGGCCAGGGCGATGCTGCATTTCTCGCCCGAGGCGCGGGTGGCACAGATCGTGATCGACAGCGCGCTGCTGCTGGGCCGACAGGATGAAGCCGCGTATTACCAGGCGCGCTACCAGGCTGCTTTTCCATGAAGCAGACAGCTATCATTCAATGGAGAACCATCATCCAACCCGAGGAGCGAGCCCATGTCCTGCTGCCACAACGATTACATCCAGACCGACGGCGGTGAGAGCGTTTTTGCCGTCGATGTGGCCAGCATTGCCTTTGGCCATGGCGTGCTCGGCGAGGTCGGCGAGCATGCGCTGGGTTTGGGCATGCAGCGCGTGGCGCTGTTCACCGATGCCACGCTGACGCAGTTACCCTTCGTCACGCAGGTGCACGACGCGCTCATGGCGGCCGGGCTGGATGTGGTGGTGTACGACGAGGTCAAGGTCGAACCCACCGACCAGTCGTTTCTGGCCGCGGCGCGCTTTGCCACCGAGGGGCGTTTCGACGGCTACGTGTCGGTGGGCGGCGGCTCGGTCATCGACACCTGCAAGGCGGCCAACCTTTACGCAACCTGGCCCACCGGTGACTTTCTGGATTATGTGAATGCCCCCATTGGCGCGGGCAAGGCCGTGCCCGGTCCGCTGAAGCCGCACGTTGCCTGCCCGACCACCTGCGGCACCGGCTCGGAATGCACCGGCATCGCGATCTTCGACCTGCTCTCGCGCCAGGTGAAGACCGGCATTGCCTCCAAGCGGCTGCGCCCGTCGCTGGCGCTGATCGACCCCGCCACCACCTACACGCTGCCCGCCAACGTGGTCGCTTGCAGCGGCTTCGACGTGCTGTCGCACGCGCTCGAGTCGTACACCGCCAAACCCTACACGCGCCGCAGTGCGCCGGGCAAACCGGCGTTGCGGCCGATGAGCCAGGGCGCCAACCCGTGGAGCGATATCGGCTGCGAAGCGGCGCTCAAGCGACTCGGCCAGTACCTGGTGCGCGCCGTGGCAGACGCCAGCGACCATGAGGCGCGCGACCAGATGATGTACGCCGCCACGCTGGCCGGCATCGCCTTCGGCAACTCGGGCGTGCATGTGCCGCACGGCATGGCCTATTCGGTGGCGGGCCTGGTGCGCGACTACCAGCCCGAGGGCTACCCGACACACGAGCCGATGGTGCCGCACGGCATGAGCGTGATCGTCAACGCGCCCTCGGTGTTTCGCTTCACCGCCTGCGCCTGCCCCGAGCGCCACCTGCACGGCGCGGCCTGCCTGGGTGCCGACACACGCGACGCGCGCCCTGACGATGCCGGTGGCATTCTGGCGGGCCACCTGATCAAGCTGATGCAGGCCACCGGCATTCCCAACGGTGTCGGCGGCGTGGGTTATGGTGAGTCCGACGTGCCCGGTCTGACCGAGGGCGCCTGGGCACAGCAACGCCTGTTGACCAACGCGCCGCGCGCCGTCAGCCAGAACGACCTGAGCCAGCTCTATCGTGATGCCATGCGTTATTGGTAGCTGACGATCCTCCCGAAATAACTTTTCGTTGTTAGGAATTTACATTTCAATCGTTTGGTTTTAACCCGCCGGGCGTTACAGTGCAACGCTTTCACCGCCTGCAACGCCCAACCAAAGGAACATTTGCTCATGACGACTTCCTGGAAATTCGAAACCAAATCTGTCCACTCGGGTTACAGCCCCGACCCCACCACCAAGTCGGTGGCGGTGCCGATCTACCAGACGGTGGCCTACGCCTTCGACAGTGCGCAGCACGGCGCCGACCTGTTCGACCTGAAGGTGGCGGGCAACATCTACACGCGCATCATGAACCCGACCAACGACGTGCTCGAGCAGCGCGTGGCGGCGCTCGAAGGCGGCATTGCCGCGCTGGCGCTGGCCTCGGGTTCGGCCGCGGTCACCTATGCCATCCAGACCATTGCCGAAGTGGGCGACAACATCGTGGCCAGCAACGCGCTGTACGGCGGCACCTACAACCTGTTTGCCCACACCTTTCCGCTCTCGGGCATTCAGGTGCGCTTTGTCGACCCCGGCAATCTGGCCGCACTCGAAGCCCTGATCGACGACAAAACCAAGGCGGTGTACATCGAATCCATCAGCAACCCGCAAGGCCGCGTGACCGACATTGCGGCCATCGCGGAAGTGGCGCACCGCCACGGCGTCCCGCTGATCGTCGACAACACGGTGGCCACACCGTACCTGCTGCGCCCCATCGAGCACGGCGCCGACATCGTGGTGCAGTCGCTCACCAAATACCTGGGTGGCCACGGCAACAGCATCGGCGGCGCCATCATCGACTCTGGCAAGTTCCCGTGGGCCGAGCACAAGGCCAGATTCAAGCGCCTCAACGAGCCTGACCAAAGCTACCACGGCGTGGTCTACACCGAAGCGCTCGGCCCGGCTGCTTACATTGGCCGCGCCCGGGTGGTGCCACTGCGCAACACGGGTGCAGCGTTGTCGCCGTTCAACGCGTTCCTGATCTTGCAGGGCATCGAAACGCTGGCGCTGCGCATGGACCGCATCAACGACAACACGCTCAAAGTGACGCAGTATTTGCAGAGTCACCCCAAGGTGGCCTGGGTCAGCTACGCCGGTCTGCCCGACCACCCGGATCACGCGCTGGCGCAAAAGTACATGGGCGGCAAGGCCTCGGGTCTGTTCACCTTTGGCGTCAAGTGCGCGCCGGGGCAGGGCCGCGTGGCCGGCGCGGCGTTTCTGGATGCGCTGAAGCTGTTCACGCGGCTGGTGAACATCGGCGACGCGAAATCGCTGGCCACGCACCCGGCGTCCACCACGCACCGCCAGCTTTCCGCTGAAGAACTGGCCAAGGCGGGCATTCCCGAAGATGCGGTGCGACTGTCGATTGGCATCGAGCACATCGACGACTTGCTGGCCGACCTGACGCAGGCGCTGGCAGCGGTTTGAGGCGTCGAGCAGGAGCCTGACAGGCATTCGCGGCGAGGGCGCCGCTCCTGCAAAGACAAAGTCCAGGGGGACTCTGTTGGAGCGGCGCCTCGCCGCGAATGCCTGCGTTTCCCGGGTCAGGTCGAGGCGGCGCGACGGTTCAGCAGCGCATACAACACGATCGCGCCAAAGGTGGCGGTACCGATGCCGCCGAGCGCAAAGTCGCCGAACTTGAGCGTGAAGTCGCCGGTTCCCAGAATCAGCGTGATGGCCGCCACGATCAGGTTCTTATTGTCGGAAAAGTCCACCTTGTTCTCGACCCAGATGCGCGCGCCGGCCACCGCAATCAGGCCGAACACCACGATGCTGACACCGCCCATCACCGGCAGCGGAATGGTCTGGATCACGGCGCCGAACTTGGGGCTGAAGCCCAGCACGATCGCCAGCAGCGCAGCCACCAGGAACATGGCAGTCGAATACACCTTGGTCGCCGCCATGACGCCGATGTTTTCGGCGTAGGTGGTCACGCCGGTGCCGCCGGCGCTGCCGCTGACCATGGTCGCCACGCCGTCGCCGATGAAGGCGCGGCCCATGTAAACATCAAGGTTGCGGCCGGTCATCGCCGTCACGGCCTTGATGTGACCCAGGTTTTCAGCCACCAGGATGATGGCCACCGGCGCGATCATCAGCATCGCCTTGGAGTCGAACACCGGGGCCGCAAAGCCGGGCATGCCGAACCATGCGGCATTGAACAGGCCACTCAGGTCCATCGGCTTGCCCAGCCCCAGGCCGTTGGTGAGCAAGGCGTAGAACACGCTGGCGACCAGCAGTCCGACCAGAATCAGCAGGCGCTGCACCATGCCGCGGGTGAACACCGCCACCAGCGCCACGCAGATGAAGGTGGCAGCCTGCATCCAGCTGTCGAAGTTGCCGGCCGCCATGTTCTTGATGGGCACGCCCGCCAGATTCAGGCCGATCACGGCCACCACCGAACCGGTCACCACCGGGGGCATCAGCTTCTCGATCCAGCCGGTGCCCGCCACCTGCACCAGCAGGCCGGTGGCGGTGTACAGCGCACCGCAGGCGATGATGCCACCCAGCGCCACGCCCATGTTGGTGTTGAGGCCCTGGCCGGCATAACCGGTGGCCGCGATCACCACGCCGATGAAGGCAAAGCTGGAACCGAGGTAACTGGGCACCTTGCCGCCGGTGATGACAAAGAAAATCAGCGTGCCGATGCCGCTCATCAGAATCGCCAGATTGGGGTCGAAACCCATCAGGATGGGTGCCAGCACGGTGGCGCCGAACATGGCGATCACGTGCTGCATGCCCATCACGGTGGTTTGCGCCCAGGGCAGACGTTCGTCGGGGGCGATCACGCCGCCCTGGCGCAGGATATCGGGGCTTTTTTCGGTCCAGTCGAAGAGGCTCATGGGTTTCCTTGGTTGTTGTGGTCAATTGTGGCACGCCGCGCCCCTGGCCTGACCTCACGGCAGCCGCAAAACTTACCTGAACCCCACCCGGTCGAGCATTTGCTGCACCTTGATCTGGTTCATGCCGACCGCGCTGATCGGCACCAGTTCACGCTTGAAACTGCCACCCGACATGGCTTGCAGCGCCGGGTTGTCGAACTGCACGCCCTTGGCCACCGGCCATTCGTTGTTGCCGTCGGCAAAGTGCTTTTGCGCTGCGGGGCTCACCAGGTATTCCAGGAATTTGAGCGCATTGTCCGGGTTCTTGGCGTGGCGCGCCACGGCACCGCCGGCGATGTTGACGTGCGTGCCCCAGCTGGACTGGTTCGGGAACATCACCTTGACCTTGCCGGCCACCGCCTGGTCTTCGGGCTTGCTTGATCGCATCAAACGCGCGAGGTAATAGGTGTTGGTTACCGCGACGGCGCACTCCCCCGAGGCGACGCCCTTGATCTGGTCGGTGTCGCCGCCCTTGGGCGAGCGCGCCATGTTGTCGACCAGGCCCTTGAGCCAGACTTCGGTTTTGGCCGGGCCCAGGTGCTCGGTCATGGCGCCGAACAGGCTCAGGTTGTAGGGGTGCGAACCCGAGCGGATGCACAGCTTGCCCTTGAGCTTGGGGTCGGCCAGCTTTTCATAACTGTCGACATCGGTCGCGCTGACCTTGCGCGGGTCATAGACGACGACGCGCGCACGGGTGGACAGGCCGAACCAGGGCGTGGCGCCGCTGTCTGTCGGCCTGGCGCGCAAATGGGCAGGGATGGCGTCTTCGAGCACCCTGGACTTGACCGGTTGAAACAGGCCATCGACCTCGGCGCGCCACAGCCGCGCCGCATCCACCAGCAAGATCACGTCCGCCGGCGACGCGCTGCCCTCGGCCTTCAGGCGCGCCAGAATGCCGGCATCGTCGGCATCGACACGGTTGATCCTGATGCCGGTGGCTTGCGTGAAACCGCTGTACAGCGCCTCGTCGGTGGGGTAATGCCGTGCTGAATACAAGTTCAAGACCGGCTCTGCCGCCTGCGCCAGGCCCAGACTCAAACCAAGAACGGCCAGGGAAAATTGGCCAAGCAATCGAACCATGAAAAGCTCCGCATGTGAAGGAATGCCTTCATTCTAATTTAAATGCGAATCATTCTCATTATTATTTGCGACTTTTCATTTTTTATAGGGACAGTCGCTTTTGATGCAGCGCGCGTACAGGCTCAGGGAGTGGTCTTCAATTTCATAGCCCTGCGCCTTGGCGATTTTTTTCTGCCGCGCCTCGATCTCGGCGTCATAAAACTCCTCGACCCGGCCGCAGTCCATGCAGACGATATGGTCGTGGTGCTTGCCCTCGTTGAGCTCGAAAACCGCCTTGCCGTTCTCGAAATGGCTGCGGCTCAGAATGCCCGCCTGCTCGAACTGCGTCAGCACGCGGTACACCGTGGCCAGGCCAATGGCGGTGTTGTCGTTCACCAGCAGTTTGTAAACATCTTCCGCGCTCATGTGTCGCTGCACGGCGTTCTGGAACAGCGCCAGAATGGCCTGACGCGGCCCGGTCACCTTGAGGCCGGTGTCTTTGATCTTGTGCGTTTTGTCGTTCATGGTCTGGCCACGCGGCGGGTTGATGGGTGGATGCAAGTTATACCAAAGTTCGCAAACCCGGACTCCGCTAAGATGAAGCCATGAAAAAGTCCAAAAGCACCAAGTCCGGTACCTTGAGCAAAAACGATTACTTCGACAAGCTGGCGCCGCTACAGCTTGAGCTCAACGACCTGGCGCGCTGGCTGATGCACACCGGCAAGCGCCTGCTGGTCGTGATCGAGGGGCGCGACACGGCCGGCAAGGGTGGCGTGATTTCAGCCATTGCCGACACCCTGAACCCGCGCCAGTGCCGCACCGTGGCGCTGGCCAAGCCCAGCGAGCGCGAGCAGAGCCAGTGGTACTTTCAGCGCTACGTGCCACACCTGCCGACGGCGGGCGAAATCGCGCTGTTTGATCGCAGCTGGTACAACCGTGCGGGCGTGGAACGTGTCATGGGCTTTTGCACCGAGGCGCAGACCCAGGCCTTCCTGAAGCAGGCGCCGGTATTCGAGAAGATGCTGGTGGAGGACGGCATCATGCTGTTCAAGTACTGGCTGACGGTGGACCAGGCGCAACAGGAGGAACGCTTTGCCGAGCGCATGGCCGACCCGCTCAAGCGCTGGAAACTCAGCCCGATCGACGTGAAAGCGCGGGAAAAATACGCTGAATACGGGCAGGCGCGTGACGTGATGCTCAAAGCCACCCACACCAAATTTGCGCCCTGGACACTGGTGGATTTCAATGACCAGCGCGCCGGCCGCCTCACGCTCATTCGCCACCTGCTCGACCAGATTCCCGACCGCAAGGTCACCGAATCCATGGTCGATTTTCCGCCGCTGGGCCACGCGCCCCTGCGCGAGAAGTTCGGCACTGCGCTGGAACCGCTCAAGACCAGTTATTGACGCGACACCATGAAACTGAAAATGTCCGACAACTCGCTGTTCGCCATTCTGCTGCGCTCGCCGTGGTGGATCAGCCTGCTGATTGTGGCCGTGTTCACGCTGCTGTCCTTTGCGCTGTTGCCCCAGGGCTATGTGGCTTTTGGCGTGATGGGGGCTTTCCCGTTTCTGGTGATCACCGTGCTGGCCGCGCGCAAACAGTGGAACGCCCCGAGCGCGGCGCGCGTGGCCGACATGCTCGCGCGCTCGGGCACCATGTCATGGCGCGATTTTTCCGCGCTGATCGGGCAACGCTATGTCGAGCAGGGTTATGCCGTCACAAGGCTCAATAGCCCGGCAGCCGATTTTCTGCTGGCCAGGGGCGCACAGCGCACGCTGGTGAGCTGCAAGCGCTGGAAAGCAGCCGTCCATGGCGTTGAGGCCTTGCGCGAGCTGGTGGCAGCCAAAGAGGCGCACGAGGCGCAGCACTGCCTCTACATGAGCCTGGCCCCGGTCAGCGACACGGCCCAGCGTTTTGCCAAGGCGCAGGGCGTGACGCTGTTGGCGGGCAATGCACTCGGGCACTTTCTGGCCGAAAAGCCTCGCAACTGAGCGCCGTATTGGCATCCTTGACGCGCAGGCTCAATACGGCGGACGCGCCGACCCTGTCATTCAAGCTGCCAGCCGTTGCGCCCGGATGCGCGCCACTGCCGCGTGCAACGCCGGGTCTGCCAACACCCTGGCCGAGGCATCGCCCACCAGGCTGCGCACCAGCCGTTCCAGGGTTTGCGGCTGCGGCGTGATCGGGCCGAAAAAGCAAGGCGCATCGCCCACGGCAATCAGCAGCGTGGGGAAGTCGTCCACATCATCCAGCGGGTGCAGCAGGTCGGCTTCATCCTCGATGTCGAGCCAGATGAAACGCGCCTGCGGGTGATCAGCCTGAAGGGCCGTCCTGACCTGCGCAAAGCTGTCACGGTAGTCGCAGCACACGTGGCACCATTGGGCGCACAGGCACGCCACCAGCAAGGGTGCGCCGTCAATCGCCAAAGCAAATCCCGAGGTCGCGCCCGGTTTGCAGGGTGTCGCAATCCAGCGGGACGGCTTTCATGCGACCCGCCACCTCTTCGAGCGCGACGTAATCGACGCCGTGAAAGCCCAGCGCCACCATGATGCCGCTCTGACCCTCGTCGAGCGCGCGCACCGCAGCGGCGCCAAAGCGCAGCGCCGACAGGCGGTCGAACGAGGTCGGGCTGCCGCCGCGCAACAGGTGGCCCAGCACCACCACGCGGGCGTCCTTGCCAGTGCGCCCGGCCAGCGCGCTGGCGATGCGTTCACCCATGCCACCGAGGCGCTCGGCATGGCCCGCCTCGGCCGGCGCCACCAGTTCGCGATGGCCGTCCCTGGCTTGCGCGCCCTCGGCGACCACCACGATTGAATACAAGCGTCCCTCGCTGTCACGGGCGCGCACCTTGGCGGCAATCTTGTCGAGGTCGAAGGCAATCTCGGGGATCAGGATGGCGTGGGCGTTGCCGGCAATGCCGGAGTGCAGCGCGATCCAGCCGGCGTAGCGGCCCATCACCTCGACCACCATCACACGCTGGTGGCTCTCGGCGGTGCTGTGCAGGCGGTCCAGGCATTCGGTGGCAAAACCGACCGCGGTGTCGAAACCAAAGGTGGTGAAGGTCTTGTCGAGGTCATTGTCGATGGTCTTGGGCACACCCACCACGCGCAGTCCTTTCTGGTGCAGCGCGTTGGCAATCGTCAGCGAGCCGTCGCCGCCGATCGACACCAGCGCGTCGATCTCGTGGGTGGCGAAGTAGGCGAGGATTTCGCCGGAGCGGTCAAGCTCGCGCACGCTGCCATCGGGCATATTGACCGGAAAATGCAGCGGGTCGCCCTTGTTGGTGGTGCCCAGCATGGTGCCGCCGAGGTGGCCGATGCCGCGCACCCGCTCGCGCGTGAGCCGCGTCACGCCGCCTTCCGAGTAGCGCTCGGGAAACAGAATGCCGTTGAAGCCGTCGCGGATGCCGAAGCAGTCCCAGCCGCGGTTCGCAGCGGCAATCACCACCGACTGGATCACCGCGTTGAGCCCGGGGGCGTCGCCGCCACCGGTATTGATCGCAATGCGTTTGATGGGTTTGATCATGTTGGGGTCCTCAAAGGGTCGCAATGAAGGGGCGCGCCTGGCGCCGACAAGCGCCATTGTGCCGTCACGGCCTAACCCAGCGGCTGCAGGCGGCCAATTTTGTGCGCCAGCTCGACGGCCGAATCGACGCCCATTTTCTCGAAAATGTTGGCGCGGTGAAACTCGACCGTGCGCGCCGTGATGCCCAGATGGTCGGC
>Ga0172367_10009661_pt1 | contig 10545 bp, 4 predicted proteins | sample Lak10m_FD_114542 | JGI IMG/M metagenome (GOLD analysis project Ga0172367, IMG submission 114542) | Freshwater microbial communities from Kabuno Bay, South-Kivu, Congo - kab_022012_10m | ecosystem: Environmental > Aquatic > Freshwater > Lake | place: Democratic Republic of the Congo: South-Kivu...
AGATGATCAAGGCATCCACTGGGCAGTACGGTCAAGAGGATTCAATGATGCTGATATAGAAACACATGGTCTGATTATACAAGCCTTCGATGAAATTGAGCAACAGATCGATATTCGTTCCGGAGTATTGACTTATCTCCTCAAACAAAAACAGACACGAAATTGGAGTACACCTTCCGCGACATTATCCGCAACGATGAGTCTATTGAACAATGCCACTTCATGCACAAATAATTCGATAACACTCAAGATTGATGGAAATCCAGTGACTCCGGAGTTGACTGCATTCCCCGGTATGATGTCAACAAATATCAATGATGCTTCTCGAATCAAACGCATTGACATTACCTCAAATACATCTTGTCCATCATGGGGCGGAGTCTACAGACATCGCATGATGCCATTGAATGAACAATTTTCTACCGCAGAACAAGCATTTAGTGTTTCTCGACTCTATCTCAGGACTATCCCCGGAAAAGGCCTCACGCCTCTCAAAGAGGGTGATACACTCTCATTGGGAGAACGAATCACGATTCGAATCAAATTGTCTGCACCACAGGCAATGAATTATGTTCACGTCCAAGATCTCTTCCCTTCTTGTTTTGATATTATGGCTAATAATTCCGAATATCGTCATTATCAAAATGTTTGGGCATATATTGTTCCAAAAGACAAAGCCATGAATTTCTTCATGGATTATCTTCCCAAAGGAATATCAATCGTAGATTATGAAGTAAAAGTTGATAAAACAGGCACATTTTCAAAAGGAATGATTAAGGCATATTCAATCTATGCTCCTGAAATTGGCATCACAAATGGCGGAGGAATGATCATTTCAAGCCCATAATATGCCCTGAAATGCTTCGGACAAGTCGCAAAAAATCGCCATTTTTGCAGTATGGATATTTCCGAGCAAAACATAGAATCCAAGCCGATTGTGGCTGATAAACCGAGTACTGCCACGCGCATTTCTCGATTTATCGGACAAATGATCTCTGGACTCTTTCTCCTATTGATTTTAGGAGTGCTTGGTGGTTATGTATTTGTACAAACAGATATCTTTCGAGAATGGCTGAGACCGGTGCTCATTGAGCAAATCAATGCACGAATCAAGGGGAAAATCTATTTCTCGGATATGAGAATTGATATTTTCCGAGGAATCATACTGCATGATATCTCTTTGACAGCAGCCGGAGACACAGTTCTACAAGCCAATGATGTGTCCATTTCTTATACATTGGAAGCTCTCCTCAATACATCCATAAGCATCAGCACACTCACGCTTGATCACCCCAAAGTCAAAATACTTCGCTCGAAAGATAGCACCTGGAATATTGAGCATATTCTCTTTCCTGTTCCTGAAGACCCCAAAAAACCTCCCTTCGATTGGCAGATTACACTTGAAAATCTAGAAATATGTGAGGGCACGATACGGATTCATGATTCCTTGTCGCCAGTAACACCATCCATATTCAATGCGGGTGATGTGGCACTTCAAGATGTCAATCTAATCATGTCCGGCAAGGCATTTCCCGGAATACATAGATATGACATTGATATAGCTTCTTTCTCTGCAAAGGAGCTTAATAGCGGATTAAGTGTGAGTGATGTTTCGTTCCAGGCATTGCATCAAGAAACAGGCATTGTCATCAAATCACTGAAAGTAATCACTCCAAGAACAAGTTTTCAAGCTTCAGCCAGAGCAGATGGACTGGATGTGTTTGCTCCCACATTTGCAGAAAAAGTTCGTATAGCCCCAATGTCAATTTCATTTCTATCGGAACGATTTGATTCCGATGAATTGAGGACATTTTTTCCGGATCTGGGCATATTCGGTGTGTATGATCTTGAACTTGAGGCTGATGGTACATTGAATGAGATTAATGTTGCACATCTAGAGATTGGGACTAAGCAATCACGATTAAAAGTGGCAGGTGTTCTCAAAGACATTGATAATGCAAAACATCTATTTTTCAATGCTGAGACAATAGGTCAGTCTACCATTGATTATGATATGCTGACACAACAAATACCTGCACTTGCCCTACCATCCTTGCCATTTTTGGGGAATGTCACATTCAAATCATTGCTCGTCAAAGGAAAACCATCCGATTCATTGCATATTCAGCTTGATGCACTCACGAAATCAGGTGCACTGAATGGATTTACAAATCTCATATTCAGAAATCCCGAATTAGGATATGTCGGTGACTTACAATTCACTAATGTAAATCCCGGCGCAGTATTACAAGATGAGCAATTGAATGGCAATGTGAATATGCATCTGATCATTGCCGGCAAAGGAACCACATTGCCCACACTGGACGCTGCGATTCGTGTAGAGGCAGGTCCATCACGTTTGGGAGAATATGGTATTTCATCAATGCTTTTTGATGGTCATGCATCTGAAGCAGGGCTTTTGATCATTGATACTGCACATGTGATATTCAAAGAAGCAGTTCGAGGAATGGATGAATTTGAAACAGAATTGCGTTCAGCATTTCGAATGTCTGGATTGATAGATGCAAGACAAGCGAATCCACTATTTGACATTGAAGCAGAATGTGAGAATCTTTCTCCTGCAGAACTCTTTCATACCAAGAAATTGCCAACACATTTTGATGGATCCATCACGATGGTCATGCGGGGAATGCACTTGGATAGTTTGGAAGGTGATGTTCATATGCATGCAAGGCAACTCATCTTCAATGATAGAACTGTTCGTCCGCAAAATGTTGATGTGAGTATACGCAGAGAAAGTCCGAAAAGAAGACATGTCACGATACAATCACCCATGTATTCCATTAAGGCCGACGGAGAATATACATTCATATCTCTCATCACTGCAATTGATCATACAGTCAGCAGTGTCATTCTCGAGGGCGAGAAGAAGTACAAAGGCATGTCAGGAATTGATTTGAGTGATCATCCCCTCATGCCGATGATGGATACTTCAACATTAGATGTCAATATCCGCATCAATGCACGTGACTTGGCACCGGTGAATTTATTTATGGACGGAATCAATGCGACGGGTGAAGTAAAGATGAGTCTTGGCATTAGGTCCAATGCACAAGCGACCATCTTCACGATAGATTCTCTCTCTGCATTGAATGGACATATTTTTGGTCCTGACAATGATGGTGCAAGCTCTCCACTACTGATGAAAGGAATCATCAAAACTGAACGTGGCGAACAGGGACGTAGAATATTGAGTGACTTGAGTATTTCAGCTGTGGCTGAAGATTGGCTTACGATCAATACACTGACATTACAACAACCTTCATTGCATTTTTCATTGAAGCACACTGATTTTGATGGTACATTTTCCGGATTTATCGGTGATGATGTATATGCAGATATTGCCACGACAGCACTGTTCACAGACACATCATTCACCTATGTTTCTGATAGATTCAATATTACCTATGGAAAACTCACGTGGAATAATGCAGGTACATTGAAAGGGAAATTTTCCGGAAGTGGGATGTATTTCGATAAAGTCGCTTTTCACAGAGATGGCGCTGAATCCATAAAAGCCCAGGGCATGATTTCTGAAAAAACATTTAAGAACATGACGATTGCTTTGACCAATTTCCCATTGAAAGATGTAAAGAAATTGGCATTTCTCCCTGAGGATATACGCGAAGTACTTTCAACATTACGTGGAAATGCAAGAAATACAATCATCACAGCAGAGGGATCCTTTGCAAATCCACAATTCTCCTGCATTGGAGCAATTGATAGTATTTATTATAATGATATCGCCGTTGGCAATCAGCAATTCATACTTAATCATGCGGATTCAATGATAACAGGTTCTGTAGATGTGACTGATCTACGAAATGCCGGTGTGAAGACGCTCAATATTGATATTGAACAGATCCCTTATAATCTTGCAATTGGTAATAATCAAGAGCCGATGAGAAGAGATGAACCACTCGTTGTCATTGCTCAAGCAAATGGCCTATCCATTGCAACTATTGCTCCATTCATACCCGGAGTTTCAGGCCTAAAAGGAAAAGCGGATGCAACCATCACTTTGGGTGGTTATGCTCCTGATGGAATCAATTATGGAGGAAAAGCTACCATTCGAGATATGTCCTTTGTTCTCGATGCAACGAATATCCGCTATTCAGCTGAAGGGAATATATATCTCAAGAATGCCACAGCGCGATTGGATAGCATCTTTGTTCGGAATGATCGATATGATTTACAGAATGGCGAAGCAATTGTGACAGGTAATCTCAATCTATACGATATCATTTATATCAAGAATTTTGATTTGAATATTGTGTCCAAACAATTATTGGTCTTGAGTGATGCATCAGCAAGTACAATGCCTGCGATGTATGGTAAATTCACGATTGCATCCGGACAAAACCCACTACGATTTTATGGTACATTCAAAAAACCATATTTGCGTGGCGATGTAAAAGTCATGCAGGCATCTATCACCATGCCTCCAGAGCAAGAACAAGTAACCGCATCAGGCGTTCGATATACAGTCTTAAATTCTGAACAAAGACAATTACTCCATGCACCTGATAATCCCGTTACAGATTTATTCAAAGCTTTGTCTGAAGCCGGGATTTCAAAAAAAGAAACAAAGCAACAATCCAAAGACATCGGAAATGAAGGTATTGATGAGAATGAATTATTGCGAAGAAAAAGAGCAGGATTCAATGACTTATTGGATTATGATTTGAGTGTTCTCATGCCCGGTAAATTTCTCCTAAAAATGATTCTAGGAACATTTGAAGAAATACGGGCAAATGTTGAACCAACGAATAAACAAACAGCATTGCGTTTTCAAAAAGAAGCATTCAAACTTCCCAGACTTTTTGGTGAAATCAAGTTACTCGAAGGATCACAATATAAATTTCTCAAAGTGTTTGATGCCTCGGGTAGTTTATTGTTCAATACCGGAGAACTCACAAATCCAACATTGGATTTACTTGCTGTGTATAAAGGACAAACAAGATATGATGATGTCTTGGAAAATTTCAGAGTCATCATGAAAATTACCGGTACGAAAAATCTACCGCAAGTTTCCATCACATGGGAAAGTAATGGCATTGAAGCGACAGGTGATTCGGCGCAAATCAGAAATGATGCACTCATGAAACTTATTGTTGGAAGAACACAAGCCGAGTTATTTGGCCGAGGTTCTGCAGGTGGTGGTTTAGGAACCAGAGGATTGGGCGATCAATTATCCAATTCACTCTCTGCTGCTGCATCGCAATTATTCTCAGGACTGTTAGAAGGTACTGGTTTGCTTACAAATGCAACAATCAGTTTACAAGAAGGATTATCTGATTTATCACAAGCGCGTTTGAATCTAAGCGGACAATTATTCAGCGATGTTGCTTGGCGAGCCGCCGGTACAATTGGCGATTTATCAGGAAATTATGAATTCAGTGTGGATGTTCCCATCACGATTCTAGGTGATTATGATGCACTTCGCAATTTGCTTTTGCAATTGACGAGGGCATCGGCACCTGCAAATGCGATTTCCACCAGACAGCAAAAAGAATGGGAAATGAAAATTAGTTGGCGCTATGCATTTTAATCAAAGACAATCATGATTGTAATACAAGATGTACATAAATCTTTCGGACCAAAACATGTATTGCAAGGAATCAATCTTGAAATTCCAAATGGCAAGATTACTTGCATTATTGGAAAATCAGGTTGCGGGAAAAGTGTTTTGCTCAAACATATAGTCGGTCTGCTCACACAAGATCAAGGTGAAGTTCAGATTGATGGACATTCCGTTGCATCCATGACGCAAAAAGAATTGTTTGACATCCGTAGAAATATCGGCTATGTTTTTCAAGGTGCTGCATTGTTTGACTCATTGACAGTATATGAGAATGTGATCATTGGATTATATGAACATGGCGAACGCGATATGGATCTACTCAATAGCGAAGCTCGCAGAGTATTATCCGCCGTTGGCTTGCTACCTGATATTTCCGAAAGCGGCACAATGCATTTTGAAAAAGAATTTGCTTTGCTGAGTGGCAAAAAACCGAGTGATCTTTCCGGCGGAATGAAAAAGCGCGTTGGAGTTGCCAGAGCGCTTGTTGGTAGTCCATCCTATATTTTCTACGATGAGCCGACCACCGGATTGGATCCCGTCAATTCAGAACAAATAGACAAAATGATACTTGAATTGTCGAAGAAATTATCTATCACATCTCTTGTCATCACACATGATATGTTTTCCGTATTCAATATTGCGGATCATGTTGCAATGTTAGATAATGGAAAAGTGTGTTTTGAAGGCGATGCACATACTTTGCAGATAACAGAAGACCCCATCGTATCCGAATTCATCAGTCGTTTTCAATCTGATGCTCGGATGCAGTAACTGTGAATTCACCACTTTGTTTCTTAATCATAAGCTACACATGACAAAGCGTACAATCAAAAGAGAAGATGCTCTTGAATATCATTCATCCGGAAGAAAAGGTAAGATAGAAGTCATACCAAGCAAATCCGTATCCACGCAATATGAACTTTCACTCGCCTATTCACCAGGTGTTGCAGAGCCTTGCAAGGAAATTGCCACAACTGAAGAAATGGTCTATGAATATACGGCCAAAGGAAATCTCGTTGGAGTGATTTCAAATGGAACCGCCGTTCTCGGACTTGGCAATATTGGTGCCGCCGCCGGAAAACCTGTATTTGAAGGCAAGGGCGTATTGTTCAAAAATTTTGCCGATATCGATGTATTCGACATCGAGATCACCACACAAGATCCTGATGAATTCATCAATACAGTTGTGAATCTCGAGCCGACATTTGGTGGTATCAATCTAGAAGACATCAAAGCACCGGAATGTTTTTATATCGAACAGGAATTGCAAAAACGCATGCAGATTCCAATCATGCATGATGATCAACATGGTACTGCTATCATTAGTGGTGCCGCATTGCTCAATGCACTAGATATTCAAAACAAGAAAATCGATGAAGTGATTGTCGCTGTGAGCGGAGCCGGTGCAAGCGCGATTGCATGTTGCCGTATGTATGAAAAACTTGGCGTGAAGAAAGAGAATATCTATCTCTGCGATCGCAAAGGACTCATCTTCCCGGGAAGAGATGCAGACATGACAGAAACCAAAGCTGAATTTGCCAATGGAACGGGTCCGGCTGATTTGGCAGATCTCATGAAAAAGGCTGATGTCTTTTTGGGCTGTAGCTCAGCTGGTCTTGTCAGCAAAGAGATGATTGCTTCCATGCCTGCAAATCCAATAGTATTCGCACTTGCAAATCCCGATCCTGAAATTTCTTATGAAGATGCATATTCAGTGCGTACTGACATCATCATGGCAACAGGCAGAAGCGATTATCCAAATCAAGTGAATAATGTTCTTGGCTTCCCTTTCATCTTCAGAGGCGCATTGGATGTTCGTGCAAAAGCTATCAATGATGAAATGAAAGTTGCAGCGGTCTATGCACTTTCCGAATTGGCCAAAGAACCCGTTCCGGACTATGTGGTTCGAGCATATGGTGGAGATCCCATTATCTATGGCAAAGAGTATATCATTCCAAAACCACTTGACAATCGAGTCCTCCTCTATGTTGCACCGGCTGTTGCAAAAGCTGCCATGGAAAGTGGTGCGGCTCGTTTAACTACTCTTGACATTGATCACTATCGCGTGCAACTTGAATCTCAACAAACCAAAGTGCGCAGATTTATTGCCGGTGTCATCAATGGCCTACAAAAAGCCAAGAGCAAACAACGCATTGTCTTTACCGAAGGTGATGATAGTAAAGTATTGCGTGCCGCGGAAATCATCGTACAACTTGGAATTGCTCAACCTATTCTCATTGGTGAAACATCCAAGATTCATAATCTGGCAGAAGAATTCAACATTGACTTGCATGGCATTGAGCTTATTGATGTGTTGAATCTTCAACATTTGGAAGAATTTGCCACTTTGCTCACTACAAAGAGACAAAGAAAAGGCATGACAATGAATCAAGCGAATCGCATTGTTCGCAGACGCATTGAATATGCAGCAATGATGCTCGAAACAGGCAGAGCTGATGGTTTGATTTCCGGTGTAAAATTAAATTATGGCGATTCCATCAAACCTGTTTTGGAAATCATCGGCACGGATCCACAATATTCTAGAGTCGCAGGGATTCAAGCCATAATCAATAAGAAAGGTGATACATATTTCTTTGCTGATGCAACAATCAATATCAATCCAAATGCCGAGGAATTGGCTGATATCGCCATCATGACTGCCGAAGCGGCAAAGCGTTTTGACATGACACCCAAAGTTGCCATGCTTTCATTTAGTGATTTTGGTTCTTCAAGCGATGCATCGGCAATCAAGATGCGCGATGCTTCACGCATTGCGCGAGATCGTCATCCCGAGCTGATTGTTGATGGAGAAATGCAAGGCGATACCGCTATTGGTGGAGAAAAAGCAGTTGACCATTATGCATTCAGCGCAATTCAAGGCGATGCAAATGTGCTCGTTTTCCCTGATCTAAATGCAGCAAATATTTGCTATAAACTTATGTCCAAAATGGGAGAAGCAGAAGTCATTGGACCAATTCTTGTTGGTATGAACAAACCGGTTCATATTTTGGATAGAAGCGCTGATGTGAATGATGTTGTGAGCATGGCCGCAATTTGTGCCGATGAGGCATTGGCCAAAGTGAGAGGACTCTAATTCATGTTCAAAAGAAGAATGATGTCAAGGATTCTGGAGCAATGCTGTGTATTGACATTGCTCCTGATCATTCTTCAAGGATGTGCAAATCCATTGCCACCCTCCGGTGGACCACGCGATACCGAACCACCAAGGATTGTGCGGACGGTTCCACTTGATAAAACAATCAAGTTCGATGCGAAAACAGTACTTATTGAATTCAGTGAATATGTTGATCGAGCCAAAGCACTCCAAAGCATCATGATCACACCTGCAGTGAACTATGAAGCATCATGGAGCGGAAGAGAACTCGAACTTGAATTCATGGAACCATTGCAACAACAGATCACCTATGCATTGTCAATCGGTACAGACTATGCAGATTATGCGGGCAATAGACCAAATCAATCGCATACTATCATTTTTTCAATGGGACATTCATTAGACTCAGGGATGATTCAAGGGAATATCTTGGGACAATCCGCAGGTGCATATGTATTTCTTTTTCCGGTGAAAGACTCAGCTTCCTTTGATCCTTGCAAACAGACGACGCCATATAAAACACAAATTGGTGCGAATGGACAATTCACATTCAATGCATTGAGAGATGGAATATATCGCATCTATGCAGTACAGGATATGTTCAAAGATGGACTCTATGATATCGGAACGGATGGTTTTGCCATGGCGACAAGAGATATAGTGATTCCATCTGAATTTCAATCCATGTCAATGAAAGTAAGAGCCCCGGAAGATACTGTGTCTCCAATGATTTCATTGGCTACTCGCATCGAATCAGGAATACTGGAAATTCGATGTACCGAGCCTTTAATCCCTGAATCAATCAATAAAAATGGATTTTCTTTATGGGATAAAGATGGAAAAGCAATCAACATATATTCTGCATATTCACAGTATCAGAAGTCGAGGAATATCCTTTTGGAATATGATGTCAAGAGTATTCCCATGAAATTGTCAATCACAAATGCAGTAGCTCCTAAAGATAGCGCAGGCAATGTGCTCATGGATACAACTGAACAAAGAGAAATCGAAACTCGAGAACAAACCGTTCTCGCACCGAGCATTCATTCTCTATCAGTAAAGGACAGTGCAAAGATTGCATTAAAGCCCAACATTGAATTGATATTGACTCATTCCATAGATCTCAAGCAATTGCAAGAATCCATCATGCTCAAAAGTGGAGCGAATTCCTTCCCTTTGAATATCTCTACAAAGGCTGACAATCATGTCATCATTCAGCCGGCTACCGAACTTGCCGCGGATTCTTGGCATGTATTTACAATTCAATTCAAAGCAATCAAAGACAAAAGAGGGAGTTTATTTCACGATACCATCATTTCAATGAAATTGAAAACCACGGATGAAAAAGCCAATGGAGCAATAAAAGGCGAGGTGATGGACATCGTGACCGGCGGACCATATATCATCATCATCAAAGATCAAAAAGGCAATCAATTCACACATAAAATTGAACAGAAAGGTCCATATATACTCTCCAATATTCCTGTCGGTACATATACCATGGATGCATTTGAAGATAAAAACAATGATGGCATGCATGATCTTGGATCACTAAAGCCATTTCGATTTTCAGAAAGAATCACACACAGAACAGAGACAATAACCGTGCGTCCACGTTGGACCATGGATGGCATCAACATACAATTCCGAGAACCATGAGAACTTATTTCTTCATTCTTTCACTCATTATGTCTCCCATCCTCTTAGGAGACACATTGACTGTCAGTCAAGCTATTTCAGTTGCGCTCGATAAATCATATGCAATACGCATTGCAAAAAATGATGCGGATATTGCCAAGGTCAATACAAGTTATGCTGCTGCAGG
>Ga0172367_10009662_pt1 | contig 10545 bp, 10 predicted proteins | sample Lak10m_FD_114542 | JGI IMG/M metagenome (GOLD analysis project Ga0172367, IMG submission 114542) | Freshwater microbial communities from Kabuno Bay, South-Kivu, Congo - kab_022012_10m | ecosystem: Environmental > Aquatic > Freshwater > Lake | place: Democratic Republic of the Congo: South-Kivu...
TAATATTGGTGATCGAGTTCAAGTAATTGCGGCTATTCCATGCGGTGAATGCTGGCTCTGTAAATCAAATCGAATGACTATCTGTGAAAACCAATTAAGTATGGGTTACCAATTTGCCGGTGGATTTGCCGAATACATGATTATTCCCTGGGAAGTTATTCGAGTACAAGGTGTAAATAGAATTCCTGACAGTGTCTCATTCGATGAAGCTGCAGTTACCGAGCCACTGGCGTGCGTGCTTAACTCACAGAAAATTGTGGGAATCACAACAGGAGACACAGTTTTAGTAATGGGAGCTGGCCCGATTGGATGTCTTCACGTCCGGCTTGCAAGAGCGCTGGGAGCTGAAAAAGTGTTCCTTGCAGATATTAATGGCGATCGACTCGCACTTTCCTCAGAAAAGGTAAAGCCGGATGCTTCCATAGATACGTCAAAAGAAGATCTTGCGAATCGAATTAAATCGTTAACCGACGGTCGTGGTCCATCGGTAGTTATTACCGCTGCTCCATCCGGCGCAGCTCAAGAACTTGCAATCTCGATAGTTGCCCCCGGTGGACGCATTAGTTTTTTTGGCGGACTTCCAAAAGATAAACCCTTTATAAATTGTGATGCAAACATTGTCCACTACAAAGAAGTGACCCTATTTGGTGCTAATGGTTCAAGTCCTAGTCAGAATCTTGAGGCACTTCAGATGATTTCGTCCGGCAAAGTGTCTGTATCTGATTTGATAACTCATAAAGTCACTCTAGATCGAGTCTCAGATGCAATTGATGCCGTTATGAGTGGAACAGCTATAAAAGTTGTAGTGAATCCGTAACATGTTTACTCGGAAGATGGAAGTAAAAGTAGCCGTGGGTCTACACGCAAGGCCTGCCGCACAATTTGCCGAGATTGCAAAGAGTGCCGGCTTTCCCATAAAAGTCGGACGAAGCGTGTCCGAATTGGTGAATGCGGCCAGCCCGTTGCGGTTATTAACCTTGAAGGTTCAACAAGGTGAGTCCATCTTCGTCGTATGCGAAACCTCTGATGAATCAATAGCTATTAAATTATTGGACAATCTAGAAGCCTGCATAGAAAATTAACTATGGCTGATATAGCGGGCTACGGAGTTGGCGATCAGCCCGTAATTGGCAAAATATTTTTAATTCAACGAAATAGTGCGGACTCACATAAATTTCTCGCATCGCTACCCAAAGAGGAATCACTTGCAAAATTAAAGGAAGCAATTCAAATCGTCGCCTCTGACTTTTCTAATTCCATCAACAATTCGAAGGATTCTACTTTACAAGAAATTCTCAGCGCTCAATTAGCCATATTGACCGATCCAGAACTTTCTTCCGTAATTATTGACTCAATTAATTCTGGAGCAGCTTTATCTAGCGCAATTGACTCTGCAATAAACGAATTTACTTCGCTATTAGTTGGAGGAAGCGCTGAATTTGAAGCTCGAATTGCCGACTTGAAAGAGATCGGCTCACGACTGATCGACGCCGCAGCTGGTGAATCCAGAAAATTACAATTCCCAAATGAAGGCGAGTGGATTGTGGTTTCTGATGATCTAAGTCCTTTAGAAACCTCTCAATTTACACCTGCCATTAAAGGCGTAGTAACAAGGGACGGCGGTCCGACTTCACATACCGCGATTGTCTGCCGCCAGTTGAGAATTTCAGCGGTCGTTGGATGCGGCGATATATCCAAACTCCACTCCAATGAATTAATCACTTTAGACCCCGCGGACAATGCTGTGTATTTTGGAGAAAAAACTATTGAAAATTCCGGTACATGGTGGAAACAATTACCAATCCAGAAAAAAAGTATTTTTCGCCCGCTGGGAAATGTTGGTTCAGTTAAGGACGCGAATCTAGTTAGATCTTCTAAAGCACAAGGAGTAGGATTATTAAGAACTGAATTACTGTTCCTTGATTATGCGAATGAGCCTTCGGTTAAAGAGCAAATAAACATCTATACTGATGTTGTCTCGCACTGTCCTGATGGCGAAATAATATTCCGCACTCTTGATGCTGGAACGGATAAGCCGATTCCATTTTTAGGTCTTGGGAAAGAAGAGAATCCGGCTTTAGGTCTGCGGGGTCAACGAATATCTTGGATTCGGCCGGAATTTTATGAAAATCAACTTTTAGCTATTAGAGAGACCGGCTCTAAGTTCTCGAATCGAAAAATCTCAGTAATGGCCCCGATGATTGCAAATAAGGAAGAGGCTATTTCTTTCGCAAATTCGGCTTCGAGGCTCGGCTTTAACTCCATTGGAATTATGGTTGAAGTTCCCTCCATAATTGAAGAGATTTCGACTCTTCCCGAAAATATTCAATTTCTATCAATTGGAACAAATGATCTTTCGCAATATTTATTTGCTGCAGACCGACAAAACTCGTCCGTAGCTCATCTCCTGAATCCCTGGCAACCAATACTTCTGAAAACTATCTTAAGAATTTGCAATCTCTCAAAAACACGAGGAATTAAAGTTGGTATCTGCGGAGAGGCGGCGTCAGATCCTCTGTTATCTGCCGTATTAATTGGTTTGGGTGTTGAATCTTTAAGTGCAGGAGCAGGCGCTGTTTCAGATCTTGTCGCTATATCTCAGGTACTCTCACCCTCTCAGGCCGAGGCAGCAGCAAACATCGCACTCAATTCGATTTCCGCAATCGACGCTCAACGTTCCGTTAAAAACCTGCTCACCTCAAAGTAATTGACTCTTATCGGCACGCCTTACGCTCAAGTAGAAGACGGTCCGTTCTAGCCTCCTTCTCTCGAGCGCTCTCTTCGCTAACCAATGGGCGCACTAGAAATGAGGATAGACATGAGCCTTCTCTCATGGAAACTCCACGGAAATGGAACCAGCATCGCCACCTGTAGTTACCGGAACCATCGTCATGGTTATTGGTTTCAATCTTGCTGGCGCCGCCAAGGGAAGTCTCGCCAGCGGTCCGATGCTTGGCACGATAACTCTCCTTGCTATCGCATTCTTCGCAGCTTTCTCTAAAGGATTCCTTGGTCGCATCTCCATTTTCATGGGGCTCCTAGTTGGATATTTAGCAGCCTTCCTGATGGGCGATGTGAAGACTGATGGAATTTCGGCTGCCAAATGGTTTGCCGCACCAACTTTTACCACACCTGAATTTAAGTTAAGCGCAATCGTTCTCTTCTTGCCAGTAGTGCTTGTGCTAATTGCCGAAAACGTTGGACACGTTAAGGCTGTTGCAACTATGACGGGTAAGAATCTTGATGATCAGATGGGTAACGCTCTTCTTGCCGATGGCGTTGCTACAACTCTTGCCGGAGCTGGCGGCGGATCTGGAACTACAACGTATGCCGAAAATATTGGCGTTATGGCGGCGACGCGCGTCTACTCCACAGCAGCATATTGGATCGCTGCCGTCGGAGCGATTGTGCTCTCCATTTCACCTAAATTCGGCGCTGTTCTAAGCGCAATTCCAGGTGGCGTACTTGGCGGAGTTCAAGTCGCACTATTCGGAATGATTGGAATTCTAGGTGCCAAGATCTGGATTGAATCTCGCGTAAATTTCGCAGATTCAACAAATTTGGTGGTGGCTGCTTCCGCAATCATCATCGGCATTGCCGATATTTCTTGGACAAGCGGTGATTTCACATTTAATGGAATAATTAATGCGACTCTTGTTGCTGTAATTGGATATCGCGTATTCCATACAATCTCCAAATCAAGAGGAACTAGCGCTGCATAATTAGCTTAGTTCAGAGCAGAGGCGGATAAATTCTCCGCCTCTGTTTTATTTTTCTAACATTTTCGTAGATAATTGCTATATGCCGATTCCCAGCAGATTTCCGGAATACCTAGTTGCATCAGTGCTCATAATTCTGGCCCCTGGTCCGAGTGTGCTTTTTGCAATTGCGCGAGCAATTGCTTGGGGTCGGGCTACTGCAGTTGCCACCGTGGTTGGAAATGCGCTCGGTATGTTTGCGCTTTCTATTTTGATTGCATTTGGCCTTGGTCCAATTCTCGAACGAAGTGAGTTAGCTTTTATCACCGTTCAAATTCTCGGCGGCCTATATTTAATTTATCTCGGAGTAGATGCTCTAAAGCATTCAAGAATTGCTGCATCTGAGATGGTAAATCAAGGAGTCATCAGGCCTTCCCATCTTCGTTCAATTAGAGATGGTTTCTGGGTCGGCGCTCTCAACCCTAAAGGTCTAGTGTTTTTTGCAGCGATACTCCCTCAGTTCTTAGATCGGGATGGAACAAATCTCACCGGCCAACTTCTCTTAATGGGAGCAACCTTTGCAATTCTGGCAATAATCGGAGATGGAACTTGGGGGTTACTGGCAGGAACTGTGAGGGAATGGATGGCGAGTTCACCCATGCGCTTAGTGCTTCTGCGGCGCCTCGGCGGTGCGGTAATAATCTTGCTCGGCCTCTTCACGCTGATTTCCGTGGCGTAGCCCGAGTTTGTCAGTCCGCAACGGCACAATCTCGCCCATGAGTAAAGCCCGCGAATTTATCAGCCCCAGCGATCTAACTTTCTCTTGGGATAACTGCCACCGTTGTCTCTGGCTCTATTACAATCACGGATTAAAGGCTCCTACATTCTTTCCACTTGTTGGCGAACTATCTGCCCTACAAGAAGGCCACTTTGCTAGCGCAACCTCGAAAGATCTCCACCCGGAAATACCTGAAGGCCGTGTTGTAGGTAAAGGTGGATGGGTCAAATCAATCCCAATTCCCATAAACGGAAACTCCTCGCCCTTTGCTATTAGAGGTAAGTACGACTTATTGATGGAGTTTTCAGATGGCACCTACGGCGTCATTGATTGCAAATTCCAAGGAAAAGATAACGATAAGAGTGAGTTTTACTCCCCTCAACTAGAGGCATATGCATTCTCGCTCGAGAATCCTGCAACAGATACACCAAAGAAAGTATCGGTATTAGGTCTCTTAGTCTGGTCCCCGAAAAAGCCAGTAGGAAACCCCAGCGATGGATTTAATCTCGAACTAAATAGCTCATGGTTCCCAATCAAACGCGACCCCGCTGCCCTTGCAAATCGGTTGACCGAATTTATTTCGATGGTCTCCGGCCCCACGCCAGTAAGGGATAGCTCTTGCGAGAATTGTAAATTTATCTCAGAACGTCGTGAAGTTTTTGGCGCTGAATAACTAACGCTTTTTTCTACCACGTTTCCTTACGGGCTTCTTATTGCGTTCCGCTTCTATCGCCTCTTTAGCCTGAGAGGCATAGATATCCACATACTCTTGTCCCGACATCTCTTGTAACTTATCCATAATCTGGTCTGTCGCTTTCCTTAATTTTTCAGGATCGCTGCCGTTCTCGACCCCTTGAAAATACATCGGTTGACCAAACTTCATCTCAACTCTAAGAATTTTTGGAATCACTTTGCCAGTTGGTTGAATTTCAGCAGTATTGAACATTGCTACTGGAATGACTGGAGCTCCCGATTCATAGGCCAGTCGAGCAACGCCCGTTCGACCTCGGTATAAACGTCCATCAGGAGAACGCGTTCCTTCCGGATAGATTCCAAGACACTCACCTTTGGCGAGGACGGAGAGACCAGTTAAAAGAGCCGCCTCAGATTTTGAGCCGCCTGCTCTATCAACCGGAACTTGTCCAAGTGCTATGAAGGTTAACTTTTTGAGGAGTCCCTTAGGTCCAGGTGAAGTGAAGTACTCGCTCTTTGCAAGAAAGGTTACCTTCCTTGGGATAACTAGCGGCATGAAGATTGAATCGCTAAAAGAGAGATGATTTGAAGCAATTATTACCGGACCTTGTGCTGGAACGTTTCTGAGTCCACTTACCTTCGGTCTAAAAAGCAATGTTAAAACAGGCATCAGAAAAGATTTAAGTAATCCATATGCAACCTTGTCGCCTTGAACGACTGAGGGTCGCCTCCGAAGCGCCATGGGGTTAATTTACGACCCCTATGCCTTGACCTGACAAACCTGTGACAAAATCGAGCGTGTGAGCATTCCAAATGCTGAGCCATTTCACCTAGCTGGCAATGAAATCGCCATTTTGATGATCCATGGATTCTCCGGTTCGCCAGTATCTATTAGACCATGGGCAGAAGGTTTACATGCGGAGGGTTATTCCATTTATGCACCTCGCCTTCCCGGCCATGGAACTACTTGGAGCGAGATGAATGAAACTACCTGGCAAGACTGGTACCAAGAAGTAGAAAAAGAATTTCAAAATATTCGAGTTAAGCATCAGAGAATTTTTGTTGCGGGCTTCTCTATGGGTGGAGCGCTCGCTCTCCATCTTGCTGCTGAGAGAGGCAGCGAAATAGAAGGCTTGCTCTTAGTCAATCCATCAATTGGCGATGACCGATTAATAATGTCGTTTGTCCCGCTGATTAAATATTTTATTCCCTCGGTTGCCGGACGCGGAACCGATGTAGCGGCTCCAAATCCGCCTAGGCACAGTTATGGTCGAACCCCGTTAAGAGCGCTGCATTCGCTACAGAAATTGTGGCGAAAGGTGCGAAGTGAACTACCCGCAATAAATCTACCCTTAATGATTGGCTACTCAATTCAAGATCATGTAGTAGACCCCAAATTCTCAGAAATTGTCATAGATAATATTTCCTCGGTAGATATTCGAGAGATTATCTTTGAAAACTCGTTTCACAACGTTGCATTAGATTTCGACTTGTCACAACTAGTCTCAGAATCGCACATTTTTATTCGAGATGTCTTAATGGGCGAAGTCGCCACCGAAAGTTTGATTGATGACGCATTCGATTCGATAGTCGCCGGACTATCACTTGATGAATCAACTCCAACTGACTATCTAGATGAACTGGAAGAAACTGGCGTTGAGATCTACCAGGGCGACAATAAACCGCTGCCCACACTAACTACCGTTCAGCGAGCGGCGCTCGTTGGAGTTATCGGCGGTCCTTGCTACATGCTGGTCACAGCCTTAACCCCGTTAGATCCTCTGGGTATTGGATTTTGGCCAGGTGCCATCGCACTTATTGCCGGCGTTATTACTTTTTTCTGGCAGATGAAACCCGAACCAGATGATGAGGATGGCATAGCGCTATGAGCAAAATATTTAAATGGGGCGTGATTGGTACCGGTGGTATCGCTCGAGCTTTTGCTAAAGATCTTGAACTAAGTGATGGACATCGTGTTACACATTTCGGATCAAGAACTCTCTTAAAGGCGGAGGCGCTAGCAAAAGATTTTGGAGCGACGCCGCTGGCGGGTTACGACAACTTAGTTAACGCCGACGTTGATGCGATTTATGTCGCAACGCCGCATTCGACCCACTCTCAGAACGCCATCCTCGCACTCTCAGCCGGTAAACCAGTATTAGTTGAAAAGCCTTTCTCGGGCAACGCTCAAGAAGCTAGCGAAATGATAAAGGCTGCAAATTTGCACCAGGTTCCTTTAATGGAGGCGATGTGGAGTCGATTCTTGCCAAATTTCATTCGCTTACGGGAAATTGTAAATAGCGGAGCAATCGGTCAAATAATTTCCGTTCAAGCAGATCACGGCCAACAACTCCCAAAAGATCCCTATTATCGATTACATGCGCCCGAATTAGCTGGCGGTGCGCTACTTGATTTAGGCGTCTATCCGATTTCGCTGGCTTCAATGCTTCTAGGTCCTCCGGATAAAATTATTTCGCAAGGTGAAATTAATGAAGCCGGAGTTGACTCTCAAACATCGATGATTTTTGCTTATAAAAATGGCGCGCAAGCAATTTTGACAACTACATTACTTGTTAGAACACCTTGTATTGCAACGATTGTTGGAACCCTGGGAAGAGTGGAGATAGATAGTAATTTTTATACACCAACTTCTATGCGAACTATTATCAAGGGTGAAACCATTGAATATCCCAATACATATCTGGGTCATGGTCTACGCGAGCAAGCTCTAGCCTTTGAAGCAGTGATTAAATCTGGAGAAATTGAAAGCAAGATTATGAGTCATAATGAGAGTTTGGAAATTATGGAAACTATGGATGTAATACGAAAACAGATTGGGTTGAAGTATCCCTTTGAAGTTTGAAGTTAGCCTTCCAGTTTCTTCTTAAGCTGCGAGAGCGCCGCTTCGATGGTCGCCATCTCAGCTTTTTTACGCATCATGTCAGGCACGGGCATTGAGACCTGGACATTTAAACTATATGTGACATCGCAGTTATCGCCGTCACCCTTGATTGAATAACTCCCGGTCATTTCGGTCATTAGATCGGCTTCTTCTAATGTGAATGAAATTGAATTTGGAAATGCGGAATAGTCGTAATTTAATTTGGCGCGATCTTTAAGAACGCCCGCTTCAATCTTCACAGTCGCAGAAGTGGGACGTCCCGAGCCATCACGTTCATGAACTTCGACCTGCTTGATGGCCGTTGACCAATTAGGGAAACTCTCAAGATCTACCAAGGTCGCCGCAACATCGCCAGCTGAGGCCTCGATAGTTACCGTCTTTGAGGAGATTTCTGCCATGGGGTGAGGTTACCTCTTCCGATAGGCCCTCTCTACCAGTAGTTTTCCGCTATGACTGAATTCTTTGTACCAGCTCTTGAACCAGCAGCAACCGCCGGCAACTTGACCAACTTAATCGCAGAGCGCGCCTGGTTTGAACCAGAGCGCATCATGGTTTCTCGTCCTCTTGGTGATGGTTGGCAACCGGTAAATGCCCGTGAATTGGAAGCTGAAGTGCGAGCAACTGCCAAGGGATTGATTGCATCGGGCGTTGAGATCGGTGATCGCGTCGCCATCATGGCCCGTACTCGATACGAATGGACGATTCTTGATTTCGCAATCTGGTTCGCTGGAGGTGTTCCAGTTCCAATTTATGAAACTTCTTCACCAGAACAGGTCGATTGGATCCTTACTGACTCACACTCAGTAGCAATAATCGTTGAGACACCACAACTCAAAGATCTAGTTACTCCAGTTCTTCCTAGCTTTACCAAGAACTGTTGGACAATGACTGAAAATGTGCTTTCTCAATTGTCTTATTTAGGTCGTGATATTTCTGATGCTGAAATTGATCGTAGACGAAGCGCCTTAACTCCGGACACGCTCGCCACTTTGATTTATACCTCTGGCACGACTGGAAAACCGAAGGGCGTCCAGTTAACCCATGGGAACTTCCTCTCGGAGTGCGGAAATGTCGTTATGGGAGCTTCGGATCTTTTCCTAAAACCAGGTGGTTCTACTCTCTTGTTCCTCCCAGTTGCGCATGTTTTTGGTCGCATGGTGCAGATTGGTTCGTTGCGTGCTGGACTTCATCTGGCGCATTGCGGTGATGTGCTTGGACGATTAACTACCGATCTCGCATCATTTAAGCCGACATTCGTGTTGGCGGTGCCGCGAATTTTTGAGAAGGTTTACAACAGCGCTGAATCTAAAGCTGATGCTGCTGGCAAAGGGGCCATCTTCCGAAAGGCTGCAAATATCGCAATTGAATACAGTCGATCTCTCGATGAAGGCAAAGTGCCACTTGGATTAAAGGTTAAGCACGCACTCTTTGATCGCCTGGTTTATTCGAAGATTAGAAATGGACTTGGCGGTCGAGTTGAGGCTGCAATATCTGGCGGCGCACCACTTGGGGAGCGGCTTGGCCATTTCTTCCGAGGCGCAGGCGTTCGAGTTCTCGAAGGTTATGGCCTTACCGAAACTACAGCCGGTGCAACCTTGAATCTAACAACAGCACATAAAGTTGGATCAGTTGGAAGACCAATTCCTGGCACCACCATAAAGATTGCAGACGATGGTGAAGTTCTAATAAAGGGACCAATCGTGATGAGAGGTTACTGGCAGAACGATGCCGCAAATAGTGAAGTCTTCTCAGATGATGGTTACTTCAAATCTGGAGACCTTGGAAAACTAGATGAAGAGGGATATCTCTATATAGTCGGCCGTAAGAAAGAATTAATCGTTACCTCTGGTGGAAAGAATGTCGCACCTGCAGTTCTAGAGGACCGGCTACGTGCTCATCCGCTGGTGAGCCAATGTATTGTTGTTGGAGATAACCAACCCTATATAGCAGCGTTAATCACGATCGATCCCGAAGCGATTAAAGGATGGATTACTGCAAACAAGAAAGATGGCGCAACGGTTGCGGACCTAACCAATGATCCAGATCTCATTTCAGTAATTCAAACTGCGGTTGATGAGGCAAATAAGGCTGTCAGCCGAGCTGAATCGATTAGAAAATTCAAGATTCTGCCAATTGATTTCACGATTGCTGGTGGACATCTAACCGCAAAACTCTCTGTGAAACGTCATGTGGTGCAAAAGGAGTTCGCCTCCGAGATTGCAGAGCTCTTTGCCTGATCGTTTGGAACTTGCGCGCCGGCTTCATGATGGGCCGGCGCAGCAAATTGTCGCTCTTGGATATTCTCTTGACGAAGTTATTGCTGACTCAAATCTCGAGGATTCAACTCGTAATGATTTGAGAAGAATTCGCCTAGAGCTTATTGGTTTAAGCAAGGCATTAAGAGATGAAATCTATCTTTTGCGAGCAAAATCTCTAATCGAATTAGAATCATTGCTTAGCGAGATTCTTGGTGA
>Ga0172367_10009665_pt1 | contig 10541 bp, 15 predicted proteins | sample Lak10m_FD_114542 | JGI IMG/M metagenome (GOLD analysis project Ga0172367, IMG submission 114542) | Freshwater microbial communities from Kabuno Bay, South-Kivu, Congo - kab_022012_10m | ecosystem: Environmental > Aquatic > Freshwater > Lake | place: Democratic Republic of the Congo: South-Kivu...
GAAATCCAAGTTGTACCTGGTTCTGTTCTTTCAATACTTTCGTAGTTACCAAAAAGGAATAATTTGTTTTTGATAATTGGTAATCCTAATCTGAAACCCTGAACTTTCTCATCAAATTTAGATGCAGTTACAGTAGTTCCTCTTGCATTATTACCAACATAACGAGAACTATTATCTCTTTGTGTTTGATAAACCGAACCTTCAACTTCATTTGAACCTGAACGAGTTACAGCATTGATACCTGCGCCAGTAAACCCACTCTGACGAATATCAAATGGTGCAATGTTCACCTGCAATTGTTCAATCGCATCTAATGAAATCGCTGATGCTCCGGTTCTACCACCCGCTTGTGCTGATGAACCTAAACCGAAATTGTTGTTGAATTGAGAACCATCAATTGTAAAGTTATTCAAACGAGAGTCTTGTGCTCCGAATGAATTACCTGTTCCAAATGGGTTATACTTTGTAATCCCATCAATTGTTCTAGCTCCTGTAATTGGAATAGACGTTAATTCTCTACGAGTAAATTGTTGTGCCGCACCCGTCTTTTCCTTTGAGAAAAGTCCAGATTTAGTTCCAACAACCACTACTTCTTTTAATGCCGTTGCTTCATCAATCAATACGAAGTCGACATTTGATGTAACACCTAATTGAGTGTTTACATCTTTTTCTTCACCTTTCTTAAATCCTACAAAAGATGCATGGATTACATATGGACCACCAACTCTAACAGCCGGTATAACATATGAACCATTTTTGTTCGTTGTAGTCTTGTACTCTGTACCAGTTGGTGTGTGCGTTGCGTGAATTGTAGCACCCGCCAACACTTCTTTCTTTTCATTCTTTACAACACCTGAAATTGTAGAAGTGGTAATTTGACCAAATCCAAATAACATTGATGCCGAAAAGACTAACGATAAAATCGCTTTTTTCATGTTTGTTTTTTTTTAGTTAAGAAATAAAAAAGGGTGGACTGCGAGTCACACCCTTTGGGTTAATTACTATTTTTAGTTTCTTCAACAGAGGCCACCCTATATTCTGTGACTAATTTCTTTAGTTCACCGATTAAAATACGGGCATTCTTTTGAGCTACTTTTGTTGTCTTATTGTGTTCTTCTTCAAATTTTGACCATAATGTTTTCATTTCATCAAACAACTCTTGTTTCTTACTTGACATAATAATTTTTTTTGTTAGTTATTAAATATAAGAAAAATATTTGATACAACCAAATTATCTTCCTCTTTTCTTTTTGATTTCTAATTCTTTAAGGTAATGTGGTTTCCATCTATATTCAACCGAAACGGGCCCATTTGGTTGCTTTTTAAGGTCATATTTCCAAATAGAAGTAGATTCATCATCTTCAAATATGTATTCGAATTTTGTTGGTTTTTCCGTTTTACTATTATTTTCTTTAGAAGTCTTTACACTCATAACCCAATTGTTAATAATTTCTTAATATTAAAATAGTTTTGCTTCAACAAATTCACAAATTATATGTCCTAATAAAATGTGACATTCTTGTATTCTGGGTGTATCTGATGATGGCACTCGTAAAGAATAATCCGATAAATCTTTTAATAATCCACCATCCTCTCCTGTTAGGCTAATAGTTGTAATATTTTTTTGATTTGCAACCTCAAATGCTTTTACTATATTTTTTGAATTGCCTGATGTTGATATTCCAATTAGTATATCACCCTTTATCATAGTACCATCAACTAATCTGGAGTAAATCGAATCGTAATCATAATCATTTGCAACCGCAGTCAAATATGATGTATTACAATGTAGTGCTTCTGCGGGCAATGCTTTTCTGTCTTTGTAAAATCTACCAGATAGTTCTGCTGCAAGGTGTTGAGCATCTGCTGCACTACCACCATTACCACAAAAAATAACTTTATTACCATTTTTAAATGATTCACAAATGATATCAACTACTGATAAAATTGTATTGTGAATTTCTGTATCTTTTAATAGTAACTCTTTAACTTGAATAGAATCTTTTATTATTCTTTCTATCATACTGCAAAACTTTCTCCACATCCACAAGTTCGGCTTGCGTTGGGATTTACAAATTCAAAACCTTTACCATTTAAACCATCTGAAAATTCTAATTCAGTACCGAATAGGTATAGTAACGATTTATTGTCTACTAAAATTTTTACACCTTTATCTTCCGCAAGTGTATCGTTTTGTTGTTGGTCAGTATCAAATGATAATACATACGATAACCCACTACAACCACCACCTTTTACTGCTACTCTTAAATAGGGTGTAGTAAATCCACTTTCTTCAATAAGTAATTTTACTTTTTTTGCGGCCGATTCTGTTACAGTAATCATATATGAGTTTCTTCAAAAATTAATTCTTCTAATCTTATTTACTTTTATAAATATAAGGAAAATTATCCAATTTGCCAAGTCCTAAGTCCTAATTTATTCCAAGTAAATGGTTGGTAATACCCCATTTTTAGTTCATCTAATGCTTTTATAACATCATATTTTGTATTGTTTGGACAATAGAAAAACATAAATCCGCCACCACCGGCACCACTTATTTTACCACCGGTTGCTCCAGCTCTAATTGCTGTATCATACAATAATTCTATTTCAGGTGTACTAATTCCTTTTGCCAACATTTTCTTTTGTTTAAAACCATAATCCAATATTTCACCCAAATCATCAATATTACCTTTAATCAAACAATCCTTCATCAATTTTGCTTGTTCTACTAATGCATGAAGTGATAGTGTAGATGTTTTATTTTTATCTTTCATTTTAGTAACCTGCTCTTCCAATACATCTGAACTATTACGAGTAAAATTTGTAAAATATAAAACTACATTATTTTCCAATTCGTCTTGTACACTATCTTTTATACGAAGTGGGTTTACTACTACATCATCACCTTTAAATTCCATATAATTCCAACCACCAAATGCAGCTGCGTATTGGTCTTGCTTACCACCATTTTCTGCTAATTCAACTCTTTCAATTTGTATTGCCATTTCTGCAATATCATATTCTCCCAATGGTAAATTAAATAATTCCATATAAACACCGATTAGAGAAACTATAAGGGTTGATGATGTTCCTAATCCACTACCCGTTGGAACATCTTGCGATGTCACAATATCATAACCTATTGGCTCTATTTTAAATTGTTTGCAAATGTGATTATGCGTTGCTTTAAACAACTTTAACCCATAAGAACAATCTAACTCATTACCGAACTCATGCTCCTCAAATTCGTTCTTATTTACCCATCTAAACGTAACTTTAGTATCATCTCTTAATTGTAAGGATGTATGTGTAAATAAACGAATTGTGGTATTGATTACTGCACCGGTGTGATGTTTACAATAATCCGGCATATCCGTACCACCACCACCAAAACTAATCCTGAACGGAACTTTGCTCCTGTAAATTCTTTTCTTCATCTTCGGTTATTTGTCCACCATTCTCTGCGTACCAATGTTTTACATTTCTTTCACCAACTAATAAGAAGAAACAATTGTAACAAAGAGGTCGGATATTATCTAATTTTCTGTTATTAAGATTACCATCTAAAAAATCAATCAATAAAGGCATTTTACCATCTGTGATTCTTTCTTCACTAAATCCACAGCTACCACATACCTTTGGTAAATATCCACTATCAAATAATTTATTTTTGAATTTATGTATTGGATAGTGTAAGTGTTTACCATCTATCAAATCTTCAATGTTATATTTGTTATTTCTAATACCAACATTTCTTTCAATACCAACTCCATATGGATTTTTAAGGTCTTCAAAAATACCATATAACTTAGCATACTTTTTGTAAGTGTTGTAAGAAATTCCTAATGTTTTTGCAGCCTGTCTTGCAGATAAAGATTTTGCTTGAGCTGCTTTGATTTGTGATTCTAATATAGGTCTTGCACCCAATCCTCTTTTTGTAATTTTTTCCTGAAGGTTTGGGAAAAACCCTTCTTCTTTTATTTCCTCATTTTCCATACTAATATGATTTAATTATACCAATAAGTATATCAAATCAAAATTTTTCAATAATATATTCTTCCAGTATTTGTGCAATTATCTGATTTCCTTTAATACCAGCATGTCTATCTATTTCAATATTTAATTCATCCGATATTCTTAACTTATTATCATCTATCCAATGATGCATTTTTTTATTATCAAACCATAAAAAATTATAATCATCTTTTAATCCATTCTTTTTTAAAAAATCATCAAATCCACTACAATCTATTAAAACATAATTTAAATCATTTAAAATAATATATGATAATATTCCCAACATATTTTTCATTGATTTCTTTTCTTCAAAATCTACATCAATAAAATTTTTAAAATAATTTTCTAAGTCTTTGTGTATTGATAATATATCAGAAACATCATAACCATTTCTAATATTTGTCAAATCACTATTGGGATGTTTTATTGTTCCCCAAGTAACATTTATTAATCTATCTAATTTATTGGAATATAATTCATCTCTCCACATCGGAGGTAATTCTAATATAAACAAAGTATCTTTTAATTTGTCTGTATTATTAAAAATATATGCATATGTTTTTCTTATCATTCTATTCAAAGAACCACCAGGAACAGCTTCGTTGGTTATTGATAAGTTATATTTTTTAGCAAATATATTTGGATATGCAAAATCCAAATGATTGTGAATATCAATTTGTAATTTATTTTTATATAAATCTTTTATTTCAATTAAATCCAAACCATTTCCACAACTAAAACTACAACCATTAACATACAGATTTTTATATTTCACTTATATTAATATTTTTATTAACTTTTTAAATGTTTCATCAGGAGTATCGGATGTATCTAAATCTACAAAAAATTCAATTGGTGGTTCATAATCCAATGCAAACTTATCTTCTCTGCCTCTCATTTTTTTAGTATGACAATAAACTTCGGTAACCTTGCATTCCGATTTAAGTTGCTCTCTTAATTCTCTATATGGTGAAACTAAACTAATTACAACATCATTTCCACAACTATCTAAATACTTTGCAATATCAAATGCTTTCTGAATATTCTTTTCCCTACCTTCTTTGGAATAATCTTTGTTTGGGAATAATTCTCTTAATTGGTCTCCGTCAATATGAAATACGGATTTACGCCAATTCTTTTTATCTGTTTGTAACCACATTTGTAACTTCTTAGCCAAAGTAGTTTTACCACTTCCCGGCTGACCTGTGAATAGGTATATCATAACTTATTTCTTTTTAATTAAGTTTGCTGCTGCTTTATATACTTTTGATTGTTTATCATATCCTAATGCAGATTTAACTTTAATGTTTCTACCTGTATCTGGATTTTTAACTGTCTGATTTAAATTCTTAGGTAACAAAGATTTCAAACTCATATCTTTTGGTTTTTCATCTTTTTTCATATTTGAATTTTTAGGGGGTTTCGGAACAGTATGTTTAACATGCTGAACACTCATTTTTATATTTGGATATTTTTCTTTTAGTTTTTCAACTGCTGCTACATTCTTATGCGAATCATCAATAAAGAAAACATCATTAAATCCTTTTTTTATTTTATCTTCAATCCAATCTGCTTTATCTTGTGGGTCAGAACTACCCAATGCTGCTACAAATATACCATCTAAACCAATATCATGCAAATAATCTTTAACAGGCTTATATGCACTTCTTGCAGTTAAAATTGCAACGGTTCTTTCACCGGCTGCATTAACTATTCTTTTAAGTAAATTGGTTACACCTTTAATTTCTTGCGGGTCATTTACTTTTTGGAAATCACTAAAATCAAAATCATCTCCTTCTTTTGGTTCATACACTGCGTATTCACCTGGAGTCAATTTAGATTTCTTTCCGTCTTTATGTGTGATGTAAATATAAGAAGTTGTTTGTACCAGAGTATCATCAAAATCAAATACTCTTAACTTTTTTCCTTTTGGATTTTCTACTTCATGTAATGGGGCAAATGCTGATGCGAAAGGATTATTATAAACCTTTCCAAACTCTATTTTTCTGCCATTCCATGTAGTTCCATTAACCATTTAATTGTTGCTTACCTTTTGGTTTAGCCGTTTTATGAAGTTGTTCGTTTTCTATTCTTAAGAAATCAACGGTCACTTTCAATTCTGCCACTTTTGCTGTCAAGTCCAAAATCATTTCTCTCATTTGGTCTTTTTCTTTAGATGCAGCTGATAATAATGCTTCCAATTTAGAAATTCTTTCTCTACAATCTTTTCTTACAAAATCATCATCTTTCTCTCTTTTTTCAGCACGTTTCTCATAAAATCTCCATGCAGATGCTCCACCTAATACTGTGACTGCGGTTATTAAAACTGAATATATGTTTTCCATTATTCTGCGTCTAATTTATGAAAGCCTGTATTGGCTTGGTTAATAAAGTTTTGTGATTGAGATATGTGGTCCTGAATCCACCCTGCTAAGTTTTGTTCTTTTGTACCAATTTTACCTTTAAGTTCGGTTGCGTTTTTTATAATATCATCCAATTGGTTCATAGCCATTCCAACTTCGTGGTCACCACCATTTGATTTTATATCGGTTTCTTCATGCACTTGTCCTACTTTGTGTTTTAATAAATCGGTCATAGTGTTGAATACCTGTTCACCACCATCTTCACCTAATCTATATGCTCCACCCATTTTTTCATATACCTTGATTTTATTTTTCATAGGCATATTTTTACTAGATACCGCTTCCCAAATTTTCGGATGAGTTACTTGAAATTTCATATTAAATTCTTTTGTATATACTGATATAAATATAAAAAAATATCATTATGACCTAATTTATTAAAATGTTTATCAGATTCTGCTGACCAGTATTTTGGATTCTTTTGTACAAACTCATCAAAAAAACTATACTCATCGTTATACTTAATGATATTTTGATTAAATTTTTCATTTAATGAATAAAAAAATTGCTCATAGGATTTTTTTTCCTTTTTAAAATGTAATTTTCTATCTATACACCAAATATAAAAATCAACACCAATTTTTTTTAAATAATTCAAAATAAATTCAATTTTAATTAAATCTTGTTTTATGTATTCATCTAAATCTAATGCTTTAAATTCAAAAAAATCCATTTCTAATTTTGAAAACCGTTTATCATATCCTATTGCAACGGTTGTATTTTGAAATGGGTCTAAAACTCTATTATAAAATCCAATCTCAAAAATTACAATATCACCTTTTTTTATATTTTGATATTCTTTAAAAAATCTATTTATTATTTCTCCATTACATGCTCCAATCATTGCATAATTAAATAAATTCAAATTTAATTCTTTAGCCAATAGATTAGGCCATGAATCAAAAACATCAACTTCGTTTTTATGCGTAAAATTTGTTGAAAAAGAATCACCAAATATTATTAAATTTTTCATAATTTATTTAATTCTATTTGAAAATTATCAAAAGCTATTTTTTTAAACTCTTCTTTTCTATCAATTCTTTTTATAATAGAATCATAATGTTTTCTATCTCTGTATGTATAATTCTCACAAACTACATAATTTTTTAATTTGAATTGATACATTTGTTCTCCATTTTGATTTAATTTTTCCATTCCCCACATTACAAAAGTATCATCAGTACCATATGCTCCCATTGATTCTGGCAACGGTATTCTATCTAATAATGATTTTGATAAAAGTGTAAACCAACCTGCTCCAAATTTTGCTCTAGGTTGTCCTGGAACATTATTTATAACGGTTTCAATAGATACATCACCATGTTCTCCCGAATCTACGAATGGGTTATTAGTTTTACAATAATCCAATTCTTTGTTTACAAATTTTTGATTTACCAAACAATCCCAAGTTGTATCCCAATATTTTACAATTTCAGGAGTCACAATATATTTTTCTATATTTGATTCTTTTAATACATCAATTCCGTTTTCCATATAGAAAAGTATTCTTTCATCAAAACAAATATCAGTATCTAACCAAATAAAATGAGTTGCATCTTTACACTCTAAATGCGCATATCTTTTGGATTGCATTGCACCTATAATTTCATCTCTAATTTGAAATGTCGATTTTGATGCAAATTCTGTAAGTGGTTTTAATGAATTGAATCTATCTATAAAAAATTCTTTACCTACTTTAGAATTTTCCCAATCAAATAGGTAATCGGAAACTGAAAACGAAATGTAAAATTCATAATTGTTTCCATCTACAAATTTAGATGCTTTATTCAAATCTACTAATACTCTTTCTAAATCATCCAACTCATGTGGCATTACAAAAGATGTTATAACTATTTTTTTCATAAACTTTTTATATATTCTACTAATCTATCTTTTGGTTGCCATCCTAATCTATCAATGGCATCATTGTTTATTCTTAATGTTTCTCTATAATTACCTTTTACATCATCCACATATTCTTTTTTGATATCGCCAAACATATCAGCAACTTCATTTAAAGAATAATTTTTACCCGTACCTAATTCCCAAGCATCATCATGTGTTTCATTACTTTCAGCTATTTTGATTATTCCATCAACTATATCATCAATATGGGTAAAGTCACGTCTTTGTTCACCATCACCATGTATCTTAATCGGTTCACCATTTTTAATTGCAGCTCTCCATAAACCAATCACAGCTGCCATATGCGAATCTACTAATTCACCCGGACCATACACATTATAGAAACGAACTATTTCGGCATCTAATCCAAATACATTTTTATACATTTTAATCCATTCCTCTCCCATATGTTTACTCATTGCATATGGTGATAACATTGGATTGTGATGTCTGGATGATGATCCTGAATAGATTAACTTACTTCCATTTCTCAGCGCATATTCAACTACTCGTCTTGTACCATCTACATTTACACTATATGTCCAAGATGGATTTTTGAAAGATGGTTGTATTCTACTCAATGCTGCTAAATGAAAGATAAAATTATATGGTTTATTTTTTATATTTTCCATAGCTCTAACATCACCACCTAAAAAATTTGCACCTATTACTTTTGGATTTTTAGCTTCATATCCAATTGAAAGATTGTCCACCACATCAACATCATATCCTTTCTCAATTAATTTTTTAGCCAATGCAAATCCTACAAAACCACAACCACCGGTTACTAATGCTGTTTTCATTTGTATTTGTTTTCTATTAAATATTTCAATTCTCCATTTCTATCATATTGATGAACTAATGTATATAATTCACCTTTTAAATTTTTAATTTCATCACCATCAATTGTTGCCAATTCTTCAGTATAAGGTAAAGTATTACCTTTCTTTAATTTTAAATGTAGCTGTGCAGCAAACCCCTCTTGTTGTTTTACAAATTGAACCTTATCTTTCCATTGATGCATATGAATTAGAATATTATATGCCGCTTGGTCTGCTAATTGTTGTGGATTTGATGTTGTTAAACTCCATCTGTAAATGTCAATGAATAAATCTCTAATTGCTTCCGTTTTTCCAACAATAGTTCCTGCACAATATATTTCTTCATTTTGTAACCATTCCCATTCCATAGGAAATGAAGTTCCTGCATTTAATCTTGCCCACTCTTCATCTCGAAATTTTAATGATTCTCCAAACGCAAGAATATCTCTTTTCATCCATTTGTTTAACCATTCAGTTGGGTCTTTTTGGAACACAATATCTTTAACGTCAACCCAAATTATCACATCAGTATCATATGTTTGTAATAACATATACATATCTCTGAATCTTTGTAGAATGATGTGTTGTTGTTCTTCCGATTTTGCAATTAACCAACCATTATCATCTAAGTATTTAATTACAGCATCCGATACGTTGTAAACTAACATTAACTTTTCTCCTTTATACCCACATCTATTTATGGATTCTACAAAAGGTCTAATTTGGTCTACACCATAGTTTGTTAAAGAACTTACTATTGTATATTTCATCTTTTTCCGTATTTTTGCCAATCGTTATGCATGAATAATCCTTCGTTGTGTCCTACTTTATATGATTGATTAACCCACCATTTACCAATATTTCCTTCTAATGCAATTCCATCACCAGCAAATGGTTTAACAACATCCAAATAAAATTGTTTTTTATATAAACAAGGATTATTTGTCCAATTACCATACCTAGAAGTTGTCCAAAACATATCTTTTGCTTTTTTGATTTTTTCTGGAAATTCAATATCTGGTTCACACCAATGAACCGAATCCAATAGATGTGGTGATGTTGCTCCAATTTCTTCATCATAATAAGTTAATTCCTCACCTTTGTGCCTAAATGAAAAATGTGGATAACCTGGATTCTTTCTATGTCTTAAATGAACAACATCCATTCCCATTTCAATAGCTTGATAACTTCTCTTCAATCTATCATAAGTCGTTTGCCTATCCTCAATTAAATTCCAGTCATGTTCTAATACCAATACATAATCAGATTGTGCATTTTCTGTAAGTTTAATAAATGCTTTTCCAATTCCAATATTAGAATTCATACCAATAACATTCAATCCAAAATGCTTTGCTATTTGATAATCTTGTTC
>Ga0172367_10009666_pt1 | contig 10539 bp, 10 predicted proteins | sample Lak10m_FD_114542 | JGI IMG/M metagenome (GOLD analysis project Ga0172367, IMG submission 114542) | Freshwater microbial communities from Kabuno Bay, South-Kivu, Congo - kab_022012_10m | ecosystem: Environmental > Aquatic > Freshwater > Lake | place: Democratic Republic of the Congo: South-Kivu...
GCTCAAGAAATTATGGGTAAATTAGATTTAGAGCAACAAAAAGTCAATGTTGATAAAGCCAAAGTTTTATCTGATCAAAACAAATTTGAACAAGAAATAGAATTTCAAGATGCTAATAAACAAGCCGACAGAGAAAGCAAGCGACTTGATATAAAAGTTAAAGCTGGAACTGAATTTATAAATGAGCAAATTCGCAATGCTAATATCAATAACACTAATACTCAATAATATGACAACTTTAAAATTAACTAAAATTAATGGTGAATCTCATTGGATTGAAGTTGAATCAAAACCAGTTAGCAAACTTCCTGAAGGTTTAAAAGAAGATTTAACTATAGACGGATATATAAATAAATATGGTTCTATTTATAATCACGGCGATGGTAAAACATATACTAGTAAAAATTCTTATCTTGATGCTTTAAAAAGAAAAGGGCAACATATTAAGGATTATAAATAATTATTGACAATTAATATTAACAATTTATTTTAAATATGAGTGATAAATTTAATACTGAAATGTTGGATATTGTTCAACAACATTTGCAACAAGAGGAAAAACCTGTTGAAGCAAATAATGAAGTAGAAAACAAAACTCAAAATGAAACTGAAAAAGAGTTTCAAGAAAATCAGGAATCTTTGCAAAAAGATGTTAAAACTGATGAACTCGAAAATAAAGAAGAAGTTAATCTTGATAAAGAATTGTCTGGATTACCTAAAGATTTAATTGAAGAGGTAAAAAGTTTTAAAGATCCTGAAGATAAAGCAAAAGCTATAAAAATTGCCAAAGAACAGCGTGCAAGAGAAGACAGGCTACATTTAGAACTCGGCAAAACAAAAAAAGAACTTAAAAACGTAAGTAAATTGTTTGAAGGTATTCAAACAAACCCTGCTGAAACTTTTAAAGCTTTAGCTAGAGAAGTTAAATTTGACCTAACACAAGCACTAGAGGAACCTGTTCAGGCACAAGATGATTTATATTTGACCCCTGAAGAGCTAATTGAACGCAAAACAAAAGATATTCAACAAAATTTATATAAGTCTAATCAAGAGCAAATTAATTTAATAGATACTCAAGAATTGTTAGAAGATTTTCTATCAAATAATGATTACAGCGAAGATTTTATAGCTGAAAATCAATCTGAATTTGTAGCTTTTTATAATAAAGAACTTACAAAAGATGGATTGAAAAATTATTATTCAAGAAAATCAAGAATGGAGGCAATGAAAAACGCTTATTCTAAACTTGAAAGATTGCAACCAGATTATGAAAATAAACTGCGTATAAAACTTCAACAAGAATTAGAAGAAGATAAAAAAAATAAATTTGATGAAGCCAAGAGGCAACAAAAAATTTCTAAATCAGTCTCAAATATTAACAAATCTTTGAGTTATGACGATAAATTATTAGCGATTATTAAAGACTATATATAAAATAAATTTTTTTATTTTATGCCAGCTAATCCAAATTATACCTCATTAATTTCATCAACATTAGATTTATTTATTAGAGATAAAGTTGCTGATAACGTTATAGGAAATAACGCTTTATTAAGTATTTTACAATCTAAAGGAAAAATTAGGCACGAGCAAGGCGGTAGAAATTTTGCCGAAACTATTGCTTATGCTCCAAATAGCACTGTTCAATTTCAAGATCCAACTGATATTATTGATACTAGTGGTCAAGATGAAATTACAACTGCTTTATTTTCTCCAAAATTTTTAGCTTCTACTTTTAATTTTACAATTGAAGAAAAACTAAAAAACCAAGGTTCAAGCGCAATAGTTAATTTAATTAAAACTAAACAAGATGTTTTAATGTCAAGCATTAAAAATATTGTTGGGTCTGCTCTTTTTTCAGATGGTACTGGTAATGGTGGTAAAACTATTGGAGGATTACAATTATTAATAGCTGATGATCCAACAGTTGGAACAGTAGGCGGAATTAATCGTGCTAATAATCCTTGGTGGAGAAACCAAGTTTATGATTTTTCAACTTCTGCTGGCAGTAATGCTTCTGCAAGTAATATTTTATCTGGTATGAATAGTTTGTACTTATCTTGTCAAGTACAACAAAATGAAGCTCCAGATTTAATTCTTGCTGATGGAAATTATTTTAGTTTTTTTGAATCTGCTACTCAACAAATTCAAAGAATTACTACTCCAAATGAAGGAAAAGTTGGTTTTCAAAACTTAGCCTATAAAGCTTCTTCAGTAGTTTATGATCCAAATACTCCAGCTAATCACATGTATTTTATTAATACTACTTACATTAATTTTAAACATTTAAATAATCCTTTATTTACTAAAGAAGAAACTGTTAGACCAGTTAATCAATTAACTTATATAACACCTGTTTATTTATATGGAAATCTTACTAGCAACTCTTTAAGAGTTCATGGCGTTGCTAAAAACTAATTTAAAGGAGAAAAAACTATGTCTAATTTTATATCAATAGAAGCTGACATCATTAATCAAAAAATTGATGAAACTTCAACTACACAAAAACACCCACTTGGTAAAATTATCCGTGCTATAGATAAAGATTTTACTACTAATTATGGCAGTGGTGAATTTATTTATTTAAAAGGCGTTGCTTCAACTGATGTTGGTTCAATTATTTCTTATCAAGCCGATAATTATTCAACTTCATTAGCTATTGCAAATGATAGATCACCTATTGCTATTGCAATGTCTACTTGTGTTGCTAATAATTATGGTTGGTATCAAATTACTGGAAAAGCAGTTGCAAAAGTATTAGCAGGGTTTGCTGATAATGCTATTTGTTATCTTACTTCAACTGCTGGTTCTATTTCCTCTACACCTGTTCCCGGTGATTTAATTTACAAAATGAAAGGAGCGTCTGCTATTGGAACCCCATCTGCTGGATTAGCCGAAATTGAGATTGACAGAGCATTTACAAATGATGGTGCTACTGTCTAAACTTTTTATTTTCTAGGAGGTATAAAAAACCTCCTAGATTTAATTTAAATATATATATTTATGAATAAAATTATAATTCCTAATAATGACAATAGAGTTTTAGAACATGATAAACAGTATGTTCAATTTTTTGATAAAAAAAAACAAATAACTGTAGATTTAGATACTAAAACTGTATTAGACAAAGATAATAAACCAATATATGAATTATATGTTGAAATTTCAAATATGGAAGATCCCTTTTCAATTTTATGTAAAAAAGTAGATGGAAATTTATTAAGAATCCAAAGAAAAGACGGCGTTATAAAACAATATAATTATAAAGATTATTATAAAAATGCTTTTGAAAAATATAAAACATTAAAAACAGAAAAAGAAGAAGAAATTTTAAATCATGAAGATTACGAAAAAACCATTAATGAATTAAAAGCTAAATTAGCTGAATTAAAAAGTGAAAATAATATAGAAAATACTCCAAAACGTTCAAAAAATAATAAACAAAATAATAATTCAAATGAACTTGAATAATGAATTTACTTACAATTTGTCAAGATATACTAAAAGAAACAAAATCTAGTTATATACCTAGTTTAATAATAGGTAATACAGATGATGTTGCTATTCAAATATATCAAACAATAAAAGTAAGTATAATTGAATTATCAAGAACTTATCAATGGCAAGAATTGCAAAAAGAACATACTTTTGCTAGTGTGGTATCGCAAGCAGAATATAACTTGCCATCTGATTTTGATAGAATGATTAATGATACATTTTGGAATAAAGATCAACAATGGAATTTAATAGGTCCAATTACTTCTGAAAATTGGAGAATATTAAAAGATTCAACAGTATCTTCAGCAAATATAAGAGAATATTACAGAATAAGAAATAATCAAGTTATAATTCATGAAGTACCTAGTGTAATAGAAAATTATGTTTATGAGTATATTAGCAAAAATATAGTAAAAAGTGTAGGAAATGTAGCACAAACAGAATTTTTATCAGATACTGATGTTTCTATAATTGATCCTTACATTTTAAGATTAGATGCTACTTGGCGTTGGTTAAAAAATAATGGTAGAGCTTTTAAAGATGAACAAAATATCGCAAAAGAAGCAATAACTGAAAGAATTGGAATTAATGGAAGCAGAGCAAAAATCTTTTATCCTAGTAAAGATATAATTAATGCTCAAATTAGTGCATTTAAACCTATTGTTTATGCTTAAATGAGATATAATCAATTAAATACATTAATATCAACAAATGGACAAGCGAATAGAGTTAATATTCCTGCTCCTTATGGTGGATTAAATACAAGAGATAGTGAAAGCAACATGGAGCCTACTGATGCAATTGTATTAGAAAATTTTATACCAGAACAAGGAGCTGTAAAAACAAGAAAAGGTTTTGTTGAATATTGTAGTTTAACTGGAAATGTTGAAACATTAATTGAACATTTTTCTGGAGGAAATAGAAAATTTTTAGCTTGCCATAATGGTAAAATTAGTAATATTACAAATTCAGCAAGTATAGTTGAATTAGGATCAGGTTATGGTAATAATAAATGGCAAACAGTTGAATTTAATGGATATACTCTTTTAGTAAATGGGCAAGATTCGCCTTTAAAATATGATGGAACTTCTTTAACAGTAAATTCTATAAGTCCTACTGGTGGTTCAGCTTCTTCTTTAAATGGTATTAATATTTTTAAAGAAACAGTTTATACATGGGACACAAATTTTCCTTATTTTTGGCATGGTGCAGTTAAAAGTATTTCAGGAACTTTTACTAAATTTGATTTATCTTTTGTTTGTCCAAATGGAGGTAATTTATTGCAAATGATTACTATTTCAAGAGATGGAGGTTCAGGAGTTGATGATTATTGTGCTTTTATTATGTCAAATGGTTATGCTATAGTATATGATGGAGATGATCCTAGCAAAGCGGCAGATTGGGCTTTAGTTGGTGTTTATAAAATTGGAAAACCAATAAGTATAAGATCATCAATAAAAGTTGCTGGAGATGTTGCAATTCTTACAAATCAAGATTTTATTTTATTTTCTACTGCTTTACAAAATGAAGGACAAACTACACAAAATACAAAATTAAGTGGAGTTATATCAGAATTGATACAAAATTATGAAAATAATTATGGGTGGCAAGTTGTTTCTTATCCTAAAAAAGGATTAATATTTTTTAATGTTCCTATTTCTACTAATACAGAATATCATCAATACGGATTTAATACTATAACTTCAGCAGCTTTTAAATTTACAGGCATGAATGGTATTTGTTGGGGATTGTATAATAATAATTTATATTTTGGTGGAATTAATAAAGTTTATAAAGCAGATTCAGGTTATACAGACAATGGCAATTATATTTTTTGCAAAGCTCAAACAGCTTATAATAACTTAGGATCATCAGAAGAAAAAATTGTAAATAGTTATAGAAACACTTTAAAAGCAGATGGAACAGTAGTTATAAATTCTATAGTCAATTTTGATTATGGTAAAAATTTTTCAAAACAAACAAAGTCAATTGAAGCGCAAGGGGCAGAATGGGACGTTGCAGAATGGGACGTTGCAGATTGGTCTTCTGAAAATCAAATTCAAAATAAATTAATTTATTCATCTGGGCAAGGTGTAGATGTTTCAATGAAAATTGAAACTAATTTAAAAGGACAGCAAGTAAGTTGGTATCGCACAGATTATAGCGTAAATGTAAATAATATTTTATAATAATTTAAATAATATTTTATAATATGGGATTTTTAAAAAAAATTAAAAATAAAGCAATAGGTGCTTCTATAGGTGGAGCATTAGGTAATAAAGCTTTTGGCAAAGGCACTAAAATTTCAGTTTATGGAAATCAAACAAACGCTTTATCTAATGAAAATTTATGGTCAAGATTATCAGAAACAGAACAAAAAGATCTTTTAATAAATAACCCTAATATTTTAACTCCAGAAGGTGGGCAAGTATATGATCCAACAACTAATACTTTTAAATTAACAGAATCAGATTTTACTAAAAATCAAAGATTAGATCAAGAAAGATTAGCAATGGAACTTTCTAGATCTTTATCTGGTAATTTACCTTCAACTGATAGTGAAACTGTAAGAAATGCTACTTTTGAATTAGGTAAAAGACAATTAGACCCTGAATTTAAAAATCAAAGAGAAAAATTAGCTACTCAATTAGCTAATCAAGGGATTCCTATAAATAGTGAAGCTTATAATTCAGCAATAAATAGATTAGAAAGATCACAAGGAGAACAATTAGGAACTTTAAGTTTGCAAAGTCAAATACAAGGTATTCAAATGGCAGAAACTCAAAGAGCAGCAAGATTTAATGAAATATCATCTTTGTTAGGCAGAAGTCAAGTAGGAGCTGGAGTAAATTTTGGAGGTATGCAATCAAATTACCAAGGTTTAGATTTAATGGGTAAAGAACAAGCAAGTTTAAACAGACAATCGGCAGAATGGATGGCTAGTAGGGCAGCAAAAGCACAAGAAAGAGCAGCTAAATATCAGGCGGCAGGTAGTGCAATAGGTGGAATAGCTAGTGCATTTGGGGCATTTTCAGATATAAGATTAAAAACTAATATAAAATTTACAGGTGAAATAAAAAATAATTTACCAATATATAGTTTTGAATATATTGATAAAAGATATGGTGAAGGTCATTATATAGGAGTTATGGCTCAAGATGTAGAAAAATTATACCCAAACGCAGTTTATACTAATTTAAATGGTTATAAACAGGTAGATTATGATCAAATTAATATAAAATTTGAGAGGTTGCAATAATGAGATCAAATAATAAAAAACAATTAAGAGGAAATCTTAATAGAATACAATTAGCAGATAATTTAGCTAGAAGTCAAGAATTAATGAAATTAGCTTCAAATTCTCAAAATTTTGGTAGTGGCTATGCTGGAGGATTTGGTCTTTTAGCTCAAGGTTTAGTTGCTGGAGTTGGAGCTTATAAACAATATAAACTAAAACAAGAAATTGCTCAACAAGAAGCGCAAGATATTGAAAAATTTAGTAATTTTGCTAATTCTCAAGGAGATACTGATGTAGCTTCAATTGCAGAACAATTAACACCTGAAACTAGAGAAGCGTATTATATACAAAAAACTATGCCTCAATTAAGTAAAGGATATAGCAATAAAATGCCAGCTTCGGTACAAGAATATGAATATTATAAAAATTTAAATCCAACAGAGCAACAAAAATTTTTAAAATATGGCAATAAAATGCATGGCAATAAAATGCCAGCTTCGGTACAAGAATATGAATATTCTAAAAATTTAAATCCAACAGAGCAAGAAAAATTTTTAAATATTATTGATGCAGAACCTAAATTAAAAAATAAAGTAGATGAAGAAATTATTAAAAAAACAAGAGAATCAGCAAGTTTTGCTAATGATTCTTTGCGTAATTTAGAATCTATTCAAGAGGCTTTATTTGATTCTGAAGGCAACCCTAAAATAAAAACTGGCAAAATTCAAAAATATGGTCAACAAATTGGTCAGTATTTACCATTTGTTGAAAGTGGTCGATTTCAAGAGATAAATGCCAAAACTACAGAATTGGGTTTAAATATTTCTTCAATGTTAAAAGGGCAAACTTCTGATAGAGATGTATCAAGAAGTTTAGAAAGTGTAGCTGGTTTTGATAAAGAACCTAATGCAAATAAAAAAATTTTAACAGATAAAAAAGCTGCTATTAAAGTTGTAGCTGAAATGCCTAAATTTACTACTAATTGGATTCAATCTTATGGATCAACATTAAATCCTAATGAAAGTGGACAAAGTTTTGACGACGCTTTTTTAAATTGGCAAAGTCAAGCATTTAAAAAATATGGAGGTACAAAAAATACTGTAAAAAAATACAATCCTCAAACAGGGAGGATTGAATAATGGTAAAACAAATTGAAGTTGAAAATCAAATTATAGAATTTCCTGATGAAATGCCCGATAATGAAATTGAATCAGTTATTAAAAGAGAATTTTATAATAAACAAATTCAACAAAAATCAAAACCCTATAGCATGGGTGCAGATTATAATAAACAAACTCAACAAAAATCAAAACCTTATGGCATGGGTGCAGAATTATTAAAAAAAGCATCTGAATATATACCACAAGAAGGAAGAATTGGATCAGCTCTTACTATTGCAACAAATTTTCCATTGGCTCCTAGACCAAAAGCTTTAACAGCAGCTTTAACAGCAAAAGCAATGGGTGGCGATGAGTCAATAGGTCAATTTTATGATGAAGCTCTTAAAAATGAATTAGAAAAATTAAAAACAGCAAGAACGCAATATCCAAAACAATCATTTATAACTCAATTAGCATCTGATATAGCAATACTACGTGGTAGAGGACTTTTAAATAAATTAGGTGGTGCAACTGTTAAAAAAGCTTTGGTAGGTGGAGCAATCTTAGGAGCAACAACAGCAGCAGGAGAAACGCAAGATTTAACAAAAGAACAGGCAATTAGTGATATTGCAGGTGGGGGTTTTTATGGTGGTGTTGGCGGTGTTGTAGGACAACAAGTAGGTAAAAAAATTGGTCAATCAGTTCCATTTATAAAAGAAGCTGGTAAAAAAATTGTTAAATATACTCCTTTTATTAAAAATAAAGAAACTTCGGAATCAATATTATCTAAAATTTTAACTCCAGAAGAAGCAGGTATTCAAGCTTCTAAATTAGCAACTAAAGTTAAACAAGGCAGAATAACAACATTACCAGAATTAGAAAATGAAAAAGTTTTAGGATTAACAAGACTTTTAGGAAAAACACAGGGAAGTAATAAAATAATTAACGATTATATTAATAAAAAAACTGTTAGTTCAGCAAAAAGAGTCGGCGATATTGTCAATAAAAATATTAGTGCCGAAGGATATTTTGACACTTTAGATAATACAATTGCTAAAAGAAAAGAATTAGCAACACCTCTTTATAAAAAAGCGTACGAAGAAAGCAATAAAGCATTATTAATGCCAACAACTGGAATTGAAAGATTGGGTACAATAAGAGAGTTAATAAATGATGATAGAATTAAAAATGCAATTAAAAAAGCAAGAAAAGATTATGGAATAAATCAAGAAATTCCTGATATAGCTATTGAAACTTTGCACGGAACAAGACAAGTTGTTGACGATATTATTGGTTCAGCAAAAAAAGCTGGAGAAAATAATAAAGCTCGCAGTTATATGGATTTAAAAAACAAAATAAACAATGTTATTTATAATGTTGCTCCAACAATGAAAGAAGCCGATAAAACATTTGCTGGATTTAGCGCTTTAAAAAATGCTCAAGAGGAAGGTTTAAAATTTAATCAATATAGAAACGGCGAAGAAGTAAAAAGAGCCTTTGCTAAATTAAGCGATGGCGAAAAAGAAACTTTTAAAATTGGTGTTAAGGATTATTTATTAGACAAAGTAGCAAAATCTAGCGATAGAAACCCTGCAAAAGCAATTTATGGCAACCAATTAGAAAGAAGAAAATTACAAGCTTTATTTGATAATCCTAAACAATATAATGACTTTGCTAAAAGGCTTAATGATGAAATTAGAGTTTTTAATGTAAAACAAAGAATTGTAGGAGGATCAAGAACAGATATAAATTTACAAGAACAAACTGAATTATTAGATAAAATAGCTAAAGGAGCAGTTAGTTTTAAAACCTTTGGAGTAAGTGATATTTTATTACTTGCTAAAGATCTTATTAAAAAAAGATATTATGGTTTAAATGAAAAAATATCAACAGATCTTGCTAAAATAATAATTGATCCAGAACAATCAATAAAAATGTTAAATAATATTGCTAAAAAAGCACAAACACCGCAAGAAAAAATTTTAATACAAAAATTTACTGAAGATTTATCAAAAAAGAATTTTACTGGTCCATTAGCAATTCAAACAGGAAGAGCAATGGTTAATCAACAATCAAACGAGGAAGAATAATATGCCATTTAATGGATCTGGAACTTTTAATAGAGTTTATAACTGGGTTAATGATAAATTACTTGGTTATAAAATTTCATCTTCAAGAATGGATACTGAATTTGATGGAATTGCAACTGGATTAAGTCAATGTATAACAAAAACTGGCGAGACTCAATTAACTGCTAACATACCTTTTAATAATTATAAAATTACTGGTTTAGGAGTTGGTTCATCTAGAACTGATTCTTTAAATATTGGTCAAGTACAAGATAATCAATTTAATTTTTTAGGTTTAAGCTCTGGTTCAGCAGACGCTTACACTTTAGCACCATCTCCAGCAATATCATCTTATCAATCAACTCAAAGATTTACATGTTTAATACATACTTCAAATTTAACAACAACTCCATATTTACAAGTAAGTGGTATTGCAAATCCTAGTACAAACGCTGTTATTAAAAAATTAAATGGTAATGGAAGTGAAATAAGTTTAGCACCAAAAGAACTTGTAGCAAATCAACTTTATACTTTTCAAAGAAATTTAACTAACACAGCATGGTTAGTTTTAGAATTAGGTACTTTAAATACCCCTGCTTTTCAAGCAATTAAACCTTCTAACCAAACAATTACA
>Ga0172367_10009668_pt1 | contig 10538 bp, 6 predicted proteins | sample Lak10m_FD_114542 | JGI IMG/M metagenome (GOLD analysis project Ga0172367, IMG submission 114542) | Freshwater microbial communities from Kabuno Bay, South-Kivu, Congo - kab_022012_10m | ecosystem: Environmental > Aquatic > Freshwater > Lake | place: Democratic Republic of the Congo: South-Kivu...
GCCTCTTCTCCGAACCCGCCCCCCCCTGTCACGCTCCTCATGGAAACATCAGCACGATCTCCGTTGAGATCTCGACGAAAATCCTCCCCAACCTCAGAGATCAAAGTGACGCTCTACAAAAGTGCGATCACCGCTGATCGAATGCGACCTAATGGGGTTTGGCTCATACTGGTGTGGGCGATGGATGCCGCTTATGAATTCAGCTTCTCAAGGTTGCTTTACGATAGATCCTAAGAATGGATTAGAGCAAGAAAGAAGGCAGAAAGAAGGCAGAAGCAGACTGGAACGCCGGCGTTCCGGCGGTCCCCGCCCATCCACGAGTTGGCGGCAAGGATCAGTTCCAGGGCAGGGGATCATCCCCGATCATGGCCAAGAGGCAGAGGTGGAGGCGGTGGATAAGAACGGGGTGGGTCAAGAACTGGCCGCAGCCTAGGAGACGGCGTTGGAACCGTTTACCCCACTGGAGGGATCGCCACCGCGTCCTCTTTAAAGGCACTCTGCTTTGTGCATACTTCGCCGGGAGCACGTTGGCGATCAACGCCGGTGCCGAACGTCGCTTGGGCAGCTGATGGATTTGCAGGGCCGGCAACCTGATCCGTCCCAGCCTTCGAGTTTGAGTCGAAGGCTGCGTGCCGCGAAACCCTTCAGCCGTCCCCGAGCATCCACTCGATCCCAATGCTGGCAAAGTTCCTCTGCGCTCCGCTCACAACTCCATTTGGGATGCTGCTAAATCCATCCCCGCAACCACGCCAGATCCTCAACGCCCATCGACCGTCCGTGCACCACCAGTTTTTGATGCACACCCGCCTTCTTGAGCTCTTTGCCTTCGGTAGTTCAGCTCTTTCACCGACAACCCGTGGATGCACCAGGCAGTCCAGTCTTGAACGTGACGTGAGCCAAACCGCTGGCTATTTAACAAACATCGCAACTGCCCGTGAACAGTCTCCCCATTTTCTTTGCATGACCTCCCCCGCTCTGAGCTAATCCGGCGGTGAGTTTGCCTGAGTCCACCCGACGCACCTTCCAAAGCGAACGCGTTCGAGCCATTGCCAGCGGAATCCTTGAAACCGCAGGCACCACCTTCCTCTTGCTCATCGCCGTCCGTTGGTTCCACGCAGGGGCCACGGCAAAGGCTCTCGTGGCAGGGGGCGGCAGCCTCGGCCTTCTCCTTTCGCCACTCCTCGTGTTCTTCGTCGAAAAGCGTCGCTGGCACACCGCAGCAGCAGCCTCCCGAGTCGCCGCCCTCGGTGGATTCTGCTTCCTGCTCATGGCGCTTTTCAAAAATCTATGGGTCTTCACCCTTGGTTCGGTTGCCGCCATGGCCTCCTCCTCTGCCATCATCCCGCTCCTGACGCAAATCTATCAGGAAAACTATCCCGCCAACGCCCGAGGCAGTCTGTTTTCCCAAACCATGATGATCCGAATCGGATCCACGATCGTCTTTAGCGAGTTCGCCGGCCGAGCCCTCACCTCCGATCTCGAACATTTTACCTGGTTGCTCCTCACCTTCGCCGCCGCCTTCGGCCTCGCCAGTTTCTGCCTATCCAAATGTCCCTCCCGCCCGCTCGTCGAATCCCACTCTTCCAACCCGTTCCGCGGCATGCATTACATCGCCTCCGACCGAGTGTTCCGCCAAACCTTGATCTGCTGGATGTTCATGGGCTTCGCCAACCTGATGATGCTTCCCATGCGCGTCGAATACCTCGCCAATCCCAAATACAACCTGATGCTCACCGTCAGCCAGATCGCTCTCCTCACCGGTGTCATCCCCAACTCCGCCCGACTCCTCCTCAGCCCGGTCTGGGGTTGGCTGTTCGACCGCATGAATTTCTTCGGCCTCAGGATGACTCTTAACTTCGGTTTCGCCCTGGGCATTCTCGCGTTCTTCACCAGCAACGATCTGTGGGGGCTGTTCATAGGTGCCGTCATCCACGGCATCTCCAACGCCGGCGGCGATGTCGCCTGGAGCCTCTGGGTCACCAAATTCGCCCCCGAAGATCGCGTCGCAGATTATATGTCCGTCCATACCTGCTTCACCGGTATTCGCGGCGTCCTTGCTCCAGTCGTCGGATTCCACGCCGCAACCAGTATGTCGCTTCAAACCCTCGGCCTGCTCAACGCCGCTCTCATCGCCATCGCCACTCTCATCCTGCTGCCCGAAATCAAACATGCACGACGTGGTGCCCTCTCCCAACCACTCGTCAAAGAAGTCTCTGAATAACCCCAAAACGAATCGGGGTTTGTCCCGCTGAGGACCAAGTTGGGGGTTGCTCCGCGCGTCGAGTCGTGGTTAAGATCCGCCATAGCAATCCCAACCCTAACAACCATCAACCTCTTACCCTGACTATGCTGGTCCCAAAAGCCCAACACACGCCAAGCAAGGCCCATGCAAATGGCTTCACTCTGATCGAGTTGCTCGTGGTCATCGCCATCATCGCCATCCTCGCTGGCATGCTCCTACCTTCTCTAGCTAAAGCGAAAATGAAAGCCACGGGAGCCGCCTGCCTGAGTAATCAAAAACAGGTGATCCTCGGCTGGAAACTCTATGCCGACGACAACAACGACGGTATCATCCCCCTCCAAACCCGCGACCCCGCCACAGGCAACGCCGTCAATAACTATGCAGGCGGCTACTGGCGTGGTCCTATTCCAGGCCCCGATCTCACGTCCGGAATGCAAATCAGCGAAGCCATGAAGCGTGTCACCGAAGGCTTCAAGCAGTCCGCCATCTTTACCTACGCCTCAGCGATCGGCGCCTACCATTGCCCCGGTGACCTACGCACCAAACGCCTCAAACCCGGCAAGGGTTGGGCCTACGATAGCTACTCCAAGGCCGACGGCATGAACGGCGGCGGCTGGGGCAGTATCAAGGTCTTCACCAAAGAGTCCGGTATCCAAGACCCCGTCAACTCCATGGTCTTCGTCGAAGAAGCGGACCCCCGAAGCTACAACGCAGGAACCTGGGTCATCGACGTCACCCCCCCAGGATGGGTCGATCCCTTCGCCGTCTTCCACGGCAGCATCAGCACTTTCGCCTTCGCCGATGGCCACGCCGAGTCCCATCGCTGGTTGGAATCCACCACCATCAAAGCCGCCACCGACTCCGCCAATGGCGTCCAAAGTTTCTACTGGGCAGGCGGTAACGCCAAAAATCGTGACTTCCGTTGGGTCTACGACCGCTATCGCCACGTAAACTGGAAGGCGCTCCCGGGTACCTAAAGCAGAATGGATTCAGATTGCCCTGTTGACGCCCCGCCCCGCGCGGGGCGTTTTAATTTTAGCCTGCCCATGAAACCGCTTCTACGCCTCCCCGTAGCCCCCTTGCCCCCACACGGCAAAGCCGCATCGCTCGACGTCGTAGGCCGTGTGCCCTCACACGGCAAAGCCGCTCCGTTCGACGCTGTAGGCCGTGTGCCCCCACACGGCGAAGGCGCATCGTTCGACGTTGTAGGCCGTGTGCCCTCACACGGCGAAGCCGCATCGTTCGACGTTGTAGGCCGTGTGCCCTCACACGGCGAAGCCGCATCGCTCGACGTCGTAGGCCGTGTGCCCTCACAATGCATTGGCCGTTTAAACCCCTCTCTACCCGGCACTGCAGTCCATCGCCACATCCCCCCCGCTCCGACGCACAACACCACGCCCCATACCATGCCTACCCGCCGCTCCCAGGCCTACTCCCTCGCATCGCTCCTGCTGATGCTTTCGTTCGAATCGTTAGTACCCTGCCTCCCCCTGCACGCCGACCTCAAAGTCCCGTCCTCAACGGCCTACGCCACACCGCATCATAACCTGCCTGAGTTCAAGGAGAGTGTCGGCATCACGCGATGGTCCAATCCCGATACCCGGTTCGTTTGGTATGGCAACCTGACCACCACAGGAAAACTCTCCTGCTCCATAGAACTCGATCGGAGCTCAAACCTCACCGGCTCCATGCAGCTCAGCGTGAATGGCGCGCCGCGCCGCGTCACCATAACCTCAACGCCTGCCTCCTCCCCCAGTGCTCTGGACTTCGGCGAGTTCGATATCATTCAACCCGGCTTCCATCGTTTCGAATTGTCTCTCATCGGACCGATTTCCGCATCTGGTCTCTCCGTCTCCGCACTCTCCCTCTCCGGCCCCGCCAGCGAAAAAGCACACTTCAATTTAAAACCCCACGCAACGCAGCCTCGGTCCACCTCGCCTACCCCGTCTCCACCAACCAACAAGTCGCTGGATTCTACTGCGAGATCACCGCCCAAGAGGACCCAATCCACACCTATTACATGGCTTGTGGTTGGCATCAAGGTTACTTCGGTATGCAGGTCAATAGCGCCACCGAACGCCGAATCATCTTCAGCGTCTGGGACAGCGGTAATGAAGCAGTCGACCGCCAAAAGGTCCAAACCCAAGACCGCGTGACCCTCATCGCCAAGGGCGACAACGTCTTCTCGGGCGATTTCGGAAACGAAGGCACGGGTGGTCATAGTCATCTGAAGTATCTCTGGAAAACGCCTCAAACTCAGAAATTCTTCGTCTCCGCAACCCCCGTCGACGCCACCCACACGGTGTATTCCGGCTTCTACTTTCACCCAGACCGGAACGCGTGGATGCTCATCTCGAGTTGGAAAGCTCCGAAAGAAGGTGGTTACATGCGCGGGCTCTACAGTTTCAGTGAAAATTTTTGGGGCTCCACCGGCCACCTCCGACGCAAAGCGCTTTTCGGAAACCAATGGATCAAATCCTCCGATGGAACCTGGGCCGAGTTAACTACCGCCACGTTCAGTCACGATCCCACCGGCAAAGCCGATCGTATCGACCGCTTCATGGGCCTCGAAGGGGACGGGTTCTTCCTGTCCCACGGCGGTTACGTCGAAGGGTATACAAAATACGGCACTCCATTCACACGCCCGCCACATCCAGAACGCCGACCGCTGCTCGAACTTCCTTCCCTGCCCGACCTTCAGCCCGTGAACGCTACCACCCCCACCACGCCACCCCGGTGAACCGCAGCCGAGCCTCGATTCCTCGCGTATGAGTTTCCCATCATCCATCCCTTCCGTGGCCGTCCTGGAGGAGATGCTCAGTCGTCCCACCGACCCCGTCGTCGAGTTCGCCAGCCGCTTGAGTGGCGATGTCCTCGTGCTCGGAGCCGCAGGAAAGATCGGACCGTCGCTCTGCACGATGCTCGCCCGAGCCTCGCGACAAGCCGGTGTCCGACGCACCATCTACGCCGCCTCCCGGTTCTCCAACGCGATCGTCAAATCCCAACTCGAACACGAAGGGATTCGCACCATCGCCTGCAACCTCCTCTCTCCCCCCGACCTCCTCGCTCTGCCTGAAGCCCCACACATCCTCTTTCTCGCCGGTATGAAGTTCGGGGCCACCGGTAACGAACCGCTGACCTGGGCCATGAACTCCCTCCTCCCTGCCTTAGTGTGCCAACGGTTCCCTCGCAGCCGTATCACCGCTTTCTCAACAGGGACCGTCTACGGCTGGGTCCCTACCCACTCCGGCGGCGCTTCCGAGAACTCCCCTCTCAACCCCGTCGGCGAATACGCCATGAGCTGCCTCGGACGCGAACGCATGTTCGAGTTCCACGCCCAGCGTAACCAAAACCCTACTACGCTTCTCCGACTCTTCTATGCCTGCGAACCACGCTATGGAGTCCTGGTTGATATTGGGCTACGCGTGTTCCAAAACCAACCCGTTGATGTCTCCATGGGCTGCTTCAACGCCATCTGGCAAGGGGACGCCAATGCCTTATCGCTTCTCTCCATGGATCACGCATCCGTGCCCCCAAAAGTGTTCAACCTCACCGGCCCCTCAACGCTCGTCACCCGCGAGGTCGCTCTTCAGTTCGGTCGCGTGTTCAACCAACCCCCACAGTTCATCGGCCACGAAGCGCCCACCGCCTGCCTCGGCAATGTCGATCGCGCCACACGCACCCTCGGCTCTCCCATCATCCCCACTGCCACACTCATCGATTGGACCGCTGAGTGGATCAAAAACTCCAAACCAACTCTCGACAAACCAACACACTTCGAGTCCCGCGACGGACGTTATTAGTCTCCGGATCAGGCCTCAGCTCAACCGTGCTCCCTCCCTCATCCTCCACTCCGACTTGGAACCAATCACTCCAAACCGGACTCGCTATCCCCGCATGCCCCCTCGCGCTCACCGCTTCTCGCCATCTCGACGAACGTCGTCAGCGCGCACTTCTTCGCTACTACGTCGCCGCCAAAGCCGGCGGTCTCGCGGTCGGTGTCCACACCACGCAATTCGAAATTCGCCATCCCAAACATAACCTCCTCGAACCCATCCTCTCGCTGGCCGCCGAGGAACTCAACCGTCTTCAAACCCCACCCTCGTTCGTCCGGATCGCCGGTGTCTGTGGCAACACGGATCAAGCTTCCCAAGAGGCCGCGCTAGCCAAACGTCTCGGATTTCATGCCGCCCTCATCAGCCTCTCCGCCTTCGTAAACCAACCCGAACAAGCTGCGCTCGATCACTGCCGAATCCTCTCCCAAATCCTACCGCTCTTCGGTTTCTACCTCCAACCCGCCGTCGGCGGCCGCCCTCTCTCCTTCGAGTTCTGGTCTCGATTCCTCACCATCCCGAATGTGGTCGCCATCAAGATCGCTCCCTTCAACCGCTACCAAACCCTCGATGTCCTCCGCGCCGCCGCTGCCTCAGGTCGTTCGGATATCGCGCTCTACACCGGCAACGACGACAACATCGTCTCCGACCTCACCACCCCCTTCCGCTTCAAAACCCCAGAGGGCTCTCCCGTGACGTGTCACATGGTCGGCGGCCTTCTCGGTCAATGGGCCGTCTGGACCCAACGCGCGGTCGAATTAGTCGATCTGTGCCGACACCTCCGCCAATCCCAACAACCCATCCCCCAGGACCTTCTCGCTCTCGGTGCAAGCCTCACCCAAGCCAACGCCGCCATTTTCGACGCCGCCAATCAGTTCCATGGCTGCATCCCCGGCATCCACGAGGTGCTCCGCCAACAAGGCCTGCTCGACGGCGTCTGGTGCCTCAACGAGCACGAAACACTCTCCCCAGGTCAGCAAAACGAAATCCATCGCGCCCGCCAAGCCTACCCTGAGCTCACCGACGACGTCTTCGTCGCCTCCCACCTGCACGAATGGTTGCAGTAGCCCAACTCCACGCCGCTCACCACAAGCCTCGCTCCTATCCTATCCTACCCCGACAGCAACTCCTGCATCTCGTCCCAAGTCAAAGCCTCAACCAAACTCTCCTCGCCCCCTAACATCGCCTGGATCATCTCCCGCTTCCGTCCCTGCAAGCTGAGAATCTTTTCCTCCACCGATCCCCGCGTAATCAGCTTATAACTCGTCACCAGCTTGGATTGCCCGATCCGGTGCGCCCGATCCGTCGCCTGATCCTCCACCGCCGGATTCCACCACGGATCAAAATGAACCACCGTGTCCGCCCCCGTCAGGTTCAAACCCGTCCCGCCCGCCTTGAGCGAAATTAGAAACACCGGCACCGATGTATCCTTCTGGAACCGTTCCACCTCCTGCCCACGGTTCGTAGTCGACCCATCCAGATACGCATACGCCGTCCCACTCGCATCCAACCGCTCCCGGAGGATCGCGAGCATCGACACAAACTGGCTAAAGACCAAAACTCGGTGCCCGCCATCAATGATCTCCTCCAGCAGTTCCTCAAACACATCCACTTTCGCCGAAGACTCCTTCGGCTCATACCCTTGCAGCTTCAACAGCCGAAGATCACAGCACGCCTGCCTCAAACGCAGGAGGGCATTCAAAGCCGCAATCCGCCCCTTCCCCGCCCCCTGCTGACCCGCCGCCTCCAAGACCTCCCGCCGCCCCGCATCCAGGATCTGCCGATAAATCCCCGACTGCTCCGCCGACATCTCGCAGAAGACCACCTGCTCAATCTTCTCCGGGAGTTCCTTCACCACATCCCGCTTGAGCCGACGAAGCATTAAGGGTCGAAGGCGCTTCGACAACCGAGCCTGGGCCGCAGCATCCTTCTCCCGCGTGATCGGGATTTCATAGCGTTCCTTAAAATGATCCGCATTCCCAAGATACCCGGGCATCAGAAAATCAAAGATCGACCAGATATCAAAAACCGAGTTCTCCAGCGGGGTGCCAGTCAGGACAAATCGATTCTGGCCACGCACGGCCTTCACCGCCTGCGCGTTCTGGGTCTGCCGATTCTTGATGTGCTGCGCCTCGTCCAACACCAAGGTGTCAAACTCCACCCCTCGATACTTCTCCGCGTCCCGACGGAGCAACGCATAGCTCGTCACCACCACATCGTGCTCTGCTATCGTCGCAAACGCCGTAGCGCGTTGTGGGCCGTTGATCGCAAGGACCTTCAGCTCCGGCACAAATCGTCCCGCCTCCGAAACCCAGTTGTAGACCAAACTCGTCGGACACACGATCAACGCCACTAACCGACCTCGCGCTTTCCCGGCCCTTAACTCCGACGCGATCACGCGCAAAAAGGCCAGCGTCTGCACCGTCTTTCCTAACCCCATCTCGTCCGCCAAGATGCCGCCAAAGCCCGACCTTCTCAAAAACTCCAACCACCCCACCCCTGCCGCCTGATACGGTCTTAAGATGTCCTTGAGATCGCCCAAGTCCGAAGGCACCAACTCCACCTCTCCCGTTTGCTTGCCCACACGTTCCTTCCAAGCCCCCGGAGCACTCACCTTCCAGGCCTCATGCGCTCGCAAGCTCGCATCCAAAAACCCCGCCTGCGCTTGAGCCACCCGAAACGTGCCGTCGTGCTGCTGCGGCGCACAGTCCACCAGGATCTCCTGCAACTCCTCCACCGCTCCCGTGTCCAAAATCGCCAGCTTACCGTTCCTCAAACGCGTGTGCCCCTGCCCCGATCGCACCAATCGCTGAATCTCCGCCGTCGGCAGTGTCTCCCCTCCCTGCGTCGTATAGCTCACATGGAGGTCAAACCATTGCTCCCCAGAGGTCACGATTTGGAACCGCGGATCCACCCGCTCAATGCCCTGCCCAACCGCTCTCTCCAAACGCTCCTCCAAAGTCACCGTCCACTCTTTCTCCAACTTCGGATATTCCCGCGCCAGAAATCTCAAAACGCCTTCCTCCCCGCTCAGCAGATATCTCCCTTGCGGGTCGGGCCCCTGAAACCCGTTTCTCAATAACCGACCCAAGGCTGCCTGCTCCGCCACCACATCGCGCGTCGAATACGCCTTCGCATCGCTCGGATCCGGTATCCACAAGCCTTCGTCCTTCGACGCCACTCCCACCGTCATCGTCCGTCCCCCATACGAACATTGCAGCCGTGCCTGCAACCGGGCCAATCCTCCCACGAGCTCCAACACAAATCGCGGAGCCACCGGACTGAGCCGAAAATCCTCCAACCGAAAGTTACACTCCATGCCTGGTAACCCCATCAAACCCGGCCAGTCTCGGCTTAGAAAAATCGGCACATCCACCCGCGCCAATCGAACAAATCCCGCCAAGGCCTCCGTAATCCACACCCCGCCAATCATCGGTTGTAGGGTCGTCCCAGTGAACACCCACGCCCCAGCCCCACCTCGAAACATCGCCGGCTTCACCCCCACAGCCTTGCCACGAAGTACCATCTCGCCGTTCGACTCCAACCGCACCACCATCGGCGGTGCCCACGGGCTCGATAACACTTTCACCGACTGGCTCTTGCCCAAGGTCACGCGCGGATGCCCCACCCACGACACCGCCAATCGCTGAAAGTCCGCCACCGTCACCTGCATAAACCCAGGCGCGCCTCCCCCGCTCACCGCCTCAATCGCATCCAACGCCTTCAAATCCGCCTCGTCAAAACTCCACTCTCCCTCCCGCGTCAGCGTGTCCAACGGCCGTCGCCCTTTCACCGTCGTGGCCTCGAAATACACCATCACCACCCCGCGCGGAGCCCCGTTCCCCAACAGCGGCGGCAAAATGATATGCAGCGTCGCTAACCGCCCACGCTCCCCTGCCTCTCCTCCATAAACCGTTCGTGTGAGCGATGGCGTCGCAACTGCCGACGACTTCACCTCTGTCTTCGGATGCGCTCCAGCCACCCCCGCCGGTCCAACCTCTTTCGTCGAGCCTAGGCTCGACCCCGACGACCGTTGACTCCCCCCCGCAGTCGCACCCACCCCAGACCCAGACCCCGATCCTCGCCTAGTCAAATACCCCAACCCCACCGCCACCGAGTGCGCACAGATCATCCCCCACTGCCGCGACTGTCGACACGTGCACAGGTTCTCAATCTCGATCGCTCCTTTAATCACCAGCCCTGCGCGATACGAGCTCTGTCCCTCCTGCACCACGCCCTTCAGCATCGGCGGCTCCCAGGTCACAGCTGAGACCCGATCCGCAGCCACCAACCCACGTGCGCTCTTCATCGCTTCCCAACCCGCGATCTTCGCCAAAAATGCTTCCGTCAGTTCCACGCTCATTAAAAAGAACCCACACACTGGCGAGTCCCCCACCCGATTTCAAACTCTCCCTCCGGCCCCAAGCCCCCAAACCCCGGGAGCGCCGGCACCCTTGCCGGCC
>Ga0172367_10009669_pt1 | contig 10538 bp, 8 predicted proteins | sample Lak10m_FD_114542 | JGI IMG/M metagenome (GOLD analysis project Ga0172367, IMG submission 114542) | Freshwater microbial communities from Kabuno Bay, South-Kivu, Congo - kab_022012_10m | ecosystem: Environmental > Aquatic > Freshwater > Lake | place: Democratic Republic of the Congo: South-Kivu...
CTTGCTGGGACAACGGCAAATCGCAATTATCTTCTACCCCTTTAAACGAAAAAGTTATAATTTTATGCTGGGGAAATATAGGCTCCAATCTTGAAATAAGGTTGTCGTATGAGTCTTTTGAGTCACCGCTCCCGCCAACAAGAAGGATTATATCTGAGGAAGTCTTGTTCCCAAAATAACGAATAGGTAATGACATATTACAACGGAATTTCCGATGGAATATCTGCAGATGGTACTCGCTTAAGGATTTCACGTGGCTTACCACTTCCAGTCGCAGGACCGATGAATCCCGCTGCCTCCATTTCATCAATTATCCCCGCAGCTCGCGAATATCCTATTTTCAATTTTCTTTGTAAAAACGAAGTGGATGCTTTTCCAGATTGTTGGACGATTTCCAATGCTTGATTGAATAACGGGTCCTTTCCAGGTACCCCTCCGCCTCCTGGAATCCCACCAACCGAAATCCCTGGATCAGTCTCCATGATTTCCTCAGTGTAATGGACTTCCGGAGACTGGGCTCGAATGAATTTTGTCAACTCCAACACTTCTTTTTCAGAAATAAAGGGCCCTTGGATACGGCGAGGTTTTGCTTGGTCAGGCGGCAGGAACAGCATATCTCCTTTTCCGAGTAATTTTTCTGCTCCAGGCATATCAATAATGACTCGTGAATCCACCATTGACGAAACATTGAATGCAAGACGCGCTGGGATGTTTGCCTTCATAAGTCCGGTTATGACGTCGACCGATGGGCGCTGTGTAGCGAGTACTAAATGGATCCCGGTTGCACGAGCAAGTTGAGCGATACGAGTAATGAGTGTTTCTACATCATTTCCAGCAAACAACATCAAATCTGCCAACTCATCAATGATGAATACGATGAAAGGTTTTTTCTCTATCCCAGGTATCTGGTTGTAACTTTCAAGGTTACGAGCATGTACTGCTGCAAACTGCTTATAACGCTCCTGCATTTCATTAACCGTCCAACGAAGTGCTCGAAGAGTCACTTCCGGTTCATTGATAACCGGCGTCAACAGATGAGGTATGTTGTTGTAGGGAGCCATTTCGACTCGTTTTGGATCGACTAGGATAAGTCTCAGTTCATCTGGTCGAGTCCTAAATAGAATTGTGCTTATCCATGTGTTGATGATGACTGACTTACCTGAACCAGTTGTTCCCGCAATCAGGCAGTGAGGCATTTTTGCGATACTGGTAACCAACGGCTTTCCCGATACATCAAGTCCTAACGGCATCAGAAGTGGATCTGAATTTTTCGTGAAAACATCATCTTCAAGCAGACTTTTGAGAGAAACGATTTGTGAACGTCTATTAGGGATTTCAATTCCAACCAATGCACGACCAGGAATTGGTGCTTCGATACGGACCTGTCCTGGCGCAGCTATCGCTAGTGCAAGATCGTTTGAAAGAGCGGTAATACGTGATAAACGCGTACCGCTTTTTATCTCAAGACCATATTGCGTTACAGCAGGGCCTTTATTATGTTCTACGACACGTGCAGAAATACCAAAACTATCAAGTGTTTTTTCTATCATGTCGGCGATATAATTGACATCGCCTCTATCCGCTTCTGCTTGTTTTATATTGCTAAGCAAGTTAAGCGGCGGAAATACCCATGTCCCACCAGGTTGTGTCAAAGGTTTGATATAAAGCTCCTGTGAGACTGACGTTTGGACAGGACGTGGCTTTTTGTTTTGTTCGGGCTCCGTTTCCCATTCTTCCAACGGCTGTCGTTTTACCTTTTCATCTTTGATATATTCAGGAGGAACGACATCTTTCTTTTTCTCTTGGACCTTCTGATCTGTAATAAATTCGTCATTCTTTTTCTTGTCCATCATTTTGTGCAGCGCCGGGTCTCCAATGGCACGAATTCTGGTGAATATGGAGGAGAAAAACTCAACTATTTTTGCCCCAATGGCATCTATCGATGCATCAAAAAAGAGAATAATACCTACACCAAGAATAGTGAGGAAAAATACGGCTGACCCGATTGCGGAAATATAGGAAGAAAGCCTTGTGAAAAGATACTCTCCCCATATGCCAGATTTGAAAAGCCCTCCAAGTGAAAGAAAAATAAAAAAAAGACCGGCCGTGATATTCAATCCAACCAACTGCTTTTTCGATTGATTTATTATGTGAAGCGAAATGAGAATAATCAACGCAGGCGCAAAATAGGAGAGGATGCCAAACCACTGAGTGAGCAAATTCCGCATTGCAGCCAAGAGCATCCCTTCCCCAAGCTGACCAATTGGCAGAAGCGATATCAACATCAAAATCCCCCCAGCAAACAGTATTAATCCGAACAGTAAATGCACAGTCCGAGCATTGACCTTTGCTTTGAAAAAGGGGATTTTAATAAGAGTTTTTTTTCTTGCCATAACAACTCATTCTAGTACATAATCTAGGTCTGCGTCAACTCAACTCGAGGTACAGTTATGACATGAGCTCTTTCAAAAAGTCATCTTCGACTGGCTCTGGTTGTCTTCGATCATTCCCTCTCATAGGATGCCGTCTATCATCACGATTGAATCGGGCTGGTGGCCGTCCGCCTCCAGAACCTGGTCGATTAAATGAATGTCGAGGTCTTCGTGGCGCTCCCATATCTGGGCCACTATGTGACGGTGCGCCCGCTTGAGGCTCTTGCCCATCTGGACCAAACATCTGAAGATTGATACGACCCATATTGTCGATTTCCATGACCTTTACTTTTACTTTTTGGCCTACGGAAACAACTTCTGCAGGATCTTTTACGAATCCTCTTCCCATTTTTGAAACATGGACCAATCCATCTTTTCCAGGAATACATTCGACAAATGCACCAAATGGCGCAATTCGTTTCACTTCTCCTTCAAATATTTCACCAACTTGGATTTCACGTGTCATGTTGTCAATCATCTTTGCAGCCATATCGACATTTGCCTTGTCAATACCGCTGATTGTCACGCGTCCATCATCACTGACATTGATATCAGTATTTGTTTGCGCAATGAGTGCACGAATATTCTTTCCTCCCGGTCCTATGATTTCTCCAATCTTATCTTGAGGAGGAGTAATTACTACGACTTTTGGAGCAAATTTTGAGACAGTGTCTCGCGGTTTGTCAATCGCCGCATTCATATTTGCCAATATCTTCAATCGCGCCGCTTTTGCACGAGTAACCGCTTCATGCATCATAGGAGTCGTGAGACCCATATTTTTTACATCAAGCTGGATTGCCGTAATTCCCGTTTCCGTACCGGCAATTTTAAAGTCCATTTCTCCAGAAAAATCCTCTATGCCCATGATATCTGTGAGAACCACATATTCATCATCGTTCTTTGAAACTATTCCCATCGCAATTCCTGCAACAGGCGCTTTGATTGGAACTCCTGCATCCATAAGGGCAAGTGTTGAAGCACATGTTGAAGCTTGAGAAGTGGATCCGTTTGAGGAAAGCACTTCGGAAGCAACGCGAATCGTATATGGAAAATCCTTTTGGGAAGGAAGGACCGGTTCAAGCGCTTTTTCTGCTAATGCACCATGTCCTATTTCTCGACGGGATGGAAACCCAAATCTTCCTGTCTCTCCAACTGAGTATGGAGGCATGAAATAATGATGGATATATCTTTTCGCTTCCTCACCCTCTGGACTTTCAATAAGTTGCTCTAGACTTGGCGCTCCAAGTGTCACGATTGACATGACCTGTGTATCACCGCGTGAGAACAAAGATGATCCATGGATTCGAGGAAGAATTCCCACCTCAGATGAAAGTTCGCGAACTTCATCAATTCCTCGACCGTCCACTCTCTTTTTCAAGAGAATATTATCTCGGATGACTTGTTTCGTCATATAATCAACTGCCTTTGCAATTGATTTTTTATCAAACTCATCGGCATGTTTTTCTGAAACCGCATTGACGACCTCTTCAACAGCAGCTTTATCTTCAAACTCTTTTTTTGCTTTTTGGGCAACAAGATTTTCGATTTCTTTCTTGAACTCTTTTTTGAGAACGAGAAGTAATTTTTCATCAACAGCTGAGTCGGATGCAACCTCTTTGGTATTTCCAACCGCTTTTGCAAACTCGTTAATGAATGAGATGAGTTTTGCGTTTTCTTCTTTTGCTATCTCAAATCCCTTTTCTATTTCCGCTTCACCGATTTCCTCAGCGCGTGTCTCAATCATGACAACCTTCTTTTCAGAAGATGAGACGACAAGATCGAGTACGGAAAATTTCTGATCTTCCTCTGTTGGGTTGATGATATAAGTCAATTCCCCATTTCGGACAGCTCCAACGCGTGATGTTGCGATAGGTCCCTTCCATGGGATAGATGATGCATGTAATGCAGCGGTAACTGTGAGTGCGGACAAGATATCAGGTGAGTTCACTCCATCAACGGAGAGAAGCGTTATGATTATCTGTACCGTATTTTTATACCCTTTTGGAAAAAGAGGTCTGATAGATCTGTCGATGAGACGTCCTGTGAGGACAGCTTCATCTGATGGTTTTCCTTCTCGTTTAACCCAACGAGAACCTTTAATACGTCCACCAGCATACAGTTTTTCTGCATACTCTATCTGGAGTGGGAAATAATCCAAGTCTTCTCTGACTCCACCCGCGACTATTGTCACGAGGACTGATGTGTCGCCCATGCGACCTAATACGGCAATTGTTGCTGCCTTTGCTAATTTACCTGTCTGAAAGGACAGTGTGCGTTTTGTTTGCTCGTTTCCAAGTTCGAGGCTCTTTTCTATAACTTTCATAAGTTAGGAATAAATGAATAAATAATTGAATAATAATTACGATAATAAAAAATATTGTGTGTAGTCTATTGTGTCATTCTGAGTGACACAAATTACATACGAAGAATCCATTTTCGCTTCGCTAGATCCTTCGCTTTGCTCAGGATGACTAATGAATTCTAAAATATGATCAATACCATTAATAATACTATACATTGACAAGTAAAAGGGGTGAGATAACGTTTTACTCTGGACTTTATTTTTTGAGACCGACCTGTTCGATAAGTTTTTTATAGCGTTTTTCGTCAAGTTTTTGAAGGTAATTAAGGATTCTTCTTCTTTTTGCAATGACCTTCAAAAGGCCACGGCGAGAATGATTATCCTTGTTATTCTCTGTCAAATGCTCAGTTAATCTAAGAATTTTATGTGTGAGAAGTGCGGACTGAACCTCTGGTGAACCAGTGTCGCCATCCTTCTGGGCGAACATTTCAATGAGCTTCTGTTTATCGTCTGGCAATTTTTTCATAAGAACCTATTATAATAAATCACATATGAAGTTGCAATATCTATTTCTTCCGCTGGTTTTATGGACAATCTGCGCCTATTTCTTCTACAATATTCCACCCAACTCGCTCCCGATTGTCCTGTGCTTTATTTCAGTACTTACCTGCGCCTTGTTTCTTTCGCTGAGAATATTCATCAAAACACGTCTGCCACTTATCATCGCTTCCGCCGTATATATATTCCTACTGAGTAGTGTGCTGTCTGGCTTTTCGTTCATCAATCTTGTTTTGGTTTCGGCAATTGCCGTCCTTGTTTCTGCACTAATCACTAGTCACTAGCTACTAATCACTGTATAATATCCTTTATGTCAAAAAATAAATATATCACAACGACTCTTCCGTATGTCAATGCAGATCCGCATATTGGATTTGCTCTTGAAATCGTACAGGCTGATGTCATTGCGCGTTCATGGAAACAACAAGGATATGAGGTCGTGTTCAATACGGGAACCGATGAACATGGGCAAAAGATTTACCAAAAAGCTCTTGAAGCGGGAAAAGATGCGAAATCATACTGTGACGAGTACGCAAAAAAATTCGACAATCTTAAGGATGCACTCAACCTGTCCTATACCCATTTTATTCGGACAACCGATACACATCATATCCAGGCCGCTCAGGAATTTTGGAATCGCTGTCTTGCACATGGCGATATCTACAAAAAAAATTATCAAACAAAGTATTGTGTCGGATGCGAGTTGGAAAAGACCGATTCGGAACTTATTGATGGACAATGCCCCCTCCATCCAAAAAATACGATTGAGCTGAGAAACGAGGAAAATTATTTCTTTGCATTCTCAAAATTTCAAAAACCACTCCTTGATTTATATGAGACGAATAAGGAGTTCGTTCTCCCCCAATCGAAATTCAACGAGATAAAACAGTTCGTTTCCGGCGGATTGCAAGATTTCAGTATCTCTCGACTGAAGGAAAAGATGCCTTGGGGAATCCCCGTCCCAAATGACCCACAGCATGTCATGTACGTCTGGTTTGATGCGCTTATCAATTATATTTCAACAGTTGGTTGGCCCAATGAAGAATGGAAGAAGTGGTGGCCGGGAATTCAGGTTGCCGGAAAGGACAATTTGAGGCAGCAATCGGCAATGTGGCAAGCCATGCTCCTTTCCGCACAGGTACCCCTATCAACGCAAATAATTATCCATGGATTTATAACTGCAAATGGGCAAAAGATGAGCAAAAGCTTGGGTAATGTCGTCAATCCATTCGACGTAATAAAAAAATACGGGACCGATGCCGTCCGCTACTATCTGTTGCGTGAAATACCGACTCTTGATGACGGAAATTTTTCTGAAGTCCGTATGAAAGAGCTCTATAACTCAGATCTCGCCAACGAGCTCGGGAACTGTGTCTCCCGTATTTCGACTCTCGCAGCAACCGATTCGCTGAGCGTTGAAAGCGTTCCTACCCCGATTGAAGAAGACATCAAACACATCGAAAAATTCCAATTGAATGAGATTTTGGTTTCAATCTGGGAAGAAGTAAAACTGTTGAATAAAAACATCAATGAGTTTGAGCCTTGGAATAAGACAGCTGAAGTCCGACATGATTTCCTTGTCGCATCTGTGAAGAAACTCAATGATATCGGAGTACGTCTTGATCCCTTTTTACCAACAACCGCAGGCCTTATCGTAAAAGGAACGAGCGGGACAATCCAAAAAATCCCCCCATTGTTTCCACGATTAGCAAAATGATAAAACTTATTAAATCACTACCACTGAAGAAAAAGATTGGATTCGCATTTGTTTTATTATTTGTTTCCCTTATTGGAGCTACTATTGGTATTTATTATTTTGTTTTCCATGACCTTCCGTCTGCATCTTCGCTCCGCAATCTTAAGGCGATTCCCTTTTCTACACATATGTATGACAGAAATGGAAAACTACTGTATGAAATATATAAGGATCAGAACAGGACCCCGGTCAAACTAAAGGACCTGAAACCATACATATATCAAGCCGCTGTGGCGATTGAAGACAAGGATTTTTATAAACATCAAGGCATCTCACTTACCTCAGGGGTTTTACGTGCATTGAGGGAAATCGTCCTTCGCCAAAGTTTACAAGGTGGCTCAACAATCACTCAACAGTTGGTCAAGAACGCTCTTTTATCATCCGAGCGGACTATCAAAAGAAAGCTGCGGGAAATAGTGCTTGCAATAAGTGTCGAAAAACAATTCAGCAAACAAGAAATATTGGAAATGTACATAAATCAAGTGCCCTATGGCGGATCTGCGTATGGGATTGAAGAGGCTTCACGGACATTTTTCGGAAAACATGCCAAAGACCTTCGTATCGATGAAGCCGCTCTTCTTGCAGGACTTCCCCAAGCACCTTCACGCTATTCTCCGTATGTAAATCCTCAATACACGATTGCTCGCAGAAATGAAGTCATCCAGCAGATGAGAAATCAAAAATATATAACTGAACAAGAAAAAAAAGATGCCCTTTCCCGCCCACTCACGGTCATTCCACTAAAGACAGTTATGCATGCGCCTCATTTTGTATTTTATGTGAAGTCGCTTCTTGAAAAAGAATATGGCGCGGATATGGTCGAGCAAGGAGGACTACGAGTCACAACAACCCTTGATCTTGATATTCAGGAAAAGGCAGAGGAAATCGTCCGCAATGAAATAGAAGATCTTACCTATCTGAACGTCTCAAATGGAGCGGCTCTGATTACCCGACCTCCAACCGGCGAAATCCTAGCGATGGTTGGATCTTCTGATTATTATGCAACGGCATCGGGAACATTCAATGTAACGACCGCCCTGCGTCAGCCTGGAAGTTCCATCAAGCCACTCAATTATGCAGTGGGCATAGATAGAAAACTAGTAACAGCTGGAACAGTTTTTCTTGATATCCCAACCTGTTTTACCGCAGAAGGTCAGCCTGGTTCATACTGTCCGGTCAATTATGATGGGCAGTTCCATGGTCCCTCTCAGCTAAGATTCGCATTGGGAAACTCGCTTAATATTCCTGCGGTTAAAATGCTTGCTGTCAATGGAGTAAAGGATTTCATCGCATCCGCTTCCGCTTTTACGATTACATCATTCGACGATCCAACGCGTTATGGACTTTCGCTTACCCTTGGGGGTGGAGAGGTTCGTATGACAGAAATGGCACAAGCATTTTCAACTTTTGCAAACCAAGGTATTCCCCGCAAACTAAATCAGATTTTGAAGGTAGAGGATAGGTTTGGAAAAGTGTTGTATACATTTAAAGATACTAATTTTGTTCAAGAGGTAAAGAAGGCGATTCCCGCTCCATCCGCTTTGTCAATTCCTGGAAAACATGCAATTTCAAAGGAAACATCATACATAATTTCCCACATTCTTCTTGACGATAATGCACGCTCCGCAGCTTTCGGCGCCGGTTCATATCTTGTTATCCCAGGAAGGGCGGTATCGGTAAAAACGGGTACGACCGATGATAAGAAAGATAATTGGACCATAGGATATACACCAAATTTCCTAACTGCGGTGTGGGTAGGGAACAATGATAATTCGCCAATGAATCCTTCGTTGACTTCTGGAGTGACAGGTGCGGCACCTATTTGGAATAAAATTATGAAAACACTCCTTAAAGATCAGACTGATCTTTGGCCCATCAGGCCAGAATCGGTAATCGGCAAACAGATATGTAACGATAATGGTGGAGAAATGACAAAGGGGGATGACGGAAAGGAAAGTTGCCCTGCGCGTTATGAGTATTTCATAAAAGGGACCGAGCCAAAAGGGGGCGGAAGCATTCGTCAATCCGTTCCCATCAACAAGGACACTGATAAGCTCGCAAGCCCAACTGACGGAAATGTGGAGAATCGAGATAAGACAATCATCAAGGATATGTTCTCCAGTTATTGTGTGGACTGCAACCACGACAAAGATCCCTATTCTATCGTCAGACTTTAAACTTCATCTTACATCTTAAAAAGTGTTCCGACAAAATATGCGACGGTAGCAGCTGTTCCCCCAAGGAATAGAGTTTCCCCAACGCTTCGAATGAAGCTTTGCTTTCCCACTTTCCAACGAAGACTACCTAAAAGAGTAAGTGCAGCTGCTGTGGCACAAGATGACATAAAGAAAAGCGTTGAGCCTCTAAAAAATACATACGGTATCAAAGGAATGAAACCAAATACGATAAAAGAAAAAAAAGTCGCAAGCGACATCAAAATGGGATTATCACCTTCAGGGTTGGGGAGTTCAAGTTCTTGATTCATCATAAAGTCAACCCAGTATTTGTCGTTGGTCATATAAATTGCGATTAAATCCTCTGCCTGTTTTCTTGAAAATCCTTTGTCGACAAGAATTTCAACAGACTCCTGTTTTTCCATTTCGGTATTATGGATTATCTCGTGTGACTCCTGTCCTTTTCCCGTATTATAAACATCCTGTTCAGAACGGATGGACAGAAAGTTACCAAGCGCCATGGAAACACCATCCGCAAATAAATTCGCAAATCCGAATATCAAGACCGTCAGGACAGGAAGCTGTCCAGCAATATTTGCCTGTGCTCCCGCAAACCCTGCGACAACGGCAAAGGTCGTAACAATCCCATCATTTCCCCCATAGACAATTTCTTTCAGATATACAGTAAGGGGCGTCATTTTATGTTCTTCAGAAAGATGTTTTTGAAGGTTAAATACATGTTTAGTTGTCATAGACAAAAGTATATACTATATTTATCTATATGGAACCCAACCACAAAATATGTATCACGAAAAAAATTACCTACGTATCTCTCTTTTTAATCCTTGCCATTTTATTTATATTTCTTGGTAAATTGACACTCGAAAGCAATCAAGCCACAAATAGTCGCGCCTCAACTACACAAAAAAAGCCACAACTAAAAACGCTACAAGCTTCTGAGCCATATTGTTCAATCGATGAATATAATTGCTACAATCTCAAATTGGTACGAGACAATCTTAAAAATGTTCAGTTTTTTGTACATAATAGTAGTTCAATCGTATTTGAAAAAGACAAATACTATTCTGTATATCTCGATAATCCACTTACTCATATTATGACATTTAAAGGAGATTCTTCTGATGCTCAAGAATTATTTTCAAAATGGAGAAGTGGTCTTCCAGACGTAAACAAAAATAATATTAATCAAAATAAATATATTCTTTTTACAGTCCCACTGGATTCAAACCTTCAACCTCTCTGAAAATCCTCTTGACATAATACTATCATACTAGTATACTAGTCTTATGAAATCA
>Ga0172367_10009670_pt1 | contig 10537 bp, 8 predicted proteins | sample Lak10m_FD_114542 | JGI IMG/M metagenome (GOLD analysis project Ga0172367, IMG submission 114542) | Freshwater microbial communities from Kabuno Bay, South-Kivu, Congo - kab_022012_10m | ecosystem: Environmental > Aquatic > Freshwater > Lake | place: Democratic Republic of the Congo: South-Kivu...
AAAAACCAGTTTTGCCAGAGTGGTTGATCGATCACAAAGCTTTATCATCGGAAATGATGGATGATCTGAAAGCATTTATGCAATCTGGTAAACGCACATTGATCTGTGGCGGGACACGCACCGGTAAAACCACGATGCTCTCCGCGCTGTGTAACTTCTTACCTCTAGGATGGCGTATTCTGAAGATCGAAGATCCGGAAGAAATCTGGATTGACCGTACGACGGTCCAAACGCTTGAAGCGCGCCCACAGGCGGTTGGTACGGATGTGCGCTCGTACAGGCTTGCAGATGGCGTGGATGATGCCATGCGCATGTCACCGGACTACCTGATCATCGGTGAGGTACGCGATGGCATCGCTGCGATGAGCCTCTTCCGGGCATTAATGACTGGTCACAGCGGCGCTTGCACATTTCATGCCGATAGTCCCCGCGAGACCGCTGATCGCCTGGCCGGCTTGATGGGCGCAGATATGGGCATCAACCGCGCGGACGCTTTGCGCAGTATCTCCGGGGCCATCGACCTGCAAATACAGATCGGCATTCGCTATGATAAGCGGCGGGTTATTTCCATTTCCCAGGTTGAAAAGGAACTGAAAAACGGTGTGGTCGCCTTTAACCCGCTTTGGCGATACGATGAAACATCACCGGCAAATGATCCACGCTGGACAAGGATCGGTGATTGGAAACGATCCACTTTGGAGGAATAAGCATGGGTACAGATATTTTTGATCCCGACAATGATGAAGAGATGGATTTTTGCCGTGATGTACTCGGGTGGAAGTCTGCAAAACCTGAATTACCGGATTCTCTAACAAATTCCTACCCGGTTGAGCAGACATCCTTGCCGTTCTTTTTTGGTTTTGCGGTTGGGCTAATTTTTGGTTTATTATTTGGGGTGGCGATTGCAAGATCAGCATTCGTGGCAGGAATATAAAATAGCTTAAGTCTGGCGTGGAATACTCATATTTTTGAATGAGCTGTTAAGTTTGACGATGGATAATCTGCGATTGAAAGATAAGTTATGAACACGGGCGATTTTCACCGCCTCTACAATAGGCAATTTATTAATTCGTCATCATTTTGGATGAAAAATTATTCGTTCAAGCCAATATCGATATAGTTTTCTGCCTGTACTTTTTCATCTTTGTTTATTAATTGAACTAACAATCTATTAATTTTTTGATCGAGGGCCAATTGCCCTTTAAAGACATATGTCGAACTTATGGAATGCGCATTAACATCAATTAGCCTATGTTGTAGAATTATTTCTTCATCTCTCCATCGCCAGCGAAGATCAGCCTGCAAATTCTCCTGACCGTGATGCACAACTTGTAAATTAATTTCAATAATTCCATTTTCGGCGACAATATAATCCAGACCAGGTCGGATTGGAACTATGTCAAAACATAAGACAGTCTCCGCATTGACCATGGTTGGATGACAGCCAAGATCCTTTAACTTTCGCTGAGCAGTATACATACCAACAATTTCATGTTCTACATCGTAGAGTTCAGTATAAATGTAACCACTAAAGGCTGGATATTTATGAATGTCCGGAGTCTGCCAACGGAAAAGCCAACCCTGGTTTTCTGGCCTCCCTCCACCGTATTCTCCATTCATCAATGGCAAACCAGACCGCTCCCACCCTGGCACCCAAAGTTTGGTATTGTACCAACGGGTGTCAGATAATCGATGTCCGAACCATTTATCATTGTTACTTGAAGCCAGGGCTGCACAAACTTTATGCCAACTGATCATGTCCTCATCGTAATAATGCCAGTCCAATACGTCTGTTTTTACATGCCACCACCCAGAATTGTCAATAATTGGGCGAGTATGATCGACATTAGCAAGCAATTCGTAGGCATGACTAACTGCTTGCTGCTTCTCGGGGTCATCCGCAAGCTCCCAATTCATCCCCCATTCTTCATTGTACAATCCCCAAAGAATTATACAGGGATGGTTGCCGTCTCTCTCCACCATTGGAAGTATTTGAGATTCGAAGGCTTTGACTGCTTCTGGTGAGTAACGGCCAAAGCATGGTGGTTCCTCCCAGACCAGCAATCCTAGTTGATCCGCCCAATACAGCCAACGAGGGTCCTCCAGCTTAATATGCTTGCGAATTAGATTGTACCCGGCGGACAAGGCAAGCTCAACATCCAGTTTAAGTGCCAGATCATCAGGAGCGGTATATCCACCTTCCGGCCAGTATCCCTGATCCAATGCCCCACGAAGGAAAATTTGTTTATCATTCAACCAAAATGTGCCGTTCCTGACTTCGATTTTCCTTAACCCTGTGTAACTATAAACCTGATCTATTCCATCCTTGGAATGCAGATGGAATTTCAGTGAGTAAAGGAAGGGATCATCAGGCTGCCATTTTCTTGGATCAGAAACTGCGAGATGATGTGAAATGAATTTGCAACCTTTAACATCGATCGTAAACGAATGGCCATGAAACTCGATATCCAGCCTGGCATCCAGCAGACTAGAACCATTGAGATGGATCCCAATTTGAAATCCACAAAGATCATCATCGGGCCGGATCACCACGCTTTCAACATACGTTGCCGGTCTTGCCTCAAGCCAAACAGATTGCCATATACCGCTTGAAGCAGTAAAAGCACAATCGTTATAATCATCATTCGGGTTGCTACGCTGTTTACCATGCGGAATGAATCTCTTATCAAGAGGCGCTTCTACCCTTATTACCAATTCACCTTTCCGATTTTCCAATAGTGGCATCAAATCAAACTCAAACGGAAGATAGCCGCCTGTATGGGCACCCAGAGGAGTGCCATCAATCCAGGCCTGACAATGATAATGTACTGCGCCAAAATGGATAACAGGATGCAATTCCAACCATTCTTCAGGGATTTCAAGATATTTGCGATACCAACCAACCGGCATCCATTCCTGTTGGATTCCGGATGCTGATGTCTCCCAGGCAAAGGGAACCTGTATCTTTGTCTCAAATTGGATTTTTCCCGGTTTGAACCAGTCATTTTCCAAACCGATATTATTTTCATCCTTCTTAAAATCCCATTCTCCATTGAGAGAAAGCCAACTTTCTTCACGGGCAAAATCAGGACGAGGATGTTTGGATGAATAAGATGTTTTAGTGTTCATGATGATATTACCCTTTTATACTTCCTGCCAGGATACCCTGGATAAAATAGCGTTGTAGTATTATGAAGAGAATGAGGACAGGGATTGTGGCTATCGAACTGGCAGCAAGAACCTGCCCCCAGGCATTCTGCCCAATCGCGCCAACTTGCATATTGTTAATTTGATTGTATAGATCGGAAAGCATCACTTGCAAAGTCTGCATTCGAACCGAATTTACTACAATTACTGGCCAAACGAAATCATTGTAGATATCCAGAAAAGTCAAGATTGCCAAGGCTGCCAAAGTTGGTCGAATAACAGGCAATACAATCATCCAGTAAAGATCCCAGTTTGTACAACCGTCCATACGTCCCGCATCAAGCAGTTCATCTGGCACTTCAGCGATTTGTTGACGCATCCAGAAAATTGAAAAAGCGTTAACAGCTCCAGGTAAAATCAAAGCTTGATAGGTGTTTACCCAGCCCAACTTTCCCATTTCGAGTAACAAAGGGATCAGCATGGTCACAGGAGGTAACATCATTGTTCCTAGTACCAAAGTAAAAAGAGTATTTCGCCCCCGAAATCGGAATTTTGCAAAGGCAAACCCTGCCAATGGGCAAAATAACATTGTCAGAGATCCTTTAATGATTAATACTATAGCCGTGTTCTGAAACCCAAGCTGAAGCGGAACATTGCGAATCAAAGATAGATAGTTATCCAGTGTGGCAGAATCGAAATGAAAGGAGAGTGGTTGGGTAGCGATATCCTGACCCGTTTTGAAAGATGAAAAAACCATCCAGATCAAAGGATATAGGAAAAACAAAGCCAAAACCGTCAGGAATAAATACGGAAAAATGCTGCCAACCCTGGAAAGAAAAGAGCGAAATCGCATACTTTGAATCGCCATGATATTTACTCCTGGTCACTGACTTGCAAAAATCTCAGCATCAACAAAGACACCACCATCACCAAAATAGTTAACAAGAATGAATTTGCTGAACCAGTTCCCAAATCGAGATATTTCATATATTGGTTGAGCTGATAGCCTGCCGTAGTTGTACTTGAATAAGGTCCGCCCTGAGTCAAAACATAAGGTTCGGCAAACATTTGCATGACTGCCAGGGTGGCAATCACGACATAAAATGCAATTGCTCTACGCATGAGTGGGACAGTGACAAATCGAAATTGCTGAAAACCTGTAGCACCGTCAAGTTCCGCCGCTTCGTAGATTTCCCGCGAAATACTCTGAATTGCGGCCAGCATAATCAAAATAGCGAAACCGCTGCTCTTCCAAAAAACCAATAACGCCAATGTTGGTTTTGCCCATGCTTCGGTTGTAAGCCAACCAATCGCGGGAATGCCGAGCATTTTGATTGCAAAATTAATGCCGCCAAATTCATAATCAAACAATACTTTCCAAACCTGGGCAATTGCGACAAGTGGCACCAGGTATGAGATCAAATAAGTGGTACGAAAAAAGTTTCGGAAACGCAATTTAGGGAGTGAAAGAAGAAAAGCCACCAAGACAGCAAAGAAAGTCTGGATGGGTACGATGATTAACCATAAGTAGGTTGAATTCCAAATGGATTGCCAAAAACTGGCATTGCTCAACAGGAAGACATAATTTGACAAACCAATAAACTCCAACTTGCCAATACCGTGCCAGTTGGTAAAACTTAAAATTAATGAATAAAAGAGTGGAAACAAGCCGAAAACAATAAAAAGCAGGAAGAACGGCGCAATAAACAGGTAAGGAGCAAAACTGCCACCCAACCAACGCCTAAAATGAAACAATCCAGAATATCGGAATCGTCGGATCATTAATAATCCTTGTATGGGTTTATAGCGCCAGTGTCTGGCTGCACAAGAGTCTCAAAAAAATAACGCTCGTGCAGCCAGACATATAAATTCGACAGCAAGACTATCTCTTTATCAATTTGGCTGTTATATCATCTGCTGCTGTCTTGAGGGCTTCTTCTGGGGTAATTTGACCATCCTGCATGCGTTGTACATTTGCTGTAATAATTTCACCTGCTTGTCCGTAAAACGGCGCATAGTAGTAATTGGCAGGAATATCCTTAACTGTTGAGACTGCTACGTCCCACAGGTTTTGATTGCCCAGACCGACTGGGTTTTGGAAGAGTTGCTCTTTTTGAGCCGGTAGGTAAGCAGGTAGAGAAGAATTCAAACCTCCTGGGTAAATTTTATTTGGCCCATAAACAGCCTTATACCCTTCCGGACTTAACATCAAATGCTCATAAAAAAGCCAGGCCAATTGCGGGTTCTTGCTTTGCTTCGGAATTACGAAGGAAGAACCACCCATGTTGGCTCCTCGGGCACCACCTGAAGCCCAGGCGGGCAATGGCATGACGCGCCATTTGCCTTTAGTGGCTTTGAGCAAGTTTTCAGGGGCATAAACAAACCAGATCGCCCAAGGATAGAAAGCCACCTGATCAGTTTCAAGCGCCTGAATGTCACCGGGAGATGTATATTCTTGCAGGCTCCCGACACCGCTATCAAGAACCTTTTTCATCCATTTCAATGCCTTCAGGTATGGATCGCTATTCAGTTGCAACTCACCTTTTTCATTCACAAGGCTGGCGTTTTGTTGATTGGCAAACATCTCCAACTGAAGAGGAATAGCCCAACCTGCTCGCTCGATGTGAATCGGTTTTTTATCCATACCGAGTTTGCTCTGGATCGTTTGAGCAGCATCAATCAGGTCATCATAGGTTTTTATTGAGGCAGGATCAACCCCAGCGTTCTGAAGTAAATCTTCTCGATAGTATAGAAGAGCGGGATCCAAGTCGAATGGGATACCGATCACTTTGCCGTTGGATGTATTTACTCGAAGCTTGAAAGGTACAATATCTTTGGCATACGGTTGTATCCACTGGGAAATATCAGTGAAGAAGTCAGCCAGTGGTGGAATATTGACATCTTCAATGAAAGTTCCATCAGGGACATCTACACCCGCAGTCAAAGTCGATGCCAGTTTTGCATTGATATCCACGGCTTCATGTTTGACAGTGACCTTCGGATACTTTTTGTTGAAAGATGCAATAGTTGAATCGAATACCTGGAATAGATCGCCAGAACGATCCCAGATCACAATCTGGCCTTCTGGCTCAGCAATTGCAGTCGGTGGGATAGCGGTGGATATAGCGGTAGGGGCTTCTGCTGTTTTAGTTAGTTGAGGCGCACAGGCTGCAAGAGTTGCTCCTGCTACACCCAGCCCAGCAAGGCGCAAGAAATCACGCCGCGAGATTTTACCTTTATCTAGCGTTGACATTTGGATCACTCCTTTGAATTGTAATGTAGGAAAAGGGTTACTTGAAGTTAAAGTTATCAGGCGAATATTCGATACTCGCACCTCCTTATATTAATCACCTCAGATTCCACTAAAATAAACATGTTTATTCGTACCAGATGCGCATGACGAGATCTTCTGGATAATTTCCAAATTTACGACCGAATAAGTTGAGACCACCAACGTTTTTGGCATCAGCTTTAACGCCAATCCGTATGGTTACACTTCGTTGGTCATTGAGCTTTAGTCGATCTATGGTCACATCAGATATTTGCATACCGTCTACAAAAGTACCTGAAGGGGTAACTTCCCAGCGTTTTAGTTGCCCATACTGTGAGTCAACATCAACCCACCAGGTGGGTGTCAGCGCGCCCCGTGTGCCGCCATAATCTGCCGGGCTTGTCCATACCCCAACTTCCACGCCATTTATCAACAGGCAAATGTCAGAAGGCCAGTTGTCGTTATGGGTTGGCGCCTCTGAACAAATTTCCATGCGGAGTTGAATACTACGAGGTTTTGTGTTTGGAGGAATACGAAGAGGAAATTTATATTCTACAAACCCCTGACGGAACCATAAAATTTGGGCGTTGACATGTTCTGGTTCCAAAAAACTTGTCGGATCATCCATCATTCCGATAATTTGAGTATCGGTTGCCAATCCGCATGTTGGCTCAAGCTCGTAATTTACGTATGCACCAATAGGCATAGATACTTCAAAATATTTTCCTTCATCTTTTTCGATAGGTGGAAGTTCAATAAGTACTCGGTCGAACCTACGCGAACAAGCTTTTTGCATTCCACGACTAGCTGGTTCCAATTCAGTTGAAATTAACTCCGCGTCTTCTAATAGTTTTATATGCATACCTGCAGTAGAAATCGGAATATCAAGAAGTTGTGCCAGGCGATTAACCGAGTAAGATTCTGCTCCTAATATCTGCAATATACGCAATCGCCATTCGGAGGCTAAGGCTTTTAATATTACTAAAGCTTTTTCGTCAGACTGGTTTAGGTCTACTATTAGCGTTTTTCCATGATCAGTTGTCATTTTACTTCTTCCTCACGCCTCGCAGAATAGTAGTGTAAACTTTATTCTGTAATTTCCAAAAAATAGATCAAGTGTTATCCTATCGTTTACCAGACAAAAGGAGCGCACAATGACCTATCGAGATGATTTTACCCTACCAGCCGAAATGCTGGAACAAGTAGCCAGTCAGGGCTTTGAAGTTTTACCGGAGTTAATCCGGGTGGTTGTCAATGCCGCCATGCAGGCCGAACGCCAGCAGTACCTTAGAGCAGCACCTTACCAACATACAAAGGAACGAGTAGGCCAAGCTAACGGCTTTAAACCCAAGACAGTTCAAACCCGGGTAGGTGACATCACATTCGCCATTCCACAAGTGCGGGACAGTAGCTTCTACCCGGAAGCTCTGGAGAAAGGTTTGCGGAGTGAACGCGCATTGGTTTTATCACTGGCCGAAATGTACGTTCAGGGTGTCTCCACCCGCAAGGTTAAAGCAATCACTGAGCAATTGTGCGGTATCTCCGTATCATCAAGTCAGGTCAGCAATGCAGCGTTGTTGCTGGATACCGAACTGGAGAAATGGCGTAACCGTTTGCTTGGGGAATATCCCTTTTTGTTCCTGGACGCTTATTACGAGCAGGTCCGCGAAGATGGGCAAGTTCGAAATCTGGCAGTTTTATCCGCTACCGCCATCAATCCAGCCGGAAAACGCGAGATTCTGGGTGTTTCAGTCTCCCTGAGCGAGCATGAAGTCCACTGGCGTTCATTTTTGGAGAGTTTGAAAGATCGCGGATTGGGCGGTATACAACTCATCACCAGTGATGATCACGCCGGGTTACGAGCTGCACGATTGGCTGTTTTCGGCGGTGTTCCATGGCAGCGCTGCCAGTTTCACTTGCAGCAAAATGCCCAGGCTTATGTGCCGAATAAGGAAATGCAAACTCAAGTTGCAGAAGATATTCGCTCTGTCTTCAACGCACCTGACCGTGTTACCGCTGATGCGTATTTGTCCAAAATCGTTCAAAAGTACGAAAAAAGCGCTTCGCGTTTATCTACCTGGATGGCAACAAATATTCCAGAAGGTTTAATGGTCTTTTCCTTTCCGGTTGCTTTTAGAACTTTATTGCGCACGAACAATTGCGTTGAAAGACTGCACCGGGAAGTTCGTCGCCGAGCGCGGGTTGTGAGTATCTTTCCCAACCAGGCTTCCTGCTTACGTTTGGTCTCGGCCATCTTGAGTGAGATCAGTGAAGAGTGGCTCACCGGCAGAACATATTTGAATTTTCAAGGTTCAGATTAGCACTGTTTTTTTTCTTAATGAAGCACTTGATCTTGATCTTACAGAAAAACCCTTGCACAATCCGCAGAATAACTTGTAACATTACAGGTTGTCCTAGGATATATAATATTCTATAGCCGTATAGAACAATAAATCATATAAGATTGCAAATAATCAAGATATGAAACAGATTTTTATGTTTACTACAGTTATTTATAACATTAATATTTGAGTGAGTCAATAGCTTAATTCTATAGTTTAGTTTTAATGAAATTGCCATTATTACAAACAATTTATTGTATTATTGTGATGTGCACATAAATTCGCTCTCAGGATTTCCCCCTAGGATAAGGCCATTTTTCTTGTTATACTTTCGATAATCTTTACTCAAATAACCACTACTTAAAATCGTTGGCCGGACAAAACCTGCAGGCATGCAGAATATTGTCCGGCTTTTTCTTTTAATTCAACATCGGAGCACAAATGACAATTCTTATTCCGGTAATCGGGCTTCTGACCGTCACGTTGGTTCTATTTCTGCTCTATCCCAAGCAAATCAAAACTGGAAAATTAGCTGCACTGTACAGCCTGGACTCTGCCCGAACCTTATCATCCCTTGATCAGAAGTCTCTGGAGTACAAATTACTGGCATCTGGTCTGAATTTGAAACCGGTAACTTTCCGCCTGTTGTGCATTGGTGCGGCTCTGGGCGGTCTAGTTATCGGTTGGTTGTTCTTACCCGGTCTGCCGGCAATCGTTATCGGAGGGGTGATTTATTATGTCCCAGGTGCCTGGCTGGACGATCAAGTAAAAAATCGTGGCAGGAAAATAGATCTGCTTCTGCCGATTGCCATCGGTCGAACCGCTGCCGGACTGCTGGCTGGCGGATCGGTGCCAGACGTTCTTCAACAAGTGGGTGAATCGCTCGAGTTGGAAAAAACAAACCCATTAACTCCTGAACTCATCCTGACTGCTTCAGAGATGCGCATGAAAGACCGCGTCGAGGCATTACGCAGCATGGCTGCACGCAGTCCTTCTGTTTCTTTGGCTAACCTTGCCCAATTGCTGGAAGGATATACCGAGGCTGGAGGCCGGGCATACACGGCTGTTCTCATGGACATCTCCAACCGCGTACAGCAAATTCTGATTGCCCGCAACCGCGCCCAGGCAAAAGCCGGAGATTCGCTGGTGTCAGCCAAAGTACTGCCTGGTGTGTTGATCTTTGTCCTGTTCTACCTCAGCAGCGATCCAATGGTTCGTTCTTCCTTAACTGCCATCCCCGTTCAACTCATCATTGCCGGCACAATGGCTGCCATGGTGGGAGGTTATTTCATTATCCGATCCATGATTATGGAGGCTGTGTGATTGCACTTATTTATCTCACCGGAATAGCTGTTTTCGCTTTGGTCATATACCTGACGCTCGAGCTTGCTCCGGCCGCGCCAACCGGCCGCTTATCAGAATTACACACACCCGCAGACGGAGTCATCCTGACCGGCTGGAGAAAATCCTTGTCGCCTTTGGACAAACCCGTTTCTAAGTGGATGCCGGCAGGATTTTTGAAAAAGACTCGTGCGGATTTGTACTGGGCACATATCGGAGGCAGCTGGATAGAATGGAATGAAATCCAGTTTACTTCGTTACGCGTGGCCCTGGCAGTTGCTGGATTTGGGTTGGCGATGTTTGCGACTGCCGAACCGGTCCTTGCCCTGACAGGCGGACTGGTCGGGTTTCAATATCCTGCCATGAGTATGGGTGGGGTCGCACGCCGTTTCCGCAGGCAGTTTGTAGCCCAGCTTCCGGAATTCGTTCAATTAGT
>Ga0172367_10009671_pt1 | contig 10537 bp, 6 predicted proteins | sample Lak10m_FD_114542 | JGI IMG/M metagenome (GOLD analysis project Ga0172367, IMG submission 114542) | Freshwater microbial communities from Kabuno Bay, South-Kivu, Congo - kab_022012_10m | ecosystem: Environmental > Aquatic > Freshwater > Lake | place: Democratic Republic of the Congo: South-Kivu...
CAGCAGGTCGATCGAAGCCCCGCCGACCAGCACGTCATAGCCGTCGCCGCCGTTCAGACGGTCAAAGCCGTCGCCACCCTCCAGCCAGTCGTTGCCGCCATTGCCGAACAGGCTGTCGTTGCCGCCATTGCCGATCAGCGTATCGGCCGTCCCGGCCCCCTCGGCCCATTCCGCCGCACTGGTTCCGTCCCACCGGATCGGCGGCGGGGGCGGCACTTCGGGCAGCACCACCGGCAGCCGGGTCAGGTTGAACAGATCGGCAGCATCCAGGCTGGCCGGGTCGATCGCCCCGCCCGAGGCGCTGTTGACCACCAGCACCTCGGTGCCAAAGCTGATCTGCATCCCGGTGGCGGTGGCGGTCATGGTCAACTGCGCGGGGCTGTGCAGCAGGCCCCAGCCGGAAAGGTCGATGTGATCGACGCCGGGGGTAAAATCGGTGATGGTGTCGGTCGCGCCATCGGCGGCCAGCACGAAGGTATCCGCCCCCGCGCCACCGCTCAGCAGATCGCTCCCGCCCCCGTCCATCAGGATGTCGTCGCCCGCGCCGCCGCTCAGATGGTCGCTGCCAGCCCCGCCGACCAGCAGGTCGTTGTTGCCCCCGCCGCTCAGCGTGCCCCCCTGGACCGGTGCCTGCAGGGTCTGCCCTGCCGGGCCGGGGTTGAAGGCAATCTCGGTGATCCCGGCCTCGGAACTGCTGGCCACGAAGATCTCGAGACCAGTGGCGGTGGCGCGGGCGGTAATGGCGCTGATATCGGCCAGCCCCATGCTGGTGCTGTCGGCGAGATGGGCCAGCGCCAGCAGATGCCCGCCCGGCAGCACCTGATAAAGGCTGATGCCGTCATCGGCGCCGCCCGCGATGACATAGGACTGGCCGCCATAAGCCACCACTTCCAGCGCCGTCACCCCGCCAAAGCGGCTGTCGAGGTCGTCGAGCACATGATCGCTGACCTGCAGGCTGCCGCCCGGCCCTACCACCACCAGACTAAGCGAGCCCGAGCCTGCCGCTGCCACCACCAGATAAGTCACCCCCGCCACCGTCACCACCTCAAGGGCGGTCGGGGCGCTGATCCACAGCCCCTCGGCCATGCCGATGTCGGCAACCTCGGTCAGCGCCCCGCTGGCCGAGACCGCCCAGGCGGTAACCCCGGGGTCAACCGCGCCAAGCGTGAAGACGTAGCTCTCCCCCGCCACCGTGGCCGAGGTCAGCGCCACCACATGATCGGCATGGCTGCTGGCGCTATCGGGGATCACCGCGCTGGCTTGCAGTGCTCCGCTGGCGGAAAAGCCAAGCTGCCCGAGGCCCGCGCCATTGGCGATGCCGCCATAGACCATCTGCCCGCCGGTGGCGAGATCGACGGTGATCGGGGCCACCAGATCGCCCGGGAAACCCGGCAGGGTGCCCAGGCTTTGCTGGGTGCCGAAACCGCCATCGGCGTCGATCTGATAGAGGGTCAGTGCCCCACCCGCGCCGCCTCCGCTCAGCAGCGCCACCCCGCCGCCGGTGGCAATGAAACCAAGATCGGGCTCGACCCCGGCCCCGTCCGGGCGGCTATGGGTGGTGCTGTCGATCGCCACGATGCCGGGGCCCGAGATGTTCCAGGCGCTCAGCGTGCCGTCATAGCGGGTGGTGGCATAAAGCACCTCACCCGAGCCGTCGCCGGGGTCGATGATCTCAAGGTCGGTGATATGGGAAAGGTCCTGGCTGGTGGCCGCAACAACATAGCTGGTGACGCTCAACCCGGACATGACGGAAGCCCCCCCGAGGCCGATCCTGTGCAGACCGCCAGCATGGCCAGCGGCAAAGGCGGCAGCGGGAATGCGAATGTGGCAGGGTGGCGGAGAATGCCGGGGTATTGATTCAAACGCGGCGGCAGAGGGGCCAGGCGGGATTACGGTTGAACCGCCCGCTCACGAGTGCAACATCAGCAGTCGATCATGCCCGACCACGGTCAAGAAATCGCTGGAGAAGGTGGCCGACGATGAATGGCGTCATTCTCGACTCCGAGCTGACCTGCCCGCAGTGCGGCTTTGCCTGGATTCAGGCCATGCCGACAGATGCCTGCCAGTTCTATCAGGAGTGCCCGTCCTGCCACGCGCGGTTGCGCCCCAAGCCCGGCGACTGCTGCGTGTTCTGCTCTTATGGCTCGGTCCCGTGTCCGCCGCGCCAGCGAGAGCGCGGTTGCTGCACAACGCAAACCAGGAGTTGATGCCGCGGCCCGGGCCGGTTTTCTGGCGGCCCTGGGCGAGGTCGGAACCTCAAGCGATCAGACCGATGGTCTGCGTCTGGCGCTGACGAGCGGGCGCTACCTGCATCTGCGCCCCTCGGGCAACGCACCAGAGCTGCGCTTTCACGCCGAGGCCGAAACCGCGCAAGCCGCCGTAACCCTGCTGGCCGCCGGGCTTGGCCAGGTGGCAAAGGCGCTGAGGTTGCTGCCTGCCCTCACCCCGCCCGAAAACGGGGTGCCGGGTCGGGTGCGGGCATGAGCGCCACCGTTTCTTCCGCATTGCGATCCGCTTCATCCCACAGCAGGTCGGCAATCTGCGCGCCGGGCTGATAGCCGATCGGCGCGGCTTGCAGCAGGTGGCGGATCTGCGCCACGTCCTGCCTGACGCAGGCCTTGAACAACGCGGCCAGCAGATCTTCCAGCGCCTGCCATTCCAGGCTGGTTTCCTGTGCGGTCATGATGCGCGGGTGGCTGGTGGTCTGGGGGTCATTGCCGATCAGCAGCTCTTCAAAGCGCTTTTCGCCGGGACGCAGGCCGGTGAAGGTGATGGCGATATCGCCCTCGCCCGAGGGGCCGGCGGCGGTCACGACATAGGGTTTCAGGCCGCACAGCCGCACCATGCGCTGCGCCAGATCAACGATCCTGACCGGCGCGCCCATGTCGAGCACGAAGACATCGCCGCCCTGCACCATGGCACCCGCCTGAATCACCAGTTGCGCCGCCTCGGGGATGCTCATGAAATAGCGGGTGATCTCGGGATCGGTCACGGTGATCGGGCCGTCGGCCTCGATCTGGCGGCGAAACAGCGGGATCACCGAGCCCGAAGACCCCAGCACATTGCCAAACCGCACCATCGCGAAGCGGGTGCCCGACTGGTGCGCCGCCAGCGCCTGGCAGACCAGTTCCGCCAGCCGTTTCGATGCTCCCATCACATTGGTCGGACGCACCGCCTTGTCGGTGGAAATCAGGATGAAATCCCTCACCCCGGCCGCGATGGCCGCCAGCGCCAGGGTGCGGGTGCCGAACACGTTGTTGCAAATCCCTTCAACCACATTGTGCTCGACCATCGGCACGTGCTTGTAGGCCGCCGCATGATAGACGGTCTCGACATGGCAATGGCGCAGCACCGCCGCGCTGCGCCGGGGGCTTTGCACCGACCCCAGCAGCGGAATGATTTGCAGATCCAGCCGCTGGCGCGCCACCAGTTGCCGCAGCTCCATGTCGATGGTGTAAAGCGCGAATTCCGAAACCTCGAGCAGCACCAGCGCCTTCGGGGCGCGCTGCAGGATCTGGCGACACAGTTCGCTGCCGATCGAGCCGCCGGCCCCCGACACCAGCACCACCTTGCCGCGGATGTTGGCATCGAGCAGTTCCTCGCGCGGCGGCACCGGATCGCGCCCCAGCAGATCCTCCAGCGTGACCTCGCGCAATTCAGTGATCCGGGCCTTGCCCGACAGGATGTCGACAATTCCCGGAATGGTCTGAACCCGCACCGGCAGCGGCTCCAGCCGGTCGAGAATGACCTTGCGCTGCTGGCGGCTGGCACTGGGAATGGCCAGCAGCACCCGTTTCACGCCATGCTGGGTGATCAGCAGCCCGATCGCACGGCTGGCATGCACCCGCAGACCGCCGATCTCGACCCCTTCGAGGTGCGGGTCATCATCGACAAAGGCCACCACGTTGCATTCGCGCCCCTGCTGCAGGGTGGCCAGCAACTGCCGCCCCGCCTCGCCGCCGCCATAGATGATCACCGGTTCCTTCAGCACGATCTGGCTTTGTTGATAGATGGCGCGCAAGGCAAAGCGCACCCCGCCGACCGAAAACAGGGCCAGCATGGCATAGATCACCGGCACCGAGCGCGGGATCGGCACCGCCGTCAGGGCCGCCACCAGCGCCAGCAGGATCGTCGAGGACGCGATCCCCAGCAGGATCGTGACCGTGGACTGCGCCGAGATGTAGCGGATCACCACCCGGTAGAACCCGAGCCGCATGAAGACCAGCAGGCTGACCGAAATCACCAGAAGAATGACCAGCCAGATCTCCGGGTTGGCCGCGAAAGCCAGGCTGTCGAGGCGCAGCGCCATAGCCAGCCCGAAACTGGCCAGCAGCAATCCGCTGTCGAACACCACCTGAATGAAGCGCTTCTGGCCGCGGGGCAGATCGAACAGCCGCTGGAAGAACTCACGGATCATCGTAACGCACCTGCCACGTCTCACCCCTGCCCCTGCCAAGGGTATTGCTGTCATAGCCGCTTTCGGCGCTGCGCCGCAACCTTTGGCGCGGGCTCTGGCGCGGGGCCGCACCGTAAGCGGGGGCGCGGCAGGATCCGCCGATTGTCCCGGTTGAACTGAAGTCTGTTCTGGACAACAGTCGCCCCTGCAACATCAAGGCCATGCCGGCCGCCGTGTCAGGGGGGTTCAATTGGGACAACGTGCCGCCCTTTACGCCCGGGTCTCGACCGCCGATCAGTCTTGCGCCCGCCAGATCGCGGATCTGACCGGCTTTGCTGCGCGGGCGGGCTACCATGTCGTCGCGACCGTGCGGGAAACCGCCTCGGGGGCGCGCGCGGATCGGGCCGGGCGGCGGCGGGTGCTGGCGCTGGCCCAGGCGCACGAGATCGACGCCATCCTGGTGACCGAGCTCAGCCGCTGGGGGCGCTCGACCCTCGATCTCTTGGCCACCCTGCGTCAGCTTGAGGGCTGGAAGGTGTCGCTGATCGCGGTCAGCGGCATGACCTTCGATGTCACCAGCCCGCATGGCCGGATGCTGGCCACCCTGCTTGCGGGCCTGGCCGAGTTCGAGCGCGACCTGATCCGCGAGCGGGTGAAATCCGGCCTTGCCAGCGCCCGGGCGCGCGGCAAGAAGCTGGGGCGCCAGCCCGGGCAGCGCCCGAAATCCGACCGCCTGGCGCCGCAGGTGGTGGCGCTGGTCGCGGCCGGGCGCAGCTATCGCTGGATCGCCCGCGATCTGGGGATCAGCAAGAACACCGTGACCGCCATCATCGCGCGCAGCCGCCAACCCGCCTGAGCCGCCCCGCCTGAGTCGCTCGGCCGGGGCTATTTCTCGGTCTCGTGACTCTTGTAGGCATAGTGATAATTGTAATACTGGCTGCCATAATAGGAACCGCTGGTCGCGCGATAGGCGTTCAGCACGGCGCCGGTGATATGCGCCCCGGCGGCATCGAAGGCGCGGCGCACCGCCTCGAGTTCGCCCGGCATGGTGGTCATGTGGCGCACCACCAGGATCGAGGCCCCGACGCTGCACGCCATGATCACCGGATCGGTCACCGCCAGGGTTGGCGGCGCATCAAGCAGGATCAGATCATATTGAGAGTTCAGGGTTTCGAGCAATTGCGCAAAGACCGGGCGCATCAGCAGTTCTGACGGATTGGGTGGTATCTGCCCGGTCGAGATGAAGTCCAGCCCTTCGACCGGGCCGTGATGGGTCACCTCGGCCACGGTCTTTGCCCCTGCCAGCAATTCGGCAAGACCCAGGTGGGTGCGATCAAGCCCGAAATAGCGCCGCAGATAGCCGCGCCGCATATCGGCGTCGATCAGGCATACCTTCTGGCCCGATTGCGCGGCAACCACCGCCAGATTGACCGCAATGAAGCTTTTGCCTGCCGCCGGTGCCGAGGAAGTCAGCATCACCGAGTTGGTCTTGGCATCGAGCATGCCGAAATGCAGCGCAGTGCGCAGCGAGCGCAGCGCCTCGATCACCAGATCATTCGGCGTGGTAAGCGCCAGAATCGGCAAAAGCCCGTGCTTGTCGCGGTTCTTGTCTGACGCCGCCGAGAAGCCGACCGTGGCAAAAACCGCTATCCCCAGCTTTTCGATATCGGCCGTGCCGTGAATGCCCTGGCGGGTAGCATGGCGCAGCACCACCACGCCGATCCCCAGCACCAGCCCCAGCGCCAGCGCCAGCGCCATGATCAGCGACTTGCGCGGGGCCATCGGCTTGCTGTCGGTGACGGCACCGTCAAGGATGCGCACATTGCCGATCGCCGAGGCTTGCACCACCTGCAACTCCTGCTGGCGGCTGAGCAGTTGCAGATAGACATCCTGGGCCACCTCGAGATCGCGGGTCAGGTTGAAGACCTCTTTCTGGGTTTCCGGCAGACCGCCGCTTTCCTGGCGCAGATCGGCAAGCTGCTGGTTCAACTGCTCGCGGTTCTGCAACAGCGCCTGGTAGGTCGGATGGTTGATGGTGAAGCGGCGCTTCAGCTCTTCTTCCTGAATCACCAGCTCGCTCAGCCTGCGTTCGATTTCGGTGGCCCGTTCCAGCAGCGCCTGGGTCTCGTAGGTCAGATCGACCGATTGCTGCTCCTGGCGATAGGCGTTGAGGGCATCCTGCGCCGCCGTCACCGCGGCTTCCGAGGTTGGCAACTGCTTGATGATGAATTGCAGGCTGCTCTGAGCCTCGGCCGAGCTGCGCGAGACGTTCTGCTCAAGGTAGGTGCGGGTGATGGCATCGAGGGTCTGTTTGATCGCTTCGCCATCCGCGCCCGACAACTCGAGCTTCAGGATCGACGACTGGCGCCCGGTCTCGGTGGCGGAAAACGCCTTGCGCAACTCGTCGATGACATCGCGCGAATCGCTGCGGGTAATGATGAACTCGCGCCCCGTCTGGCCTTCCAGCACATCAACCCGCAGGGCCAGCCCCAGGGTCGGATCATCCAGCCGCTGGCGCAGTTTGCCCTGGCGGGTGGTGCCGTCGGGCAGGGCAACGCGGTAATCGAAACCACCCGCGCCGCCGGTTGCGGTCAGGGTCATTTCCTCGCCGATCCAGGTGGCTGGCACTTCCAGCTCGCCCAGCTCGATCTGCTCGGCATGCCAGGCATAGGGGGCAAGGAAGGCAAAGCCCGGATCGGGCAGGTCATAGCGGCTCAGGGCTTCGCCGATCACCGGCAGGCGGCGCGGGGTGGCACTGAGATCGAGGTCAAGCTGATCCACCACCTGCCCCAGCACCAGCCGCGAGCGCAGGATCTCGATCTCGGCCAGGGTCTGGGCCGACTCGCCACCCAGCAGATCCTGCATCCCGGCCGGCAGCGACAGACCGCTGCGCTTGGGTTCGATCTGCAACAGCGCATCGGCACGGTAAACCGGCGGGCTGAGCAGGGTTACCGCCAACCCCACCAGCAGGGCGGCAAGCACCGCCCAGGCAATCTGCCAGCGCCCGGCCCAGATCACCCCAACCAGGGCGGCAAGGTCGATCTCGTCCTCAGAGGTGGCGGCGGTGTCGGTTGTGGTCGTGCTCATCGCGGTGCCTTGTCCTGTTTCTTGTCCAGTTTGGCGATCCACGTTTCTGCCGCCTTGAGAATGTCGTCAATCATCCGGGCGTGAAAATCCGCTGACTTGCGATAAGGGTCGGCGATGCCCCGCCCGCCGCACCATTGATCGAACAGCAAGGTGCGGCCCGACAGTTGCGGCGCTTCGCGGATGATCTGGGCGCGGTGTCCGGGTTCCATCACCAGGATCAGATCATAACCCGCCGCCAGCTCGGGGGTGAACTGGCGCGACACATGGCCGTCAAGCGCCAGTCCCCGCGCCCTGGCGGCGGTGGCGGCATCGGCATCAGCCGCCTGGCCCACCAGCGCCCCCAGCCCGGCTGAATCGACCCGCAGCCCCGGCAACCCCGCCCGCAAGGCCCGCTCGCCCGCCGGCGAGCGGCAGATGTTGCCGACACAGACCACCAGAACCGATCTGATCATGCCGCCTCACTGCGTCAGGTTCTGAACCGCGTCAACCGCCTGGACCGACGGCAACAGACGGCTGATGACCTGGTTCCATTTGGCAATCGGGGCGGTAGTCACATAGACCACATCCTGCGGCAGCAGGGTGAACCGCGTCGCCAGCAGAAAAGCCACCGGGTTGGTGGCATCAAGCTGATAGACGGTGATGCCCTCTTGCGTGGTGCGGAACACGAACACGCCGCGTGCATCCGCCACGCCTTCATGCAGGCCGCCCACCCGGGTCAGCGCCTGGGTCAGGGTGACATCTTCATGCGACAGATCAATGGTCGAGGGCTTGACGATCTGCCCCAGCAGGAAGGCCTCCGCGGGCTCGAGCTTGGGCACATTGATGATGTCGCCATGGCTCAGGATGGGGTTGGCGCTGCCGGTGCCCTTTTCCAGGAAGCTCTTCAGATCGACCGCATAAAGCCGCCCGCCGCGGCGCACCGTGACCCGGCGCGAATCGGCGTTGATGGTCAGGCCACCCGCCGCATCCACCGCTTGCAGCAGCGACAGCGGCTCGGCGGTCAGGGCCTGGCGGTTGGGCGTTGCAACTTCGCCGGTGACCAGCACGCTTTGCGAATTGTAGCCCACCACCCGCACCACAATCTGCGGCTTGGGAATGAATTCGGTCAGCGCCAGCGTCAGGTTCTTGCGGATGTCTTCCGGCGTCAGCCCCTTGGCCTCTACCCGCTCGACGTAAGGATAGAAGAAGGTGCCATCCGATTGCACCCTGAGACCGGATTCCAGCGGATTGCGCTGATCCCCGCCCGGCATCGTCAGCTCGGGGTGTTCCCAGACCACGATATCAAGGATATCGCCGGTGCCAACACGGTAATTCCAGCCATCCGCGGCCGGCAGATTGGTAACGGCCGAAGTCGGCAGGCGCGGGTTATCATATTGCGCGATGTTGCTGGCGTCGAGCTGCACCACCGTGACCCTGGTATCCAGCGCCGAAAGCTCGGCGCGCACCGCATCCGGGGTTACCGGAAAATCGGTGATGGAACCACAAGCGGCCAGAAGCAAAGCAAAAAATGGCATGACTCTGCCGAATCGCATGAATGCCCCCTGTTGCTTGCGCCACCAGTTAACCGCTGGCCGCAAGTTACTCAAGCCTGCCTGAAGCGCGGGGGCCCGGACGGGGGGCTGGCCGCCGACGCGCCACCCCGTGGCCATCGGCGGGAAAATGCCCGAAAAATGCCCGCCTTTGGTCGCGCCACGGCCCCGTCGGTCGGTTTTGTGCTAGCCGGATGTGGTGATTTCATGCCGAGGGTCCAGCCCCCTCCCTCGGCGCCATTCAGGAGTATGTCAAATGCCCATGACCGCAGCCGAACAATACATGCTGGAGCTGATCAACCGCGCCCGGCTGGATCCGCTGGCCGAAGCCGCCCGCTATGGCATCGACCTCAATCAAGGGCTCGCCCCCGGCACCATCACCGCCACTGCCAAGCAGGTGCTGGCCCCCAACGCGGCCCTTGATCGCGCCGCCGAGGCACATTCGCAATGGATGCTCAACACCGACACCTTCAGCCATACCGGGGCGGGAGGAAGCACCGCCGGCGACCGGATGGCCGCGGCTGGCTATGTCTTCACCGGCAGCTGGAGCTGGGCCGAAAACCTGCACTGGTATGGCACCACCGGCGCGCTGAACCTTGAAGCGGTGATCGGGTTGCAGCACCAGGGGCTGTTTGAAAGCGCCAGCCACCGGGTCAACACCCTTGCGCCGCAGATGCGCGAGATCGGTATAGCCCAGGTCGGCGGCCAGTTCACCAGCGGCGGAATCACCTATAACGCCTCGATGGTGACGCAGAATTTCGCCCTGTCCGGGGCAACCGCCTTCGTCACCGGCGTCGCTTATACCGACCGCAACGCGGACGCGTTCTATGGCATCGGCGAAGGCCTTGGCGGGATCTCGGTCACCACGGCCGGCTCTCCCGGCACCACCACCACCGCCACCGGCGGCTACAGCCTCGGCGTTGCCGCTGCCAGTGCCGTCACCGTCAACCTGGCACAGGGGGCAACCGCGCTGGCAACCCTGACGCTCGACATGTCGGCGGGCAACGGCAAGCTCGACGTGATCAGCAACGGGGCGGGCGGCTGGTCGCTGGCACTTTCGGCCTCGGCGACCCTGGTTTCCGGCATCGCCAACGCCAACCTGCTGGGGGTGGCGAACCTGAACCTCTCCGGCAGCGGCGCGGCCAACACCCTGGGCGGCAACAAGGGCAACAACGTGATCAACGGCAAGGACGGGGCCGACCATATCGTGGCCGGCGCGGGCAATGATATCGTGAATGGCGGCACTGGCCGGGACGTGCTGGACGGGGGCGCGGGGGCGGACGAGTTCTTCTACAGCTCGACCTTCGAGAGCACCAGGCGCGGCGGCGACCAGATCACCGGTTTCGAGCACGGAATTGACCACATCAACCTCGCGGCGATCGACGCCAATCCCTTTGTCGCCGGCGATCAGGCCGCAAGATTTATCGGCGCGGCCGGGTTCAGCGGGCTGGGGGCGGCTTCGGCCGGGCAGTTGCGGCTGATGAACCTGCCCGGCTTCAGCCTGGTCCAGCTTGATACCGACGGC
>Ga0172367_10009674_pt1 | contig 10535 bp, 5 predicted proteins | sample Lak10m_FD_114542 | JGI IMG/M metagenome (GOLD analysis project Ga0172367, IMG submission 114542) | Freshwater microbial communities from Kabuno Bay, South-Kivu, Congo - kab_022012_10m | ecosystem: Environmental > Aquatic > Freshwater > Lake | place: Democratic Republic of the Congo: South-Kivu...
ACTCGAGCATCTTCATGCAGCCGTAGGGCGTGCAGGGCAAAAAACCGGGCATGCCGGTCATCAGCGCACCAGCGCTGGCGACGTGAAAACCGTCGACATCTTTCAGCGGCGAAATGGCTTCGATGACCTTGGTGGCGTCGATGTGTTTGGGCACCGGCAATTGCACCAGGATGCCGTGAATGGCGGGGTCGGCGTTAAGCGCCGCAATACGCGCCAGCAGTTCGGACTCGGTCAGGCTGGCGTCAAACCTCTCCATCACCGAATGAAAGCCGCAGTCCTGGCAGCCCTTGACCTTGTTACGCACATAGACCTGGGACGCCGGGTTGTCGCCCACCAGAATCACCGCCAGGCCGGGGGTGATGCCGCGTGCCTTGAGCGCCTGCACGCGGGCGGTGACGTCGGCACGCAACTTGTGGGACAGCGCGACGCCGTCAATGATGAGGGCACCTTGTGTGTTGGTAGTCATGTCTGTTTCATCCATAAAAAAAGCCCGCGGATCCGGATGGGGCGGGCATGTTGGCCAAGGCCAGGCTGAACCGGTTCTCAGGCCTTGACGGCATTGGGCCCCAGTGCGATCTTGAGCAGGTCGGCCACCGTATTGGCACCGAGTTTTTCCATGATGTTGGCGCGGTGCGCCTCCACCGTTTTGATGCTGATACCCAGGTCGTCGGCAATCTGCTTGTTCAGGCGGCCCGCCACGATGCGTTCCAGCACTTGCGACTCGCGCATCGTCAGGCGCGACATCAGCGCGTCGCGGTTGAGCGCATTCTGGAATTCGGCAAACGACTCCTTGGCTTGCTCGAGCATGCGCTCGACCAGCGGCACCAGTTGCTCTTCATGAAAAGGCTTCTGGATGAAGTCCATTGCGCCCTTTTTCATGGTGTCAACGGCCATGGGCACGTCGCCGTGCCCGGTGATGAAGGCCAACGGCAGGGGAGAATGGCTTTCAAGCAAGCGGTTTTGTAGCTCCAGGCCGGTCATTCCGCCCATGCGGATGTCGACGATCAGGCAGGCGACTTCACGCGCATCGAAGCGGTTCAGGAACGACTCGGCGGAATCGAAGCAGCGCACCCGGTAGTCCTTACCCTCCAGCATCCATTGCAATGAATCGCGCACTGCCTCATCATCGTCGATGACGTAAACAGTCCCTTTTTTTGGAATCAAGCTCATGGTGAAATCTGCACTGTGGGTTGGACTGAACGCTTTATGGGCGTTGTCGGCAGGGGATCGGCTATCGGAATCCAGAAAGTAAAGCAGCAACCCGTCACGACGTCCCCATTGTAAAGGTTCTCTGCTTTCATTCTTCCCATGTGAGATTCCACAATGGAGCGGCACAAGGACAGGCCGATGCCCATGCCCTCGGCCTTGGTTGAATAAAAGGCCTCGTACAAGCGATCCATCACCTCGGGGGCAATGCCCTGGCCCGAGTCGGTCACCACAAATTCGACCACCGCCTTGTCATTGACGTAGGTCTGCGCCACCCTGAGTTTGACGATGCGCTGCGCGCTTGGGCGTTGCGCCGCGTCGACCGACTCGGCCGCATTTTTCAGCAGGTTGAGCAGCACCTGCTCGATCAGGATCGGATCGACCAGCAGCTTGGGCAGATTGGGCACCAGGTATTGGTTGAGCTTGACGTTGCGCCGGCGCAGTTCGATTTCTGCCAATTCCACCGCTTCAGCGACCATGGTGGCCACGCTTGCAACACTGCGGTTGGGTTCGCTGCGTTTCACAAAGGAGCGGATGCGATGAATGATCTGGCCCGCACGCTGTGCCTGCTTGGCAGTTTTTTCCAGCGCACCAAGCAACTCATCCGGGTCGATCTGCCTGCTCTTAATGCGTGACACCATGCCGTGGCAATAGTTGTTGATGGCGGTGAGCGGTTGGTTGAGTTCATGGGCCACGCTGGAGGCCATTTCACCCATGGTGATCAATCGGCTGGCAGTCTGCGCGCGCTCGGCCTGGACCTGGCTTTGTTCCTCGGCGTTGCGTCGGGCCGTGATGTCGGTGGCAATGACCATTTGCGCCAGCCGACCATCGACCCAGCTAAGGTAACGGGTGCGCACTTCCAGCCAGAGCCCCAGGCTGCCCAGGTAGATCTCGGCGCTCTCGGCCTCCTTGTCGGCCAGTTGGTCGGTGGGCAGGCCGGCAAAGGCATCGACCGTGTCCCTGGTTTCGTCGCTGTTGGCAGGTGGTGGGACCCCCGCCTCGGCCACCAGCTGCACATGGCCCTCCACTTGCGTGCCGAACCACTGCCGGTAGAGCTTGTTGGCGAACAGCAGCTCGTCGCTGCCCAGGGGTGCGACCGAAACGGACGCGTCGAGCGCCTCCAGCACGGTCGTGAAACGCTCGTACGAGGCGGCCAGTTGCTCGCGCGCCCGGTTGGGCTCGGTGATGTCGGTCATCGAGGTCATCCAGCCCGTTTGCATGCCAAAGGCATCGATCAGCGGAGACACGTAGAGCCGGGCATCGAAGATGGTGCCATTTTTGCGTTTGACCCGAAACTGGATGCCGCTGGGCATGATTTCACCCGCCAGTTCTTCGCCGAGGCGCTGCTTGAGCAATTCGACATCTTCTTCCGGCCAATAGGGAAAAGGTGCGGTCTTGCCCACCAGGTCTTGTTCGCGCCAGCCCGTCATCTTGCAAAAAGCGGGGTTCACATAAGTGATGCGCCCCTGCAAGTCCAGCGCGCGCATGCCGGTGAGCATGGAGTCTTCCATGGCGCGACGAAAAGCGGTTTCCTGTACCAGCGCATCCTGCGCCCGGATGCGCCTGCGGGTGTGGCTCCAGTTGGCCAGCAGCAGCCACGCGGTGATAGCGCTGAGTACCATGACCAGCCAGAACAGGCCGCTGCCAATCACGCCCAGCGATGTCCGGTAGGCCTGACCGCGAATCGTCAAACCATTGCCGATCGGCGAAACCGGCATCTCGTAGGCGTTGATGGGACTGGCCCATGGCAACAAATGGCGCTGGAGCTTGCCCTCGGACATGGTCGTGCCGGCCAGTAATTTGCCCTGCGCGTCGTGAAGCGATATGGCGTATTTGGCGTTGATTTCGTTGGGCACACCGTAGCGGAACATGGCGTCCACCGAGTAGAGTGCCAGCAGGGTGCCCTTGAAGCGCCCCTTCTCGATCAACGGAATGTAGAGTTCCAGCGAGGAGGACAAATCGTCCAGGGCGCTTGGCGTGGAATATATCGGGGTCAACAGTTCGCGGGCCAGACCAAAGTTGTCAACCGGTGCTGTGGTGCCGTCGGCCCGTGCACCAGATTTTTGCTGCGGCACCGGAAAGTTGGCGGTGTGGTAGTCCACCCGCACCCGGCGGCGTTCATCAATCCAGGTCAGTCCCTGCAACTCGGGGTAGAGATTGGCGAGCGCTTCGGCGCGGATCATGAAGTCGTTGTGGCTGATTTCACGGCTGGCCACTTCACGCGCAAAGCGTCCCAGTTGCTCCTGCTGTTCAAGCAGGCGCAGGCGCAGGCGCTGCTGGGTGTACTCCACATCGCGGTTGATCGCTTCGCGCTCGCGCGAAATTTCTTCCAGCCGCAGGTAGGCAAAGGCGGACAGGATCGCCACCAGAAAAAGGACCACGGCGGCCAGCGGTGCCAGCACGGCAAAGCGGTCCTGGCGTTGGGGCGCCAGGCGTGACCACCAGGCTTTCAGGCGCCGCCACGGACTGGCTGGAAGCGCCTTGGGCAGGGGAAGACTTTTTGACAGGGGCATGGGCGAAGTGTAGGGCGCAAGTCTTTAAAGTAATTTCATAATATAAAAACAATAAACACAATTTGAAATATTTAGCAAAACCCTCTAAAATTAATTCCGTACCAAAGATGGCAAACTCCCCTACCATTCACGGGCTAATCAAAACAGGAGACAAAGCATGTCAGTTATACCCGAGAGCCGAGCAGGCCTTACTGCGACGGATGCCGATACCCAGGAAACCCGCGAATGGATGGACGCCCTGCGCGCCGTCATCGAAAGTGAAGGCCCCGAGCGCGCCCACTTTCTGCTTGAGCAGTTGCTTGAACATGCGCGTCAAAGCAGCATCGACATGCCGTTTTCGGCCAACACCGGCTATGTCAACACGCTCGAGCCCGACCAGGAAGAGCGCTGCCCCGGAAACATCGAAATCGAGGAGCGCCTGCGCGCCTACATGCGCTGGAACGCCATGGCCATGGTGGTCAAGGCCAACCGCCACCACCCCGAAGACGGTGGTGACCTGGGCGGCCACATTGGCTCGTTTGCCTCGCTGGCCCACATGTTCGGTGCCGGTTTCAATCACTTCTGGCATGCAGAATCCGAAAACCATGGTGGCGACTGCGTCTACATCCAGGGCCATGTGGCGCCCGGCGTGTATGCCCGTGCCTACATGGAAGGTCGCTTGACCGAGGAGCAGTTGCTGCACTTCCGCCAGGAAGCCGGCGGCAAGGGTTTGTCGAGCTACCCGCACCCGAAGCTGATGCCCGAGTTCTGGCAGTTCCCCACCGTATCGATGGGCCTGGGCCCGTTGATGGCCATTTACCAGGCGCGTTTTCTCAAATACCTGCACGCCCGCGGTATTGCCAACACCAAGAACCGCAAGGTCTGGGTGTTTTGCGGCGACGGCGAAATGGACGAGGTGGAAAGCCTGGGCGCCATCGGTCTGGCGGCGCGCGAAAAGCTCGACAACCTGGTGTTTGTCATCAACTGCAATTTGCAACGTCTGGACGGCCCGGTGCGCGGCAACGGCAAGATCATTCAGGAACTGGAAGGCACCTTCCGTGGTGCCGGCTGGAACGTGATCAAGCTGCTGTGGGGCAGCAACTGGGACCCGCTACTGGCGCGCGACAAAGACGGTGCCCTGCGCAAGCTCATGATGGACACGCTCGACGGTGACTACCAGACCTTCAAATCCAACGACGGTGCCTATGTGCGCAAGCATTTCTTTGGCCGCGACCCGCGAACCGCCGAGATGGTGGCCAAGATGAGCGACGACGACATCTGGAACCTGCGTCGCGGCGGCCATGACCCGCAGAAGGTCTATGCTGCCTACCACGCGGCGGTCAACCACAAGGGCCAACCGACCGTGTTGCTGATCAAGACCGTCAAGGGTTTTGGCATGGGCAAGAGCGGCGAGGGCAAGAACAATGTGCACCAGACCAAGAAGCTCACCGACGACGACATCAAGATCTTCCGCGACCGCTTCAACATTCCGATCCCGGACAGCCAGATTGCCGACATTCCGTTCTACAAGCCGGCCGACGACACGCCGGAAATGAAATACCTGCACGAGCGCCGCAAGGCACTCGGTGGCTACCTGCCGCACCGCCGCACCAAGGCAGACGAGCACTTCACCGTGCCGTCGCTCGACGTGTTCAAAAGCGTGATCGAACCCACCGCCGAGGGGCGTGAGATTTCCACCACGCAGGCTTATGTGCGCTTTTTGACGCAGTTGCTGCGCGACCAGGCGCTGGGGCCGCGCGTGGTGCCCATTCTGGTCGATGAAGGCCGCACCTTCGGCATGGAAGGGCTGTTTCGCCAGATCGGCATCTACAACCCGGAAGGCCAGAAATACACCCCGGTCGACAAAGACCAGGTGATGTACTACAAGGAAGACGCCAAGGGCCAGGTGCTGCAGGAAGGCATCAACGAGGCCGGCGGCATGGCCAGCTGGATCGCTGCGGCCACCAGCTACTCCACCAGCAACCGCATCATGGTGCCGTTTTACGTCTATTACTCAATGTTCGGCTTCCAGCGCATTGGTGACCTGGCCTGGGCGGCCGGCGACATGCAGGCGCGCGGCTTCCTGTTGGGCGGTACGTCAGGGCGTACCACGCTCAACGGCGAAGGGCTGCAGCACGAAGACGGCCACAGCCACATTCTGGCTGGCACCATTCCGAACTGCGTCTCCTACGATCCAACCTTTGCCCACGAGGTCGGTGTGATCTTGCACCACGGCCTCAAGCGCATGGTCGAGCGACAGGACAACGTTTATTACTACATCACGCTGCTCAATGAAAACTACGCTATGCCAGGCCTCACCCCCGGCACCGAAGAACAGATCATCAAGGGCATGTACCTGAGCAAACCCGGTGCTGAAGGCACCAGCGGACCGCGCGTGCAACTGCTGGGTTCGGGCACCATCCTGCGCGAGAGCTTCTTTGCGCAAAAACTGCTGGCTGTGGACTGGGGTGTGACCGCCGACGTGTGGAGCTGCCCGAGCTTCAACGAGCTCGCGCGCGATGGCCAGGCCTGCGATCGCGACAACCTGTTGCACCCGACCGCTGAAGCGAAAGTGCCGTTCGTTGCGCAACAGCTGGCTGGTCACGACGGTCCGGTGGTGGCATCGACCGACTACATGAAGGCCTACGCCGAGCAAATCCGCCCGTTCATTCCGAAAGGCCGTACCTACAAGGTGCTGGGCACCGACGGCTTTGGCCGCAGCGACTTCCGCTCCAAACTGCGCGAGCATTTCGAGATCAACCGCCATTTCATCGTGGTCGCCGCCCTCAAGGCACTGAGCGAGGACGGCACGATTGCGGTGAGCAAAGTGGCCGAGGCCATTGCCAAGTACGGCATCAACACTGACAAAGTGAACCCGCTTTACGCTTAAAACCACACAAAACATCAAAAGCGAGACACAACATGGCAATCATAGAAATCAAGGTCCCTGACATCGGTGACTTTTCAGACGTGGCCGTGATCGAACTGCTGGTCAAACCCGGCGACACGGTCAAGGCCGAACAGAGTTTGCTCACGGTCGAATCCGACAAGGCATCGATGGAAATTCCGTCGAGCCACGCCGGTGTCGTCAAGGAACTCAAAGTGGCGCTGGGCGACAAGGTGAGCGAAGGTTCATCCATATTGATGCTTGAAGTGGCCGATCACGCAGCGGCCCCCGCTGCGCCGGTCTCAGAAGCTGCCGCTCCTGCTGCTCCCGCACCGGCTGCCGCCGCACCCGCTGCTATGCCAGCTGCGCCCGCGGTGGTGAGCGGTCCGGTCGAAGTGCGCGTACCCGACATCGGCGACTTCAAGGATGTCGCCGTGATCGAGGTGATGGTCAAGGTGGGTGACACCATCAAGCTCGAGCAAAGCCTGATCACGGTCGAGTCCGACAAGGCGTCGATGGAAATCCCGAGCAGCGCTGCCGGCGTCATCAAGGAGCTCAAGGTCAAGCTCGGCGACAAGGTCAACGCGGGCGACCTGCTGGCCATCCTGGAAGGCAGCGTCGCCGCAGCAGCAGCGCCTGCTGAGGCAGCAGCACAGGCAGCGTCGGCTCAGAGCGCACCTGCACCGGCAGCCGCGCCAGCGCCTGCTGCTGACGCTGCGAGCGTGCTGGCCACACCCGCGCATGTGCCCACGGCCACGCCGGCGCTGGGCCTGCCGCACGCGTCGCCGTCGATGCGCAAGTTCGCCCGCGAACTCGGCGTGCCACTCGATGAAGTCAAGGGCAGCGGACTCAAGGGTCGCATCACCGCCGCCGACGTGCAGTCATTCACGCGCTCGGTCATGAGTGGCGCGGTACAGACGGCGGCCATTGCGGCGCAGCAAGCTGCCAAACCCGCCGCGGCAGGCGGTGACGGCGCCGCGTTGGGCCTGATCCCATGGCCCAATGTCGACTTTGCCAAGTTCGGCCCGATCGAGCGCAAGGAACTCAGCCGCATCAAGAAGATCAGCGGCGCGAATCTGCTGCGCAATGCCATCATGATTCCGGCCGTCACCAACCACGACGATGCCGACATCACCGACCTGGAAGCCTTCCGCGTTGCTACCAACAAGGAAAACGAAAAGTCGGGTATCAAGGTCACCATGCTGGCCTTCCTGATCAAGGCCTGCGTGGCCGCACTCAAGAAATATCCCGAGTTCAACAGCAGCCTCGATGGCGACGCACTGATCTACAAGCAGTACTACCACATCGGTTTTGCCGCTGACACCCCCAACGGCCTGATGGTGCCGGTGATCAAGGATGCCGACAAGAAGGGCATCTTCCAGATTTCGCAAGAGATGAGCGAGCTGGCCAAGAAGGCCCGCGACGGCAAGCTGGGCCCGGCCGAGATGACTGGCGCCACCTTCACCATCAGCAGCCTGGGCGGCATTGGTGGGCGCTATTTCACGCCCATCATCAACGCCCCCGAGGTGGCCATACTGGGCGTGTGCCGCTCGACCATCGAACCCATCTGGGACGGCAAGGCGTTCCAGCCGCGCCTGATGTTGCCGCTCTCTTTGACGTGGGACCACCGCGTGATCGACGGCGCCGCTGCGGCGCGCTTCAATGTGTATCTGGGTCAGATCCTCGGCGACTTCCGCCGGGTCTTGCTCTGAGAGGATGACGCACCTGTAGGAGTCGCGCCCTCGCGACGAAGGCTGTTTTGACGGCATTCGCGGCGGGGCGCCGCTCCTGCAAAGTCAAGAGAAACCCTCTTCATGGCGAACCTTCAAACTCATTTATTGGAAACCAACATGGCACTGATTGACATCAAAGTCCCCGACATTGGCGACTTCAAAGACGTGGCGGTGATCGAGCTGCTTGTCAAACCCGGCGACAGCGTCAAGGCTGATCAAAGCCTGATCACCGTGGAGTCTGACAAGGCCTCCATGGAAATCCCGTGCAGCCACGCGGGCGTGGTGAAAGAACTCAAGGTGGCACTGGGCGACAAAGTGAGCGAAGGCTCCTGGTTGCTGGTGCTGGAGTCGGCAGATGCCGTCTCTGCGCCTGTCGCTGCTGACGCGGCCCCCACGTCAGCGACCTCGGCACCGTCAGCGTCGGCTTCTTACCCCGATATTGCGAGCGCAGCGAAGCAACCCGGATCCGGGTTGCCCGCGCCCATGGCCGCCAGCTTCGGTGGCAGCGCCGACCTGGACTGCGACTTGCTGGTTTTGGGTGGTGGCCCTGGCGGCTACAGCGCCGCGTTCCGTGCGGCTGATCTGGGAATGAAGGTCGTCATCGTCGAACGCTACGCGCAGTTGGGCGGCGTCTGCCTGAACGTCGGCTGCATCCCGTCCAAGGCGCTGCTGCACGTGGCCGCCGTCATGGACGAAGTGGCCCACCTCGGCGCCCTGGGTGTTGAATTTGGCAAGCCCAGCGTCAACATCGACCAACTGCGCACGCACAAAGAAAAAGTCATCGCCAAGCTCACTGGCGGCCTGGGCGCGATGGCCAAGATGCGCAAGGTCACGATCGTGCGCGGTTACGGTGCCTTCGTCGGAGCCAACCACGTCGAAGTCGAAGAAACCAGCGGGGCAGGGCAGGACAAAACCGGCATCAAAAAAGTCGTGGCTTTCAAGCGCTGCATCATCGCCGCCGGCAGCCAGGCCGTGCGCCTGCCCTTTATGCCCGACGACCCACGCGTGGTGGACTCTACCGGTGCGCTGGCGCTCAAAAGTGTTCCGAAGCGCATGCTGATTCTGGGCGGCGGCATCATCGGCCTGGAAATGGGCACGGTCTACAGCACGCTGGGTGCACGGCTGGATGTGGTCGAAATGCTCGACGGCCTGATGCAGGGCGCCGACCGCGACCTGGTCAAGATCTGGCAAAAGATGAACGGCAAGCGTTTTGACAACATCATGCTCAAGACCAAGACGGTCGCAGCCGAGGCCACGCCCGAGGGCATCAAGGTCACGTTCGCACCGGCTGAAGATGGCGTGCAAGTGCCCGAGCCGCAAACCTACGACCTGGTGTTGCAAGCGGTGGGCCGCAGCCCCAACGGCAAGAAGATCGCCGCCGACAAGGCGGGCGTGGCCGTCACCGACCGCGGCTTCATCAACGTCGACATCCAGATGCGCACCAACGTGCCGCACATCTTTGCCATCGGTGACATCGTCGGCCAGCCCATGCTGGCGCACAAGGCGGTGCATGAGGCACACGTCGCGGTCGAAGTCATTGCCGGTGAACTGCAAGGCAACAAGGAACTGGCCAGTGCGGCCTTCAATGCCCGCGTCATCCCGAGCGTGGCCTACACCGACCCCGAAGTGGCCTGGGTCGGCCTGACCGAAGATCAGGCCAAGGCGCAAGGTATCAAGGTCAAAAAAGGATTGTTTCCGTGGACGGCTTCCGGCCGCGCCATTGCCAACGGCCGTGATGAAGGCTTCACCAAACTGCTGTTTGACGATTCACCGGAAGCCCACGGTCACGGCAAGATCCTGGGCGGCGGCATGGTGGGCGCCCATGCGGGCGACATGATTGGCGAGGTGGCACTGGCCATCGAAATGGGTGCCGACGCCATCGACATCGGCAAGACCATCCACCCGCACCCCACGCTGGGCGAGAGCATTGGCATGGCAGCGGAGGTGGCGCATGGCAGTTGCACGGATGTGCCGCCGGCGCGCAAGTAGCCAACCTCAAAGCTACCCAGACAAAGCCCGAACTGGCAACGGTTCGGGCTTTGTGCTTTGTGCGCTCGAACAATCGCCGCAGAATACTGTGCATTTGTACAGTATTAATCTGAAGTTCCTCCCCCCAAAAGCCGCATTTCCCCAATGAAACCGCACTGATTTGCGGTTCCGCGTTCTGACTACAGTTTGATGGCGGCGATCAGATCAAGCGCGCGTCGTTGCCTCTCA
>Ga0172367_10009675_pt1 | contig 10532 bp, 10 predicted proteins | sample Lak10m_FD_114542 | JGI IMG/M metagenome (GOLD analysis project Ga0172367, IMG submission 114542) | Freshwater microbial communities from Kabuno Bay, South-Kivu, Congo - kab_022012_10m | ecosystem: Environmental > Aquatic > Freshwater > Lake | place: Democratic Republic of the Congo: South-Kivu...
CGAGCGGGCAGGGCTTTTCTCCAACAACACGCAGCTTTCCAATCGGCTGCGTGCCGCCGGTTCGCAGATCGGCGAGAAGCTCTGGCGCATGCCGCTCGGGCCCAAGTACGACAAGCTGATCGACTCCGACATCGCCGACATGAAGAACGTGAGCAATGGCCGCGACGGCGGGTCGATCACGGCAGCGCAGTTCCTGCAGCGCTTCGTGCAGGAGGGCGTGGCGTGGGCGCACATCGACATCGCCGGTGTCGCTTGGTCGACCAAGGGTGACGAGACCAGGCCCAAGGGCGCGACGGCCTATGGCGTCCGCCTGCTCGACAGGCTGATTGCGGACAACTACGAACGCTGACCCCTCATGGCGACCGAGGTCAATTTCTACCACCTGACCCGTTCGTCGCTCGAGGATGCCTTGCCCCGCCTGCTGACCAAGACCCTGCAGGCGGGCGAGCGCGCGGTGGTCATGCTGGGTTCGCTGGAGCGAGTCGATGCGCTGAACACGCATCTCTGGACCTATGATCCGAACGGCTTCCTGCCGCATGGCTCGGCACGCGATGGTGAGGCCGACCGCCAGCCGGTCTGGCTCACGCACCTCGACGAGAATCCGAACCGGGCCTCGTTCCTGTTCGTGGCCGACCGCGCGAAATCAGAGAAGGTCGGTGACTACAAGCGCTGCTTCGAACTGTTCGACGGGCGTGATGACACGGCCGTCGCCGATGCGCGTGAGCGCTGGAAGGAATACAAGGCGGCCGGTCACGCCGTGGTCTATTGGCAGCAGACCCCGGCCGGCGGCTGGGAGAAAATGGGCTAGGCGACAATGCCCGTGCGCCCGCCCGTTCGGGAACTGTGGTAGTTGAGCGGTAGGAACAAGTCGAAGGACGGGACCCTGGGATGGCCGACGGAACGACAACGCAGAACCAGCCTGTGGACCGGGCCGAGGGGATTCGACGCCAGATTCATGACCTGGTTGCCGAATATCATGCGCTGAAGCATGCACCGCGGCCGTTCGTGCCGGGCGAGTCGGCGGTGCCGGTGTCCGGCCGCGTTTACGGTGCCTCCGACATGCAGATGCTGGCCGATTCCATGCTCGACTTCTGGCTGACGACCGGCCGCTTCAACGACGCCTTCGAAGAGCGGTTCGGCAAGCGCGTCGGGGCCAAGCACGTCATCACGGTCAACTCCGGCTCAAGCGCGAACCTTGTCGCCTTCTCGACCCTCACGTCGCCCAAGCTGCGGGACCGGGCCCTGAAGCCGGGCCACGAGGTCATCACGGCGGCGACCGGCTTTCCGACGACGGTCAATCCGAGCCTCCACTGGGGACTCGTGCCGGTCTTCGTCGATGTGAAGCTCAAGACCTACAACATCGATCCGGACCAGATCGAGGCGGCGATCACGCCCAAGACGCGTGCCATCATGATCGCCCACACGCTCGGCAACCCGTTCGACATCGCGCCCATCAAGGCGATCTGCGAGAAGCACGACCTGTTCCTCGTCGAGGATTGCTGCGACGCGCTGGGTGCGACCTACGACGGCAAGCATGTCGGCACCTTCGGCGACATCGCGACCTGCAGCTTCTACCCGGCCCATCACATCACGATGGGCGAGGGCGGCGCGGTCTTCATGAACAACGCCAACTACAAGCGGATCGCCGAGTCTTTCCGCGACTGGGGCCGCGACTGCTACTGCGCGCCGGGCAAGGACAACACCTGCCTGAAGCGTTTCAAATGGAAGCTCGGCGAGCTGCCGCACGGCTACGATCACAAGTACATTTATTCCCATCTCGGCTTCAATCTGAAGATCACCGACATGCAGGCGGCGGTCGGCCTGGCGCAGCTCGACCGGCTCGAGGGCTTCATCGCCGACCGCAAGCGCAACTTCGCCGCACTGAAGGCGGGCCTGAAGGAGCTCGGGGAGTTCCTGATCCTGCCCGAGGCGACAGAGCGTTCCGATCCCTCGTGGTTCGGCTTCCCAATCACGGTGCAGTCCGCAGCGCCGTTCACACGCGACGAGCTGGTGCTGCATCTCAATGAGAAGAAGATCGCCACGCGGCTGCTGTTCGGCGGCAACCTCGTACGCCAACCCTACATGATCGGTCGCGAGGTTCGCACCGTCGGCGACCTGCCGAACGCCAATCTCGTGGTGACGAACACGTTCTGGATCGGCGTCTATCCGGGCCTCGGCGAGCCTGAGATCGCCTATGTGCTCGATGTGATCCGGGACTTCTGCAGGGGCCGGCGCTGATGCCGCTTGCGTTCGAGCAGCGGCTCGCGGGCGAGCGCGTCCTCGTCACCGGGAACACCGGTTTCACCGGCGGCTGGCTGACTGCATGGCTTGCCGCGATCGGTGCCGACGTTCACGGTTTCGCGCTTGCGCCGGAGACTAGTCCCAACCTGTTCGAGGGTGCGCGGATCGGCGAGATCGCCCGTCACCGCGTCCTGGACATTCGATCGGCCCCTGACGTGAAGCGTGCCATTGGCGAGATCCGTCCCTCGGTCCTGATCCATCTTGCCGCACAGCCGCTCGTCAGGCGATCCTATCGCGAGCCGGTGGACACCTTCGCCACCAACGTGATGGGTACTGCCCACGTCCTGGAGGCAGCGAATACCTGCGGCGTGCGTGCGGCCGTCGTCATCACGACGGACAAGGTCTATCGCAATCGCGAGTGGATGTGGGCCTACCGCGAGGTCGATGAGATGGGGGGGAAGGATCCCTACAGTGCCTCCAAGGCGGCGGCCGAGCTGGTGGCCGCCTCATACCAGGCGAGCTTCGGCTCGGGCGGACTGGCCATCGCCACGGCACGCGGCGGCAACATCATCGGTGGCGGCGACTGGTCGGAGGACCGGCTGATCCCCGACTTCGTACGCGCAACACTGGCCGGAAAACCGCTCGTCCTGCGCAACCCCAAGGCAACGCGGCCCTGGCAGCACGTGCTGTCGCTCTGCCACGGCTACCTGATGCTGGCGGCGGCGCTGCTCGACCGGCCGGCCGACCACGTCGGTGGCTGGAACCTCGGGCCGAGGACGGACGAGATCGTGCCCGTCGAGCGCGTCATCGAGATGCTGTCACGCAAATGGCGACCGGCCGAGGTCAAGATAGAGCCCTCGAATCTTGCCGAGGCGCAGTTGCTGGCGCTCGACAGTACCAAGGCCCGCGAACGGCTCGGTTGGCATCCGCCCTGGGCGCTTGAGACGGCGCTGGATCGCACGGCCGAGTGGTATCGAGATTTCCACGACTGCCGTACCGACGGCCGGGTGCTGCTCGATCGCCAGATCGCGGAGTATCGCACGGCCATCGACAGGGCCGGTACGGGCGACTGATGGTCGACGTCCTCGTCGCAGGGGGCGGGGGCTTCGTCGGCTCGGCGCTCGTCCGCGCGCTGGTCAGGGGTGGCCACCGCGTGTCGGTCATGACCACCGGCTCGCCGACAGCAGACCGGCTGACGCGGTCCGTACGCCTTGAACGATGGCATCCGGCAACTGTCGCTGCGGCGGAGCCGGCTCCGCGCTACGATTGGATCTTCAACCTGGCGGCCTACGGCGTCGACCCCGGCCAGAACGATCCCGAGGCCTCGCGGCTGGCGAACGCCGAGCTGCCGCTGACGTTCGTCGACATGGCGCGGCGCGCCGGGGCGAGCGTGCTCGTTCATGCCGGCAGCGCGTTCGAATATGCCGAGCCGACGCAGCGACGGTGGCTGCGTGAGTCTGATCCCCTGGAAACTTCCAAGCACTACGGCTCGAACAAGGCTGCAGGGTCCCTGGCCGTTGTCGAGGCGGCGCTGAAGGGGCGCGTCAATGCCGTCGTAGCGCGTCTGTTCGGCGTGTACGGGGCGGGGGAGAAGCCATGGCGCCTGCTTCCTTCCCTGCACGCAAGGCTCACGAGAGGCGAGGCGGTGCCGCTCACCGAAGGATCGCAAGTGCGCGACTTCCTCTACGTCGAGGATGCAGCCGCAGGCCTTGTCGCTCTGGCCGTGGCCATTTCGAACGGTTCGATGCGCCCCGATATCTTCAACCTGTGTTCCGGCGCCGAGGTCACGGTTCGACAGTTTGCCGAAACTGTCGCCGACACGCTGGGCGCATCCCGGAAGCTATTGCAGTTCGGCGCTATACCGATGCGGCCGCACGAGATACCCTACCTAGTCGGGGATCCGTCGCGCCTGCACGAAGCAACAGAATGGCGTCCGGCCTATTCCCTGGAGCGCGGCGTGGCGGCGGCATCGGCCGAGTTGTCGACCAGGATTCGGAGTGCGGGCTAGGTCATGGAAACTGTGGGGGGACGGAGGAAGCTGATCACCATATCGGTGCCCGTCTACAATGAGGAAGAAAACATCGCGTCGCTGATGACGCGGCTGAAGGCCTTCGCCGAAGTCGAGCCGACTTACGATTTCGAGTTCCTGTTCACCGACAATGCGAGCGAGGATCGGACCTACGAACGTCTGGCAGAAGAGGCGCGGGTCGATCCCCGCGTGCGCGTCATTCGGTTCGCGCGGAATTTCGGCTACCAGCGGTCGATCCTGACCAATTTCCTGATGGCCAGGGGCGATGCCGCCGTCCAGGTCGACGCCGACCTTCAGGATCCTCCCGAGATGATCACGCAGTTCATCCGTCACTGGGAGCAGGGCTACCGCGTCGTCTACGGCATCCGGCGTCGGCGTGACGAGCCGTGGCTGATGGAGTCCTGCCGTAAGCTCTACTACCGCCTCATCCACAGCATCAGCGACGTCAACCTTCCCAAGGATGCCGGCGATTTCCGGCTGATCGACCGGACGATCATCGAGCACCTGCGCACGATCCAGGACAAGAACCCCTACATCAGGGGGCTCATTGCCGCTCTCGGCAACCGCCAGATCGGCATCGAATACGACCGTGCACCGCGGACCGCAGGTACGTCCAAGTTCAATTTCCTCCGGCTGGTGCGTCTTGCGATCGATGGCATTGTCAGCCAGTCGACGGCGCCGCTGCACTACATCACGCTGTTCGGCTTCGCGTTGTGTGCGCTGTCGGCCGTGGTTTCGGTCGGCTACCTCATCTATTGGGTCGCTAACTGGAGCACCATCGCACCCGGCTTCACCACCCTGGTGCTGCTGCAACTGGTGACGATCGGCCTCAACGCGGCCTTCCTGGGCTTGCTGGGCGAGTACCTTGCCCGGGTGACCGAGAACGTCCGTGGCCACCCGTTCGTCGTGATCGAGCGCATCATCGACAAGGGGGTCGAGAGCATGTCGGAGAAGGTTTTCGAGGCGGGAGAGACGCGCGCATGAAGGTGGTGATTCTGGCGGGCGGATTCGGCACGCGGCTTTCCGAAGAAACCGACATCCGCCCCAAGCCGCTCGTGGAGATCGGCGGCCGGCCGATCCTGTGGCACGTGATGAAAATCTACGCTACACACGGCCTGAAAGACTTCATCATCTGCTGCGGCTACAAGGGCTCATCGATCAAGTCTTACTTCGCGAACTACTTGCTCGAAAGCTCGAACGTCGTCTTCGACTTCAAGGCGAACTCGACGACTTACCTATCCAAGAGCGACATCGACTGGAAGGTGACGCTGGTCGATACGGGGCTCGAGACCATGACCGGCGGTCGCCTGAGCCGCGTCGCCGAATATATCGACAGCGATACATTCTGCCTGACCTATGGCGATGGTGTCTCCGACGTCGATATCAAGGCGTTGCTGGCCTATCACGCCTCGCACGGCAAGGTCGCCACCGTGACGGCCGTTCCCTCGCCAGGACGCTTCGGCATCCTCGACATCGCGGACAACCAGAGCGTCTCGCGGTTTCACGAGAAGCCGGACAACGAGATGGGGTGGATCAACGGCGGCTTCTTCGTGCTCAACCGAAGGGCGCTCGAGTATGCCGGCGGCGACAGCTCGATCTGGGAGCGTCAGCCGCTCGAACGGCTGGCCGCGGACGGCGAACTGAGGGCGTTCCGGCACACCGGGTTCTGGAAACCCATGGACACCTTGCGCGACAAGCGCGAGCTTGAGGAACTGTGGGCCTCGAACAAGGCGCCCTGGAAGACCTGGGCTTGATCGCAGCATTGATTGCCTTGATCCGGAAGGTCTGGGCCACGCCCGTCCTGCGATTCCTCATCGTCGGCGGTGCCAATACGGCGCTCTACGCCGTCTTGTCCTTGCTGTTCATGTGGATCCTGCCGTTCACCAAGCAGGTATCGTCGACGTTGGCGTACTTTATCGGCATTCCCGTCGCGTTCGTCGGCTACAAGACGCTCGTGTTCCGGCCCGGAACCGGCTTCAGCCACAGCGAGATCCTGCGTTTCCTGGTAACCCATGCCATCAATCTCGTGCTGTCGTACGCGATCGTGGCCGCTCTGTGCGGCGGCCTGGGCTTGCGGCGCGAGGTGGGCGTGCTTGCAAGCTGCGCGGCCTTCGCAGTCGTCGGCTACGTCCTGATGAAGATCTGGGTCTTCCGCAGCCCGCAGGCCAGGAGCTAGCGCTTGACGCGTGGTCGCCAGAAGGCGGCCCATGCGGCGCCAAAGCGCTCGCGCAGGGGAATCGGCCCCTCCGGCCGGTAGAAGTCCGGCGGATCGGATTCGAAGCGGGCCATGTACTCGCGGTAGCTGAGCGGCCGCAGGCGTGCGCCTTGTGCCTGGGCGGCGAGCAGGTCGAGCCCACGCTCGACGTCGAGAATTGGCGCCAGCTTGTCCCTGAGACCAAGCAGCAGCTCGGCCGCGGCGTCCGGCACGTCCCAGGCGGACAGGATTGCTGCCAGTTTCGCGATCTTTTCGCTGCCGAGACGCGTGGCCCAGGCCTGGCCATTCGGACCCAGAAGATCGAGCGCGTAGTAGGCCTCGCCCTGGAACGGCCGGCCCGAGTGCGTCTCGGCGGGCGTCGGCCAGATGTAGCGGGCGGGCAGGGCGCGCGTGGAGTAGTTCCGGACGTCGAGGCGGAAGAGGTCGAAACCTTGGCGCCGCATGAAGCGGTCGGTGTTGTGGAAGGAATGCTCGTCCGCGGCACCGTCGCCCACGAAGTTCACTTCCATCTGCACGGCGAGGAGATTGAGCGGGCCGAACCGGCCGTCGAGCGGCTGCAGGATTTGCCAATCGATGCCGTCGGTGTCGATCTTCAGGTAGTCGAGATCGGTCCAGCCGCGCTCGGCCAGGAGATCGGGGATGGCGACGGGTTTCGTCGGATCGGCGAGGCCGGTCATTTCCCAGGCGTTGTGGCGGAACTGCTCGTGCGAGGAGGCGGTCTTGAGGCGGGCCTCGCGTATCTCGCGCGTGCGCATGAAGCTCATGCGGTCGCGCATTTTCATGATGAGCGGCGCGGCGGGGCCGGCCGACAGGTCGACCGGCCGGTCGGCGCGCGGACTGACGAAGGCGGCGACGTAGGCCACGTCGGGATTTGTCTCGGCCTCGGCCAGGCGCCTGCATTCGCCGGCGCTTGCATCGACGCCGATCGCACGCAGGCGATCGCCGAACGCGCGCCATCTCGGATCGAGGCCGCCCGAGCAGCCGATGTCCAGAAGGGCGAACCGCTCGGCCTTCAATCCTTGCGCGACCAGCGCCGGGAACGACATCACGTGGGCGAGTCTCAGACGGTCGCGACGGGTGTCGCCGGCGAGCCGACGGCGCCGGGCAGGCGCAGCGGCGGCGCCGTCAGCAGGAAGCGGGAGCGCTTCTTCTCGCGCAGCCAGAGTGCCAGGTCCTTCAGCCACCAGATCTCGCCCAGGTTCAGGCCGAGCTTGAAGAGGCAGTGATTGTGCAGCGGCAACGAGGGATGGCCGGCATCGGCCGGGCCCTCCTTCGCCGGCACCGCCTCGACGCCGTAATTGTCGGCGATCAACGCGGTGATCTGGCTGTCGGTGATCCACTGCAACAGCCGCTTGTCGCGTCCGTCGAGCACGCAGCACATCGCATGGGCGCGCGCCGGATCGACGTTCTTGTTCATCTTCATGATCTCGTCGGAGAAGCCGGTGTACAGCAGCAACATGTCGCCCGGCTCGACCACGACCTTGTCGGCGTCGAGCACGCGCTTGAAATCGTCGAATGAGACGTACTTGTGGTCACGGCCATAGTGCTTCTCGAGATCGACCATCACGGCACGGCCCTGGATCGCCTTGGCCGCCATGTTCTCGACGCCGAGCTTGTGGGCGTAGGAGAGATGGCCGCAGCCGTCGCGGCCGGCGTCGGGCTGGGGGCCGACGACGTCGGAGCCGGCCTTGAAGCCGTTGTAGTAGAGCGGCTCGGGCACGCCGTCGCCGTCGGCGTCGAACATGCCGCCGACATGGGCGAGCGTGTCCCACTGCGTCGAATATTGCAGTGTCAGGATCACCCGGTCGTCGCTCGCCACGTCCTGGAACAGGGGGTTGAGCTGCCTGGTCAGGAAATTGAAGCGCCAGCCATTCTCGTCACCGGTCGGCGACAGGACCGGGGGCAGGCGACGCGGGTTCAGCACGTTGCCGCCGGGAAAGTCGAGGGGCAGGCTGAGGCAGAACGAGATTCCTTCCTTCACCTCGGAGATGCCCTCCAGCACCTTCTTGGGCGTGATGAGGTTCAGCCGTCCAAGCTGGTCGTCGTCGCCCCAATCGCCCCAGGTCGAGCCTTCCGGGCGATGCTTCCACCGCTTCATTTCAAATCTCCCTTGTGCCGGCGCGGACACTAGCGCGACGTGCTGCACCGCGTCATCACGCGTGCATGGCTTCCTTGCGCATTTCCGGCGAACGTTCGCGCTGCGGATCGCCTATCATGCCGGGCAAGAGGTGTTGATGTCTGCAACGACCGCCGGGCCGTTTCGGCACGATTTCAGGGTGATCGGCCTCATCGGTTTCGCCCACGGTGCCAGCCACTACCATCAGCTCGCCTTCGCCACGATGCTGCTGATCGTGAGGCAGGAGGCCGGCCTCAGCCTGTTCGATGTCGGCCTGCTGGCCGGCATTTTCTATGGCGTCTCCGGTGTCGCCCAGACGGCAGCCGGCTTTGCGGTCGATCGCTTCGGGGCCCGCCCCATTCTGGCAAGCGGTCTGTTCGTGGTCGGCGTCGGTCTGGCGCTGATCTCCCTCGCTCATTCGTTCCCGGCCTTTGCCGCCATCGCCGTCGTTGCGGGCCTCGGCAACTCGGTGTTCCACCCCGCCGACTTCGCGCTGATCAATTCATCGGTGAACCAGGGGAGGCTGGGCCGGGCCTACAGTATCCACGGGCTGGGCGGATCGCTGGGATGGGCAGCCGCGCCCGTGATGTACTTCCTCGACAGCATGTTCGGCTGGGTCGGCGCCGCCCTGATCGGCGCGCTTCCGGGAATATTGCTGTCGTTCCTCGTGCTGATCCACCGCGAGGAGCTGGTCGACCATCGCGTCAAGGACCGCGCCGCCGCCGCCCGGCACGGCACGAAGCCGGCGCTGACGCTGTTCCTGCAGCCTGCGATCCTGCTCTGCCTCGTCTACTTCGCGCTGATCGCGGCGAACACCGTCGGCATCCAGCAGTTCGCCGTGCCAGCCTGGAGCAGCATGTTCGGCGTCACCGAGAACTATGCCGCGGTGTGCCTGATCGTCTTCATCGTAGGCTCGGCGGCCGGCGCGCTGGTGGGCGGCGTCTTTGCCGACCGGACCCGTCGCCATGAGGTGGTGGCGTCCGTCGGCCTGCTCGTAGCCGGGGCCCTCACGATACCGATCGCCACCCAGACGGTATCGTCGGCGCTTCTGCCGTTCCTGCTGGCGCTGGCCGGCGCGGCGGGCGGCGCGACGAATCCCTCGCGCGACATGATCGTGCGCAACGCCACGCCACCCGGCGCCTCGGGCAAGGTGTTCGGCTTCGTCTACTCCGGCCTCGACATCGGCTCGTTCTTGGCGCCACCGCTGTTCGGCTTCCTGATGGGCCAGGGGCTGCCTGCCGTGATCTTCTGGATCGCGATCGGCCTCTACACCGTGAATGCGGGCCTCGTGATGGCGATCCGCGGCAGCACGGCGCCGAAGGTCGCCCCGGCCGCAGCCGACTGAACCTCAGGCGGCCTCGAAGGCTTCCTGCGCCACCAGCCACTCGTGCTCGGCGTGGGCGAGTTCGCGCTCGAGTCGGACCTTTTCCTTCTGCAGGTCGGCCGCGAGCGTGGGCGCCCCCGAATAGGTCGCGGGATCGGCGAGCTTCGCCTCGATCTCGTTGCGCTGCCGGGTGAGGGCGGCGATGCTCTTCTCGGCCGCCTCCAGCGCGCGCTTCAGTGGCCCGCGCTTGACCTTCTCGGAGACGATGGGTGCCGATGCGGGTGCCGCCTTTTCCTTCTTGGGCTTGGCCTCCTTGGCCTTGCCTTCCTTGGCCGTGCGTCCGCTGCGCTCGCGCAGGAGCTTCGCCTGGTATTCGTCGATGTCGCCGTCGAATGGCGTCACCTTGCCATCGGCCACGACCCAAAGCTGGTCGGCCACCATCTTCACCAGATGGGTGTCGTGGCTCACCAGCACGACGGCGCCCTCGAAATCGTTGATGGCGTCGACCAGCGAGGCGCGCGCGTCCATATCGAGATGGTTGGTCGGCTCGTCGAGCAGCAGCAGGTGAGGGGCGTTGCGCGTGGCGAGCGCCAGCAGGAGCCGCGTC
>Ga0172367_10009676_pt1 | contig 10531 bp, 6 predicted proteins | sample Lak10m_FD_114542 | JGI IMG/M metagenome (GOLD analysis project Ga0172367, IMG submission 114542) | Freshwater microbial communities from Kabuno Bay, South-Kivu, Congo - kab_022012_10m | ecosystem: Environmental > Aquatic > Freshwater > Lake | place: Democratic Republic of the Congo: South-Kivu...
CCCTGCCAATTCACGAGCTTGACATCGACTCAATGATCGCTACTGACGCGCGAGAGGAATACATTTCGCCCGACCCGATGGAGATCATTTCGGATAGAGACCTGTCCAAGGTAGTCCACAAAATTCTCGGTACGCTCAAACTCAAAGACGGAAATGTTCTGCGAATGCGATTCGGCATTGGTGCGTCTGACGCCATGACCTTGGAAGAAATTGGTATCCGCATGGGCGTCACGCGCGAGCGAATCAGACAAATCGAGTCCAAAGCCCTCCGGAATCTAAAACACTCTGATTGCCTCGAGTCTCTGCTGAAAGCGTTTAACGGCCCAAATCCGCCCGAGGGTCCCGAGGACGACGAAGACAACGGTGCTTCAGCAGACACCGTAATAAAACCGCAGACCAAAGCGCTGTCCGAGCCCGTGTCCAGGAAGCCGCCACGGAAAAACACGCGTAAGACGCTCCCTGTTCCGGTTGAAATTCCAGCACTCAATGCTGACTCACTTAAATGTGATGTGCGCCCAAAATCTGTGTCGTTGCCAGTGAGGAAGCTACTTGACGCCGCCACCGTCCTCGGTGCCTCGGTCAAGGTCGACCAAAAGGGTACGGAAAATAGCATTTGGATCGATTTCAGTAAGGCACCCACGACTCCCCCTCGACCGCTTATCCGCAAATTGGTCGACTCGGGGTTCAAATCTTGGCCCGGCAAGGGATATTGGCGATGACGCAAAAAACTCGCAACGCGCCGCCGCGAGCCGCGGCCATGCTCGAATCCCTTCGCGGACTTGGCTACTCCACCGCTGCCGCGTTGGCCGACATCATCGACAACAGCATTTCGGCAGGCGCAACAGAGGCCCGCGTCGAATTCGTGTGGGATGGCACGAATAGCCGCATCTCCATCTTTGACGATGGGCGCGGCATGGATGATGGCGAGCTCGAGAGCGCATTGCGCCTCGGCGAAAAAAACCCGCTCGACGCTCGCGATGCCCGCGATCTTGGCCGCTTCGGCATGGGACTGAAAACCGCATCCTTTTCGCAGTGCCGCAGGCTCACGGTCGCTTCCGTCAAGGACGGGGCGCAAAGTTGCCTGCGTTGGGACCTAGAAGAGTTAGCCGCCCGGCCCGACAGCGATTGGCTTCTTTTCGAGGGGCCAGCCAAAGGCTCCAAGCCGTACTTAGCACCGTTGAAAGACAAGCGCTCGGGCACGCTCGTCTTGTGGGAGTTGATGGATCGCATCGTCTCCGACGGGTATACAGCCGATGACTTCAACGATCTGGTCGACAACGTCGAATCCCATCTGGCTATGGTCTTCCATCGTCTTATCCAAGGTCCGCGCGCCAAATTCAAACTGCTCTTGAATGGCCGAGCCGTCGCGCCTTGGGACCCTTTCATGACTGGGCACCCGGCCAAGCCATGGGCGTCGCCAACAACCCACCACGCCACCGATTACGGCTCTGTCGCCGTACAGTGCCATGTCCTGCCGCACCGGGACAAGCTGACACCTGCCGAATTCGAAGACAACGGCGGCCCGGCTGGCTGGACCGCGCAGCAGGGCTTTTATGTCTATCGCAATGAACGGCTCCTTGTCGCTGGTGGCTGGCTGGGCCTCGGCAACTCCCGCGCTTGGAATCGGGAAGAGGCACATCGCCTAGCCCGCATCCGAATCGACATTCCCAACACGGCGGATGCGGATTGGAAAATCGACGTTAGGAAGTCGACCGCTCGCCCGCCTGTTTCCCTCCGCCCTTGGCTTATCGCTCTGGCCGAAAACACCCGCGAGAAGGCCCGCCGCGTATTCGCCTATCGCGGAACTCCCGCGCCTGCGCAAGGCAACATCCCGATCGAACAAGCCTGGAGGGCAGAACGGTTGAAGGCAGGCATTCGGTATCGAATCGAAGAGACCCACCCCTCGGTCGCCGCAGTGCTGGCCAACGCCGGAGCCCTGGGACCACTGATCAAGTCCATGCTCAGGGTGATCGAGGAAACAGTGCCGGTGCAACGCATCTGGCTCGACACTGCCGAAAACAAAGAAACACCGCGCACCGGCTTCGAAGGTGAGCCAAACGAGGCCGTCGTCGAGGTGGCCCAAGTGTTATTCGACGACCTCATGGAGCGCAAAGGGCTTACAACTGAAGAGGCCCGCAAGTCGTTGTTGCGCACCGAACCCTTCCAAAAATACCCCGCGCTCGCCGCAAAACTGGGACTGGATAAATGATCGAATCAGAAGCCGCCGCCGCGCAAGCCGAATTGCTCGAGAACGTTGTCGCCACGGCGCAGCGACTCATCAAGGCCGAAAAGGACAAGTCCAAGATCACGCCGACATTCATCGCCGAAAGGGTGAAACGCGCCGCCTACATTTTCGTCGCCGATAGCCCTTTGCCCGTCGACCAACAGCAAGCCGTCTCAATCTTGATCCAGCGGTTTAGCCATTGGATGGGCAAGGCCACCACGCTCAAGGACGACTATGGGCACCTCGATTGGCTCAATGCCTCGCGCAGGCAAGACTGGCACTACTGGCGGCGCTACCGCGATTTTCAAGAAAACAAGGTCTCCGACGTGGTTGTCGACGGCTTGGACGAAGCCACCGACAATATCCTAGAACTCTTGGAAGACCCGCTTCGCACGGGTGCATGGGATCGCCGCGGCCTAGTCGTCGGCCATGTGCAGTCCGGCAAAACCAGCAACTATTCGGGGCTCATCTGCAAGGCCGCCGACGCGGGCTACAAAATCATCATCGTCCTAGCGGGCATGCACAACAATTTGCGCTCGCAAACTCAAATGCGCCTTGAAGAGGGCTTCTTGGGCTACGAGACCACCGACGACCGCGGAGCCGGAAAAGCCATTGGAGTCGCCCACTTTGGCGATGACTTGAAAACCAATTCCGCCACGACCCGCGCAGACAACGGCGATTTCAGCAAGGTCGCGGCCAAGCGCTTCCACGGCATCTCGCCAGAAGAGCGCCCCTGGCTATTTGTGGTCAAAAAGCAAAAGACCGTACTCACCGCCCTGCTTAACTGGCTGCAAACCCGCGTGGCCGATGCCACCAACATTGACGACGGGCGCAAGCTCATCACGAAGCTGCCGCTATTGATGATCGACGACGAAGCCGACAACGCCTCCGTGGACACGGGCGAGCAACTGTTCAACGAAGACGGCACCCCCGACGAAGAGCACCAACCCAAAACGATCAACAGCTTGATCCGCCAAATCTTGCACACGTTCACCCGCAAGGCTTACGTGGGCTACACCGCAACGCCCTTTGCCAACATCTTCATCCACCACAAGGGCGCGACCGCCAAAGAGGGCCATGACCTATTCCCTCGCTCCTTCATCATCAACCTAGCCGCCCCGTCGAACTACGTCGGGCCTGCCCGCCTTTTTGGCCGCATGACCAAGGAAGGCCGCGTTGGCGCCCTACCGCTGACCCGCGACATCGTTGACAACTACGATCCCCAAACCGAAACGGGGTGGATGCCGCCCAAGCACAACAAGAACCACACGCCCACATACAACGGCCAAGAGACCATTCCGCCATCGCTTCGCGATGCGGTCTATTCTTTTGCCTTGGCGTGCGCAGCCCGCGAGCTTCGCGGCCAAGGCTCGCAGCACAGCTCTATGCTGATCCACACGACCCGGTTCGTGGCGGTTCAAAACTTGGTCCGGGAACAAGTGGAAGAAACCGTGCGGCGCATGCGCCAGAAGATCACCCGCGGAATTGACGCGACGGAGCTTCTCGCCAAATTGCGCCAGCTATGGGAAGACGACTTCATGCCGACCCGCAACGAAGTTGCCGAGCTCTCGCAGTCCCATGAGCGACCGCCCAAAATGCCTAGCTGGGAAGAAATTCTGGCCGCCCTGCCGCTTGTCATGGGCGACATCGAAGTGCGCTCCATCAACGGCACCGCCAAAGACGCGCTCGACTACGCGGCACCTGGTGCGGCCTTGAAGGTCATCGCTGTGGGGGGCGACAAACTCGCTAGGGGACTTACGCTCGAAGGCCTCTGCGTCAGCTATTTCATCCGTACCACGCGGATGTACGACACGCTCATGCAAATGGGCCGATGGTTCGGTTATCGCCCAGGATACCTCGACCTCTGCCGCCTTTACACATCGCCGGATTTGGTGAGGTGGTTCGGCCACATCGCCGACGCATCCGAAGAGCTGCGCGAAGAGTTCGACTTCATGGCCGAGGCGCGCCTCACGCCCGAGCAATACGGCCTGAAAGTGAAATCGCACGAAATACTGACGATCACTTCGCCGCTCAAAATGCGGAATTCCCAAACGCTGTCGCTCACCTACAGCGGGACGCGCCCACAAACCATCCTATTCCACCGCGACAAGAATATCCAAGAAGCCAATCTAGCAGCCGCCAACGCTCTCATGGCTGCCATGGGTAGTCCTAGCGTGGTTGGTCCCGAATACGCGCGCGACGGCAGTGCCGACAAATGGAAGCGTTCGAGCCTTTGGAAGGATGTCGACGCGGCCAAAATACTTACCTTCCTGGGATCTTATGCCACCCACCCCAACGCGACCAGCGCGAAAGGTCCGGTCCTAGCTGACTTCATCACGAAGATGATTGAGATTGGCCAGTTGAAGCAATGGAGCGTCGCCCTATTGGCCGAAGGCGATGGTGTCGGCGACCCGCACGCATTCTCGGGTGGCATCAACATCAAATCGTTCCCCAGGCGCACGCCCGACGAGACGAAGAATCTGGACCAACCCAAGGACCCAGCCAAATTCGCAATCGGCGTTCTGACAGACCCTTCCGACGAAGGCATCGACCTTGACGATGACGCATGGCGCAAGGCCCTGGTGCTTACCCGCGCCGCGTGGAAGCCCGACCCCGCGCGTGGCCGCGTTTCGCCGCCATCCATTCCCAGTGGCAAAGGCTTCCGCATGGCCCGCGCGCAGCTTGGCGGTTCTGCTGATCGCGGGTTGCTACTTCTCTATCCACTCTCCCCCTACGCGGGCAAAGACAAGCTTCCCGAAAAGCTGATCGTGCCCGGCTGGGACAAACCCATCATGGCCTTCGCCATCGCATTCCCATCGAGCGACAGCGCGATCCGGGTCGAATACGAAGTGAACCTTCTGTACTGGGAGCAAGAATATGGCCCGTCCGAGTAAAGATTTTCTATTGGCATGGTCGTCGCTCTCTGGCGACGATGCAGAACCCGGCTGGCGCTCGATCTCCCTGCCGCCTTCCGGTCCGCTGGATGTGCGCGCGGGCCGACGCTCTCCCGACAACGCCGAAGCCGTGCTGGTCGGATTCCCCACAGCAAAGATTCCGGCAGCCGACAAGTTACCCGAAGGCCAAGGTTTTTCCGTTGAGCGCGCCGATCTCGAAGGCGCAGGAAAGCTCTGGATCGCCTTGTCTCGCAAGTCCGCTGGGAATACTGACCTTTTCGCTGCCATGTCGTGCGATGTCATCGGCGCATTGGACGACGCTGTGGCCGCGGGCTCCGACGAGGCGCGGCTCGCCCGCGTCTGCATCGGTCGCGTCGGTGCTTGGCAAGAGTTCATGCGCAAGGGCACGCAAGCGCTTAGCCCGGAGGCCGAAATCGGCCTAGTCGGCGAGCTTGTTCTCTTGGGTGCGATCATCGGCGCGGGTATTGCCGCCGCCCAGACCATTGAGTCATGGGTCGGGCCGCTCGACGGGGTTCAAGACTTTGAGATTGGCACTGGGGCGTTAGAAGCCAAAGCCACTCTCTCGGCGAAGGGATTCCCCGCCAGGATTGGATCGCTCGAGCAACTCGACGATTCGGTCCGGCAGCCTTTGTTCTTGGCGGGTGCACGGTTTCGCCAAGTCGAGTCCGGACAAAACCTTCCGGAATTCATCGCAGGATTGCGCGTGGAGATTCAAGGCAATGCGGAGGCTACGCGGTTGCTTTCCGAGCGGCTTTTGGCGGCTGGCTACATCGACGCGCACGAAGATCGCTATACCCGCCGATTCCTATTGAACGACATTCGGGTCGTCAAAGTCGGCGAGGGATTTCCCCGGCTGACACCCGGCACCGCGCCCGCAGGCATCACGCGGGCCATGTATGAAATCGACTTGGACAAAGCTCCAGGCGAAAACGTGGGGGTAGACGCTGCCCTCAAACAACTGGGAGCAATTTGAATATGGATTTGTCTGAATTCCTACGCGAGACGCAGAGCGCCGTCAAAGCGCAAATGCGCGATGGAGCACTCTACGAGGAGCTCGTGTTCTGCGGCATCGTCATGGAGCACATGTCGGATATCGGCATGACATTCGAGCCGGTGGAATGCCACTTCGAAGGCAGAGTGGGAAACGCTAACCTGCGCCTAAGCGGGTACTCTATTTCGGAAGAGAGCGATCAGCTCGACCTCTTTGTGAGTCTTTACGCCAATGCCGAAGCGCCGACAGCCATCCCCGATACCGAAACCAAGACGGCGGTGGAGCAGTGTCTGCGCTTTCTGATGCTGTGCGCCGAGGGCAAAATGGCTCCCAAGCTGGACCCCTCCAGCGACGTTCGATCCTTGGCCGAGACCCTGCAGGCCATTTACGACGACCTCGAGCAAATCCGCGTCTATGTCATCACCGACAGGGTCGCCAAGTCCAAGAGCTTTAAGACGCGCGATATTGGTGGCAAAGCTGTGCGGCTGGAAGTCATGGACATCCAGCGCCTTCACCGGCATTGGTCAGAGGGTAAACCACGCGACGAGCTAATCGTCGATTTCAAATTGGTGTGCGGCGGCCCGCTGCCTTGCGTATACGTCCCCGGCGAAAGCGATTACGACTATGCCCTGACGGCCATCCCAGCTGAGGCGTTGCGGCTGTTATACGAACAGTTTGGAGCTCGTCTACTGGAAGCCAACGTCCGCTCGTTTTTAAGCGTCAAAGGCAAAGGCGTCAACGCTGGCATTCAAAATACCCTGCGCACTGCTCCAGAGCATTTCATGGCCTACAACAACGGCATCGTGATCGTCGCCGACAAGATGGAACTGGACAAGGCGGGCGGCGAAGGCTCCACCGGCATCCTCTGGCTCAAAGGCCTTCAAATCGTCAACGGTGGACAGACGACAGCCTCTATCTACTTCACCAAGAAGAAGTTTCCGGAGACTGACCTCAGCCGCGTGCGAGTAGCCGCCAAGATCATCGTCATGCGGGAAGACGATTCCGCCAAAGAAGAGGCCTTGGTCTCGGACATTTCCCGGTATGCCAACAGCCAGAATGCCGTTCGACAATCAGACCTTTCGGCCAACAAGCCTTTCCATGTTGAGATTGAAAAGCTCTCTCGCTCGGTGTTCTGTCCGGATGGCTCGAGCCAATGGTTTTACGAGCGCGCAGCAGGCAGCTACAACACGCTTCTGACGCGCGAGGGGACCACGCCTGCAAGGCTGAAGGCCTTGAAACTGGCCATTCCCACGTCCCGGCGCATCACTAAGACTGACCTCGCGAAGTACATCAATGCGTGGGATAAGAAGCCTGATATTGTCAGTCTTGGTTCACAAAAGAATTTCGATCGTTTCATGTCAGGGCTCACCCCTCCGGACGGACAAGAGGTGCCACTTCCGACCGTAGCAGTCTACAAGACCATGATCGCCAAGGCAAAGATTTACCGCGACGCGCAAAAGCTATTGCGCCCCATGTTCCAAGCCTTCCAAGCCAACGTGGTGGCCTACACGGTGTCGCTGCTCTCCGAAAAACTCGGTGATCACATCGACCTCGAGCTAGTTTGGAACAGACAGGCAGTTTCCCCTGAGCTCTTGGCTCAAATTGCAGTTTGGGCCAAAGAAGTCAACGAAGTGCTCCATACATCGGCAGCTGGAAAGATGATTTCTGAGTGGGCCAAGCGACCAGAATGCAAAGACGCGGTCATGGCTGCAAGCTACTCAGCAACAGGAGAAAATATCCCTGAGTTGAAATGATCTTCGGAATTCACCATGGTCGATATCGTGCCGCCAGAAACCCGAAGCAAAATGATGTCGGGCATTCGAGGCAAGGATTCACACCCTGAAAAGCTCGTCCGTAGCCTGCTACATTCAGCAGGTTACAGATTTCGCCTTCACCGCAAGGAATTGCCAGGTACGCCAGATGTAGTCCTTCCAAGGCACCGAATCGTGATTTTTGTTCATGGATGCTTCTGGCATCGCCATATGGGATGTCGTCTGTCAACGCTTCCCGCTACGCGCGCTGACTTCTGGGCTGCAAAGCTTCAGGCGAATACTAGGCGCGACCAGTTGGCCTTCGTCAAACTGGCGGAAATGGGCTGGCGGGTTCTGACTATTTGGGAGTGCGCCACTCGCGGAGCTCGTGCGCAAGAAGCTCTGCTATCTGCGATTCTCAATTGGATTCAAAGTCTAGACGGTATCGGCGAAATTGGCAGAAATTGAAACCGCAAAGCCTGTAGACCGAACTCATTCGGGACAGACCATGCCTCGCCCTCAGATCTCATTTGTATGCCGTAGTGCTGAGAAATTTGAATATCACCTTGGCGATCTTGCGAGCAAGTAGCGGCGGCACAGCATTGCCCACTTGCCCGTACTGCTGTGTTCGGTTGCCTTCGAAAAAATAATTGTCAGGGAAAGTCTGCAACCTTGCCGCCTCTCTCACAGTAAGGCTTCGACACTGGGACGGATCGGGATGGATGTAGTAATGACCATCTTTCTGAATGTGGGCGACCACCGTGGTTGATGGTTCGCCTTTCACCTGCACACGGAAACGATCCAAGAATGGCATGGATTCAGAATCGACATTCATATGGTGAGGAAGCAGCTTAGGCGGGAAATTTTTTAGGTTCGGTGCATAGCCTGAAACTTGGGCGAAGCTTGCTGCGAACATGTACCTATGCAAGTCAGACACCATATGGCTTCTGCTTTCATGCTGTATCACACCACCCACGCGATCGTCCAACAGCCAATTTTTCAATTCCTTTGGCAGCTTCGATCCATCGATTGGCCCCTCTTTCAGGTATGCCCCGCCATGTGATTTGTGGTCTTTGGCTTGTTCTATTGCTGCTTTGATGACGGAGCGCAACTTCTTGCGATTCGCGGACTTCCAATGAACAAAATTGGCAGAAGTCTGGCGCAACGCCGTAAGCCACTTTATGTGCGAGTCCTCCCCGCACGAAATTCTGCTGCGAAGTGGGGGTAGGCCAGTTAGCGCAGCATCAACGTTAACTTTCGGAAACGTTTTCCTGAGCAAAAACATGTGCGGATTGGACGCTAGCTCAGGCGTCTTTTCGGCCACATCAGACCGGATGCCAAATAAGATTACACGATGGCGACACTGCGGAATTCCGAAGTTCTCTGACTCAATCACAAAATCGCGCGGTTCTAGCGCATCCCCGTCAACCACCAAGGACCGAATCTCATATTGCAGACCATCTTTAGGCGCGCGCAAATCGCCCATGATTCGATCGAAGATGCTGTTGCCGCCGTGAGTTGAGTTCAACATCCCCTTGACATTCTCCATGACGAAAATGGACGGTTCGAACTGCTGGATGACCCGAAGATACTCTGTATACAGGAAATGTCTTTTGTCACTCTCGAACGCCTTGATTTCCTTTTCGCTCTTGCCTCGCAATCTCGCACGCCCTGCCAGTGAGTACGCTTGGCACGGAGGACCTCCAATCAGCACCCAATTCCTCTGCTCGCCTAATGCATCCCTAACCCATCTGTCAATCACTTCCGGTGGTGTCAGGCCAAGTTCCGCGCATCGCGCCTCGTTGTCAGCTTCCTTGGCTGCCACGTTAATGGCGGGATTGGCTAAGAAGTCATCGCGGTTGATCTCGCCTCGAATGTATTGATAGTAAGCTTCTGGTACCTTGCCTTTGGGGAATTTTCGAAATAGAGCGCGCAGGTGAAGCGTGCGGTGGGCAACCGGGTCTTTCTCAATTGATACCTTAACCGCAAAACGCGCGTTCCCCTCGATGTCCTTAACCGACGAAAAACCCTCACAAAGCCCGCCTGGCCCGGCAAAAAGATCGATCACTGGAATTTCGTTCAGCACTGTCATCTATCTATTTCTGAGTAGCTAAAGACCCTCGGCTTGGTGGTGCCGATGTCAAACTGACCCACCGCGCCGATTTGGTGTGACCCAGCACAAAGTCTTACTGCCGTTGCTGGGCGCCGGAAGGTGAAACGTTGATGAGGGGTAGTTAGAAATCGGCACATGGGTCAATATTGAGTCCGCATCCGCATCAGCCCTCTGGATATTCCCTATTGTCCGATTTGACAGGTTCTTTACGAAGCGGGCATCTTGACACATTCATGTGGGTGGTGTCACTACAGCATCTCTTTCGCCTTGATCTCAATGCCATGCTCTGTCAGCATTTGTCGGGTGGCACGAATCAGTTCGAGCGCACCGGGGGTGTCGCTGTGGATGCAGACTGATTCGAAATTTATCGCAATATCGGCTCCGTCAACCGTTCTGACCAAGCCCTCCTGGCAGGCACGCAGAACCTTCTGGGCAACCGCCTGTGGATCAAGTTGACCGACGCGACGCGTGAAGACGATGGAACCTGATGCGTCGTAGTCGCGATCGGCATAAAACTCGCAAACCGTCGGATATCCC
>Ga0172367_10009679_pt1 | contig 10529 bp, 8 predicted proteins | sample Lak10m_FD_114542 | JGI IMG/M metagenome (GOLD analysis project Ga0172367, IMG submission 114542) | Freshwater microbial communities from Kabuno Bay, South-Kivu, Congo - kab_022012_10m | ecosystem: Environmental > Aquatic > Freshwater > Lake | place: Democratic Republic of the Congo: South-Kivu...
ATAACCAATCAATTACATCTGTATCAACAGGTGCTCAATCTTATGACAACTCATACGGTGCTACTTACTGGCCATGGGTTCAATTGAGATCTACTGAAACAGGAAGACTTAACTTCGTACCAGCTTCTACAATCGTACCTGCTGTATACGAATACAATGATAAAGTATCTGCTGAGTGGTTCGCACCCGCAGGTTTGAATAGAGGTGGATTGCCAACTGTAATCCAGCCAGAAAGAAGACTTACTGTAGCTCAAAGAAACACTCTTTACACAGCTAAAGTAAACCCAATTGCAATCTTCCCTGGTCAAGGTACTGTGATCTATGGTCAAAAAACTCTACAATCTCGTGCCTCTGCTCTTGATCGTGTAAATGTACGTCGTTTGTTGATTGCACTTAAGGGTTTTATTGGCCAAATTGCTCAAACATTGGTATTCGAACAAAATACTGCAGTTACACGTAACAAGTTCTTATCTCAAGTTAATCCATACCTAGAGTATGTACAACAAAGACAAGGTTTGTTTGCGTTCCGTGTAGTAATGGATGACAGTAACAACACACCAGATGTAATCGATAGAAACTTACTCGTAGGTGCTATTTACTTGCAACCAACCAGAACTGCAGAATTTATCCAGCTTGACTTCAACATTCTACCAACTGGGGTAACTTTTGGTCAATAATTTAAAAACAAGATCTAATGAAAGATAGTACTATTGTAAGATTAAGAATGTCTAAACAACTATTTGAATCTCTTGCTGATCAAATATTGGCTGAAGCTAAGGATATGTCTGGTGGTGCTTACACAGAAGCTGTAAAGCAATCTAAAGGAGAGAAAAAGAGTGATAAGAGCGAGAAAAACGAAGATCTTAACATATCTAAGAATGATGTACCACAAGTAAGAAATACTAAAGAACCTGATGAAAATGCACCTAAAGTTGGAAGCAAGCAACAACTTTCTACTGCTTTGAAACAAACAGGTATGGATCTTGCTAAGGATTCTAAAGCAAACCTACAATCAGGTGAATCCAACGCAATTAATAAAATTTTACAGAATATTCTCGATATTGCTGATGATCCGGATAACGCAAGCTCAGGATTAGCAAGAATTCAAAGTGCTATAGATGTTGTAAATAAAACAAGAAAAAAAGGTGACAATGAAATAAACCTTTCTGAAAACGATGTTCCTCAAGTAAGAAAGTTTGAAGAAATGCAAACTAACATCGATGAAGACGATACAATGGATTTCCAATCAGGTGCATTTGATGTGTCTGAAATGCGAAAAAAGAAAAATATAAAAGAAAATCTTAGAAAAGGCGTTTCTGGTAACTTTGAAGAATGGAAAAAATCATTCCCTGAAGGTACTGAATTTGTGAATAAGAACAATTACATGGTTGCTGTTAAAGACGGTAAAGAACTAGGTAAATGGAATCCAATTCAAAAACAAGGAATGCATGCTGATGACTTTCAGTATAAAAATCTTGAAGAAAAGGAAAAAGGAGTTGAGGAAATGGAGACTAAAGTAGCTAAGTACTACGATTCTCGCCCAAATAAAAGTAAAGCTGATATTGATAAAGAATTCGCTGATCGTATGAAAAACGACAAAGAATATCAAAAGCTTTCTAAAGATATAAAAGATAAAGCAAGTTCACTTTATCACCACACTAAACCCAACGACAGACGTGGTATGGTTGGAGAAGAGATGGATCAAAGCAACATCAACGAATACTACGGTTTAGGTCCAGACGAAGTAAAAGCTTTGGAATATCTTGCTGCGATTATAGGAACAGGAACAGGTGCATTGATTGTTAGAGATTACGGTAAAGAAATCAAAGATCTTGCAGGCAAAGTAAAACAATTTATTAAGAGCAAGAAGAAGGATAAAGAAGAAGGTTCTGTAGCAGAAATGAAGAAAGAAGAAAAATAAGTTTTGCATTAATAGATATTTATTTAAAATAGAATAAAATGCCAGTATTAGATCCAAATGAAATAATGTTTACGGCCTTTGAACCTACAGTTCAGAACCGTTTCATTATGTATATAGACGGTATCCCTTCATTCATGATCAAAAGTGCTACTGCACCTAACGTAAACTTGAATGAAGTGAAGATCGACCACATCAACGTTTACCGTAAGATTAAAGGTAAAGCTGAGTGGCAAGATATGACACTTAATCTCTACAACCCAATCTCTCCTTCTGGACAGCAGGCTTGTATGGAGTGGATTCGTCTTTCTCACGAATCTGTAACTGGACGTGATGGTTACTCTGACTTCTATAAGAAAGATTTGAACTTGTCTATCTTAGGTCCGGTAGGTGATGTAGTAAGTGAATGGATTATTAAAGGTGCTTTCGTTAAGACTGCAAACTTTGGAACATACGACTGGTCTAACCAAGATGCAATCACAATTGAACTTGGAATTGGAATGGATTATTGTATCCTCAACTATTAGACTGATAATCAATATATTAGAAAGACCCTTCCAAACGGAAGGGTTTTTTATTTGCTGTTGGAAAATAAATTTATTTTGTATATATTTATTAGTATATAACCAATAAAGATTATGGAAAATAAAAAATTTAATCTACCTACTGAAACGGTAGAACTTCCTTCAAAAGGTTTACTTTATCCAAAAGACAATCCTCTATCATCAGGTACAATAGAAATGAAGTACATGACTGCTAAGGAGGAGGATATTCTGTCAAATCAGAATTTTATTAAACAAGGTGTGGTGTTTGATAAGTTGTTTAAATCTCTTATTGTGTCTAAAGTGGATTACGATGATTTGACTTTGGGGGATAAAAATGCTATATTGATTGCTTCACGTATTTTAGGCTACGGTAAAGACTACCAAGTTAAATATCCACATCCTGTCACAGGAGAAGAGGAAATTTTAACTATAGATCTATCTGAAATCAAAAACAAAGAAGTTGACTATAGTCTATACGAAAACAAAAATGAATTCAACTTTGTGCTACCAGCTTCTAAAAATGAGATAACATTTAAGATACTTACTCATAGAGATGAAAAACAAATAGAAGATGAATTAAAAAGCTTGAAAAAGGTTAATTTATCTGCAGAAGTAACTACTAGATTAAAACAAAGTGTATTAGCTATAAATGGAAGTAGAGAAAAGAAAGATATTAGAGATTTTATAGATAACTATCTACTAGCAGCCGATGCTAGAGCTTTGAGAGATTATGCAAGAAAAGTCACTCCTGATTTAGACTTAACGTTTACTTTTGTGGGATCAGATGGCTACACGCAGGAGGGTGTAGATTTGCCTCTTGGAGTTTCCTTTTTTTACCCTAACGCCGGAGTATAGATCAGCTCTGTTTACGCAAATTCACGAAATCATATTTTTTGGCAAAGGAGGCTATGACTGGGATACAGTGTATAGTATGCCTATTTGGTTACGTAGATTTACATATAATACTATTAACGATTACTATTTAAAGGAAGAAGAAGCTTATAATAAAGCTACAAATAAAGCTCAAACCGTAACAGGAAACAAACCAATAGCCAAACCAAACATTCCAGATTTAACTAATATAAAGCCATCTTACACTAGCAAGGTGTCAAGAAAATAACCATCTTTCTATTTATATACATGGAATCACTAAGGAAATTCTATATGGCTGATGCAACTGGTGGTGGTGGTCCTGATCCTAAAAAACAGATAAATGATCTAAAGGAATCAGTTGAGATTCTCAAGGATTCGTTTGTTAGTTTGGGTCAAATTATTAAGAACGAAATTGGTGGCAACATTCGTGATGCTGATAGAGCTACACGTGATTATGGTAAATCTGTAGCTAGCAGTATTCAATCTACTTTAAAAAGTTTAGGTAAAAATAGCCAAGAAATACTATCTAACACTTTGGCTATGGGTGATGGTACTCTTAAGTTAAACGACGTACTTAAACAGATTAATAAAACAAGGTTAACAGAACTTAAGACTCAAATTGATATAAAAAATGCATATAAAGCTAATGTAATTTCCTTAACTAACATGAGGAAGTATACAGGCGAGTTAAATGCAAAAACCAAAGAGCAGATTGCCTTATTAGCACAACAAGGTTTGGAAGCTTATAGGATAGAAGAAACTATGGGTAAAATGGGTAAGATATTTAAAGATCTTACTAAAGTACCTCTACTAGGTAGCCTGATTGATGCAGATAAGATTGTGCAAAGCATGCAAAGAGCTGCTGCAGAGGGTGCAGGTAGATGGAAGACATTTGGCGTAGGTATAAAAGAAACATTTGCTTCTATTGGTAGAAGCTTAACAGATCCTTTCATATTGGTGGGCGGTATTGTTAGTGGTTTTGTTAAATTAGTCAAATTAGCTGCTGAGTATCAAAGTAAACAATTTGAAGCTGCAAAGGATTTAGGTGTAAGTGTTGAGAGAGGAAAGCAATTAAGAGATAATTTTGTTTCCATTGCTAGATCAAACCTTAATTTAGCAGTTACAGCAGATCAACTTCAGAAATCGTATACTGATATACAAAATGAACTTGGTGTAATTGTTAAACAAAGTGAAGAATTTAACATTACATCTACACTAATAGAAAGAAGAACTGGTGCTACCGCAGAAAGCATGGCTCAACTTCAGTTTGCTGCAAAAGCGTCTAATGTTTCTCTGATGAGAGCTTACCAGTCCATTATTGGTGCAGCTAAAGAAACTGGAGCGAGGGTTAAGTTAGAAATGTCTGAAAAGCAAATTCTAGATGGCATTGCTAAAACAAGTGCAATAATTTATTTAAATTTTAATGGCAACTTTAAAGCAATTGCTAAAGCTAATGTTGAAGCAAAATCTTTAGGAACTACTTTAGATAAAATAAATGCTACCCAAGATCAATTTTTAGATTTTGAAAGTAGTATTGCAAAACAGTTTGAAGCAGAAGTTCTAACAGGTAAAGAATTAAACCTTACTAGAGCTAGATACTTAGCCCTTACTCACGACACGGAAGGTTTGATGAGAGAAATAACAGGATTAATTGGAACGGCTGCTGAGTTCAATAAAATGGATACTTTAACACAACAAGCTAAAGCGGAAGCATTAGGTTTGTCTAGAGAAGCTGTTGCACAAATGTATATGGATCAACAAAAGACTCTACTACTTGGGGAAGCTGCTGGAGCTGATCTACAAACTCAGTACGAGACTTTAAAAAAGATGCATATAAGCAATACTGAAATTGAGCAAACTTTAGGCAGAGAAGCGATGCTAAGTGCACAACAAGCTTCAGTTACAGAAAAAATGGCTTCTGCTTTGGATAGTGTAAAGAAGTCCATTGCTGAGGCTTCTACGAGATTGTTACCGATGGTAGAGGGAATGTTAAATTTTTTAACAAATACCGAAAAGTTGAAAAATACGTTTGTAGGTATTTCGGCTATTCTAGGTGGTATCGTAGGCTTTAGCATTGCAATGAAAGCAGCTGGTATAGCACAAGTACAATCCCAAATTCAACTTTTACAATTATTAGCTGCTCAGAACGTACAGTTGCAAATGGCAGCTGTAAGACAAGGGTTATTAACAGAACAACAAATTGTTGGTGCAGGAGCTGCCGTTACTGCTGGCTCTTCTTATCTAGGTCCAGCCGCTATTGCAATCGGTATTGCAGCAATCACAGCTTTAATGGCTTATTTAGGTACCAGAGCTATGAGTGCACCTTCAATACCAAGTGTAGGTATTCCTGAAGTTGGTATGACTCCTATCAATCCAGTAACAACATCAGCAACTGTTACAGGTACAGAAACAAAATACAAACCACCAGTTATAAATTTCAAAGCAACTACTTATGTAGGAACAGAGAATTGGAGTAAAACAACTCAAACAGCTGTAACTCAAGACACAACATTAAGATAATCATATGTCAATACTAGAACAAATAAAAGCATCTAGATTAAGTAAACAAGGTAGAACAAATCCATCAGGAGTGTTTGAAGGTACACCTGAAAACGTAGCGTTGGTTAGGAGAGGTGTTGAAGTACCAACAGCATCAACTGTGATTCCTCCAATTTTGAATCCAACAGATGTAACCTTTAATGCTCTGCAACAACCAACTTATTTAGATTTCATCAAATCCTCACCAACTAGATAATGCCTTTAATTAATTTCAAAACCAATCTTACAAGTCTCAGATATGGACTTGATGAACCAGGAGGTGGATGGAGTGGACAACCTTATATTCAAAATCCAATAGAAGGACCCGATACACCAATTGCAACAAGAAGGTTTTATGAAATTAACAGAACAAGTTTAGATTTTCCAATAAGAGGTGGAGCTATTGAAGCTTTGGTAAATGGATCTTTCTCTGCTTTATCTGCAACAATTGATAGAAAAAGAATTGAAGCTTTTTTTAAAGACGCTCCAAGAGGTACACAGTTTATACAAAAGCAAATTGGATTACAATTAACAAATCCAAGAACACAAGTTCCTAACACATTAACATTTGCAGGAGCATTATTAGACAATGCTGTATTGCCTGTAACTCAAACCTACAATCCATTAAACACTTTAGCACAAGTACAAGTTCAAGGTACAGGTGCACACTTTAATAGACATGGCATTGCACCAACCCTGTTTGAAAGAGAAAGACAAACCTATCAGTACATTGCAGGAGCACCTCAAAACAACACACCAGCTAGAAACAGATTACTTATACTCAAGGCAGTAAAGTTAAACGCACCTGGTGTATTTAATCCAACTTTTAATGATATTATTGAAACTGGTGTTGACCCAATCACAATAGATCAGTTAGGAATTTCTACAATAAGTAACCAAATTTTAAACTATCCCGGAGGTCCTGGATCTGTTTATGGTATTGGTAACACAAGAATATTTAGAGTAACAGATACACAACCTGTTGAAGACGTGGCTACTGGATTAGTTTATAGCAGTATTGCTATGACTTATCAACAGTTGTCACAAATGGAAACAACAAAAGGTACGTCCAAAGCACATCCTGTTGTACAAGATTTTAGAAATAAACTTGCAAATAGAGGACACAACCCAGAAGTTCCTAGTACAAACTATAATGATTATAGTATTGAAAATAGATTAAATGTAGGTAAACCTGGTGTTCAAGACTTTAGGTTAATTTACAACGATACATCTAAGCAATCTGCAGTGGATGTATTAAATGCACTTAATCCTTTTTATTTTAATCCAAACACCCAAGATCCTTGGACTGCTAAGCCAGACGAAACAAAAGACATGATTAAGTTTGGGTTTGAATGTTTGTCTAACGACAATCAGCAAACTCCAGACAATACAAGTTCTCAATCAGCAGCTTTAATCTTTAGAGCATTTTTGGAAGGTAATATCCAAGATTCAAACAGAGCAGAATATAGTACATTTAAATATTTAGGAAGAGGTGAAACCTTTAGAACTTATCAAGGATTTGATAGAAGCATTTCATTTACATTTAAGATTTTTATACAAACAAGACAGGAGATGGCTCCTTTGTATAGAAAACTAAATCAACTCATATCACAAGTTTATCCAGATTATTCACAAAAGTATGGATTAATGAGAGGATCTGTTGTTAGATTGACTATTGGTGATTATATTTATAGAACTCCTGGTTTTTTAGAAAATGTAGACGTGACAATAGACAACAAAAATACTCCTTGGGAAATACTTCTTAATGAATTTAATGAAAATGATGTACGACAGTTACCTCACTTTGTGACTGTATCATGTTCGTTTAGACCAATAATGGATATCTTACCAAGAAGACAAACATTCTTAAATCCATTTGTACCTTTGATAGCTAACAAAGATAATTATCTAAATGAGAATCCACCTGTAAATGTAAACGTAGGAGGTAATGCTGGATCACAAACTGGTGCTAATGATCCTTCTTCTAACCAGACCGTTAATCCGAATCAAAATGTATCTGTACCGCCAAACAAAGTAGCAGGTCCAAATCCAAAAAAAGTAAATGATAATAAACCTAAGAAAGGTACAGGCATTGTTGTACCAAACAATACGGTGCCAAATCTTTTCTTTCCAAGACAAAGAGCGGTAGGAGATAATACATTAGTTAATAGACAACCTATACGTAACTAAAACTATGCCATCAAGATACACAAACATACCAACTACTAGATTAAATGTTACTGGAAGTTTGTTTTACCAAAACAATTTCTATCCAACTATTCAACCAACTGATACCGATTACTATGTGATTACAGGTGCAGAAGATAGATTGGACTTAATAGCATTTGACTTTTATCAAGATTCGAGTTTATGGTGGGTTATTGCTTCAGCAAATGCTTTACCAGGAGATTCAATCTATCCACCAGCAGGAATGCAATTGAGAATACCAACCAACATACAAACAGTTTTAAACCAGTACAATATACAAAACAATGGCTGATGAAAGATTATCAAACGTCATTGGTGCTCCCTTCGCAGAGCATGTTTTAACTCAATTAGACATAAGAGTTTTTCATAACAGCACTGGTAAGGGTTTATTTGAAAAAAGACCTAACCAAGACGTATTGTTTCTTGCAAACAAAAGTGGTTGGGCTAAGCTAACTTCTTCAGTAGGCCTTATTGCAAAACCTGGGCAAGATGTGAAAAAATTCTATACAGACCAACTTAACCTAAGTACTAACTTTAGTGATCCAAGAGACTTAGCTAGAAACTGGGTATTACAATCAGGAACCTCAGTAGCAAACGGAAGTGGTATTAACCTAAGATCGGGATTAGGACCAGAAGGGTCATACGGTTTAGGAGGCACAAATGAATTAGGATATAGACCTATGCCAGGTTTGATATCTGTATTAGTTGATACTAAAGGTATACTTGGATCTTTAAGAGAAGCTACAATTAACTTTAAGGTTTGGAATATGAACCAACTTAACGTTATGGAAATGCTTTACTTTAGGTTAGGCTATTCAATGTTGTTGGAATGGGGACATAATCAATTCTTTGTAAATAGAGGGTCTGGTTTTGGTACACTTGAAACAAACTTAGGCGGAATAGATTCTTTTCAAAAAAAAAGAAAAGAAATAATACAACAAGAAATCGCTAAACTAGCTAAGCAGTATAGTGGTAATTATGATGGCATGCTTGGTATAGTTACAAATTATACTTGGTCATTTAATCAAGAAGGTGGCTATGATTGTACAGTTAAATTAATTGGATTGGGTGCTATTATTGATTCACTCAGAATTAATTTATCATTCAAGATGCCAGATGCGGTGTTTCAAGATTATACTCTGCAACAAAAAACTATACAACAATTAGAAGAAGAAGCGGAGGCGTTGAATAAAAAGAGAAAAGAAGATTTAGACAGACAAGCTCAAAACTTACCACCTTTACCAGACACACCTATAAACGCACAACAAATTTATTCAAAAATTTACACTACAGACATAGGTGATCCTAATCCGTTAGTAAGTGAGCAAAACTTTCTTACAAATCATTCCTATTACACAGCTTACAGCGTAAACGAAGATTTTGTTAGTAATGTTTACGATTACTTTTATAAAGCATCTAAAGGAGGTAAACCAACCAATCTTCCATTTGCTGCAGAACTAAATCAAAAAAGAACAGGATTATTTTTATCACCAATAGCTAATCAACGAAGTAATTGGCAAGTATTATTTTGTGAAACACCCCCACCAGTAACGGTTTCCGCAGGTGCTTTAAATTTAGTAGGAATAAGAAATTTAAATTCTAAATTTGATCCAAGTAGAGAATTAGCTTTGAGCAGTCCTTTTAATTCATCACCTTTTACCTCAGCAGATTTAGTAGATGCTTTAGGTTCAGATGAATTTGTAAAGTTATTCGATTTAACAATAAGAGATGGTGTAGGTGTTCCTTTTTCTCAAAGAGCAAGAAGTATTCTTGAATTTGACACACAAGTGGGTCAGGATGATAAAGTTTATCCTATACAAAGTAGTACTGGTGCAATATCATCAATACTTCAAGATATTATTGGTACACCTTATCAAGGTGGTATATCGATGGTACTTAGTTATAGAGCTTTAGTCAAAGGTGTAACTGGTACCGATTTACAAAAACAATTTTTTGTAGTTTTAACATATTCACCACTTCCTTTACTAAACGAAGACGATCCATCCGAGCTATTAAGACCAACAAGGAAAGAAATTATAAATGCTTTACAAACTTGGTTTAGATCAAGTGGAAAAGTAACTATTACTCAAGTTCAATCTAACATAAACACAAGTAATGGACAAAGAGATGTAATCGTTACTGGTCAATTAGCTGACATAACTATTCCTAACAAAACTGCTCCAAATTTTAAAATAGAGTTTAACAATACTGGTTTAATCCAAACTGTTTTACCACCTACGTTACCACCCTCTCAAACTACACCTGAGCAAACACAAACAGGTAATACTGGTGACGATAGCGGTCAATTAAATAATGCAACTTCAGCACAAACAGATCCTTCCCAGAAATTTGCTTCAGCTCTACACGCAATGCTAACAGCAGTTAAATCTCAAATGTTATCTAAATCAAAAAGTTTAAATGTGAATGAAGTCGCATTTAAAGAAAGC
>Ga0172367_10009680_pt1 | contig 10528 bp, 8 predicted proteins | sample Lak10m_FD_114542 | JGI IMG/M metagenome (GOLD analysis project Ga0172367, IMG submission 114542) | Freshwater microbial communities from Kabuno Bay, South-Kivu, Congo - kab_022012_10m | ecosystem: Environmental > Aquatic > Freshwater > Lake | place: Democratic Republic of the Congo: South-Kivu...
GCGCTCAACGCCGCGGTCGAGGCGGCCCGGGCCGGCGAACACGGCAAGGGTTTCGCGGTGGTGGCCTCCGAGGTCCGCAAGCTGGCCGAACGCAGCCAGACCGCGGCCAGCGAGATTAGCATCCTCTCTGCTGATACCGTCAAGGCGGCGCAGGAGGCCGGGCAGATGCTGGCAAAGCTGGTGCCCGACATCCAGCGCACGGCGGATCTGGTGAAGGAGATCAGCGCCGCCTGCCGTGAGCAGGACTCCGGCGCCCAGCAGATCAACACCGCGATCCAGCAGCTTGACACGGTAACCCAGCAAAACTCGGCGGCGTCCGAGGAAATGTCGGCCACCTCCGAAGAGTTGTCGGCGCAGGCCGAGCAACTCCAGGCAACAATCTCCTATTTCCGGATCGGCGAGGAGGTCGCCACCGTCGTCCCACGGGGCCGGCCGGCCCCCGTCCGCTCCGCCCCGCTGGCGATCACCCACGCGGCCCACGCGCCCCACGCCCACCACGCCGCGCCAAGGTCCAGGCGCAATGACGGCGACCAGGCGCCGCACCCCCGCACCAACGGCGATCATCCGCAAGCGCGCGGCGGCAGCCCCCGTCCGCAGGCCGGAGCGGCACCAAGGGGCGGCACGGTCCGCGGTACCGGCCGGGCCGGGGCCCGGGAGCGCGGGATCACGCTCGCGCTCGAACATGGCAACCCGGCCGACGAGCATGACCGCGAATACCAGGAGTATTGAGTCATGTCCGTCGGCGCCGCCAGGGTCCGCGATGAACGCCAGGTTCGCGCCGCGACCCAATATGTGACGCTCGGCCTCGACCGCGAAATCTTCGCGGTCGAGGTGGACCGCGTCCGGGAGATTCTGGACATGCAGCCGGTGTCCCGCATTCCCTATGCGCCACCGTTCATGATGGGTGTGATCGATGTGCGCGGCACCGGCGTGCCTGTGGTCGACCTTCGGGTCAAGCTCGGACTGCCGCCGGTCCCGCCGACCGATCAGACCCGGATCATCGTTCTCGAGGTTGGGGTCGGGGTCGGCAGCCAAGCCCGGCTGATGGGGCTGATGGCCGACCGGGTTTTCGAGGTAACGCCCCTGTCCGACCACACCCTTGAGCCGCCGCCCGAGTTGGGAACCCGCTGGCGGTCCGACTACATTCGGGCTATCGGACGGCGCGGCACCGCTTTCGTCATCATTTTCGACCTGACCAAGCTCTTCACCTCCGACGAGGTGGCGCTGGTCGGAGGAGAGGGATGACGTTCGTGGCCGACACCAGGCTTCCGGAACCCAGCGGCCCGCCTGGGATGAACGGCTTGCCCGAACCTAGCGGCTTGCCCGGAATGAATTGTGTCATTGGTCCACGGAACTTTTCCGGTCAAGACATTCTGTCGGGACGCGATTTCCGCCGCCTTGCCGCATTCATCGAGAACACCTGCGGCATCCGCATGCCGCCGGCCAAGAAAGTCATGCTGGAGGGACGGCTGCGGCGCCGGGTGCGGGCGCTTGGCATGCGCAGTCTTTCCGACTACTGCCGTTGGCTGTTCGATCACGATCGGCTGAAGGAGGAGACGGTCCTGCTGATCGATGTCGTCACCACCAACAAAACCGACTTCTTCCGCGAACCCGCTCACTTCGATCATCTGATCAGACATACGCTGCCGGAGTTGCTGGCCTCCGGCGGCCGGCACGGCGGCCGGCACGGCCCGGAAGTCCCGGGTCTGGAGCGGCCTTTGGCAGTGTGGAGCGCCGCCTGCTCCACCGGCTCAGAACCCTACACCCTGGCCATGGTCCTCAATGACTTCTCCCGTAATTACAACAGGTTCCGTTTTGATATTTTCGCCACCGACATCAGCACCGATGCCCTGGCCAAGGCCAAACGCGCGATCTATCCGCACGAAATGATCGCCCCGGTGCCGCCGGAATGGCGCCGCCGTTATTTCCTGCGTTCCCGCAATCACAACGCCCCGACCGTCCGGCTGGCGCCGTTCGTTCGCCAGATGGTGCGGTTCGGCCGCCTCAATCTGATGGATGAGACGTACGCGGTTGACGACTTCATCGATATCATCTTCTGCCGCAATATTCTTATTTATTTCGATAGAAAATGTCAGGAAGGCGTGTTGCGCCGGCTGTGCGACCATCTCGCTCCGCACGGCTCCCTGTTCGTCGGACACACCGACACCATTGCCGGGATGAGCCTGCCGTTACGTCAGGTGGCACCGGCCGTGTTCGTCCGAAGGTGACGGCCCGCATGGTCCGGCGAATTCGCGTTCTGGTAATCGATGATTCCGCCTCGGTGCGGGAGGCCATGACCAGCGTCCTGTCCTCGGATCCCGAGATCGAGGTGATCGGCACCGCGGCGGACCCGTATGTGGCTGCGCGCCGGCTGCAAAAAGAAGTTCCGGATGTCATTACCCTTGACGTTGAGATGCCGCGCATGGACGGCATCACCTTTTTGCGCCGGCTGATGGCTCAGCATCCGATTCCCGTGGTGATGTGCTCGTCCCTGACCGAGGCGGGTTCGCAAACTCTGTTGGAAGCGCTGGAAGCCGGAGCGGTCGATGCGATCCTGAAGCCGCGGACCGATACCCACCAGCAGTTGTTGGAAGCCCGCACCCTGATTTGCGACACGATCAAGGCCGCGGCCGGAGCGAGACCGCGACGGCGGCCCGAAGCCCGGGGAACCTGCCGGGCACCTGAGCCGAAGCTGACCGCCGATGTCATCCTCCCGCGACCGCGCGAAGGCGGTGGGAGTGGGAGTGGGAGCGGGAGCGGGAGCGGAAGCAGAGATGGGCCGTTGACCCGCACGACGGATAAGGTGGTCTGCATCGGGGCCTCCACCGGCGGCACCGAGTCGCTGCGCGAGGTTCTGGAAGCGCTGCCCGCCAACGCGCCCGGCGTCGTGATCGTTCAGCATATGCCGGCAGGATTTACCGCCGCGTTTGCCCGGCGCCTCGACACCCTGTGCGACGTGACGGTCAAGGAGGCGGAGCACGGCGATGCGGTGCTGCGCGGCCGCGTCCTGATCGCGCCCGGCAATCGTCACCTGCTGCTCCAGCGCAGCGGCGCCCGCTATGAGGTGGCGATCAAGGATGGTCCGCTGGTGACCCGCCACCGTCCGTCGGTGGATGTGCTCTTCCGCTCGGCCGCCCGTTCGGCCGGTGCCAACGCCATCGGCATTCTGATGACCGGCATGGGCGACGATGGAGCCCAGGGGTTGCTGGAGATGCGTCAGGCCGGCGCGGTGACCCTGGCCCAGGATGAAGAGAGTTGTGTCGTGTTCGGCATGCCCAAGGTGGCGATCGCCCTTGGTGCCGCCCAGAAAGTGGTCTCGCTCGCCGACGTGCCGGCCGAAATCTTGCGTCTTGGCGGACGGTAGGCACGTGGACTGACGGCACGCTGGTCTCCTGACATGCCCCCCCCCGACAGACTGGCCAAACTCATTTCTTGACCGGCTGCTCCGCCCGTTGCCGGCTTCTCGCCGGCCGTCGGGGGACTCCGTCCCCCGACACCCCCAGCCAAAGGCCAAAAGGCCTTTGGAAACCGTTTATAAGGGTAATTGATCAAACTCTAAGCTCGTTGATATAGTGCGCACCCACGACCATTATATCGATTCAGCAGCTCACACTGCATCAATAGAGCTTTGTTATGAGTGACTCTATGCCGTTTTTCTCATTGAATAATGCTGTATCCTGAAATATCTCAAGAGACGGCCACGGAGTGCACGCGAGCGCGGAAAGCCACCCTCGTGGAATAGAGTGATCATATGCAAACAACGACTCGACACAGGCAGCCGACGACGGTCATGACAGCTTTGGTGCGATCGGTCGGAAGTCTCGGCCCCTTTTGGGGGGTAAGACTTCCAACCGATCGCACCAGACTTAAGCAGAGTGTGCAGGCCGGCGGAAATGATGACAGAGGTCACCATTTCCGCCGGCCTGCACTAAGACTTGCAGCCCTTGGGGCACTTGCGACTTGGCTGCTGGCATCCCCACACCTCGGGATGGCGCGCGCCCAGGAACCGCCCCCGGAGCTCTTGCTTTTTTCCTACCCACTGCCACCAGGCACCGAAGATGATGGCGCCTGGATCAAGGGGCCGGTGAGCGCGCTGGTCGCCGAGTTGATGAAAAGCGTCAACCTTCCAACGCGCCCACTCTCGGTTCCCGTGGCCCGCCTGCTGGTCGAGGTCGAGGCCGGGCATGGGCTCGGCTTTCCGCTGGCCCGCAACCCGGCGCGCGAACCGCATTTCACCTGGATCGTCAAACTATACGCCGACGCATTTGCCTTCGCGACCCTCGCCCCCGCGGCGGCGGTCGGCAGCTTCGACGAGGCCCGCCGCCTGGGGGCGATCACTGTCAATAACAACAGCGCACCATATAATTTGCTTGTCACAAAAGGCGGCTTTACCAACCTCGACATTGCCAACTCCGAGTTCAACAATGCGCTCCGGCTCTACGCCGGATTCGCCGATGCGTGGTTCTCGGTCCGCTCCGGCTTCAGGCCAATCGCCGATGCCAACCAGCTCGACTCAACCCGCTTGGTGATTGGAGCCTCGGTTCACGATATCGGCGCCTGGTTGATCGGCCCGCCTGCTTTGGCACCGTCCATCATTGACCGTATCCAGCGACGTTTTGAGGCGCTGCGAGAATCGGGGGACTATAGCCGCATCCTGGCAGGTGTATTTTGAACAAGCGCCCGGCGCCCCCGCCCGCTCTTCCTCCTCCCCATATTTAAAAACACGCGACCAAAACGCGTTTGGCGCCCCTTCCCTCTGGCTCGGAGGGAAGCTTTGGGTATATCGTTTGGTCGTCGGAGGGGCAGCCGCCCGCAAGGACCGGGGGCGGAACCTTTGTGCGGAAACCGATCGCCGGCTGGTATCTCGCACAAAATGAAATCACTAGCGCGATCGGTCAGAAGTGGCGATCCCTTGGAGGGGGGCGCCACTTCCCACCAATCGCACGAGATTAACGGATTGTGCAGGCCGGCAAACACTGAAAAGCTATCCACAAACGGACAGCGTCCGAATGTACTTCATGATCAAATACATCCGGGTCACAGCGATGATCGCCGTTTTGGGAATGGCTGCGATTCGGCTGCCGATCCCAATAGATATCGGGAGCGCTTCTGCCCAGGAACTTCCCCGGGAGCTGGCGCTTTTTTCCTACCCGCTGCCTCCGGTCACCGAGGACGATGGCGCCTACGTCAAAGGACCGATCGCCCTGATCGTTGCCGAACTGATGAAAGGCGTCAACCTGCCGACACGCCCGCTCTCGGTCCCGGTTGCCCGACTGCTGGTGGAGGTCGAAGCCGGGCAAGGCATCGGATTTCCGCTGGCGCGCAACCCGGCCCGAGAGCCGCACTTCACCTGGATTGTGAAACTCTATGCCGACGCCTTTGCCTTCGCCACCCTTGCCCCGGCACCGACCGTCAACAGTTTTGACGAAGCCCGCCGGCTGGAGGCGATCACCGTCAACAACAACAGCGCGCCCTACAACCGGCTCATCGCGGCTGGCGGCTTTACCAACCTTGACATCGCCAACTCGGAGTTCAATAACGCTCTCAGGCTCTATGCTGGTATCACCACCGCGTGGTTCTCGGTCCGCTCCGGCTTCAAGCCAATCGCCGAGGCCAACGGACTGGACTCATCGCGGCTGGGAATCGGAGCGCCGGTGCACGAGATCGACGTCTGGCTGATTGGCCCTACCACCCTCGCTCCGGCCATGGTCGACCGTATTCGTAAGCAGTTCGAGGCACTGCGTGCCTCGGGAGAATACAACCGGATCATGGCAGGGGTGTTCTGATATGACACTTGAGCAAGCAATCGATCAACAGCAACGGTTGTTTCCGACTTTGGCGCCGCGCCGCGGTATCGGCCAGCGACTATTAATTTACATTTTGCTATTCAGTTCCGTAGTTACGCTGGTCCTGACAGCCCTCCAGCTCTACTTCGACTACCGGCGCGACGTGAACGCGATCGAGACACGCCTGGGTGAGATCGAGCGGGGATATATCGATGCCCTCGCCGGCAGCCTGTGGCAGATGGATGCGATCCAGGTGCGGATCCAGATCGAAGGCATCCTTCGGCTGCCCGACATCCGCGCGGTTGAGGTGCGCGGCTTTGCGGTCGGCGGCGATCGGTCGCCACTGGTGGTGTCGGTCGGCACCAAGCGCGATCGGGCTGCCATCATTCGCGAGTTACCAATCCGCTATGTGTTTCGCGGCAGCGAGCGACAGCTCGGGGTGCTGCGAGTCGAGGCGACGCTGGATGAAGTCTATCAACGTTTGGCCGACAAGGCGATCGTCATCCTGGTCACACAAGGCATCAAGACCTTTCTGGTTTCGATGTTCATCATTTTTATCGTTTGGCGACTAATCACACGACACTTGGTCGCCATTGCCGGCAACCTGCATGGATTCAGTCTAACCGAGCGCGGCCAGCCCTTGCGGCTGGAACGCCGGCAGCCCCGGTATGCCGACGAGCTCGACCATATGGTCGATGCCTTCAACACCATGACCACCAGCCTGTGCCGCGCCTGGGACAACCTGAGGGCAACCAACGCCGCGCTTGAGCAGGACATCATTGCCCGCAGGCGGGCCGAAGACGAAGTCAACCGGCTGAACACCGTCCTCGAGCAACGCGTGCGCCAGCGCACGGCCGAGCTTGAGGCGGCCAACCACGAACTGAGCGCTTTCGCCTATTCGGTCTCCCACGACCTGCGCGCGCCACTGCGGCGAATCGATGGCTTTGGACGCATTCTGATCGATGAGTACGGCGAGCGCTTCGACCCACGCGGAACCCACTGCCTGCATCGCATCCAGGCCGGCACGCGCGAAATGGCCGCGATGATCGACAGTTTCCTGAAGCTGTCGCGCGCAACCGCAGGCGAGTTGACGATCGAGCCGGTAGATCTCTCGGCACTCGCGACCACCATCCTTGGCGGGTTGCGAGAACGAGACCCGCAGCGATCCGTCGACGCCGGTATTCAGCCCGGACTGATGGTTGACGGAGACCGCCGCCTGTTGCGGCTGGCACTTGAGAATCTGATCGACAACGCCTGGAAATACTCCAGCCGACGCGAACGGGCTGAGATATCGTTTACCACTCGGCAACAGGACGGCCAGGTGGTCTTTGCCCTGCGCGACAACGGAGTCGGCTTCGATATGGCCTACGCCGAACGCCTTTTCACCCCCTTCCATCGCCTGCACGCGAGTCCCGATTTCGAAGGCACCGGAATCGGCCTCGCGACCGTTCAACGCATTTTGGCCCGGCATGGCGGACGCATCTGGGCCGAGTCGGACGTAGACAAAGGCGCCACATTCTGCTTCACTTGCTGGGACCTGAGAGGCCATCATGAGCAGCCGCACGATTCTTCTGGTTGAAGACAGCCCCGACGATATCGAACTAACCGTACACGCTTTCCGCAAGAACCACATGACAAACGATGTGGTAGTTGCGAAGGATGGCATCGAGGCACTTGATTATCTATTTGCCACCGGTCAGTATACGGGTCGAGATCCTGCTAACGTTCCGGCCTTGATCTTACTCGATCTCAAGCTGCCCAAGCTTGGTGGCCTGGAGGTCCTGAAGCGTGTACGGAATACAACAGCAACTCGGCGTATCCCGGTCGTCATCTTGACGACGTCTGATGATAATTCAGACATCGTCAACGGTTACAATCTCGGGGCCAACAGCTATATCTGTAAGCCGGTCAACTTCAGCGACTTTACCCGGGTGGTCGAACAACTCAAGCTGTACTGGCTCATTCTCAACACCCCTGCCCCGGACTAATACAGCCCGCACGAGATGAGGACCGGGGCCCTCATCTCGTGCGGGCTGTGCAACCTGTCAGGAAACGTGCAGAAATGACCGAATCCTAGACGCGGTCTCCAGATCGCCTGATCTGTCAGCGACCGCTTCTACATGGACGTACTTTTTTTTCTGCTCGTCGTCTCAAAATCTAGTGCGGTTCACGATCGAAAGAAGCCCCCCCCCTTTTGGGGTCGAGACTTTCGACCGATCGTACTAGGCGCGCAAAACTATGAGTAAAGGTGGCCGGTCATGAGCGCGCCGCTAAGAGTCCTTCTGGTCGAGGACTCGGAAGATGACGCCGAGTTGCTGACCTTCGAGCTGATGCGCAACGGCTTTTCGCCGAGCGCGCAGCGAGTCGAGACCGAGCCCGCCATGCGGGCCGCGCTGGCGAACGGCCGCTGGGACATCGTACTGAGCGACTACCACCTGCCCCAGTTCAGCGCCGAACGGGCGCTCGCGGTCTTACAACAAAGCGGACATGACCTGCCCTTTATCATCCTCTCGGGCGTGGTCCAGGCGGAGACGGCAGTCGCGCTGCTCAAAAGCGGAGCCCACGACTTTCTCAACAAAGACTCCCTGGCGCGCCTTGGACCGGCGATCTCGCGCGAATTGCGCGAAGCCCACGAACGCCGACAGCGCCGTCAGGCGGAAGAACGCGTCCGCATCCTGTCGCTTGCCATTGAGCAAAGCCCGGTGGCAGTGGCGATCACCGATCGCGACGGACGAATTGAGTATGTCAACCCTAAGTTCGAGGCCATGACCGGCTATACCGCCAATGAGTCCATCGGCCAGAGTCTTGATTTCCTGCGCTCGGATTTAATGCCGGGAGACCTCTTCCGCACGCTGTGGGCGGAAGTTCGGGAAGGGCGGGAGTGGCGGGGAGAACTCTGCAACCGGCGCCGGGACGGCCAGTTGTTTTGGGAGTATGTCACCGTTGCACCGCTCAAGGACGAGACTGGGCGGTCCACGCACTTCGTCGCCATCAAGGAAGACATTACGGCGCGGCGCAACTTCGAGGAGCGCCTGCTGCGCCAGGCGACCTACGACGAATTGACCGACCTGCCCAACCGGCTTTTGATGCTTGACCGCCTGGAGCAGGGTCTGGCCCTCGCCCACCACCAGGGTGTGGACACGGCTCTCCTCTATATCGGCCTTGATCGCTTCAAGACCGTCAACGATACGCTTGGACACACCGCTGGCGATCTTTTGCTTAAAGAGGCCGCGGCCCGCTTGCGCCGGTGTGTCCGGGCCGGCGACACCCTGTCCCGGATTGGCGGCGACGAGTTCGTCCTTGTCCTGCCCTGCGTGCGCAGCGAGCAGGCGGCCCGGCGCGCGGAGCAGGTCATCACCGCCTTTTCCAAACCATTCCAGATTCAAGGAAACGACGTCTTTGTAACAGCCAGTATCGGCATCACCATGTCCCCGGTCGATGGTGACGAGCCACAGATCCTGCTTCGCAACGCAGACCTCGCCATGGCCCGGGCCAAAGAGACCGGCCGCAACCGCTACTACTTCTTCACGCCCGATATCAATCAGAGGTTGCAGCGGCGAATCGGGTTGGAGAGCCGCCTGCGCAGTGCGGTCTTGCGCGAGGAGTTGCTGCTCTACTATCAGCCGATCATCGACATCCCGACCGGTGCCACGATCGCCATAGAGGCGCTGGTGCGCTGGGGACAGCCGGATGGCACTATCACGATGCCGGAGCAGTTTATTCCGGTCGCCGAGGATGTGGGACTTATTCACGAAATCGGTGAATGGGTGTTGATGACCGCCGCCGGCGATCTCTGTCAGCGCTTTTCCGCCCTCACGCCCGCGCTGCGGATGGCGGTGAACGTCTCGGCCCGCCAACTGCAATTGCCCGGATTCGGCCGCAAAGTACGCGACGTGCTCGAAAAGACTTGTCTTGCCCCCGATCGCCTCGAGATCGAGATCACCGAGACCGTCCTGATGGACGACACCCATGAGACGGTCGCGAACCTGAACATGTTGTGCGATCTCGGGGTCAGGCTGTCGATCGACGATTTTGGCACCGGCTATTCCTCGCTCGGGTACCTGCAACGTTATCCATTCGATACATTAAAAATCGACCGCACATTCATCATGAATGCGATTCATAATCGCAATGCCGCCCGTCTGGTGGAGACCATCATTGCCATGGCTCATGGGCTGGAACTTGAGGTGATCGGCGAAGGCGTGGAGACAACCGAGCAACTCGAGTTCTTGCGCCGACACCGCTGCCACCTGGCGCAAGGCTACCTGTTCGGACGCCCGGCACCGGTGGAAAGCGTGTTGCACACGATCGAATCATCCAGCGCCCCGCGCGATCCTTAAATGTCGCATTCACCCAGTGTGCCCGATTTTTGGGAGGCCTCCGTCCCCCCCCCCCATCCAGACCACCATCCCGCCTGGTCCTTGAAAGACGTCCGCAAGGCTACGGCGCGTCTGCATGATGTGCCGCCGGAAGCTGGTCCGGAACCGAATCAATAGCCGCCAACGGAACCGCCGCCCCAACATAGGACTTGCCAGGTCCACAGCCACTAGGGGTATTTGCGAGGAGGCGTCGTATATGTTGAAGACGCCGCCGAAGTCTGCCAATATGGCGCCGCAACGAAGAACGCGGCGCCGGTGTGGTGCAGCAGTCCCGCGTGCTCGGATGATCCCATGCGAGCCGGAATGGACCAGACACAAAACGCAAAACCGGATTCGAACAATTTCTAAGGACTGAGCGGCGGA
>Ga0172367_10009681_pt1 | contig 10527 bp, 7 predicted proteins | sample Lak10m_FD_114542 | JGI IMG/M metagenome (GOLD analysis project Ga0172367, IMG submission 114542) | Freshwater microbial communities from Kabuno Bay, South-Kivu, Congo - kab_022012_10m | ecosystem: Environmental > Aquatic > Freshwater > Lake | place: Democratic Republic of the Congo: South-Kivu...
CATTCCCAATTCCTGCGGTATAGTTCCAATTTCCCCAGTTACTGCAAGGATCGTAATCGATCAGCCGAGATTCAAACCATTCAGCGCCCATTCGCCAATCAATACCAAGATTTTTGGTAAGAAAACTTGCTACATTCTGACGACCACGATTGGACATAAATCCAGTTTCTGCTAGTTCGCGCATATTGGCATCGACCAAAGGAAAGCCCGTGTTTCCTGTTTGCCAAAGTTCAAAGCGCTTCCAGTCTTGCTTCCAAGGTATGTCTATGCCATGTAAACCGACGCGATGGAATAACTTGTTTCCATATTTTGCAGCCACAAAGCGAAAATAATCGCGCCATAGCAACTCAAAGATTAGCCAATAAGTTGAGTCATTAGCAAGGCGATCGCTCTCATATTTTTGAACCTGTTCGTAGATATATCGTGGACTGAGACAACCCAATGCCAGCCAAGGCGAGAATTTGGAAGAGTCATCAGCATAGAGCATTCCATTGCGAGTTTGCTTATAAACTTGGAGGCGATCGCTCTTCCAAAAATAATGCTCAAGCCGTTTGAGGGCTTCAGTTTCGCCGCCTTTAAATTGTAATACTGCGCGATCGCAAGGTAGCGGTTCTTGCAGTCCTAAATTTTCTAAAGTAGGAATTTCACCAATATCAACGCCTTCTGGTAAGACTGAAAGGTGATCAGGTGTGGGAAAAGTTTCTCGAATTGTGAGGTTCGCTTCAACCCGTTTGCGGAAGTTGGTAAAGAGATCAGGAAGATTAACAATCTCAAAGGGTAAATCTTGTCGATGTAATAACGTACTTCCCCAATAACTTTTAAAATTTACGTTTTGCTTTTTGAGAATAGAACGCAATTGAGCTTCTAGATTTTTCTCTTCAGTAGTGACTTCTGCGTGGTAGTAGATTGAGCTAATTCCCAATTGCTGCGTTAATTCAGGTAAAATCTGTGCAGGATTACCGATGCGGACAATGAGATTAGAATTAAGCGATCGCAAATTTTCCCGTAAGTTTGCCACACTCTCGATTAGAAATTTGGCGCGAAATGTGCCAGTTTTCTCAAAGCCAAAGTAAGTTTTATCAAAGTGGGCATGGTCAAAGCAATAGACAGGAAATATCTGTGCGCCTGTCATTTGAGCATCTTGGGATGCTCGATATAAAGTTTCGCAATCATGCGATCGCAAGTCATTGCGAAACCAAACTAAAATATTTTGATTGTTCATATTACTACTATAGCTACAAAAGCTTTGCCTAAAATGACAGAGGAAGCGCTTTGCGCTTCCTCTGTCATTTTTAACGTTCAACAATTTGAAACTGGCGGTTTAGTAAATTCATACTTGTGGAAATTGTCAGACTCATAGCTAGATATACGCCCATGATAATCAAAATTACATTTACAGGTCTTCCTGTCTGATTAATTGTGGTTGAAGCGACACGATAAATATCGGTATAGCCGATCGCGATCGCTAGGCTAGAATTTTTAGCGATATTCACATACTGACTAGTCAGTGACGGAATGATGACCCGTAATGCTTGGGGCAATACAATTTTTCGCATCGTTTGGAAACTTGTCAATCCCAGTGCTTTAGCGGCTTCCGTTTGTCCTTTGGGAACTGAGAGAATCCCACCACGGACAATTTCCGCGATAAAGGCACTGGAAAACATCGTCAATCCTAAGACTAAAGCGCAAAATTCAGAACTCAGAGTCATTTTTAAAGCGGCGATTGTGATGCCATCTTTGGCTAGAGTGGCGAATCCTAGGGAGATGCGATCGCTAGCGGATGGAAGTGTTAAAAAGATCGCCGAATACCAGAAAAATAACTGTAACAGTAGGGGCGTATTGCGGAGGACTTCTACATAAATACGCGCTAGTTGCTTGAGTAGCCAGTTATTTGATAGCCTCGATACGCCAGCCGTGACACCAACGACAGTTGCCGAAATGATGCTAACGGCGATCGCCTTTAGAGAGTTAATTAACCCCACCTGTAGGGCTTTGGTATAGCTATCCGAAGCTTTATATGGAAAAGGAGTGTCGGCAATATCAAAGGAAGCAGGATCGCTGAGAAAGTCAAAACTAATCGCTAGCCCAGAATTTCGCATATTTCTAGCTAGGGTATTCCACGCCAAAATACTGCAAGTAATTACGATCGCTAAAAAAATTAATTGAGCGATCGTGCGCCAATTCCAGAAATTTCTTTTGAAATTAGTTTGTAAACTTGTCATGAAGCTCTCATTACTTGCGGACATGGCTCACAGCACTCCCAATCTGGATCAAATTTTAAGTTTAGTATAGTCGGTGCATAGCTGTAACTAAACACAAAGTGGCGTAGCCATAACGATTGGGTTCCCCGCCTTCGGCGGGGAACCCAAACCGTACTTCACTGGACTAATGAACGCCATATACTGCTAATCTAACGTCAATTCGACGAACGCGCAAAATGGTAAAAATCGCTCTGTGATTTTTACCATTTTGCTCCATTTGCGCCGCACTTCGTGCGGCGCAAATGGCTATATCGAACTAAGGATTTATCATAGTAAGTATGGGCGACGCGAAGCGCCGCTCATACTTACCTATTACCCCTAAGTATCTGTCAATCATGCCCAAGTCATCGGTCAAAATAGCTGTAGTTGGAGATGTTCATGATTTATGGCAGCCCGTTGCTGACCGCTTAGCTCTTCAGGCTTTAGGTGTCGATCTAGTTCTATTTGTTGGTGATATTGGCAATGAATCAGTGGAAGTTGTAAGGGCGATCGCCAATCTTGATATGCCAAAAGCGGTGATTTTGGGCAATCATGATGCTTGGTACAGTGCCTCAGATAATCCCAAGAAGCCGAACAATAAGAAATGTCCTTACGATCGCACCAAAGAAGATCGCGTACAGCAACAATTAGATATTCTAGGCAAGATTCATGTTGGTTATAGTTGGCTAGACTTTCCTGCATTAAATCTTTCCGTAGTTGGTGCGCGTCCCTTTAGTTGGGGAGGTTCTAGATGGAAAAAAGAAGCATTTTATAGCGATCGCTTTAATGTTAAAAGTTTTGCTGAATCAACACAACGGATTGTTAAATCAGTTGCCAACACTGCCCATGACAATATAATTTTTCTGGGACATAATGGGCCTTTTGGATTAGGGAATGAAGAGCATTCCATTTCTGGTAAAGATTGGAAAGCTGGTGGTGGTGACTATGGCGATCCAGATTTTACAGAAGCTATTTCTAAATCCTATCAAATGCTCAAAACTGTCTCTCTAGTTACCTTTGGGCATATGCATCACCACTTACGGCTTAATTCTAAACGTACTCGTGAAGTGTTAGTAACTAACGACAAGGGAACAGTTTTTCTTAATGCAGCCTGTACACCAAGAATTCTCAAAAGCAATAACGAAGAGTACCGTAACTTTTCCATCGTTACCTTAGAATCTGGCAATATTACCCAAATATCTCTTGTATGGCTTAATTCACATTGCCAAGTAGTTAAAGAGATTATCCTGCTGCAATGCACCATACAAACGTGTAGTGCTAAATAGGATGGGCGGCGCTTCGCGCCGCCCATCCTATTTAGCACTACCTAAAAACGGGTTAAAGTCTAATTTAAACTGTTTGCAAATTTTCCACCGCCATTTGAGCGCAATAACGCATCTCGTCAGCCCTGCGCCATAGTTCTTGCCCTGTGTGCAAATGATGATCGTCAAAATTGAGAGTGAAGTAATTTAATTCTTCAATTCCATCACTGATCGCATTGAGACAGTGATATAGATAGCTAGCAACCCCTGCTGCCGAAGCAGGATTGGGAAAAGCCCGAAAGAAAATCTGCGCTTTAGCATAGGAACCACGGCATTCGTCAATATAGTCCTCAAAATCTTCCATCAATCCATCATCGTAGGGATCAGCCGCCAGATCGTCGATCTGCTCGTCTAGACTATCCAAAATCACTTCGAGCATCTCAATAATCGGTTCGTAAACTTGCTTAAACCAACGTTCAAGCTTCTGATCTTCGTTGAGGTGAGTGTCTCGCTTGGGTGGCGATCGCTTTACTCCCTGTTGAGAGCCATGTTGAGATCCACGTTGAGATCCACCATTAGGCGAGTGTTTAATGCCAAGACTGCGATCATAATGGGCGCGAGATTGGGGGTTACTAAGGACTTCGTAAGCGAGATTGATTGAGGCTATATCATCATGATTGTCCAGATGATGATTGCAATCGGGGTGAAATTCTTTGACCAGACCACGGTAAGCACTTTTGACTTCAGCAGGATCAGCGCTATAGCTAATTCTTAGGGTTTTATAATGATTTGCTTGTTGGGTGCGATCGCTTGTCCTAGCCATGTCCTTGTGATTAATCTACGTTTGCGGTGATATTTTTTGTTTTTCATGCCGAATATTTGAGGATTTCGATGTTGTCGAAATATTATTTCTAAGCAGAGCAAAACTTTTCCTACTAAGCATTTTGTAGGGATATTCTGAGAACGTCAACCACTTGACAGGCAAAAGTAGAGTCATCACTAATTACGGCTTCTACTTTTAAAATAAATGTTGCTAAAGCGAGCGCTATTCTGTTATCCTACCAAAGGATTAAATTTGCTGGTGTAGCTCAGTTGGTAGAGCAACTGATTTGTAATCAGTAGGTCACGAGTTCGAGTCTCGTCCCCAGCTTAGGTTTGCATAAAAAAGCACTGCTATGCAGTGCTTTTTTATGCGAGATTTAAGCAACAATTAGGCAAAGATGCCACAAGCTTTGTCGTAATATTGCTGGCGATCCGCTAGTCCGTTATAGCCACCATTAACCCGCAAAGTTACCTCTTTGACCGTTGCCCCGCGATCGCACAAAGCATTCATTTTATTGTTGTCCCACCAAAAACCAGCACTAGTAAATGGATACTTCGACGCAACATAGGCAACTCCATCCATCACTTTAGGATCGCCGATCGCTTTACTAAACGCTTGGTAATTAGCACGTCCCGTAAGCTGAATCACCCCAGCCCCTTTATACTTAGGGCCATCTCCTGGATTCACGTTACCCAAATCCTCTCGACCTTCATAGTCTGCACCACTAGCAATTTCTTGTGTATATCTCAATCCACCTGACTCATGGGCAATTTGACTAAGAAAATGTCGCAATCTAGTTGCAGTAGTAATTTTGTAACGAACAAGGCAAGAATTTAAATCTTGAAGTTGGACTTCACTAATTTGCCTACCAAAGAAGGTATCAGCTTGCTTTTTACTAACAATTTGAGGAGTGTCAGGGACTAACCCATCCCAATGCGGAGGAAAAACGAAAAAAGTTCCACTGTTAGCCGCCAATATAACTTTTAGATGTCCATTGTCAGCAGGTTCAAATTTATCGAATCCATAGGTTTTACCTACGGGTACATCAATCGTTTCGTTGGGTTTTGTGAGTTGTGCTGAATCCACTGGTCGTACTTTCAGTTTAGTTGCAACCTTAGCCTTCATTATTCCCATATCATGATTACCACAATGACTAATACAATAATTATCAACTTCTTATGTTGTTTTTGTAAATGTAAATTGTAAATGTAAAAATGCTACCCAATGATGATTTTATAATTCCTTAAAGAGAATGTTTTCCTGATGTTTTAAATAGTACAGAAATGATTTTGAAAGCGTTGCTTAGTGCCACTTTTAAACATATTTCTGGGTTCTAAGTCAGCGCAAAGTGCAGTAAGTTATTCGTAATTAATGATGCAAACCCTACAACTTCGATTAATTCAACATCTAGAAAGATTGGTGATAGAGCGTAATCCATACTATGCATCGGCTGGACATTTATTTGCTCGAGAATATATCCGATCGCATTTTGCTAAATTTGGTGAAGTTCTCATCCATGAGTTTGAAGTCAATGGCAATATTCATCAGAACTTGATTTTGCAAATAGAGTCTAATTCTGCTAAAAAACGATCACCTTTAATCATTGGAGCACATTATGACACGGTAGCGGGCTGTGTGGGTGCAGATGATAATGGTTCAGGTGTAGCGGTACTTCTTGAACTCGCTGAATATTTCTCGACAAATCCTATTAAATATCCTATTCAATTAATTGCCTTTGATATGGAAGAATATGGATTATTAGGTAGTACTGCCTATGCAGATAAGCTCAAACATGATCAGCAAAAAATACGTCTGATGATTTCTTTGGAGATGTTGGGCTACTGCGATCGCACTCCTAATTCGCAACATTATCCCGCAGGTTTAGATAAGTTCTATCCCAATACAGGTGACTTTATTGGACTTATTGGGAGCATTCCCACAATTCCTGACCTCATCCATTTGAAAAAGCATATGAAATCCCATCTACCTTGCGAATGGCTTCCCGTAGGTTGGCGTGGCTTAGCAATACCCGATACTCGCCGCAGCGATCATGCTCCTTTTTGGGATGCTGGCTATAAGGCTCTGATGGTTACTGATACTGCTAACATGCGGAATCCGCACTATCATAAAAGTAGCGATCAGCTAGAAACCCTTGATTTAGATTTTCTTACTCAAGTTTGTCAAGGACTAACTGTAGGAATATCCGCCCTAAATTAATGCATCAGTCACCACTAGTCATGACTATGCATTGATATATAATCAATATAGTTGTTTACAATTCTTAAAATTAATCTATGAGTGATGTTATTAATCCGCTCTTGATTGGCAAAGGTTTACCACCATTTCCAGACATCAACTCTGATCATGTGATTCCTGCCATCACCCAATTGCTTGAAGAAACTAGCGCAGGATTGACTGACCTAGAAGCAAACCTCCAACCTACATGGTCAGGACTAGTCGAACCGCTAGAGCGCTTGACTGAGCGCATTGGTTGGGCATGGGGTGCGATCGAGCATTTATTGAGTGTAAAAAATAGTGCAGCCTTACGGGAAGCACACAAAGTCGTGCAGCCTAAGGTGATCGAATTTTTTAACCGCTTTAGTCAGAGCCAGCCAGTTTATAGGGCTTATAAAGCAATTTATGGATCATCAGAGTGGGACAACCTCGAACCTGCTCAAAAACGTATCGTTGAAGCGGCGATCCGTGATGCCGAACTATCAGGCGTTGGCTTGGAAGGTGAAGCTAAAGAAAAGTTTAATGCGATCCAAATGGAACTTGCTGAACTTTCCACTAACTTCTCTAATCATGTGCTTGATGCCACCAAAGAATTTAGCATGACGCTGAATAAAGCTGAAGAGATCGAAGGTTTGCCTCCAAGTCTATTAGCCCAAGCTGCTCAAGCATCTCGTCTAGATGGCGATGATAAAGCCACCCCTGAAGATGGCCCTTGGTGTATCACCCTCGACTATCCCAGCTATGTACCATTTATGCAACATAGCCGTCGTCGTGATTTGCAAGAAAAGCTCTATCGCGCCTTTGTTAGTCGTGCCGCCAGTGGTGAATTTGATAATTCTCAATTAATCGATCGCATTCTCGAATTGCGAAAACAAAAGGCAAATTTACTTGGCTACTCTACCTATGCAGAATTGAGCCTTGCTCGGAAGATGGCTCCCAATGTCGATGCCGTTGAGAAATTGCTGGAAGAATTGCGCCAATCAAGTTACACTGCCGCCATTGCAGAATTTGCAGAATTAAAGGAATTTGCTAAATCTCAAGGCGAAACAGAAGAACTGAAGCATTGGGATACGTCTTACTGGGCAGAACGTCAACGTGAAGCTAAGTTTAACTTCACCGTGGAAGAATTGCGTCCTTACTTCCCATTACCTCAAGTTCTTGAAGGTTTATTTGCACTCGTTAAGCGTCTGTTTGGAGTTACCGTAGTACCTGCCGATGGCAAGGCTCCAATTTGGCATGAAAGTGTCCGCTTCTTTGAAATTCAAGATGAGCAGAATCAATCGATCGCTTATTTCTACCTCGATCCCTATAGTCGTCCTGCGGAAAAGCGTGGTGGCGCATGGATGAATGATTGCATCGGACGTGCCAAGGTGACCGAAGAAGGCAAGACGATTACCCGTTTACCTGTTGCCTACCTGATTTGTAACCAGTCTCCCCCTGTTGATGGTAAGCCGAGCCTAATGACCTTTGGTGAAGTGGAAACCCTCTTCCATGAGTTTGGACATGGCTTGCAGCATATGTTAACCAAGGTTGACTATTCAGGCGCATCAGGTATTAATAACGTCGAATGGGATGCAGTGGAATTGCCAAGCCAATTCATGGAAAACTGGTGCTACGATCGCGCTACCTTGTTTGGCATGGCAAAGCATTATGAGACGGGTGAAACTCTCCCTGAAAGCTACTTCCAAAAGCTGGTTGACTCCAAAAACTACATGAGTGGCTCAGGAATGCTGCGTCAGTTGCATTTCAGCCTTGTGGATATCGAGTTGCACCATCGCCATGAAGTCGGCGGCTCGGAAACACCAATGCAATTGCGATCGCGTCTTGCGGAAACCACAATGGTAATTCCTCCTTTGCCAGAAGATAATTTCCTCTGTTCTTTTGGACATATTTTCGCTGGAGGTTATGCCGCAGGTTATTACAGCTACAAGTGGGCAGAAGTCCTCAGTGCTGATGCCTTTGCTGCTTTTGAAGAAGCCGGACTGGAAAATGAACAGGCGATCGCTTCAACGGGTAGACTCTACCGTGATACAGTTTTGGCTCTCGGTGGTAGCAAACATCCGATGGAAGTATTCAAAACCTTCCGAGGACGTGAACCTAGCACTGCGCCTCTACTCCGCCATAGCGGTTTAGTCAAAGCCTAATCTATAATAGAGGCGTTGCATTGCAACGCCTCTATTGTATGCAAGCCGATATTTATGTTAGAAACTGCCCGCGAATTTCTCTCGCAAATCGAAAATTATCCGATTTCAGAAAAGATAGAACAGCAATTAAGAAATAGCGATCGCGTCCTATTTATCCTTCATGATCAGCTAAATCTGGATGTATTTCCCAAAGAACTACTCGCACAAAAGCCATTACTAATCTTTGTGGAATCTCTGAAATATGCCACATTTATCCCTCACCATAAGCAAAAATTAGTTTATATCCTCAGTTCGCAGAGACACTTTGCGATCGCCTGTCATCAACAAGGATTTCCTGTACTAAATTTGTTTACTGAAGGATTTCATGCTGAGGCAATTTCTGATTTTTTGTTGCAATATCCTCAGCTTAAGCTTACTCATATGCAGCCATCAGAGTGGGATACGCGATCGCAGATGTTGGCGTTAAATAATCAATTTAGCGATCGTCTCGAAATAATTCCCAATCGCTTTTTCATTGCAGATGCTGAAAAGCTTAAGAAGAAAATTAAAAAAGGATACCGCTTAGAAACTTTCTATCGTGAATTGCGTAAACAAACTGGCTACTTGATGGCAGATGGTAAACCTGTCGGCGGTAATTGGAACTATGACAAAGAAAACCGTAAAGCTCTACCAAAAAATACGGTGATTCCTACAGTTCCTGAAGTAGAACCTGATGCAGTTACTCAGGAAGTAATCGAGTTAGTCAAAAACTATTTACCTGATAGCTTTGGAAGATTGGACAAATTTGGCTATGCCGTATCCCGCGATCGCGCCCTAGAACTAGCTCAACTATTCATCGAAACCCGCTTGGCAAATTTTGGTGCTTATGAAGATGCTATCAAAGTTGGCGCACCCTTTTTATTTCATTCTGTGCTGTCGATCTATCTTAACAATGGCTTGTTGTTACCACAGGAACTCTGCACAATGGCGATCGCTGCCTATGAACAGAACATGGCTCCTCTTAACTCTGTTGAAGGTTTTATTCGTCAAATTTTAGGGTGGCGTGAATATGTTCGTGTTTACTATGAAGCACAAATGCCACAGGCGCGAGAGAGCAATTATTTTGAATTTTTTAATAATTTGCCACAACTTTATTGGGATGCTAATACTGATTTAACTTGCCTAAAAGATGCCGTCACTAATGTTCTAAATTACGGCTATTCACATCATATTCAAAGACTAATGGTCTTAAGTAACTTTAGCAATCTCACCAATACAGATCCGCGCCAGCTAAATCACTGGTTTTGGCTTGCTTATGTCGATGCCTACGAATGGGTTGAACTTCCTAACGTTCTAGGCATGTCTACCTTCGCTGATGGTGGTGTACTTGCATCTAAACCCTATGTATCAGGGGGGAATTACATTAACAAAATGAGTAATTGCTGTTCTCAATGCACCTATGATGTAAAGCAAAAAACAGGCAGCTCTGCTTGTCCTTTTAATTACCTATACTGGCATTTTGTCGATCAGCATCGAGATAGCTTTATTGAAAATGGAAGGGTGTCGCTAATGATTCATGCTTATGAAAACAAAACCAATGATGAAAAAATAGCCATTAGAGACTCATCAACTCATTTTATAAAGAACCTCAAACGTAGCTATTCTGAGTACTCATAATTTGAAATAATTATTAAATTATGCAAGGTTTGTTTATAAAAAAATTGGCTCTTCTGGGTTTGAGGGGATTAATGTACAATTAGCTACAAACACATGTGGTGGCAGGTATGGACATATATCTTGACAGGTTACTGAATTTACCCAATACAACCGTTGAAAGTTTTACG
>Ga0172367_10009684_pt1 | contig 10524 bp, 7 predicted proteins | sample Lak10m_FD_114542 | JGI IMG/M metagenome (GOLD analysis project Ga0172367, IMG submission 114542) | Freshwater microbial communities from Kabuno Bay, South-Kivu, Congo - kab_022012_10m | ecosystem: Environmental > Aquatic > Freshwater > Lake | place: Democratic Republic of the Congo: South-Kivu...
AAAATTTGGTCTTGCTGTTTGTGATTCATCTGGCAATCAGACAAAAAAAATTATCAGATATCTGCCCGATGATATTTATATCGATAATTCTGATTCGGGTTACATTGAAATTAATGGCAATTTCACTCTTCAATCAAATTCCTCATGGGGTTTGAATTCAAGGAAATGTATTCTGTCTAAGAATGATTCAGCAAAAGTGCAATGGCATTTTACCACCAAATCATCAGGCTTATATAATATTTTTATACAAATACCTGAAAAAATTTCACAACCCGGGAATGTTCAATTCAAAGTATTTAGCGGGCTTAATTCTATCGATACCGTAAAATTTGAAGAACCAGTGCAGTCAAAGAAATGGGTTCACATTTCAACATCATTTTTTGATTCGGGAATTGATAACTATATCGAAATGGCGGCTTATAGCAACGGGCAATCTGATTTTTCGGTTACGGCAGATGTAGTTAAAATTTCCCCGCTTGTTCTCGAAAAGTCCATCGGTTTGAAAAGTGATAAGATTGACCTTGGACAAATTGCAATTGGTGATACAGTTAAATCATTTTTCAGTTTGTCTAATAATGGGAAAGAAAATTTAACGATTTCTAATATTCTGTTTTCTGATAGTAATCTTGAATTTGAAATTGAATTCCCAATTGTAATTACGCCTTTTAGTGAAATTGAGATTCCGTTTCGGTGGTTCGCAAATCATATCGGTCAAATGTCAGATTCATTATTAATTCTTAGTGATGATTCCTATATGTCCGAATATAAAATTTCACTCACTGCCGAAGTGACGGAATATTTTAAGATTGTTGATGATTCTGAAGTTGAATTTTATCATGAATATGGACTTTGGGCTACAAGCGTGGCGCAGGCTTACGGTCCAACAAGCCGGTATGCTTTTTTGAATCAAAATCCAAAGGCTTATTCAGTTTTTAATTCGAAAATAAAAAAATCGGGCATTTACGACATCCTGTTTATTGTACCGGAAACAGTTAATGCTGCAAATCATGCACTATACATTGTAAGTCAAGGAAACAATTTTGTTGATTCAATTTATGTTGATCAGAATATCGGAAGCGGTAATTGGGTAAAACTTTTGAGTGCTGAATTTTCTTCTGCTTTGCCCGTTCAAATTAAAATTTCAGATGATGGAAATTCTGCTTCGGGTGCCGTGATTCGTGCTGATGCGGTTAAATTGCAGTTGATTTCGCCCACTTCTCAGAATGATATTCTGATGTCAAAACCAACATCATTTAATTTATATCAGAATTATCCCAATCCCTTCAACCCTACAACTACAATAAAATATTCTTTGCCCGAACAGCAATTTGTTTCGCTAAAAGTTTATGATATTCTTGGAAGTGAAGTTGCTACTCTTGTAAATGAACAAAAACCCGTTGGAAACTATGAAGTAAATTTCGATGCGACCAAACTTTCCAGTGGTGTGTATTTCTTTCAGATTCGTGCGGATAATTTTTGGGAAACGAAAAAGATGCTGTTGATGAAATAAAAAACAGTGAATAGTAAATCGTGATAGGGGAAAAATATTTTCTGATTTAATTATGGTAAATGATTTCAAAAAGCCGCTAGTATTATTCAATTAAAATGGAACTAATTCACTTTAGATTCATAAAAATTATACTTCTTTCTTTGCTGACTTTAACTTAGATTTTAATGTAAGTGACAATATTTGTTTACAGAGATACCTACCTTCGGAATAGAGAAAACTAAAGAATTAATTACTTGGGAAAATTTGAAGCAAATAAAATTCTTTTAGTTTTTTTAGTAAAAATTTCATATTTTCTAAAAGGCAAGTTGAGGAGTTGGTGAGATTATTATTTAATCTTCAGCAAATTGAGGGTAATAAATTATCACTCAATTACAATCATTCATTAATGGCAGCCGTTTATAAGTTGCTTGGTTTGGGCTCTACGGAGTTTGCAGCGTTTTTGCATAACTCTGGTTATAAGTTAAACGGACAAAAATTTAAACTGTTCACCTTCTCATTAAAACCAGAAAATGCTCATCTATTTGATAATTCTCTTTCTCTTCAATCCCCTCATGCAAAGTTGTATCTTTCATCCACCCTCACAGATAAATTTTTTAAGAATCTTTTAATTGGCTCTTTCGAGCAACAGAGAATTGAAATATTTTCTGAAAATATTAAAACGGTTTTTCTAATAAAAAACGTTGAGCTTTTACTTGAAGAAAATTTTGCTGATAAAAATTATTTCAAACTTGCTTCACCACTAGTTCTTTCAAAAAAAACAAATCTCAACGGAAATGATTCTAAATATTATTTCAGGGTTGAAGATAGTATTGATGAAATCAATCTGATTCTGAATAATAATTTGAATAAAAAATATGAGGTGATTTTCAACAAGCCATATCAGGGCAATGGTGTCAGTTTGGCTTGGGATAAGGATTACATTGAATCGGCAAAAAGAAAAGGTAAGCGACTATCCAAAAAAACATCAATTTTGAAAGATATTAATAATCCTATTGAAGTTATAGGAATTTATTGCCCGTTTTATTTGGAAGGCGATGCCGAATTAATAAAAGTTGGATACGATTGCGGTTTTGGTGAAAATAACAGTCTTGGTTTCGGAATGGCGTTTATAGATAAAAAATAAATATTTCGGAAATATTGCGAAGATTTTAACAACATTTTTTCTTAATTAAGTTTGGAACAAAAATCAGAGGGAAAAATTGTATGACTGCAGAAATCGACAATGTATATATAGCAGCTCTATTACACGACATTGGAAAATTTTTAGAAAGAGCAAAATTACAGGAATGGAAAAATGAAGCTCAGGTATATTTAAATCGAAAAGAGGTTTCAAAAAATCACGCTCATCGAAGATTTTCAGCCGCTTTTGTTGAAAAGTATAAAAAAACTAAATTATTCCTAAATGATTCAATTGCGGAATTAGTATTACACCATCATAATGATATAGAAAATGAAGTACAAAACTATTTGTCAATAAATGATCGAGGAGTACAGCAAAAAATTATTCGAATTGCTGATGACCTTGCTGCATCTGAAAGAAGGGAAAATCCAGATCTTGAAGCAATAGATTATTACCTAGCAAGGCTTCATTCTCCTTTTCAAGACATTCAGATAAAAATTGATAATACAATAAAGAAATTAGATTCGAACTTTTATTTGCAAAATCATAAACTAACTATCGGGAAAAAATCATTTTTCCCCACTAAAGAAAACATAGACTCTTCTAACAAATACACCGATTTAATGGGTGATTTTATTAAAGAATTTGAGAAAATTGAAGATGAAGATTCATTATTATTTTTATTAGAAAAATACATTGTTAATGTGCCTGCTCAAACGCCTGTTGAGATTAACGGAGAAGAAATCCTATATAAACCAGACATTAATCTTTTTGATCACTCGAGAAGTGTAGCAGCAATTGCTGTTTGTTTATACTTAGAGTATTTATTTGGAAGTTGGAAGAATAAAGATAAACTGATTTTAAGTAAATATTATAGTGAGCAACTTTTAGACCCTCCGATTATTCTTATAAACGGAAACTTATCAGGAATTCAAGATTTTATATTTAATGTTGAAAGCAAAAAGGCAGCGCAGAAATTAAAAGGTAAGTCATTTTTTATTCAATTATTGGCTGATGTGTGTGTAAAATACTTATTAGCAAAATTAGAATTAAAACAAGCCAATGTTTTATACAATGGTGGCGGTAATTTCTTCATATTAGCTCCTGCATATTCGCAAAATAAACTTGATGAGATAACTAAACAAATATTCAATGTGTTAAGACAGTTAGATTTGTATATTTCATTTAGTTGGGTAAAAGTCGGATTAAATGACTTTTCAGATTTTAGTAATGTTTTTAGTAATGTAAGTAAGCAAACTAACATAAATAAGTTAAGAAAATTCAAACAAATTTCCTGGGACTCAATTTTTGAACCTACTTTTCAAAAACTTGATGAAGATGAGTTTTATAAAAAATTAACTGAGGAGTTAAGTTGTAATGAAATGTTACTTAGAAATTATAAAGAAACTGAAAAAGTTTCAGAATATCAAAAACCTTTTATTGAATTAGGTTATACTATCGCTTTTCATCCTGAAATTTCTGAAATCAGCAGTGAATCTATTGTTTTCAATACGACTGATTTTACTGATAAATTTAAAGGGTTTAGATTTGCTGTAAAAGATTTACCCCGATGGAATGTTGAAAACATAAAAGCTTTTATTGAATTAAATAAATCATATAATAATATATTTAATATTGAAGGTGAGGATAAAATTTATCCGGGTTCAATTATATCATTCGAAAGGCTCGCACAATTTGCTTACTTTGAAACAGGAACTCAAAAATTGGGTATCTTAAAAATGGATATAGATAATTTGGGTAAACTTTTTAGCGAAGGACTCCCAAAAGATTTTGAGTATAAAACAAAAAATGGAGAAACAAAGAAAGAAAGCCTTAGAACTATATCCAGAATTGCTGCATTATCAAGATCAATAAAATGGTTTTTTGAAGGATATATCAATACGTTATTAAACCTTCCAGAATATAAAGATCGCATTTATCCTGTTTTTTCAGGAGGAGACGATTTTTTTGTAGTAGGTGGCTGGAACAAAATTTTCAGTTTTGCAGAAAAAGTTAGAAATGATTTTAGAGAATTTGTTTGTCAACATCCTGGTATTACACTTTCAGCATCTTTACTTGTTGTAGATGATAAATATCCTGTTTCTAGATTTGCTTCACTTGCGGAAGACAGATTACATAAAGCTAAATATCAATCAGAAAATAAGAACTCATTAAATGTTTTTGATACAGTAATCTCTTGGGAAGATTTCTATCAAGCAAGATTATTAAAAGACAAACTTGTTGATTTAGTTAACAAAACAGGTAAAAGAGCAGTAATTGAAAAAATTCGAAAGAGTACCAAAGGTTTTGAAAAGATAAAAGATAAAGCTGAGGCTGGGAAGGTAGATTTAAAGAAGGTTTGGAGACTTGCATATTATTTAAGAGATATTTTTAATCCTAAACAAAAAGATGATATAAGCTTACAAGTTAAAAAGATTGTTGATGAAATTGTCAAACAATATGAAGAATTAATTTTTAAAGCACTAAATGGTGAATCAGTTAGTATAAAAATATTCCCAATTGCAGCCCGTTGGGCAGAGTTTGAAACAAAAGTTAAAACAATAAAGGAGTTAAAAGCATATGCCTGAACATAGGAAGTACAATAAAGCGAATAATACAAAGGGTACCGGAGGTCAAAATCAAAGCGAAGAGGAAAAATTCGCTACAAGATGCAAAGACCAATTTGGAGAAGATTTTGAAAAATTTTTTTTGAAATCGGAAACTACACCATATGATGAGTACGTAGAAAAAATTAAAAATTTTCTTGCTGATAAAGCACCAAAAATTTCCACATCACAAATTCGAAATATTTTTTCTTTAGTTAAAAGAGAGCGCAATGTAACAGGATTGAAAAGGATCAGACCAAAACTTGCATACACATATGGAAGAGCAGAAAAAAACGATTCATTGAAAGAATTAATTTTTCTACTTGATAGTCAAATTAAAGGACTTAATGCTGAAATAGAAGTCCCAAAACTGAAAGATTTTTTTGAAGCTATAATCGCTTATCATAAATATTATGGAGGGAAAGACTAATGAAACTGACAGGTAAAATATTTATCACCGGCAAAATAAAATTAGAAACAGGATTACACATAGGAGGCTCAAAAACAGCCCTTGATATTGGGGGTATCGACCTAAATGTTATAAAAACCTCTGAAGGAGTGCCTTTTATACCAGGGAGTTCATTAAAAGGTAAGATGCGTTCGCTGTTAGCTATCGAAAATAATAGCTTTGATGTAAAGAATGACCCCGAATTTATAAAAGAAATTTTTGGAGAATCACCATCAGCTGATTCAGACGGAAAGATTACTCGGTTGCTTGTAAGAGATGCTTTTATGGATGAAGAAATTAAATCTAAAATAAAAAATCGAGAAGGTGAATTTTCTGAGCTTGAGATGGACTACGCCGAAACAAAATGGGAAAACACAATTGATAGAAAAAGTGGAACTGCTCAACATCCAAGACAATTAGAAAGAGTCCCAGCAGGGGCTATATTTAACTTTGAATTAGTATACAATGAATTTGATGATAAAAAGACAGATGATCATATTAATCAGATAATTAAAGCAATGAGATTATTAGAAGACGACTATATTGGTGGGAGTGGATCAAGAGGTTATGGCAAAATAAAATTTGTTGATGTGAAATTTTTTAAGAAAGATATAAATAATTATTCAAATAATAATCAAAGGGTTGAAGTAACCAATTTTATGTGGGTAGCTAATGAAAGCAATAATTCTTAAATGTAAACCTGGCTCTCTTTTTCGCTTAGGTGAGTGTTCACTTGTTGATGTTAGTCATATTATACACTCAGATACTCTATTTTCTGCAATTACAAATGTGTACGAATTAGTTTATGAATCAGGTGAAGAATTTGTAAAACTTGTCGAAGATAATAAAATTATTTTATCTTCCGCGTTTCCATTGCTTGAAAGTCTTAAGGATGGTAACCTAATTTATTTTCTGCCTAAACCAAAAATTCAATTTGATTTTAACAAAGAGGTTGGTAAAAAAGAGAAAAAAATTCAATTTTTTTCACTTAAAGCAATTGATAAAATTCTTAAAAGTTTAATAACAAATGAGTTTCAAGCAAGGATTGATTTAAATGAAATACATATTCTTGATGAAAAATATTGTTTTTTGAAAGATGAAGTCACAATTCAGCTTGATAACAATTCTGCATTTATAAAAGAGATAATTTTCCCCAAAACCGCTGTTCATAAAGAAAACCGTGAGGATGCATTTTATTTTCAGACTGATATTCAATTAGTTCCTCTTTGTGATGAAAATAGAAAAAGTTGTTATAATCCACATTTTTATTTTCTAATGCAAGAAAATTTAAGTAATTCAGAGTATAAAAAATTTATTACTTGCTTAAGAATTTTAGCTGATGAAGGTATAGGAGGTGATAGAGGAAGCGGAAGAGGTTTTATAGATGAAGTGATTATAAAAGAATTTGATACTTCGATCTTTTCTGGAAATAATTTGTATATGTCGCTATCATTAGTAAATCCCTGTTCACAGGAAGAATTTAATGAAGTAGTTTATTACGATTTGATGAAAAGAGGTGGTGGATCCCTAGGCTTAGAAGGGAAAGAAGAAAATCATAAAAAACAGGTTAAGATGGTCACAGAAGGAAGTATTATTAAAAAAAGAATTAAAGGAAGAATAGTTGACATTTCACCTATGGTTAATTTTTATAAACATAAAATTTATCGTAATGGTAAAGCATTTTTAATTCCAATAGGATAACAATATGATAAGCACAAATTACTTATTTGAGAAATTATATTTTCGAACCTTAACGCCAATTTATATAGGCCAAAATCAAGCGAGTGATTTATCTCCATATTCTGACTTTGTACAAATAGGAAATGAAATATTTTATATTGATGAGAGAAAATTTGAAAAAGAACTTTTTTCTAAGGAGGGACTGATTGATAAATATGTTAATGCGGTAAGGCAAAAGATAGATAAAAGTAAAACAAAGTCAGATTTTGAATTAAAATCATTTATTGAAAACTACTTAGGAGAAGTTGAAAATTTTAGTCGAATTAAAATTCCTGTTGATCAAGATATTAAACATCAGACTATAAAAAGGTTTATTAATTCCTCAGAGCGACCGTTTATTCCTGGGAGTACTATTAAAGGGGCCATAAGAACAGCAATAATTCATCATTGGCTTACCGAAACAGAAAATGGAAAAAAAATCGTTGATGAACTATTAAAGAAGATAGAATTATTACATCAACAAAAATTAGAACTAGAAAAAAAGAAAAATGAAAGTGGGCTAACTGAAGATGAAGAAGATTTATTAAAAAAAATAAAATCTAAAAGAAATATAGAAATTGAATTAAACCAAATTTATAATGAGAATAAACTTTTTGGTGATATTAGAAATAATTTATATGGATTTGATTCTAGGAATTTGAAAGTATCAGATTCTAATTTATTTTCATTTAAAGATATTTCTATACTTAAACTTCAAAGGATTAAAATAAAGGATGGGTTAGAAATTTCTCCTATTCCTTGTGAAACCCTGAATGCTAATCTTGATGGAAATTTTGATTTTAAGTTAGAAAAGAGATTCGTTCAGAATGATCTAAAAAGTTTTAATAATTATAATATTCAAAATATCTTTAAGATAATTAACGCATTCTCTTTGGCCTCAGTAAAATTTGAAATTGAATCATTTGACGAAGAAAAATATTCAGAATGTTTCAAATTCTACCAAGATATTGAGAATTATATAAATAATAATAACAACGAATTAGCAATATTAAGGTTGGGCGCTGGTAAAACATTCTATGATAATTCAATTGGTCTTGCTATTTATAATGCAAACAAAACTACATTCAAGAAATATCGAGAACTCTTAGAATTAGGTAAAAATCCTATAACTCATAAATTAGTTGTTGGTAAATTCCCGACAACAAGAACTTTAGTCGAAGCCACTAAACTTCCAATTGGTTGGATTACTATTTCTGCTGAAAAAAGTCTAATTGATTCTATTAAATTGTACGAACCAAAAATATTATCCGTAAACAAAAGTGATTTTCATAATAAATCTGTTACAGAAAGCAAAAAAGACACATCTTCCAAGCGTCCACCAAACACTTTTGTTGCTGAGATTATCGATGATAAATCGAAGCCAACTAAAATAAAAATTATTGAAGGCGAGAATTCCAATATAGAAACTATAATGCCTGGGGTAACTATTAGCAATCTTGGACTTAAAAAAGGCTCTAAAGTTTTTGTTGAATTGTTGTTTCAAAATAAAAAAGTTCAAAAAGCAGATTATAAAGGTAAAGCTGAATAATGTCTAAATCTTTTATTTCAATACTTGGCACTAACGATTATTTAGAATGTCTTCATAAATTCCCGGATGGCGAAGTATCTACCGACCCAGTTAAATATGTTCAGGAAGATTTGATTAACAATATTTGCAAAGATTGGACTGAAGACGATGAAATCAGAATTTATCTAACTGAAGAAGCAAAGAAAAGAAATTGGTTTGATAATGGCCATTCAGGCAGAGAAGGAAAAGCTATTACAAATCTTGGACTTAAATCAAGAATTGATTCCTTGCAGTTGAAAGCAAAAGTTTTATCATATTCAATTAAAGAAGGATTTAACGAAGCAGAAATCTGGGAAATATTTCAATCAATTTATGATTCTTTCAAAGAAAATGAAGAAGTTATTGTTGATATAACTCATTCATTCAGATCCCTGCCAATGCTTTTAATAACTTTACTGAACTTTGCAAAACAAGTAAAAAAGATTAGAGTGCTTGGAATTTACTATGCGGCATTTGAAAATTTGGGTCCAATTCAAAAGGTGAAAGAAATTCCCGTTGCACAAAGAATTGCACCCGTATTGGACTTAACTTCATTTTCTAACTTGCAGGAGTGGACAAACGCAACTTATGATTTTATTAATAATGCTAATATCAATTTGATGAAGTCGTTAGTTAAACATTCTTCAAAGCAAAGTACTGTGAAAGATCCAATTGTTAAATATTTCCCAACAAGGGTTTTAGATAGAATAGAAAAACTCATAAACAATATTGCATTATGTCGTGGTAAGGAATTGATAAAATTTAATTTTACTGAACTTAAAAATGACTTGAATGAACTTAAAAATAAAGAAATCAATCAAACCTTTAAGATTTTGATAGATGAAATCAGTAATAAAATATCAAATTTCAATAATGATTATCAAATACTAGTCATCAATCTTTCAGAATGGTGTTTACAGCATAGATTGTTTCAGCAAACTATTACATTACTTCAGGAGTTTTCAATTTCTCTTGTTCTTAATGACTTGAATTTACAAACAAGTTATAAATCAAATAGAAATTTGGTTTCTCAAGCATTCAGAATTAAATCCCAGAAAATAAAAGAAGAAGAATGGAATGAACCTGCATTTTCCAATAAAGATTTAATAAAAGAAATTTTTAATTTATTTTATTTTGATAAACTTACTTCTTCTTTTAATAAATTAACGGACATTCGGAATGATGTTAATCATTCTGGATTTTTAGACGATGCTGGTTCTGTTGAAAGTATAAAAACTAATTTGGAAAATATTTTGCAGGCTTATAAACAAGTTTTAGGTTCTCACTATGCTAATCAATCTCTCCAATCATCCAAGTAATAATTGGTCAAGAAAGCAGATTTTAGCTGTGTATAAAAAATTTGGTAAAGTAGTTGATTTACCTTTTCCTAATATTTCACCAAAAGCTTCATCAAATCAGGTAAGAAAAAAGGCTGAAGCATATTTAAAGAAAATTACATCTCTGCTTAAAAAATCTTCTGATAAAAATAATGCCGTACATTTAATGGGTGAGTTTACTTTTGTTATTCTGCTTTATGAAATGCTTAAAAAGAAA
>Ga0172367_10009687_pt1 | contig 10523 bp, 8 predicted proteins | sample Lak10m_FD_114542 | JGI IMG/M metagenome (GOLD analysis project Ga0172367, IMG submission 114542) | Freshwater microbial communities from Kabuno Bay, South-Kivu, Congo - kab_022012_10m | ecosystem: Environmental > Aquatic > Freshwater > Lake | place: Democratic Republic of the Congo: South-Kivu...
AAACAAGAAGCCGGTTTACATGCTCCATAAAAGTTCCATCGACAGCGCCCTGGTCGAAGCCGACCAGAAGTATCAGGAGATGTTGATTGCCGAGGTGACCTTGCAGGACCTCTTCGAAAAAGTACCCAACCTCAAATTGTTAGCCCTGGAATCCTTTGGAACGCTTGGGCAGGATGTCACCCTCAAAACCGTCCGCGCAGAGATGGCTCGCTTCAAAAACTGCCAGGATATTTTCATCACTGAAAATGGGATGAGAACCAGCCCTGTCATTGGATGGATCACAAACGCAATTGTCGAAGAGAATTCCAGGCTTTGAGTTGACCTCCCGATTGTCTTGTTGTTGAAAGCGCAACCTGCCCCGACATTAACATCGGGGCAGGTTGCTTTTTGCGGCAAATCTTTTTCCCCTTTAAACGGGCTGCGCTTATACTTGGCGCATGTTCACCCCTGAGTCGTTCAACGTATCTTCCTTGCAATCCCATCCAGCCGTGATGCGCATCCTTGCCTCTGCCATGAACGCGGTGGACGCGGGCGCGACAGTCGAAAACTATTTGCGCGAGAATCCCCTGCCAAGCGCACGGCGTGTTTTTGCTTTTGGATTGGGCAAGGCGGCTTGCGCGATGACCTCGGCTTTGGCGGAAACGACCAGGTTGACAGCGGGACTGGTGGTCACGAAACATGCAACCGCCCTAAGCGGAATTCCCGTGCTCGAGGGGAATCATCCCGTCCCGGGCTTGGGAAGCATAAACGCGGGAGACGCCGCGCTGAAGTTTGTCTCGCAACTCACGCAGGACGATTTATTGGTCTGCCTGATTTCAGGCGGCGGCTCGGCGTTGATGACCGCTCCGCGTATTTCGCTCGAAGATTTACAGGCGCTTACTTCGGCTTTGTTGGCTTGCGGCGCGCGCATCGACGAGTTCAACACCCTGCGCCGTCACCTCGACCGCCTCAAAGGCGGCGGGTTGGCACATGCCGCCGCTTCGCGCGGCGCTCGAATCATCAGTTTGATTCTTTCGGATGTGGTCAATGATTCAGTTGAGGCGATTGCTTCGGGACCTACCGCGCCCGACCCGACGACGAATGCCGATGCGCTGTCCATTATCGCCAAATATGATTTGAAGGATAAAATTCCCGCTGCTGTAATTTCATCTCTGTGCGAGACGTCGAAACCCGATGCCCCCATCTTCGGGCGGGTGCAGAACAAAATTATCGCCAGCAATTTGATTGCCCTGCGCGCCGCCCAGTTTCAAGCGCAAGCCGATGGATTTGAAACCAAAATCCTCTGCGCAGATTTGCAGGGTGAAGCCAGTCGGGTTGGACATGAGACGGCGCTGCAAATAAAAGATTCGATTCGAAAACTGAACCGCCCGTTTTGTCTGTTGGCGGGCGGCGAGACGACGGTCACCTTGAAGGGGAATGGAAAAGGCGGGAGGAATCAGGAACTTGCGCTTGGCGCGGTGGATGCGCTGGATGGCTTGCAAAGCGTGATTTTGGTCTCGCTTGCAACCGACGGCGAAGACGGTCCCACGGACGCAGCTGGAGCCGTGGTCACGGGTGACTCTGCTCAACGGGCGGAAAGGCTTGGGATGTCCGCCGCAGATTATTTATCCAGAAACGATGCCTACGCCTTTTTCGATGCGCTGGGCGACCTCATCCGCATCGGTCCCAGCGGCACGAATGTCAACGATCTGGCGCTTTGTTTTGCGTTTTAGACCGAAAGTAACGCGACAATGCCGAACACGACAATGACCGTGCCAGAAATGCGGTTGATCCATGCCATGTGACTTGCCGTCAGGCGGTCGCGCATCCAGCCGACGCCGAGGCTGAGGGTCAGCCACCAGGCTGCGGAGCCAAGAAACACGCCCAACACCAAAACGATGGGCGAACTCGTTTCCTGATTCAGCATGGTTCCCGCAAAGATTGCAGCAAAGGAAAGAATGGTCATGGGGTTGGTGAGAGTCAGGAAGAAGGTCGAAAGGTAGGCGCCGAAATACCCGCTCTTTTGATTCGTTTGTGCGGCGTGGTCGGCGGGTTTTTCGAGGAAGGTTTTCACGCCGAGGTAGAGCAGGAATCCGCCGCCGATGAGTCGCAGCCAGAAGGCGTTTTCTACCAGCAGGTTCGAGACCACGCTCAAGCCGAAGGCGGCAACCGCGCCGTAGACCATATCTGCGCTGGCGGCGCCCATGCCCGAGAGAAAGCCCGTTAGTTTTCCGTCTGACAGCGTGCGGCGGATGCACAACACGCCGATGGGTCCAACGGGGGCGGCGATGGAAATCCCAATCAAAATGCCGCGTAAGAGAAGTGTCCAATTTTCAGTCATGTGATTTGCATGAAACGCGGAAGGCGTCCAACTCCCAATTCTTTTGGATGGCGTTGAATTTCATTTCGTTTGCCTGCGGACAAAATTCCCCTGCCGTAGTTTCGTATTCGATGACAAAGACGGGTTTGCCCGCTTCGACAAATGGCAGAAGCGCTTCGCACTCGTCGAACGAAAAACATTCCTCGTTCAGTTCCCAATCGAAATATGCTAAAAGGTCGGGGATTTGTTCGAGGTCATTCTTCAGCCCGATTTTCAATCCGCGCTGGTGGGCGGCTTTGGCGAGGAAGATGTTGAAAGCGAGTTGGTCTTCGTAGGTCAGCGGGAAGCCCGTTTCGTTGGTGTAGCCGTTGACATTGTCGGGGTCTACTCCGTCGCAGTTTTTTTCCACCGCAAGGTCGAGGCGGGATTCCATGACGGGTTTCAGCAGGTCGAGTTGGCGGATGTCCAGCCAGGTTTCTCCATCCCAGTTTTTCATCGCCATTCCCAAAACCTGCGGCGGGAAGCGCTTCGCGTCGGGTCGCCAGTCTTCCAAAGAGCCTGCGCTAAAATAGCACATCACAAAAACGCCGCGCTTTTGCAATTGCCCGATGTCGGTTTTTTCGGCATCGAACAGGTCGAGGTTGTAGATGTCCACGTCGAGCGTCAGGTCGATTTCACCTGTGTATTGAATTTGCCAGTCGGCGCGGATGGGCAGGGCTTGGCTTGCGGGGGTGGGTCTGGCTGCCAAAGTCGGCGGCGAGGCAACACTCGCTTCGGTTGTCGCGCCGCAGGCTGTGACAAGAATCAAAACAAACAGGTATCCGCCTAAAATTTTTCTCATGCGCTGATTTTATCAAACAAAAAAGGGACACCGTTTCCGATGTCCCTTTGCGGGTTAGGCTGCGTTTTCTTTGCGCTTGAACCAGGTCGTCCACTCGCGGTTTTCCCATAGAACGAGGATGGGAGCCGCCACGAAGATGGAGGAGTAGGTTCCGCTGAAAAGACCGACGAGCAGGATGACGGAAAATTCCTGCAGGGTGATGCCGCCGAACAGCGCCAGCGCCAACAGCAGGAATTCCACGGTCATCAACTGGGTGTTGATGGATCGCTGTAAAGTCTGGACGATGGAATGGTTGACCAGTTTTTCGTAATCCAGTTTGCGGAGCAGTCCCGAGTTTTCGCGGATACGGTCGAATACCACCACCTTATCCTGCACCGAGAAACCGATGACGGTCAGCAGGGCAGTCAGGAAGAGCGCGTCGATTTGCCAGTCGAAGAACATGGCGCCGATGCCCACCACGCTGAAGACCACTGCCACATCATGCGCCATGGCGATGACCGCGCAGACGCCGTAGCGGAAGGCGTTCGGCACTTTGCGGAAGGCGGCGGTGATGTAAATGACGACCGCCAGCGCGGCAACTGCCACGGCGAGCGCGGCGCGGGATGCAACCTGTTTGCCGATGCTGGGTCCTACGCTGTCGAAGCGGATGACGGTGACTTCGGAGCCTGCCTTTTCTTTCATCGCGCTCAAAATACTGTCGCGGACTTCGTTGGTCAGGAAGGAGGAGCGAATCTGGAGCGCGCCGCTTTCGGTGCTGGTGATTTGAGCATCGTCGATACCGGCGTCTTCGTAGAGATTTACCAACTCGGCTGTTTCGGGAGTCTTTCCTGCTTCGAATTGGACTTCGAGCAGGCTGCCGCCGGTGAAGTCGATCGAGAGGGGTAATCCGCCGACTGCCAGCAGGATAAGCCCCGGCACGATGACCAGCAGGGAAACGGCAAAATATAAATAGCGTTTGCTGAGAATGTCAATCATAAGAATAATCCTTGACGCATCCGTTTAGATGCCGAACCAGCGTTCGAGGTTGTCGAACTTGAACGACTTGAGGAAGGTCACAAGCAGGGTGCGGGTGACGTAGATGGCGGTGAAGAGAGAAATTAGAACGCCCAAAGCCAGAGTCACCGAGAAGCCTTTGACGATGGTCGCGCCGAAGGTGGAGCCAAACCAAAAGAGGATGACCGAGGTGATGATGGTGGAAAGGTTCGAGTCGCGGATGGAAGACCACGCCCGTGTCCAACCCTGGTCGACTGCCTGGGTGAGGTTCCTTCCGTTGCGCAATTCTTCTTTCAAGCGTTCGAAGATGAGGATGTTGGCATCGAGCGCCGCGCCCGTGCTGAGCAGGAAGCCTGCAATGCCGGGCAGGGTCAACGTGAAGTGGAACCACTTGAACACGGCGAAGGCAACCGAGGCGTAGATCAGAATGGAGATGACCGCCACAATGCCGGGCATACGATAGTAGATGATCATGAACAATGCCACGATCAACATGCCGATCAAGCCCGCAATCAGGCTCTTGTTGAGCGAATCCGCGCCGAGGGTGGGACCGATGATACGGGTCTCCACGATCTTGAGCGGGATGGGCAGGGAACCATAGCGCAACTGAATGGCAAAGGCATTTGCTGATTCGTAGGTGAAACTGCCGCTGATGGAGCCTTGTCCGCTGGGGATGGGTTCATTGATGACCGGGGAGGAAATTACCTGTTTGTCCAAAACGATGGTCAGGTATTTGCCCGTATTGGCGGCAGTGTGTTCGGCGAAGATGTCTGCGCCCTCGGAGGTTAACACAAAGTTGATGATGTACGAGGTGCCGAGCGTATCCGTCGAGACGGCAACCGATTCAAGATCAGCGCCGGTCATGATGGTGTGGTAGGCTGTTTCGCCTTCGGCTGACTGGCTGGCGGCGTTGTAGTCGGTCTGGATGATCGAGCCTTCCTGGGGCGCGATATCGCCCGTGTCTACGAATTCCAGCAAGCCCGTTTGCTGGATGATTTCCAGAACGGATTCGGTGTCTTCGAGCCCGGGGAATTCGCCAACAATGCGGCGGTCGCCTGCAACTTGAATGTTGTTTTCATTCACGCCGAGGGCGTCGGTACGCTGTTGAACGATTTCGCGCGCGATTTCCATTTGGGCGGCGTCGATTTCTGTTCCTTCGGGAACATCGGCTTCAAGCAGAACCTGCAAGCCGCCTTGAAGGTCGAGACCAAGGCGGGGAGCCAGGTCATGGGTGAAGAGGGTTTCATCGCTCAAAGGGTTGATGACGTTGACCTTCTGGCTGAAATCGATCCACAGCGCAAAAATCAAAATCAACACAATGATGATGATACGGTTGGTGAGGTTACGAATCATGCGTCAATATCTCCATGCACAAAAATGCCAGCCTTTGGCTGGCGCGCACGACATTATACTCCCATTGGATGATTTGGGGAACTTCCTTTTTATCCCTTATCTCGGGAGTGAAAAGCTTGCACAGTTAGACTCTTTGTCTTTTCCTTACTTGCACCTCCCCCAAAAATCAATTACACTCTGACCGCCTAGCACACTCGTTCTAAGGAGACCCCCTATGACAGACGATACCTTTTACCTCGGACGTATATTCGACTCGAAAACTGCAAAATTAACGGCGACGCCGCTGCAATATGATCCCGCCGATTTGACCACGCACGCTGTCGTGACAGGCATGACGGGATCGGGCAAGACGGGCTTGTGCATTTCCCTTTTGGAGGAGGCTGCGCTGCAAGGTGTGCCCGCCATTATCATCGATCCCAAAGGCGATCTGACCAACCTCCTGCTTCACTTCCCCAACTTATTGCCGCAGGATTTTCAGCCGTGGATCGATCCCGAAGTTGCGCGCCGCGCCGGGAAACCCATCGAAGACGCCGCAACCGAAGCGGCGTCCTCGTGGCGTACGGGATTAAAGGAATGGGGCATTGGTCCCGATAGAATCCAAATGCTCGGCGAGATGGTTAAGTTCGCGGTGTATACCCCTGGCTCCGATTCGGGAATCCCTGTCAGCGTGTTGTCTTCGCTTGCCGCGCCCAAACTCGACTGGGAGGAAAACCGCGAAGCGCTGCGCGAAAGAATCTCCAGCACAGTTACCGCGCTGCTCGGTTTGGTGGGGATGAACGATCTCGATCCCATCCGCTCACGGGAACATATCCTGCTTTCCAATATTTTCGAAGCGCATTGGAGCAAGGGTCAAGACCTCGACCTGACCGAACTTATTTTGCAGACGCAAACGCCGCCTTTCGATAAACTCGGCGCTTTTCCTGTGGACACCTTCTTCCCCGCCAAAGACCGCATGGAACTGGCGATGGTGCTTAATAACATTCTCGCCGCTCCCGCGTTTCAATCCTGGCGCGAAGGTGATTCTCTCGATGTCGCGTCGCTGTTCTTTACCCCAGACGGTCAGCCGCGCCATAGTATTTTCTATCTTGCGCATCTCTCTGATGGCGAGCGGATGTTCTTTACCACGCTGTTGCTTTCTGCTGTTGAAACATGGATGAGGACACAGTCGGGCACGAATGCCTTACGCGCGTTGCTCTACATGGATGAAATCTACGGTTATCTTCCGCCTACCGCCAACCCGCCCTCCAAACAGCCGTTGCTGCGGATGTTGAAGCAGGCGCGCGCCTTTGGCTTGGGACTTTTGCTTGCGACTCAAAATCCAGTAGATATGGATTACAAAGCGCTTTCGAATACGGGCACTTGGTTCATCGGCAAGCTGCAAACTGAACGCGACAAGAACCGCCTGCTCGACGGACTTGAAAGTCTTGCGGGCGGATTCTCCCGCGCCGAGATGGACAAACTCATCTCATCGCTTGGCAAACGCGTCTTTGTCATGAATAATGTCCACGAGAAGAATCCCATTCTCTTCCAAACCCGTTGGGCGATGAACTTCCTGGCTGGACCGCTGACCCGCACGCAGATTCGCCCGTTGAATGAATTGGCTGGGGTGGCGGAACAATCGAAAGTTGAAAGTCAGAAGTCAAAAGTCGTTGAACGCCCGCCAGTAGACGCGCTTCAATCTGTTGTTATTCCAACCCCGCAGCCCGCCGACCTTCGATCTTCGACGTTCGACGCCAAACCTTCAGCCTTAAACGTTCAACCTTCAACAAATAGCGGCAGTCTGACCAAGCCTTCCCTTCCCTCGGGCATTCGCGAATATTTTCTCCCGCAAAATAATTCCCTGCCCGAAGCGTTTCAATCCGCGGGGAAATCCATGCCTGCCCAGGCGGCGATTCAAGGCGTGATGTATCGTCCCTCGCTGCTTGCCGCCGCGCAGATTCGCATCCTCGACCGTAAATATGGTGTGGATAGCGAAGTCACCAAAGCCTCGTTAGTCGAGACGCTTGACCGCCGCGGTGTTGTCCGCTGGGATGAATTCCCCTTTGGCGGCTCGCTCGATAAGGTGGAGACCATGCCTGCCGCGGGCGCGCGTTTTGCCGGGATGGAATCTCCGCTTAATGACTCCAAGATGATGACCGCCTTGCAAAAAGACTTCATTGACTGGTTGTTCCGCAATACCGAAGTCGTTGCGCGCGCCAACCTCGCCTTGAAAATTTTTGCGGGACCCGATGTCAGCCAGGCTGAGTTTATGAAAGCCTGCTCCGACGCCGCTCGCGATGGGCGCGACGCGGAACTTGGGAAGAAGACTGCCGCAATCGACAAGAAGATCAAAGGTGTGGAGGATAAGTTATTGAAGGAGGAACGTGAATTGCGCCAGGATCAGGAGGATTTGCGTAACCGCAACATCGAGACGGGACTCAGCGGGGCAGAGGCGGTTGCTGGTTTGTTTGGTTTGGGACGCAAAAAGAGCCTTTCCACTTCGGTTTCGAAATACCGCATGGCGCAGAACGCCAAAGAGGATGTAAAGGAATCGGAAGATGCCATCACTCAATATAAAAGGGAACTAGCCGACCTTGAGCGTCAGCGCGCCGATATTGCGGGCGAGATCAACGATCATTGGGGTAGTGTGGTAAATGATATCAGCGAGGTCAGCATCAAGCCCAAGAAAACGGATATTTTCCTCAACTACTTTGGCGTGGCGTGGAAGCCTTTTTACATCGTCCAGGTTGGGGGGGAGACCCTTGAACTTCCCGCGTTTGGCGCGGATTAATCTATCTTGCGGCTGCGCCGTATTTCTCAAAATGTAAGGTAGTGACGACCTCAGGTCGTCACTATGCTTTAAAGGACAAATATCATGAGCATCTTCATTCTTTTACTGGCTTTGGCAATTTGGGGTATTGCGCATTCGTTCCTCGCTTCGCGCGCGGCAAAAGACTTGTTCCGCCTGAAAGCGGGCGGCATGGATTTTTACCGTCTGGCTTATAACGTCTTTGCGGGCATTAGTTTCCTGCCGATTTTGTACTTGATGGCGACCCTGCCCAATCGGCTGGTGTACGAAGTTCCAGCGCCGTGGAATCTGGTTATGTTCGGCGGGCAATTACTTTCGATTGTCCTGCTGTTGATTGCCTTCCTGCAAACGGATTGGCTGGCATTTATCGGTTTGCGCCAATTATTCGAACAGGCGGAATCGGGCGCTCTGGTGATTCACGGATTGTATAAGGTGGTTCGCCACCCGCTTTACACGTTTAGTTTGATGTTTCTCTGGCTGACGCCGAGCGTTTCGCAAAACTCACTCGTAGTTTACATCGGCTCCACGCTATATATTTTGATTGGTTCGTATTTCGAGGAAAGAAAACTGCTGCGCGAGTTTGGCGAGGCATACGCCGTGTATCAATCATCCACGCCAATGCTGGTTCCCGGTTGGCGGAGAAAATAGAACCGATGCGCATTTGGCGGGGGAAATGATTGGGAGAGCGGAATCAGGGGGAAATGAGGTCATTCTGCGTATATCAGCCTGGTGGACGAAAGGACATTTCAAAACCAAAGACCATATTGGCTGTATTTGAAATATTGAAAACTTCACCCCGATTGGTATATAATTTAATTCGAACTTTTTTGTTAAATGCCGAATTTTCGTTGAAACGGAGGATGATTTATGATAAAAAATTTACAGAATGCCATGTTGGATAACCTGGATAAATCCATGTTGCGCGCCCTGCAAACGGATGGACGCTTGAGTAACGTGGAACTGGCTCGCAAAATCAGCCTGTCGCCGCCCGCTACGCATACCCGCTTGAAGCGGTTGGAAAAGGACGGTTATATCCGCCACTACACCGCCCTTGTTGACCGCGAAAAGGCGGGCTACGATTTGCTGTGCTTCATTCACATCGGTCTGCAAATGCACCAGGTGATGCAGGTGGAGAAGTTCCGCGAAGCCACCCGTAAAATGCCCGAGGTTTTGGAGTGTCATCACATCACGGGCGAGTACGACTACCTGCTGAAAGTGGTCTTGAAGAATCGCAAGGATTTGGAGCGTTTCGTCGTGGACAAGATTACCCCCATCCCCGGCGTCGCGCGAATTCACACCAGTCTGGTGCTTGCCGAAGTCAAATCTACAATGGCGCTGCCGTTGGAGTAAATTTATCAAACACAAAGGACACGAAGGTCACGAAGGAAAAGAAAAAACGGTTTTGCCTTCTTTGTGTACTTTGTGCCCTTCGTGTTTAATCTTTTTCAATTTCAAAAGGAGAAACATTTCATGACCAATTCCACACCAAAGACAATGGGACAACAATTCGGACGCCGCTCTTGGGCGGAACCCTGGAAAATCAAAATGGTGGAGCCGCTCACCGTCACCACCCGCGAAGAACGCGAGAAGGCGCTGGTCGAGGCGGGCTTCAATACCTTTTTACTCAAATCAGACGACGTTTACATTGACCTGCTGACCGATAGCGGAACCAGCGCCATGAGCGACCGCCAGTGGGCGGGCATGATGCTGGGCGACGAGGCATACGCGGGCAGCCGCAACTTCTATCACCTCGAAGCAGCCATTCAAAAAATTTACGGCTACAAATACATTGTCCCCACGCATCAGGGGCGCGGCGCGGAACATCTCATCAGTCAGGCGGTCATCAAAAAGGGGCAGATTGTCCCCGGCAATATGTATTTCACCACCACCCGCCTGCATCAGGAATTGGCGGGAGGTACGTTCTACGATGTCATCATCGATGAAGCGCACGACCCCGCCAACCTGCATCCGTTCAAGGGCAATATCGACCTGGATAAAGTTCAAGCGCTCATCGACAAGCACGGCGCGGAAAACATCGCTTACATCAGCGTGGCTGGCACGGTCAACATGGCGGGCGGGCAACCCGTCAGCATGGCGAACATCAAAGCCCTGCGCGCCCTGTGCGACAAGCACGGAATCAAGGTTTATCTCGACGCGACCCGCATGATGGAAAATTCCTACTTCATTCAGGATCGCGAAGAAGGCTACGCCGACAAGACCATTGCAGAAATTCTCAAAGAGTTTTGCAG
>Ga0172367_10009688_pt1 | contig 10523 bp, 7 predicted proteins | sample Lak10m_FD_114542 | JGI IMG/M metagenome (GOLD analysis project Ga0172367, IMG submission 114542) | Freshwater microbial communities from Kabuno Bay, South-Kivu, Congo - kab_022012_10m | ecosystem: Environmental > Aquatic > Freshwater > Lake | place: Democratic Republic of the Congo: South-Kivu...
TGAATCATTATTTCTGCATTTGGTAATGCAAATCTTTTTCATTTTGTTCATGCGCTAAGCAAAAATGCTCACATAGAAGCAGCCATTCATACACACACAGTTACTACATCACATTTTACATAGTTCATTGTGTCATAAATTGCCATTCAAGAAGAAATTACTCAACCAGGTGAATTAATATACATAATAATATCTTTGTTTGGATCTTGCTTTTCAAGGAATAACAATTGTGCAATTATATTACTAGCCATATTTGGTTCAACTTCAGTTCACATAAATATAATTCTGTCTTCTAATAATCTAGAATATATATCATAAGCTCTTTCTCATGCATTAGTTTTTTCAATGACTGTAGGTATAATCATGTTCGATTAAAGATTAATAGTTAAAAAATTAAGAATGTTACTAGCTAAATTTATCAATTTAAAAACAAAAATCAAGTTATTCATAGTTGCTTAAATAATCTCTTGAATAATTAGTTAAAACCATTAGTAAATACGGTAATAGATAGATAGTAATCTATGAAATGAAATTTTATAAATAACAGATTTATCAAATGATAGAACTTTTAGTCGTATTGATAACTTTAGCTATTGCTTTGGCTTGACTTAAAATATTTAAAGCCCTTAAATTGTTGGATAAACCAGGTCCTGATGTTCCTAAAAGAGATAGAGTTCCTACTATTCAATGAGTATTTTTGTTTATAGCTTTTTTGATTAATATTGCTATTTTCTATAAAGAATATTTTCTAAATAAGGCTTTTCTTTGATTACTTATCTGATGATTATTGATTGTTTGAATTGCTTTAATAGATTCTTTTCGCCATGTTAATCCAAAGATTAGGTTATTAATACAAGCTTTAGTCTGAGCTATTGCATTTTATGTATGATGAGTTTGATTCTTTGAGCTAGACTTTAATTGAATAAATATTAATTTACCATTATTATTGGCTTTGTTTGTTACTATGTTTTGGTTTGCTTGATTTATTAATGTTATTAACTGGTTTGATTGAGTTTATGGTTTAGCAAGTTGAACTTCTTCTATTTGATTTCTTACTATATATTTACTACTAAAATTTACCGTACTGCCTTATTATACTTGAATTAGTCCAGAAAATTTAGCTAATTTGGAAATGGTTATAAATGTTTCATTTATACTTTTTGCTGTATCTGCTATATATTCAGCTATAGAATTTAAGCCGCTTTGAGTACTTAGAGATGTTTGAACTATGTTTTTATGATTTGCATTAGCTTATTTGGCTTTGCAATGATGAGCAAAAATATGAACTATATTGGTAGTACTTTCCTTGCCTATTTTCGATGCTATATGGGTATTTATAAATAGAATTTTTGTAATAAAGAAAAATCCTTTGAAGTGAGATTATACACATTTGCATTATAGACTTTTGGCTATGGCTTGGAATAGGACAGAAATTAGATTTTTTATTTGGGGTTGGTCTTTATTTTTGATGGTATTGATGTTACTTCAATGAGTAAATAGGTTTAATAAGATTGTAATATTTACTATGATGTTTGTAATTTTTTTCTGAGTTAATATATATTTGTTTTGGGTTAAAAAATTTCCTTTGGAATATAAAATAAAAAAATAAACATACTAAATTTTTATTTACAAAAAAAACTTGGTAATTAGCCAGGCTTTTTCATAAATTTATTATTTATTCTTTGTTTTACTTTCTTATATCATCTGATTGTTCTCTGAGCTATACTTTCTCAATGAAAGATTTCTGCTATTAATTCTGCATACTTTCTAGAAACTTTTTGGAATCATCTTGAGTAAAATTTTTCTTTTTCTGATGATCTTATTGCTTTTAGTTTTATGAAATCAATATTTAAGTATCTGCATCATCAGTCAGTAATAAAATTATCTCAAATCATTATTACAAAGTCTTTTTTTAGTCATAATTTAGCTAAACATCATCTAAATCCTTTTGGATTAGGTTTTGCATATTTAGATTTCATAATATGAATTCATAATTTTTCTAATTCTTTATATCTTCAGTTTTTTTTCATGTTAGAAAATACTATAATTTTCCATCATTTTTCTATTAACTTTTTTATAATTTCTAAATTTCCAGGTAATATATCTCAATGATGTGGAGCTATACACTCATCAATATCTAAGGATAATTCATTTTTTCCCAATATTTCGAAGTTTGTCAAATGGGATATCTTCAAATTTATCATAATTTCAAAGTGTTTGAGTTAATGATTTTATAAATATTAATGCTATAGGATGTGCAGCTTTCCAAAGTGTAAATCATTCTCTACATATATCTTCTTCCATTTTTATTATTAATAAATTTAATTATAGATTGTAAATTATGTTTATTTCTTTTTTGCCTTAGCTCTTTTTTCTAGTCAATATCTAAGTGACTTAATAGGTCAAGCAGTAACAATTCATTTTAAAGACTGAGATAAACTTGGTCATTTTACTATTTGGGCGATTGATTCGGCTAATATTATTTTTATCTGTTCATTTGATAATCTTATAGATTCTTTTCAACTAAAAAGGCAATATTGATATTTATTTTGATTAAACTTTCATATTAAATTTTTAGGTAATCTTTTTATTAAACCACGGTTAAATACTGGGTCAAAATTTCTTTCAATTTTATCATCGTTTAACATACATATTAGTTCTCAAGCAAATTTTGTGATTGCTTCTTGATAAAGCAATTCGAATCATTCTGGATTTTTGGCAACTATGTTACTTACTTTCTTAGGATTTTCTCAAAACCTCATTCTAGAATCTCAAGTATAAGAAATTCATGTTATCATCTCAAAAAGTTGTTGTTTGGTGAATACTTCAGGAAGCATCAATAATGCAACTTTGAAAGCATGCTCAAGATTGTTTTGTATTGCTAAATCTACTTCAGGAGTAGTTGATAATAATTTAACCACTTTGTGAAGTCTTCCGGCTACATATAGTGTTGTCCAATCATTTAAGTCCTGAATCATATCATCTAGTGATATTACTCAGTATTTTATTTCTCATCAGTTAACTTTTACAAATGGGTTGTAGTAAATTCCAGCTCACTTTGATTGAAGAAATTTTATAAAATCTATTCAGAACAATCAAACCAAGAATGAATAGTCGTTAGGATTATTTTGTATATTTAGATAATGCCATATAGCAGGATTTTCAACTCAGAAAATGAAATCTAACATAGGCCTATCTTTTTCTGAATATCATTCTTGAGGAAATGCTCAAGATCAGTAGGTCATAGCAAATTCTGGTTTTGGAAATTTATTCCATAGTAATTCTCCGCTTAGTGTTTGTTGTGATTCCATCGTGTCTAAATTAAATTTAAATATGTTTTATATTGTCAATATAGAAATTTAATATATCATTTCAATGGAAAAAATAATTAATTAGTAATATAATGTGTTTGACCAAAAGCTTATGTCTAAAATCTCTTTCCAATCATCCTTTATGTCTTCGGCAATTTTATCTAGATTCTCTTCATCTTGAAGTAATTCAATATCTTCAAATAATTCTTGTAAAGATTGATCTGGATCTTCTTCTAGATCTAATACTTCATAAGGTTCAAGCAATATAAAATTATTTTGGTTTTCAATGTTTTCTAAAAATTCTAATGTATCCACATATAATGAGAAAAATTCATCTCTATCACATATCTCTTTTTTTCTAAGTAAATCAAAAAATAGTTTTAGTTTTTCTACTCATCATTTAAAATCTCAAATCAACGATATTTCTTTATTTGATTCCCATATTGTAGATTTACAAAATCTAGTATTACTACTTACTAGTATTTGATGTGATAGCGGAATATCATAATTTGATTCAGTAAGTCATCTTCTGTCAAATACTTGAGAAGAAATATCTGTAGGTATTTTGTCTATAGAGTATAGATAGGATCTGCTTGCCATGTGTTTTTTAATAATTTATAAAAAATAGTCTAAAGTTTATAAGCAAAAATATGTTGTATTGCAAATATTAATTATATATTTCGTATACAAAAGTTTGTTTTTTTTAACTAAGTCAATGATTTTTAAGTATTTATATGTAATTAGTTGTTGAAAAGATTGACATATTAATAATAATCAATATCAGCTGTGCTTATGCACGAAACTTTTCGGTATGGGGAGTGGGCCATGAAGAATATTATCCAGAATATCAAGATCTCTACTAAAATTTGGGTTTTGGTCTTGTCGCTTTTTTTTACGCTTCAAACATGGAACCTGATCAATTTAGTCGATTCTGTGAAAGAGCTCAATCATACCGAAAATCTTTCTCATGTGATTTCCATATCTCAGGATTTGGGATCGCTACTTCAGCCTTTGAGGCTTGAAAGAGGAAGAACTTCGGTGTGTGAAGCTCAGCAGGATCAATCCTGTGATGCGGAAATATCTCAGCTTAGGACCAAGGTTGATCAGGCCTATCAGGAAATCGATAGAAAATTCCGAATGGTAGACCTTTCGGGGTTGCCTGAATCATTTTCTGTTTCCATCCAAGACTTCCATCGTAAAATGGCAACATTGGTGGAAATTAGGAAACTTGTTGATTCGACTGTAGTCCTTCCTGGTAAGGTAATCGATACATATACGCCGGTAATCAATTCGGCGATGTATGTGGTCGAACAAATGCAAAATCTTACGGACAATAAGGAGTTGGCGAAACAATTGCGTGCTTATAGTGCGCTTGTAAAAGCAGATGAAACTTGGGGTTTGATGCGGGCAACTGGAGGTCTGATTTTCGGTTCGTCTGGTGTCCCATTCGAATCTTACAAGGTTTTTGCCTCCAAAAGTTCGGAACATAACCTTTACATGAACGAGTTTCGGGCTTTTGCCTCTGCTGAACAGGTCGCTTATTGTGAGGGCCTGTATTCACAAAAGTCAGCGGATATGCAAAATCTCAAGAATTACCACGATCTTGCTTTGAATAGTGTTGTGGAAGGAGCTGATGGCGTCTCGATAAAAGACTATTTTGCTTCGGTCCGAGTTCGGCTTGATCTTGGTCGACAGTGTAGTGACAAAGTTTTGGAAGGGATTTCGGTTTTGCTTGAAAGTACACGAACGCAAACCATCTCATCTTTCAGAACTGACCTTGTGGTAATGGTCGTCCTTTTGGTAGTGGTGCTTTTCTCTTTCTTTGTGATTCGCAGTATAACTAGTGGGGTGACTTTGATCACCAAGGTGATGACTGCATTGGGTAATGGGGATCTTAGTGTTTCTATCCCGAATATCACAGGAAGGAACGAAATCGCTCAAATGGTGCAAGCTGCTAAGGTTTGCCTTGTCGGTCTTCAGAATGCTGAGGCTCAGAGAGTTCAGCAGGAACAGGAACGAGTCCATAATGAAGAACGATTGCGAATGGCTGAGCAAGCCATGGCACAACAGATGATCAATCGTCTTCAAGGTATGATGGGGGTTATTATCAAAGCTTTGGAAGAACTCCAAGCTAAGTTGAGACAAAGTATCGAAATCGCAAACTCCCAGCATGCCAATTCGGAAACTGTTGAAAGAAGTCTGCAGCATGCTTTGGGTGCTGTGGAGGCTGTTGCTGGTGCTGCAACTGAGCAGGCTGCTGCAACAGGTGAAATTTCGGTAACTGTGTCTTCTGCCAGTCAAGAAGTGAATGGCGTAAGTCATACTGTTCAGTCCGTATCTTCGGATGTGACCAAGCTTGAGACCGAGATCTCGCAAGTTGGTCAAGTTACAGGGATGATCGAACAGATTGCCAGTCAGACCAACCTGTTGGCTTTGAATGCTACTATTGAAGCAGCTCGAGCCGGTGATGCCGGCAAAGGTTTCGCGGTGGTAGCCAATGAAGTCAAAATGTTGGCCAATCAGACGGCTAAAGCAACACAAGAAATTACAAGAATGTTGCTGGCTATCAAGGCTGGAGTCCATCAGACTTCTGGTAGTGTTGACGGTGTTAGCCGCGACACAGAAACTGTTGCTCATCGTTTTGATACGGTGGCAGCAGCTGTTCAACAGCTGGACGCAAGTTCTGGTGAGGTTTCCTCCCAGGCCGAGCGTATTGCGGCAGAAATGCGAGGGATTGCCGAACTTATGGGATCTCTCAAGAGCGGGGCTAATGGCACGCTGGAAATTATTGAACAACTTGGGCTGTTGGCTCAAGAACTTCATCGTACGGTGGAATCTGCTGTCGGTGAGGTTGTTGCTGGGCTTCGTCAGAAGACGATTTAGTTCAAAAAAAGGCGCCGGGGATTCCCTCGGCGCTTTCTTGTATTTAAATGATTTTAAGCAGATAATTGTTTGTTTTTATTAAGAAAAATTTGATATTCTTCAAACTGGTTGTCTATATTTATTGTTAAACTAGCTATTTCATCTAGTAATAATAATTCATCATTATTTGGGGTATAATCTTTCTTCATTAGCTTGCTTGTTTCAGAATAGGTATATTCTGTTTTATTTAAAGCGAAAAAATCTCTTAGCATGTTTCAGCGTATATACCGTTCTCACTTTTCTCATTCTTCTAGTGAAAATCAACATAAATTTCAATCCAGTAATCAATTTCTATATAGTTTCCATAAAACTCATCATGGAATAAATGATCATTTGGGTAGGTTTAAAGGATTAATATTATTTGTATTTATATGACATTGTTTTACTTGTTCTTCACTTAACTGAGCATCTACCATAATCCATTCTTGTTTAATTCTGTCATAATATTCACATATCCAGTGATCATCAAACCAACCGTTTTCAAAATATATTGCGAATCCACAGCGACATCTTGCAGGTATTCATTTTTCCCTAAGTATACTGCACAAAAACATAGCAAAATGTTTACAGATATTAACTATTTTTTCCTCTGGTTTTCTTTTGGTTAGTAAGTTTTGATTACTTATTTCCTTAATCCTATTTATACTTTCTTGTACACTTTTTGTTCATCTATCATTTATTCTTTCTTGTGAGAATCTTAATCAATATCGATTTGTCATTCAAGGATGAATAAGTAAATTTTGTATAGATTTACATATTTCCCAAATATCGTTTGGAAAATTATCAAATGTTCCATTATTTACTTGAGTTCTTTTTCATTGTTTAGTGTAAAATTCCAATGTTTGATTGTAGGTCATTTTTCTAAAAATTGTTATAAAGTTAAATATTATATAAACAAAGTTCAGATTAATTCAAATTACTTTTGGTTGCTTTTGTAGCAGGTTTTTTTATATTAATTTATAATATTTACTTTTGTTTTATAGATTATGAATATTCTTGCGGTTACTTATCAAAATATCGGTCCATTTCAAAACAAACTTATAACTATAAACTTCAAACTTTGAAAATACTTGATCAAAGCTCCTATCGGTAGCTGAAAAAGTTTTTTGTTTTTTGATTGACCAGTATTTGGCTTATATAAATATAGCGCAAGGAATATGCTTAATAGCAAATCTTTGGAATGATTCGTAAAAATATTTTTTGAAGCTAATGGAGATTCTTTCTTGGTAGAAAGACAAATCAAATGAACAAAAAGCGGATGAGAAAGCATATCATCAAGGCTTTATAGAATTGAGAATTTAGAATGAAGAATAGAGTCTTTGAAATATGTAATTAATTATGATATTGATATTTCCAATTTATTAAAAAATGATTTGGAGGAAATTTCGTTTAAGTCGCAAACAGAACTTCAGAACTCTTTGGATGATTTTTTGCCTCCTAGAGAAGTTTTTCTAAATACTAATTTTTTGATGCAGGAATCTGATAATATTTTTGATATGACTGCTGCTGATAGGATAAATGTTTTCAAAAATATTTTTGGTCTTATTTGAATAGATAGCGCAAAAGATATTATTTCGGATGAAAAAAAACAAGTGCAGCTAAATCTAAAGTTAAAAGCCGATACCACAAGTTATGATAAAAAACTCAAAGATAATATTTCTTCAATTATGTCTATTAAAAATAGTTTTAAAGCTGATGTTGTCCTACCTTTACAAGCTGAAAATAATTATTCAGAGATTATTTCGTCGCAATGATTAAATAATTTGATTACAGATTTTTTTTCTAGTTCTATTTTTACTGATTTTGAATTGGTTTGAGATAGTGTAAATATTAATTTATTTGATCTTTCTTGAGTAGATTTTCAAAAAATCGATTTAATCAATTCAAATATTGAAAAATTAAAATCAGATTATCAAAATTTACTTTGAAAGTATGAAGCAACTAAGTTGTCTAGTCAATCTGTTTTGGCTAAAATAAATCAGTTAAATTCAGATAAAAATAAAAATATTTCAGAAGTATCTCATATAGAAGAAAATATCAAAAAATTTGATGAATCTCATATAGAAACTTTGAAAACTCAAAAATCATGATTTTTATCTTCTCAAGCAAAACTTTTAGAGTCTTTGGATTTTTCATTAATTAACTCTTTTGGATATGAAACAAAAGATATATTTGATGTAATAAATTTGATAGATTCTTTGATAAATGATTGAAAAACTTTGAAACTCCAACTTGAAGATATAGAAAACAAAATTTCACAACTTGATAAAGATAAGCAAAGATTAGAACAACAATTAAATGATTTTGAGCTCAAACCTTGAACAGATATTTATATTCAGTTTCAAAATCAGATTGAATCATTGAAAAAGGAATTTAATTCAACTATTCAGAATATAGATTTACAAATTTCTCATATTACAGATAAAAAATCTAATTATGATAAACAAATTTCTTTTTTAAACTCAAAAATAGAGGAAATATCAAAAGACTATGATACTCAGTCCACTTTTTATTGTGAAAAAATTACTACAAATTGTCCTTTTGTAGTAGCGATTAAATGATCATCTTTGGAAATTATTTGAAAACAAAAATTAGATTTGCAAAAAGAATATGATGAGCTATTAGCCAAAGTTAAATCTGAAAATTTTGAAGGTGTATTGGATGAACTTTGAAAAACTAAACATCTCTTTTTAAATGATATTATACAACTAGAGCAAAATCCTGATGGTTTTTTGAAAGACTTTTTTGAAAAATTAGATACTAAAAAACAGGTTTTAATACAACAAATCAAAGAATTAAATTATGAATTATTAATTGAAAATTACAATAAATCAAAATTGCAAATAACTCAGTCTTTAGATAAAATCAAAGAATTTTTTGCGAAAGTAGACTGGAAAATTATAAAATCAAATTTTGAATTGTACAAAGATTTTGATTTAAAATTGAAAAAAGTTGATCAGGAAATCTGAGCCTTGGAGCAAGAAGCCAAGAAAATTTCGGAATACAAAGAAAAGATAATTTATCTAAAATCATCTATTGAATCTATAGACAAACAAATATTAGAATCAAATTCTGAAATAGAAAAAGTTGAAAAAGAAATTCAAAGATTAGATACTGAATTGAAAGCATTTGATATTGATAATATCTATAAACTTGAGAAATCTATCAAAACCTTGGCTGATTTATTCAAAGATATTTGAAAACTTGTGGAGGAATACAAATTATCACAAATAGAAGTCAAAAAGCTCAAAGAAGACGAAGAAATACTAACTAATCTTTACCAGATTTTTTCTAAAGAACTTATGCTGGTAGTTTTACAAGATTTTCTGCCTTCTTTGCAAGATGTAATAAACAATTTATTGTCACAGGTTGTGGATTATGAGGTTAAATTTGAACTTATCAAAAAATCTTCAGACAAATTAGAACTTGATATTCAAATTTTTGATAATAAATGATTGAGGTCTGTAAAGTCATTGAGTTGATGACAAAGAACTATATTAAAACTTGTTTGGATGCTTGCTATTTCTAGTATGATGAGAGTGAAATTTTTATTCTTGGATGAAACTATTAATAATCTGGATAATGATACCGTTGGTAGAGTTTCTGAACTTATTGAAGACTTTGTAGCATCAAATGACATTAAATTTTATGTAGTAACTCATTCCGAACAGATTCAACAAATGGATATTTGGGACCAGATAGTAGAAATTTAGGAATAATGTTGAATTTTTAATGATTAATGCCTAATTAAACTCATTAAACATTTAGCATTACGCATTAAACATAGAAAGCGATTTAATAATTAACTTATATTTATGGAACAAATTAAGATTTGATAATAGAATCTAAATGAAAAAGCAACAAAATAGTTAAATAAAAAAACCTTAGGGGTATAATTAAATTACTACATTTAATACCTAAGGTTTTTTTAATGAAACAATTAACTTTTAAGAACTGTATCACGATAGAAATATTATTGAAAGAATGATTTAATACAACACAAATAAGTAAGAAAATTTGAGTTGATAAATCTACGATAAGTAGAGAAATCAAAAGAAATTCAATTAATTGAGTTTATAATTGAATAGTTGCACGAAATAAAAGACAGTTAAGACAAGTACTAGTTAAATGATGACCTAAAAGAATACAGAAATGAAGTAAACTTGAGTCATATATATTGGAAAAAATAAAACAATATTGGTCAGCAGAACAAATAGCAGGTAGATGGAAAAAGGAAACTTCAGAAAATATTTCAAAAGATACAATATATTCTTACATATATACTTATCA
>Ga0172367_10009689_pt1 | contig 10522 bp, 3 predicted proteins | sample Lak10m_FD_114542 | JGI IMG/M metagenome (GOLD analysis project Ga0172367, IMG submission 114542) | Freshwater microbial communities from Kabuno Bay, South-Kivu, Congo - kab_022012_10m | ecosystem: Environmental > Aquatic > Freshwater > Lake | place: Democratic Republic of the Congo: South-Kivu...
CTCGGGCTATTGTTGTATTGCCAACCGCTTTCAGCCCTGGCAAACGGAGTACGGAATTGGAATTGAGAGGTGGCGCTGCGCTACGTGAACTTGCCCGCTCCATGATGCCGCCTAACGGTTATTCTGCTAACCTCGATTTTGGTCCTCCATATAGCAATATAAAATATTCACGTCCATTTGATGGAATTTATTTTGTTGATGGCACTCGGGAAGGTCAGCCCATTAACAACGATCCAAAATATGTTGTTTTTCCAGCTGTAGCGGGCTGGATACGGCAAATTCTAGACGAGAAATCTGGTGAATGGTTTACCAATTTTGGCTCGACGAACTTGAAAGGTGCAACGGATTATGCCAGGCGCGCAGAAGGTGTTTTTGGCGTCTTTGGCATAAAATCACTCTACATGCCAGTACGTACGCTCCGTCAGACGTATCGGCTCAAATTAGCAGATCGTGTTTTACGCCATATTGCCGACCCGGTGGAAGTCACGTCTGGTTCATTTAAACGTCTGGTAGCCAATACGCAGCCAACAGGCGAGATTGACGCTGTAGCTCAAGCATATCAAATTTTAGAACAAACTGCACAATTCGGCGAAGAGCAGGTGTTGACAACTTCGTTTATCTCTGAACTAGCTCGAATTGTAAAAATTGGCGGCGAAAACGACTCCGACGAGGTACTTAAAAAAGCCCAGGCAGGCTGGGCTAGTAAGCGGCCAGAGGAACGTATTATTAATAGTTGGATTGGTCCGCTAAAAAGCTTGCCAGACAATCCGGAATATTCAGAGGTTATTCGTCTGATCAAGGATTCAGAGGATTCGCTTTTCTACAAAAGATTCTCGCGTAGTGACCAAGCCAAACCACCTAGAGACCCAGGTAGCAACCTTACTCTTAACACTCTAACTAATGATATTGAAACCTATGTTACTGAACGGTTAGGTGGGAGAGGCGCCAAGGGCTTGGATGATTATGGCTCATATGGGAAGATGGCCAGCATCGCCGGACAAGTTCAGGAGGAGTTGTTTCAGAAATTGCTACGCCTTAGAGTACTCGCCTTGCTCTCCGCACAAGGCGGCAAGGGGCGACTTGGTTATACCGTCGAAGTTTTGAACAAAACTGAAAAATTGCTTGCTGATTTCATCAGATTTTTGGATGCTGTTGACGGACAACGTGGAAAACTAGCACCTCAGGCTGAATTGGAAAAAGGAAAAACGGCAACCAAGGATAGTTGGCAGCGTCTTAGAAAAACAAAGCCAACTTTGTTTGAGAGTATACAAAGTAAGCCGTCTGAAAAGGCTTTGAAGGCAGAAGGCGCTTACTTGGATGCGTACCACAAATATATCAATTACGTTCAGGAAGTTGCGCTTCATAACGTTGTTAAAGCAACTGCCAAAAGAATGCAGGCTTTTACTGAGCAGACACGTAAGGAGCTTGCGCGCTGGGAGGCAACCTTGCTGGAAGGCGACAAGGCTCACAATGTTTCTGGGCTGCTTTCAGATTCGGCATCTCATTTAAATCAGATTGCAACTGCTATCAATGACGATGTTAGAAGCAATGAAATTGAAGAACTTGTTGCTGTGCAGCACAAAGAGGCTGAAATTCCTGCTGAGGATGAAGCCTGGGCTAACGCAGGAATTCAATGGAAAGCAGATTTTTCAGGAACCAGCCTTGCCTTCAAACTGGCAATTGAACCGGACGCTCAAAACAAAGGTGAATTGGATATTGAAGGAAACTCAGCTAATCTGGGTATCCTGGAAGGTGTTCTTGGTCAACGTTTCGGGCAGTTTAATCAGGTTGAGAATGTTTTGGATTGGTGCGTGAAAAACAAATCTGATGTTAAAAAATTTGCAGCAGAATTAACCAATGGCACCATCCCGCTTACCCATCTTGCTAATGACGCCCAACCGGTTATGCAGACTTTTAGTGTCAGCGTTAAGAAGACAGAGGATGAAACAGGGTATTGTGAGGAACTGGAAACAATTTTGCGTAAAAATATTAACAGAAGTGAAACTGCGGATAATAATCGTCCTGTTAACGTGATTGATTCTACTGACCCGTATCGAATTACTGCTGTGCGCACTCAACTTGGGCTGAAACTGGAGGAATTTAAATTCTGGGATATGTGCCAGGAAACCTATCAGAAGGAATTAGAAACCAAGGTTGTTGTTCGCCCGGATATAGGGAAGTCAAACGAAGAACAACTATCCAATGACAAAAATAAAAAGTTGGCAAATTCTTTGAAAAGCCAATTTATTCAAACTGAGGAAAAGCAGGCGGTTGAACTTGAAGTTAAGTGGCGGGAAGACGGGTTGACACATCGCGTTTTAAATCCACGCATTGTTTCCCTGCTAGGTCAGGATCGCATATTCCGCGCAGCTTTGCAGTGCTGGGCTTTGGGATGGATTAAGGAAGTCGAAGACAAATCCCTAGCTGATCAGTATCATTGGGAGTTACAGGTCCCCGGTTGGGAGTATGATTTTTGGATTATGGCAAACGGGAAGAAGGGTGAGAGGGATGATTTGCAGGTTATAGAATCTCTTGTTCTGGTTGGAAAAAATAATTCCAGAGATTATTTAGGTAATGCACTGGTTTGGGACAGCCTATATCCCATCTTGAGACAACAGCGAGATACCGCATCTGACTCTAAGAGCAAGCTTGAAGATGCAATTAAAAACGCGCTGGAGCCGGGCAATATCATTGCTCGGTGGGAGGCTCAGGCCAAAGGCACTCTCAGTGGTCAAACTAATCGTATGGAATATCAAAATCCCGCGTATCATGATTTAGCCGATTATGCAAAGCGCTATTTCAAGAATTTGTAGTGATATGAGTAGCTGGTTGCCTTGGCGCAAAACAATCTCTGATAAACAAGAAGAACAAATTCCCGCCCATTCTGAATCTAGGGTGGGTGCTGAAACTGTTCGCTTCAAGCCTTTGGGTAATGAAATTCAGATTCCACCCAATGCTGAACCAGATTATTCGGGCTTGGCAAGCCTGTATTTCAATGAGCAGGAGACAAAGCTTGATTATTCTTCAATGCTTGTTGTTGGGTTGGGCGCTTTTGGGAACATGGTTTTACGCTCGCTAGCCAGGCGGATTCCGGTATCGTCAACTGGGGTCCGCCCAATTCAATTGCTCGGAATTTCTTTAAAGAACGAGCCTGACCCTGATTATCCATTACCGGAAATAAATGAAACTTTACTGAATATTGAATTAATTGAACTACCTGTTTCACGCACTGCAACTAAATATGATTGGTACAAACCCCCTGCTCAATCGTGGACCCGGTCCGATGGTCGTCTAGCTATCTTCCAAAATCTGGCTGCCACGCCATCTTTATGGGATATTTTACAGACACGCTTGGAGGTCAAGGATAAAAATGGGAAGAAGGATGTTTGGATAGTTGGCTCTGCTTTTGGTCCTTCCAGCGGTATGTTGTGGGATTTGGCACATTTAATTCAACGTATTGCGGAACATCAAAAACAACATCCTTTCTTGGGTTGCTTGCTTGCACTGCCCAATGACAAATGGGCCACTATGCATATGGCTGAGTCCGCTGCTGTATTAAGGGAGTTGGAATGCCGTCTGCGGAATAACACCACCCGTAAGTATGAATATGTTCCCCCTTCAGATAACCCTGATTTGAGAGAGGCAATTTTACGCAGCGATGACGATATTAGTTCATTAGTCTTATGTGAATCAGGTGAAGAACTTTATGGGGAGGATGCAAGCGCAGATTTAATTAATAAAATTTCGCTTGCCCTATACACATTTTCTCAACAAATATTCTGGAATGGCACAACAGATGCTCGCTCCTTCTTGCAAGCAGGAAAAAAAACAATTCAAGATTGTGAGGAGGTATGCGTGAGCGCGTTTGGTATTTCTGCGCATGTAGCTCCAGTATCTGCCCTGAAACAATTGGGACGATACCGCATAGCCGAAAACCTTTTCTTTAATCGTTCCTGGGGTATCCTGACTAATTGGCAAAATCAAGTTGACTTTTCTGAAGAGGATATTCGTCAATTTCTTGTCAATTGCCAGCACCCTTTGCTTGTTGTTATTGCCAATGTCCGTACAAGTTTTGATTATCCAGAAGTTTGGCCTATTCCATCCAACGCTGATATTGTTTTGGCTCACCATTTGTGGCTTCGTTTTGAGGATTTTCTGAATGGTGGATATCTGGGAATTGCCAAATGTCGCGCTTTTCTTTCTGCTCTGATTGAATTCTTTGAAAAAATTGATATACGGGCTGATTTAGTCAATGATATTCGTGATGTGATCTCAAATGCGAACAAAGAAATACTAGCATGGTCATCCATTACGAAAAGAATGCGTGAAATTGCTCAAACCAAAATCAATCATTCTGAAACCAATTTGAAAAGTATGTTACAAAACGAACTTGACCAAGTGGTATTTCGTGAAGAAGCCATCGATGAGATTATCAAACTATTATTAAATGATCAAGTATTGGCAAAAAATATCAAGGAAAATGTTCGTTTTGCCTGGACGCGTAAAGGCAGTAAATTAGAGTTGGTTTTAGATGCATTGAAGCCTGGCTGGAGGGCAGAAGAAAAAGACTACCGTTTTTCTTCAGAAGCCATGCAGTTCGATGATTTGTGGAAAGCAGTAATCAATATCGTCTCGGCATTTACCCAGGATGACAGGTATTGGCCTGTTCAATTAACGGACCCTAAAAATATTTTCTATGAAAATGCCGTGGCCTTGGAAAAAACCCGCCTGACCCTGTCTTATGAAGACGGTAAAATGCCTCAGGATCTGAATAAGGTGATTTTGTGTGTGCAGGCAAGTGGTGATCAAGATTGGCGAAGCAAAACATGGTTTCCTCAAGTTCAAGTCCCCCAAAGCCTTGATGTTTTTCCTCCTAATTTCGGGGTTTTGATTAATATGCATCAAAACATTCCTCCGAGCACGGTTCCACTAATCAATAAATTGTACGAGAAACACCTTTTAGGCAACAACTCTGCTAAAGCCAATTTTGTTTTTATTACCGAACAAACTGTAGCGGAATTGGAAAAATGCGCCTTTGACAAATTGACTATCCGACAAAGACGGGATTTAAGAAAACCATTCCGACTTTCCTATCGTTCTCTTGATTTGATGGAAGATAATCTGCCCTGGGTGGAGTTTTTCATCAATGTTTGGGGAAGTGAGCGTGTCATTAAAAAGAAAAACCGGACAGTTATCGTTTCTACAGATAACAGGACCGTGCTCTGGGATACAGAATATAAAAGCCACCCATTAGATATTTTGGCGGAGCTCTTGAAGGCAGACAACCTCACACAGCGGGAGCGTATCAGGCAGGGTTTTAATACTCAATTGAAAATTCCGCCAGTTGTAAATGATCTGCAACTAACTCAAATTTCTGATTGGTGGCAGGGCGATCAAAAGAATTTGGACTGGTTTATCCTGGCATACGGCTTTGCAAAGAGGAGATAAAAAGTATGGAAAAAAACGTAGTTTCATTTCCAGACCCATCCACCTGGCATAATGACCAGGTTTTGCTTACCCAATCAGTTTCTGGGATGGGTGGTGGAGAGCGCAAGTATCGACTGGACCGTATCTTGGGTGGTGGTGTGACGAGTGTAGTGTGGAAAGCAACTCAACTTGATGAAAGCGGTGCTTCTCAACGGGTGGTGGCATTAAAGGTACTAAGACCAGATGTTGGACAGCAGTATGTTGATGGGCTGTACAATGAACAGTCTATTCTGCGGTTACTATGGCAAAATTTGAAAGACCAAGGCGTCGAAAACCCTGCAATCCCGGAGGTTTATGATTTTAGTCCGACAGGGACGAAAATCCGTTATATTGCCATGGAATTTGTGTCAGGGGTGCCCGCAGCGGATTTGGTCGGCTACCAGAGTCGGCTACCAGCGCGTGTACGCACAGTGCGTCAGCAGGCAGATGAATTTATCCCGATGTTCGAAACTTTATTGTCAGATGTCTATGCCGAGCCTGACGTAGATGAAAAAATAAAGAAGTTGGCGATTGAAATTAAGGGAATGGGCGAAAAAATTAACGAATCTCTCACGAGTATTATCGCCCTCATTGAAAATATGCCAGACAGCCCGATGTTGTTAAGCGAAAAAGATATTGTCACGATTGGTTTGCTGACAGCCCAGGTTTTTCAGGTTTTGGAAGATGAACTAAAACGAAGTTACCTAGATTTTCAGTTAAAGAATATATATTTTGATGTCCAAAACCAACAATTAAAAATATTAGATTGGAACGTTGTCAGCCAGACAGGGGCAGTGGATATACTTGCTGATATATTCAGGCTTGCTAGTGGTCTGTTTTTCTTGCTTACAAAAGTTGAGATGGAAAAGCCATGTAAATTGGATGATATTCGTAAATTTGGCGGACTATCTTGGAGCGACCATGTTTCACAAGCCGTGCGAATGGTTTTGGAAAGGGGCTTGGTTGGGAATCCTGAAAAACCTTATACGAAAGTTTATGATTGGAATAAGCCTGAAAATTGGGAGATGTTGCCCCTTTCTGCAAGCCAAACAATTGGCAATGCCTTTGAAACAATTCTTTTTTATTGGAAGACTGATTTACTAAGGCTTCAAATATTGATTCAGACGCACTTGCAAAATGGTCTACTGGATGATGCAACTGCGGTCCTCCAAATTGCACAAAAACGGCTGGTATCAGAAAATCAAGTGGATGCTAGTAAATATGCCGATAAATTTGAAAAATTAAAGGGAGATATTGATCAACTTGTGCGAACCCCTTATGAGAAGCTTGAACGGGCAAAAGATTGGCTGGGAGGCAATGATCGTGAAAGAGCCCGGCAAGCCATTGAGATTGCTTATCAGGGAGCTCCGCATGATTTGATGATTTGTCGCTGGAAAGTATTAATTGATGAGTTGGCTGGACTTAAAATAAATAAGTTTACCTTGGTCTGGCAAAACGGAAACTTACAGGATGGCATGCAGGCTTTAGCTGAAAAACGCTGGTTAAAAGCCCAGGAAAAGCTTGGCATGTTTGAAGGATTAACTAAATATTTGGTTGCTGATGCGAAATTAAACCAAATGTTTGAAGCAATCAATCACTCATACCAGGCTTTTAACCTGAATAATGAAACAACATATGAAAATTTTAAAGAACAATTCAGGCAGTTGTCAGATATTATTTCGACTTCCCAATTAACCTATAAGGACTTGGTCTTGCATAGCTGGCCGGAATACGAGGAATGGCGGATGTATGTCAAAGAATATGACGAAAAGCAGGCCCCACTTCGTGAGACTAGACAAAAAAGCAAGGAAGTGACTTATGGGTGATTTTGATAAGGTTTTGATATTTTTTCGTTCGAGTTTATCCAAATTTCCGGGCGATTCTGAACTACTTAAGGATTTGCTGTTCTATGGCGAGCGCTGTTTGCAGGATTCCCAGCCTCAGCAAGCGGTGAAAATTCTTGAAACCGGCTTGCAAAACGTGGGCGATTCACCTTATTTAACCCAAATTGAAGGATTATTGAAATTTACATACAATTGGATTGGCGCCATGCATTTTGCCGACACGAATGATTTTGGTAACATGGTCCAGTTGCTGTCTCGCGATATGAAATTGACGCAGAAATTTTCAAAAGCGCTCGAACCTGAATTATCCAAATGGTTTAAACAGGCTATGGGCATTTCTTCGCTTTCTGGAGCACGGGAAATTGTAGGTTTGGCTTCCAGTTTGGATATTAATTCTGATTATAAGGCTCAGCTGATGCAGATGGAAAAACGCGTGGCTGAAGAGCGCGATAAAGCGGATTTGAAAAAAGTGAGCAATCTTCTCAACATGGTAAATGCTGTTTTGAGTGAATCTGGTTCTCCTGCTGAAAAAATTATTAGGCTTTTGGCAATAGATGACCAAATTGCTATTGAGCAGGATATGTTGCCATCAGATTCTAATTTGCATACTCATTTCAATTCCCTATTATCTACTGTGGATCAAAGCATTAAAAACGAAAAGCAAAAGGAACTACAAATGGAAAATTCTGTTGAAGCCAAAAGACTTGAAGATGAAGCCAAGGCGAATATTGATTCTCTGGATAAAGGAATTCTCCTGACTACGAAAAAAAATCTTTTGAGCGCGAAAGATTACTATCAGAAGTCTGGTGACCTGGAATCAGCTGACCGTGCGCAGGCTTCTGCGCAGAAAGTCAGCGTGGGTCTTGAGCATCTAGATGAGATTATTGATCTGCACAAACAGGTCAAGGGGCAGTTGGACGCCATAGACCAGTTTAGAAAATTTGTCCCTCCTGAAACACTTGAAACCATGCTCGATTCGGCTGTGAGATATCTAGGTTTGGCACACTCTTATTGGCCCGAGCAGCGTGCTACCTTGGAATTAATTGCTAAGTCACGGGTACTTGCTGTATCTTTTGGCTGGGATGAGAAGCAGGTGGACTTGCGCCTGCATCAACCGGTTGAGGCGCAAGTGATAAACCCAACAATGCTAGCAATTTCTCCAGTTTCGAGTACGCCTCAAGGAAACTCTGGAAATTTGGGACTAAAGGGCATCAGCAAACAAATCGATGAGCCTAAAAAGCCTTTGTTTGGTAGCGGGCAATGGTTTATCAATCAGGCATGGGGAATAGGTGCGACCTTGCTTACCTTGCTCTTTTTGACTTTTTGGCTAGTTCCGGTTCCGAGACCGTTTTCGGCGGCTGCGACTGAATCGCCGGTTGTCACTGAAGCACCGGTTGTCACTGAAGCACCGGTTGTCACTGAAGCACCGGTTGTCACTGAAGCACCGGTTGTCACTGAAGCACCGGTTGTCACTGAAGCACCGGTTGCTACTGAAGCACCGGTTGTCACTCCTGAACCTATTATTGGAGCCATTCAAAAGGTAAATGATTATCAAGTTTATTTACTAATTGATCCAAACGGCTCAAGTTCTGATACAAATAACAGAACGAAAGCCCTAGTTAAAGACGGTAATTCTGTTCAAATTCTTAACCAGATAACGGTATCTAATATTATATGGCTTTTAGTTCAAGTAACTCAAGAAAATGAAATTAGGCAGGGTTATATAATGCTTTATTATGTTGATGTACCTTCACTTCGTCTTGAAAATGTTGTTTCTCTTAACTCAGCAGTCACACCAATGCCAGCCGTTGCAATTACTGCTACATCTCCAACCCCCTAACGCAGGACCTGACTATGTGGAACAATAACATTAAATTTAAGTTACTTGACCAGCTTGAGAAGTCAGCAATTGAAGCCGCCGACCAGCAACAAGGTATTCTGGCTCTTAGCTATAGTAAGGCGCGCGAGATGGTTAATGGCGTGAGCGCTGACAACTTGCCTATGGACTTCATTGCAAACCTTGAAACATTGGTGAGTAAAGAGTTCTTGCAGGCTAATATCGCCGAGCTATATGACTCTAAATCAGAAGATGGGCTCACACGCTTGCGTCGTTTTCAGCAGGCTCGTCCCCAAATTGCTGGCGAACTGGCGAGCTGGGAACTACAGTTAAGGGGTCTTGCAAATAGCGTTCAGCAGGAACATGGTACTTCCGCCGAAGCAGAAGCCGCGCTTAATCTTGCGCTGATTGCCCGTAAACTGAATATACATTACGGCACAATAAAAAAGAACAATGACAATTTGCAGAAGGCAATCGCGAGCCTGCAACTTGGCGAAATTAATACCATCATCACCAGTGCCAAAAGTGTTCAGCGCCAGTTGGAAGAAGATAAGGATTTTGCTGAATTTGCTATCATCCTCTCCGACCTGTTAGTAACAGCAAAAAACTTCATGGATGAAGCGAACAAGGCAAAAGACAAAGTAAGCGGGGAATTAAGTGTTAACGTCACTTTGAAACAGTCAGGTGAATATGATCTGGCATTGGATGATTTATACAATAAGCATAATAACGGTATTCTTCAGGTATTAACAGCTCAAGGTACACCCATCAATACGATGGAGGCAATCGGTCAAACTCGCCGCGATTCAATCGGGTTTCTGAATAAGAAAATCAAGGAGCGAATTACAAAGGCAAATGCTGATCTTGACAAGCATTCTGATACTGGCTTATGGGATGCAAAAACAGAGTTGGAAGAAGCCCAAAAATTAAGCAACAATCGGCATGTGAGTGAAGACCTGAAGCGTGAAGATATTGTCTCGAAAGACTTGCGTACGCTGGAAGAGAAAATCGCCGGTCTATTTGCGGCACGTGTCGAGGCGGTGGATCTTTTGAAGACTGCTCACGGTTTGGATGAAATTGCAGCGCTTGAGCAATTAAATGCTTTGCGATATAAGTGGCTGGAAGATGTTGCCATCCTGAAAAAGCAGATTCAGGATAAGTTGTTTATCAAAAAGAATAGTTTGGTGGATAAACAAATCAGACAGTCTTTACTACTTTGTGAGGAACGTAAACCAAACGAGATTGAGAACTATCGGGCAGCCCTGGCTCTGCTTGAACAAGCACGTTCCGAGATTGCTGAAATTCAGGCTGATGTGATTGATGTAATCGCATTGCTTGAAAAATTAGATAATCAAATAAAAGACGTTAAAACCGA